>Ga0208047_1000001_pt1 | contig 125462 bp, 103 predicted proteins | sample Kivu_220m_FD_184162 | JGI IMG/M metagenome (GOLD analysis project Ga0208047, IMG submission 184162) | Freshwater microbial communities from Lake Kivu, Western Province, Rwanda to study Microbial Dark Matter (Phase II) - Kivu_220m (SPAdes)... | ecosystem: Environmental > Aquatic > Freshwater >...
CGGATTCACGGCCTTCGGAAACGGGGGCGAGGAGGAAGAGGCCTTTCACTTCGCCTCGGTCGAGCTCGGCGAGGAATTGCTCGGGAGAGATGACCGCCGCCCGGGCCTCGTCCTTCCAAAAGACATCGATGAGGACGGCGTCGGCCGGGTCCGTCTCGACGAGGTCGGCCCAGAGGCCGAGAGCGCCCTCGGCCTTTTCGCCTGCATCCTCCAGTCGCTCCTTCTCGACGAGCTTCCGCAGGGAGAGGAGGTGATAGGAATCGGAGTCGCGCCGCTCCTTGAGCTCCCGGATGGCCTTCTCGAGGTCGGCGCTCGCCGCGACCGCGCCGGCGAAGCGATCCTTGAGCGCGGCGAGGCGGGCTTGCCCCTCGGCGATGCCCCGCTCGGCCGCGGATTTCGCCTCCGCGAGCTCGGCGCAGCGCCCCCGGGCCTCCTCGAGGCGGACCCGGAATTCGGCTTTCCGGCTTCCGGTTTTTTCCTCCTGGCGGCGGATGAGCTCGAGCTCCCGCTCGGTTTTCGCCTCCTCGTTCCGGACGGCCGTCGTTTCGGCGAGCTTTTCGAAATAATCCGCCCGAAGCCCGGCGACTTTCTCCGCCTGGGGAGGGATACGGGACGACGTCGTTTCGCGGGACCGCTCGAACTCCAGAATGGCCCCCTCCTTCTCGGCGAGGGCGGCGGCGTTCGCTTCCCGTTCCTCTCCGACCCCGGCGAGGTCGTGCTCCAGGGCCAGGAGCTCGGCCAGAAGCTCGTCGGCGTCGGCGGCGGCCTTGACCCGGCGTTCGGCGAAAAATTCGACCCTCTTGGCCTCCCGTTCCCGGTCGGCTTCGAGCCGGGCGATTTGGGACCGGAGGAGGTAGAGGCTTTCCGCCTCTTGTTTCAGGGTTTGTTCGAGGTCCCGGGCCTCTTTCCGGCTCAGGGCGACCGACCGCTCCTCGGCGGCGAGCCGGGCATGGAGCTCGCGTTCCCGGGCCAAGGACTCCTCGTATTCGACCTGGAGCTCCCGGCGGGATTCCTCGAGTTGGGCGCTTTTTCCCTTGAAGTGGAGAGCCGTCAGCTCGCGGACCCGCTCCCGGGCCTTACGGTAGCGCTCGGCCGCCCCGGCCTGGCGGGCCAGCGAATTGCGGGCCTTGGAGACCTCGGCGATGATGTCCTCGAGCCGGACGAGATTCTGCTCGGTGTCCTCGAGCTTGCGTTCGGCCTGGCGCTTCTTGTCCTTGTAGTAGGCCGTCCCCGCGGCCTCCTCGATCAGAGCCCGTTTCTCGGCCGGCTTGGAGGTGACGAACGTCCCGATGGCCCCCTGTTCGATGACGAAGTACTTGTTCTCCGAGATCGATTTCTTCCACAGCTCGTCCTGGATGTCCTTGAGGCGGACGATCTTGCCTTCGAGGCGGTATTCGCTTTCTCCCGTCCGGAAGACGCGGTGGTTGATGGCCATTGCGTCTCCGCCGTCTTCGAGGAAGAGCGAGACGTCGGCCATCCCCATCGACGGCCGCTGGACCGTCCCGGTGAAGATCGCGTCGTCGATCGTCTCTCCCCGGACGCTCTTGACGCGGTGGCCGCCGAGAACCCACTGGATGGCTTCGACGATGTTGCTCTTGCCCGTGCCGTTGGGTCCGATGATGATCGTGATCCCGGGGTTGAAGAGGATCTTCGTCCGCTCCGGGAACGTCTTGAATCCTTGGAGTTCGAGGCGTTTGATGAGCATGGGTCGCCGGCCAGGGGTGTATTGTAGTCGAATCGCTTCGCCTTGAAAAGCCTTGAAAAAGAGGGCGAGATATGTCAATGTAGGGGCATGGGCGAGGAGAAGAGAAAATTCCTGAGGTTTGAATGCCTCATCCCGATCGAGTTCATCCGGATCGAGGGGCGCGTCCTCGGAGAGGGCCGGAAGGCGTGTTTGGACGAGATCTCCCGGGAGGGGATCCGCTTGGTCATGGACGTCGACCTGAAGTTCGCTCCGGGGACCGAAATCGACCTCAAGGTCAACATCCCCGACCGGAAGCTGACGTCGAACGTCTGCGGCGAGGTTATGTGGGTCAGGCCCAAGGGAGAGCGCTACGAACTCGGAGTCCGGATCAAGGACATGGACAAGGCCATCAAGAGCGAGCTGCTCGACCTGGGATATGAAAAGTGGCGGGAAACGGCGGAAGATAAAGAAGCCCCGGACGACGAAAAATAAATCCCCCGCCAAAGGACCCACCCTTTCGGATCCTTTGGATGCTCCCTTCCTGACAACGCTGACAGGATAGCTTGAAATCCGGGCGAGTCAATAGATCCGGGCCGAATGTCGCGATTTGTCGCTTCATGTCGCTATATGTCGTTTCCAAATCCCGACGTCTTGCCGGGGAGATTGACTCCTGCGGGTGAATTTGCTTATATAAAAAAATTATCCGGGCGCTTGGCGAGCTATATGCGGATTGATATGTGATATATGAGCAGACCTGAAAAAACGAAAAGTGCGACCCTCTTTCGGTCCTGGAAGGAGATCGCCGCCTACCTTGGCGTCGACCAACGGACCTGTCTTCGTTGGGAGAAAAACCTCGGCCTTCCCGTCCACCGCGTCGAGGGGGGGACGAAGGGGAGCGTTTTCGCCTATCAAGACGAAATCGACGGTTGGATCGTCGACCGTTCCGGAACCGGGGCCCGGCCCGACCTGAACGGCAAGCCCGGCGGCCTTATACCCTTGATCGCCCGCGAGGAGCTTTCCAGATTGGTTCGAGGCCGCGTCTTCCGGCAAATTCTGTTGCCCCAAAGGACCCGGCGGATATTGATCGGATTCCACATCCTGATCATCGCGGCGATTATCGGAGGAGTTTTTCTCCTCAAGGTCAAGCCCCTCTCCCGCGTCCCCCGCGACTTCCGGATCGACGGGCAAGAACTCGTCGTCCTCAATCCGAGCGGACGGGAAATCTGGCGGAAGGACACGGGACTCCGCGACCTTCTCGACCAGGATTTTTATGACGGCCATTTCCGGGGCAGGCACCTCGACGAGACGGAGAGGCCCGTTTTCCCGCTCATCGCCTTCAAGGACCTCGATCTCGACGGGAAGCGGGAGGTCCTCTTCGCCACGAAAACGGCGGATGAAATGAACGAGGGGGAGCTCATCTGTTATGCCTCGGACGGCAAGGTGCGGTGGCGCTTCAAGGCCGGCCGGGCTCTCGCCTTCGGCGGCCGGACCTATCCGGCCAACTATCGCCTCCACGGCTTCGACCTCTACGACCTCGACCGGAACGGCGACCTGGAAATCCTCCTCCTGGCCTTTCATAAGCCCGACTGGCCGTGCCAATTCGTCATCCTCGATTGCCGGGGGAAAATCCTGGGAGAGTCTTGGAACGCCGGCCAATGGTCCGATTTCCAGGTTTTGGACCTCAACGGGGACGGAAGGCCGGAGATCATCGGCTCCGGCGTCAACAATGAATATGGCTCCGGATTCCTCGTCGTCTTCGATCCGGCCCTCGTTTCGGGGCAGTCCCCCCAGCTCCGGGCCGAATACAAATCGCCGGGGCTCAGCCGGGGTTCCGAGAAATATTACATCCTCCTCCCGCGGGTGCCCTTTCTTCATCCCGAAGAGCCGGTCGAAAGCGCCCAGGCGCTTTTCCTTTATGAAAACAAGGAGATTTCCACCCTCCTGAACCTCAGCGGCCTCTACGCCCATTTCAACAACGCCCTCGAATTCCTGCGTTTCTCCTCGAGCCACAAGTTCGAACGGCAGGTCAACCTCCTTTTAGCCGAAAAGAAAATCGCCGCTCCGCTGCCTCCGGACTTCCTCGAATCCCTCGGGAAAGAGGTCCGCTACTGGGACGGCGAAGCGAACGCCTGGACGGCGCGTCCGGCCATGGCCAACAAGTGGTGACGGCCGCGCCATTTGCGCTATAAGCCACCTTCCCGCATGATCTTTCTTTCGAATCCCGCCTGGCGTTGACAGAACGGGCGTTTTTCTCTACATTAAGAACCCGCCGCCGGCAAAGCCAGCGTAGCTCAGCAGGCAGAGCGGCTGATTCGTAATCAGCAGGTCGGAGGTTCGATTCCTCTCGCTGGCTCTCTATTCATCTTGTCTCCGCCGATATCTCCTCCCTTTCCCCCGCGGGCGAAGTTGAAGACGGTCAAAAGCACCAGGAATCCCAGGATTAAAAGCCAGAGCGTCCTCTCGTCGAAGCGAAGGAAAAATCCTTTACTGACGGGGCTTTCGTAGGGAAGGGAGAGGTCGACGGCAGCGGTCACGGATCGGCGTTTTTCGGCGGGCCAAGCCCAGCCGCTCTCGGCCAGCGTCCGGCCGAAATAGATCTCCAGAAGCAAATTCTCTTTGGCGGCCACGAACCAGGACTCGCGTCGTTCCCGGTCATCTTTCGCCTCGGCCCCGGCGGAGTCGTACTTGTCCCGGCGGAAGAGATGGATGCGCATTTCGTAAAGGAAAGGCGTCCAGACCTGATTGTAGCTCGCCAGGAACCGGGCGTAATCCTCGCCTTTCCATGCCTTAAGGATTTGGCCGTTCTCCCTGGCCTGGACGAGGTCGGTCTTCTTGAGCCACTCGGCCGTCAGCCGCGAATAGAACACCCCTAGGCGCGGGTCGCGGTGGCGGCGGACGAATTCGTGCATCGGCTCTTCCTTCTCGAGGGGGGCGAGAAAGGGGATTCGGGCGGCCAGGGCCGCCGTCCGCTCGGGCGTATTGGAGAGGCAAAGTCCGAGAAGGACGAGGTTCGCGGCGAGGAGAATCGAGACGCGCCGGGCTGAACGAGCTTCATTTTTTTTGACGGCCAGGCGAGGCTTGATCCCTTGGCGGATGGCGATGAGGATGATTCCCACGCCGAGAGCGTTGATCCAGATGTCGGGAAAGTCGAAATAGCGCCTCGGGACGACCCATTGGATGATCTCGTCGGCCGTCCCGACGAGAGTTCCGGTGAAGAACGCAGCCAGGTAGACTCCGCCTCCCGGGATGGAGAACCTCCAGGCCCGGAAAAGGAGAATTCCCAGGACCCCGTATTCGATGAAATGCGCCGCTTCGACGGCGCCGGACCAGTACTTGACCGTCACGTAGACGTAGGCCGCCGCGCAGGCCGCGAGCCAAAGGATTTGGACGGGCCGGCGGATGCGGAGGCGGAAAACGAGGACGTAAATCGTCCCCGCCAGGGCCGCGGCGACGACGGCCAGGAGGAGATAGGAGAAGAAATGCCGCCCGACCTTCTTGAAGATGAATTCCTGGATGGCCCGGGCGGCCGGAACCGTGATAAAGATGGCCAGGGCGCAGAGGGCAACCCACGCCCAGGCCAGCGCCTTTCGCCCGCCCTCCCTCATTCCCCTATCATAGCAAAATCGGCGATAATCCGGTGACAGACAACCCGTTTTCGCCTATGATGAGGCTTCAACGGCGGAGGTGGAGCCATGACCGTTTATGATTTTTCGTCGCGCCGACCCGAAATCGACCCGGAGACCTTCATCGCCGAGGGGGCCCGGGTCGTCGGCCGCGTCGTTCTCCGGGCCGGGGCCAGCGTCTGGTTCAACAGCGTCCTCCGGGCCGACCTGGAAGACATCGTCATCGGCGAGGAGACGAACATCCAGGACAATTGCGCGGTCCATGTCGACACCGGCCTTTCGACGAGACTCGGATCCCGCGTGACCGTCGGCCACGGCGCGATCCTCCACGCCTGCACGATCGAGGACGAGTGCATCATCGGCATGGGTGCGGTCATCCTCGACGGGGCCGTCATCCGGAGAGGCTCGATCGTCGGCGCCGGGGCCCTCATCCCGCCCCGCAAATCCTATCCGGAAGGCTCCCTCCTCCTCGGGACGCCGGCTGCGGTCGTCCGCAAGCTGACGGACGAGGAAATCCGGCACCACGCCGACCACGCCCGCCAATATGTCGCCTTCTGGCGGGCCTACCGGGCCGGAGGCATCGGCTCTCACCGGCCGAAACGGCCTCCCTCAACCTCCTGTTAAGGGTCGTCGGACGGCTTGACTTCGCCCTAACCGCATGTTAATTTAAGCGCGCGGAGGGGTATCATGCAAACCGTCCTTCCCCACAAAATCCGGAAAGCCCGCGAGGCGGCCCATCTTTCCCAAGGCGCTTTTGCCCGCGCCCTCGGACTCTCCTCGGAGTACATCTCCCTTCTCGAGGCCGGCAAGAGGACGCCGTCGATGGCCACCCTCCATAAAATCGCCGCCTTTCTCAACCGCGACATGGCTTACTTTTTTCACGAGAAGCCGACTCCGCCGGACGCCTTCACTTTGCTTTTCCGGGCCGAATCCGTCGACGACCGGACCCGCGAGGAGCTCCAAAAGTTCCGCCGCTATTGCGACGATTACCTCCGGCTCGAGGTCTTCACCGGGCGGAAGCTCGATTTAGCCCCCCTCTACGGTTCGAACGTCGTTCCCGAGCACATGGCCGACGAGGAGCGCCGCCGCCTGGGCTTGGGACAGGAGCCCATCCGCGACGTCTTTTCCCTCTTCGAGACGAACGGCTGCCGGATCCTCCGGATGCCCATGCCGGCCGAGAGCAAGGTCAGCGGGGTTTTCATCTACCTCGAAGCGAAGGAGGCGGCCTTTGCCCTCGTCAACAGCGCCCAGTCCGTCGGCCGCCAGGCGTTCAGCGCCGCCCATGAATACTGCCACTACCTCAAGGACCGGACCGAGGGCCCGGTCATCGACAATCCCGACGTCTTCGTCGACGAGTATGCCTCCCTCTATCATCCCCGGGAGCCGTTTGCCCAGGCCTTCGCCGCCCGGTTCCTGATGCCGCCGGCCAAGATCCGGGAGATGGTCGAGAAGGACTTCCGGTCCCAGCGCGTCGGCTTCGACCAGGTCCTCTATCTGAAACGCTACTTCGGGGTCAGCACCCTGGCCATGCTCCGGACCTTGCGGACCCTGGGCTATGTCTCGAAGGCCCAATTCGACGAGTTCGCCCAGGTCGACCCCGCGGCCCGGGAAAAGGAACTCTTCGGCAATCTCACCGACGGAAACGGAAACGGGGGGACGTCCGCGGGGCCCGTCGGCGGACTGATCGCCAAGTTCCGCCGCCGGCCGACGCCGAGCGACCGCTACAAGCTCCTCCAACGGGAGGCGATGCGCAAGATCGCCAGGGACCGGGCCTTGCGCAAGGCCGTCCAGAAGACGCTCCCAGCCGGGCCGGAGGATTCCGGAGGAAAAACCGATGAGTAAAACGGTTAGGTTTCTCGTCTATTTTCTGATCTTCGACGCCGTCGTTGTCGGAGCCTATTTCGGCTACCGGGCCCTTTCAGGCGGCCGGGGGGAGGACCTCGAGGATATCCCCTGGGTCACGATCGACGAGAGCTACCAGCCTCAGAACGAAGTCGAGGCTTTCATCAAGACCGACGCCGAGAACCGGGGGGCCCTTCCGGTCTACATCCGGAACTACGGCTCCGACGAGAAGGTCCTCAAGCGGTTCAAGGGGCGGGAGCTCGCCCGGCCGACGGAAAACGTCCTGAACCTGTTCTTCAGGGGCTTGGCCGACTGGATGATCGTCGAAATCAAGTACAAGGCCGAAAACGACCGGGAGGTCCTCCGGACCGTCCTCTACGTCTTCCAGAACAAGCTGTGGAGAGTCGGCGACACCGGCGAGCTCCTCCGGTAGGCCTCACGGCCTCCGCCGGGGGAGGATCCTGACCTCGAGCATCCGCTCAATCTTGAAGGTTCGCATGTCCTCGCGCTCGTGGCAGTACGCCCGGACGCCCTCGAAACGCCGGCCGGCGTACTCCATCTCCTCGATCGATTCGGGCCGGATGCGGCGCCGCGATTTCGTGTCGTCGGGCTTGAGGTAGAGGACCTCGAGGTCGAGGCCCTCGGCGACGGCCTCCTCGACGAGGCGGCGCTTTTCGGCCCGGCTCATGACCTCCTCGGCTTTCTCCGTCTGGAAGCGGGTCAGGAACCTGACGACCCGCCAGTCCATCCGGATGTGGCGCCGGTCGACGGGCTTGCGGAGGACGAGGCCGCCGAAGCTCGTGCAGCGGCTCAGGGCGACATAGACCTGGCCGTGGGCGAACGCCCCCCGGCCGAGGTCGATGACGACCTTATCGAAGGTCTTGCCCTGGCTCTTGTGGATGGTGATCGCCCAGGCCAGTTTGAGGGGGTACTGGGTGAAAGCCCCTACCGGCTCGCTGACGATCTTTTCGGCCGAGGCGTCGTAGCGGAACTCGAACAATTCCCAGAGGTTGGGGCCGACCTCGACGATCGCGCCGTCCTGGAGCTCGACGGCGACGAGGTCGTCCCGGCCCTTCTCCCGGACGACCTCGACGACCTTGCCGATCGTCCCGTTGACCCAGAAGCCCTGAGAATCGTTGGTCAGGAGCATGACCTGGGCCCCGACTTTGAGCTCGAGGATTTCGTCCGTCGGGAGGGAGGAGCGGTCGAATTCCCCTTCGACGATCCCGGCGTAGCGATGGGTTCGGCCGGGAAGCCGGGCGAGCTTCTCCCGGTTGCGGGCGGCGGCCAGGTCGTTCGTGCTCGTCAGGACGATGAAGAAATCGTCGTCGGGAGGGACGAAGTCGGGATCGGTCCTCTCGTTGAGGCGGACGAGATCCTCGTCCGAGATCGAGCGGTTGCGGATGCCGTTGAGAAGGCCGATGAAGTCGGCCTCAGTCTGGCGGTAGATCTTCTCGAGCTCGACGTATTCCATCGCGAATCTCGGGTCGGCCATGATCCGCGAGGAGAAGAAGTAGGGCGTCTCGTAGGGCGCGGCGAACAGGCTTTTTTCCGCGGCCGTGACGACGGGCGGAAGCTGGTAGAGGTCGCCGATGAAGACCATCTGGAGGCCGCCGAAGGGCTTCTTTGGATGCGGTCCGTTGAGGCGGAGGAACTTCTCGACGCAGTCGAGGAGGTCGGCCCGGACCATGGAGATCTCGTCGATGACGACGGTTTCGAGGCTCCGGTAGAGGGAATCTTCTCCCTTGCGCGGCCGCAGCTTCTTGACCTTGTCCAGGGTGATGTCCGGCTTGAAGCGGCAGAAGGAATGGACCGTCTGGCCGCGGACGTTGAGGGCGGCCACCCCCGTCGGGGCCAGGACGGCGACCTTCTTGACCGTCGTCTCCCGGAAATATTCGAGAAGGGTTGATTTCCCCGTTCCCGCCCGGCCGGTGATGAAGACCGGCCGGCTCGACTTCTCGAGGAGGTCGAGGGCGCGGCGGAAGGCGTCGTTGATCTCGATCTTCGCCGGCTTGGTCATCAGGGCCCTATTTTATCCCGGCGGACACTCCTGGGCGAGGCGGGAACGGCGAGGCCGGTGATTGTCAACGGGGAAGACGGAAAAGGATCCGCTTGCTCCGGGTGATGGTCGCCCGGCCTCCGATCGGGACGGCCATGAGGTCCCGGACGATGTTGTGGCCGAAATTCGAGACGGCGAGGATCGGCAGAGGACGGCCCTGCTGGCGCCGGGCGGTGATGGCGTCCCGGACGTAGGTTTTGATGAATTTCAGGGCCTCTTTCTGGTTCCTTCGGTAGTTGTGGTTGTGGTTGTAGGCATAAAGGCAGCCGACGACGATCCCCTTGACTTTGTCCAGGACCTGGTGCCGGCGAAGGGCGGCCAGGAGCCGATGGAGATCCTCGACGTCGATGTTGACGTCCTCGATGAAGAGGATATGGCGCCGCCAGCTGAAGCGCGGCGGTTTCTCGCGGTTGAGGAAGTTGACGAAGGTTGTCAGGTTGCCGCCGATGGGGATGCCGGTCAGGCTCCGTTTCGGAGGGGGAGTCAGCCATCGCGAGCCGCGGTCGATGACCGTCTCGCCCCGGATAAGAGAGAGGAGCTTCTTGAAATTCCCCTTTCCGAGCTTGAGGGAGGGGAAGTAGATCAGGGGGACGCGGGCGGAGTAATAGATTTCGTTCAGGAGGAAAGTGAAATCGGAAAAACCGATGATGAGGGGGCGGCGCTCGCGGATGACCCGGTAGTCCTTCCGGTCGAGGGCGAAGGCCAGATCCTCGGCCCCCGTGCCTCCGGCGACGGACATGACGAGGTCGGCTTCGCGGATGATTTCCTTGAAAAAGGCCGACCGTTCGGCCGCCGGGGCGGTAACGTGGTCGATCTCCTCGTCGCTCGAGAAAAGATGGGGGCTCTCCCGGATCGTCGTCACGCCCAGACCTCGCCGGAGGAGGCGGGCCGTCTTGTCGACGACGCTCCGCGCGGAGCGGGGGAGGGCCGTCGACGGGGCGATGAAGCCCGCGGTCAGGATGGGGTGATCACTCATTTGGGAAATCGATAGCGTAGCAAAAAGAGGGGGAGGTATCAATGCTCTCCGCCCCTGACTGTATGACAGTCTTTCTGTTCTGGTATGTTTTCCGCATGGCGCGGCCATATCCCCCTCGCTGCATCACCCTGACGAGGGTCCCATTTCGCTCCGGGGGACACGGCCGCGCCATGGGCATAAAAGGCCTAATATCTAAAGCTTATTACGTAAGTCTCTGGCCGGCGGACGGAACTCGATAGCGAAAAATCCAAAAATATGGATCGCGCAGGCTTGCCGCGGGATCATCGATAAAGTTATATCAAAAGGCGCAAGAACCTCTCTTGTTTTTCTGGTGGTACTTCTGATGGTACTCCTCGGCCTTGTAGAACGGGCCGGCCGGCTTGATCTCGGTGACGATCCTTTTCTTGAAGACCTTGTCTTTCTCGAATTCGTCCCGGACTCTCTCGGCGGCCCGCCGCTGCTCTTCGTCATGGGTGAAGATGACCGACCGGTACTGCGTCCCGACGTCAGGGCCCTGCCTATTGAGCTGGGTCGGGTCGTGAAAGCCGAAGAACTTCCGGACAAGGTCCTCGTAGCTGATCCGCGAGGGGTCGAAGGTCACCCGGACGGCTTCGGCGTGGCCGGTCTTGTCCGAGCAGACCTGTTCGTAGGTCGGGTTTTCGAGCGTCCCGCCCGAATACCCGACGACCGTCTCCAGGACGCCCGGGACCTGGCCGAATTTGTCCTCGACGCCCCAGAAACAGCCCGCGGCGAAGGTCGCGACGGCGGTCTTCGGAGCGGCTTCCTCCGCGGCGGCGGGGGCGAAGGCCATGGCCGCGGAGTTGATGCAGTAGTGCTTCGCCGAAGGAGTCGGCCCGTCGTCGAAGACGTGCCCGAGATGGGCCCCGCAGGCGGCGCACCGGGCTTCGATCCGGCGCATCCCGTGCGAAAAATCGTCGTGATATTCAATCCCCTTCGGGTCGGCGGGGGCGGTGAAGCTCGGCCAGCCCGTCCCGTGCTCGTATTTGGCTTCGGAGGTGAAGAGGGCCGAGCCGCAGGCCGTGCAGTGATACGTCCCCTTCTCCCAGAAGTCGTTGTATTTTCCGCTGAAGGGGCGTTCCGTCCCGCCTTGGAACATGATCCGGAAGGCCTCCGGGGAAAGCTCCTTTTTCCATTCGTCCGCCGTCTTTTGGATCTTCTTGGACTCCACCGTGTCGTCTCCTTTCGTCTCCGGCGCGGCGGCCGGGGCCGCGCTGAAGAGGAGGATATTCAATCCCCGCCAGCCGCCGAATCCCAGGAGGAGGCTGACGGTCAGGATGGCCGCCTTGATCGGTCCTTTCATGCGTTCGCTCCTCTAATATACATAAATCCTATAATAATAATATACATTAAATCCGGAAAAAATCAAGACCTGGGCCGGGGGAGGGTCAGGACTCCTCGAGGACGGCGGCGAGAAGCCGCCGGAGGCGGTCGTCGGCGAGCTTGTAGCAGATCTTCGTCCCCATCCGGTTTCCCGTGATCAAGCCGGCCTCCTTGAGGACCTTGAGATGCTGGGAGACGTTGGGCTGGGAGATCCCCAGGCACCGCTCGATCTCGCCGACGCAGCAATCTCCCCCCATGAGGCGGTGGAGGAGGCGGAGACGGGCCGGATGGGCGAGGGCCTTGAAGAGATCGGCCGAGCGCTCGTAATTTTCGGGGATTTTTTTCGCCGGGCCGACCATTTTGCCTTCTTATATTAACTCAAGACTATATATTCGCTCTGGAATATGTCAAGCTTTTTTTCCTTTGACTTTTCCTTTTCGATTTATCTATAATTTAAGACGATGCTGGCTGGAGAGGATCCTCCTTAGCCCCGCTTCCTTTTCCTTTTCAAACCTTGGCGCCTCGACAGCCAGCGCCTTTTATCAACCGGCCTTCTTTTCCGGCTCCTTTTTCACCGGCTCTTTCTTCGCGGGTTCCTTTTTTTCCTCCGTCTTCCAGGCTTTCATCCTCTCCTGGAGGTGGTCCTTCATCTTCAGGTGGGGGATGCCTTCGACCATCCAGCCCGGAGCGGGGCGTTCCATGAGCCAGTGGTCGAACCACTCCCTCATCCGGACGGTGTAGTCCTTCTGGTTGGCGGCCTTGGCCAGGCCGTGGTTTTCGCCGACATACTGGAACATGATGACCGGCTTCTTCAGCCGCCGGAGGGTGTTGTAGTACTCGATGCCCTGGTTCCAGTCGACGGCGCCGTCCTTGTCGTTGTGGAGGATGATGAGCGGCGTCCGGACCTTGGCGGTGTGGTAGACGGGCGAGTTCCGCTGGTAGGCCTCGAGATTGTCCCAATATCCGCCGGTGAACCGGCCCTGGCTGCTTTCGAAGATGGCCATGTTCCCGCCGCCCGTGTTGAAGTAGATCGAGCTGTACATGCTGATCATGTTCGTCAGCGGCGCCCCGGCCACGGCGGCGGCGAAATCGGCCTGGGTGACGAGGAAGGCCGTTTGGTACCCGCCCCACGAATGGCCGTGCAGGCCGACCTTGGCCCGGTCGACGACGCCCGTCGCCACAGCGGCCTCGAGGGCCGGCAGGACGCACCAAGCGGCGCTCATCCCGGGATCGTTGACCTTGTAGGCGATGTCGGGCATGAGGACGGCGTATCCGTTCGAGGTGTAGACGGATTTGTTGAACCCGTTGGCGCTCGGCGCGGTGTAGCGGTTCAGGCCCTGGGACGTCTTCTCATAGTAATAGACCAAGGTCGGGTATTTCTTCCCCTTCTCGTAGTTGGCGGGGAGGAAAAGGGCCCCTTGAAGCTTGACGTCCTTGCCGCTCTGGGGGTCCATCTTGTAGTCGACGAGGATCGAGCCCGAGGACCAGAGAAAGTCTTTCTGCTGGGGATTGGCGTCCGTGAGCTTCGTCGCGTTCTTGAAGGTCGCATCGGTCACGTACCAGTTCGGGCAGTCTTTGTCCGTATCGCGGGTGTAGAAATAGGCCTCCGCCTTCCGGGCTTTCAGGGGGAAGCCGAAGCCGGCGTCGTCCCAGAGAAGGACCGTGACCCCGGGCTTCCCCTTCTCGATCCTCCCGATCCCGGCTTTTTTGGTCCATTCGCCGTAGAGGGTGACGTATTGGGGCTTGGCCAGGTCGATCCCTTCGTCGTCGGGGTCGAGCGATCTCATCGTCCGGTAGCGGATTTGATCCTTCCGGCCGCTGACGGTCATGTTTTTCCCGGGACCGCCCTGGACGGGGACGGCCCAGATGTCCCAGCCGTCGCCGAGGAAGGCCGTTTTTCCGTCCGCCGACCAGCCGACCGGATAGTCCGGCGGATTCTTGACGTTGTGGTCGTCCTCCTCGTTGACGAAGTTCGCCGGCGTGTCCTTGGTGACGTTCGTCGTCTTCCCGGTGGCCATTTCGTAGGTATAGAAGGCGCCGTCGTCGTAATAGAGGAAGCGGGTCCCGTCGGGGGAGGGGCCGAACAGCCAGCGGTTTTTCTTCAGGGCGAGCTTGCGGACGCCCGTCTTGAGGTCGATGACATAGACGTCCTGGTAGCGCCGTCCGTCGAGGTTGGAGTCGAGCTCGTACTCGCGGCTGTCCTGGCCGACGGCGAAGAGGCCTTTGGGCGCCGCCGCCACCTGGCGGACGTCGTCGTCGGCCAGGCGGATGAATTTTTTCTCGGCGACGCGGTATTCGGCCAGGTAGCTGAAATTCCGGTCCCGGGTGGCCTCGACCTGCTGCTGGGATTGGAGGCGCTTGTCGAGGTAATGCCAGAGGACGAGGTCGGGCATGTCTTCGTCGGCTTGGCCGGCGCCTCCCGCCGGAGCCGCGGGACCGGCCCCCTCGGCGGGCGGGGCGGACGGCCCGGCCGGCGCGCCCTCGGCTTTCTTCTTCGGCTCGTGAATCCCGAAGAGGAGGGCGTCGAACGACTCGGTCCATTGGGGCGGCCGGTTGGGGCTGATGGTCATGCCCGTTGGGAAGCTCTTGTCCTCCTTGGGATCATAGAAGGCTTTTTGGATTCCCGCCGGCTTTCCCTTGGCGGATTGCGGCCCGGCGGCGAATCCGGTGAATCCGAGGAGGGCGTGGAATTTGTCCTCGTAGGCTTTGTCCTCCTTGCCCTTGAGGCAGGCCAGGGCTTCGCCCTTCGGCGACCAGCGAAGGCTCTGGTAGTTGGCCTTGTCGTTATCGAGGGGGAGAATGACGCCGGAGTTCATGTCCCGGACGGCGACTCCGTTTCCGGACATCCCGTAGGCGTCGACGACCATCGCCAACCAGCGGCCTTTCTTATCGAAGGCGAACTCGGCGATGTTGCCCAGCATGGTCTCTTTGCCCGTCGCGAGCTCGCGGAGGAGGAGGTCGGATCCGGACCACTTCTCCCGCTCGCGCTCCTGCCCTTCGGGAGCGGCCTTGTGGAGGGCGATCCAACCGGGGTTTTCCCCGGAGAAGGCGAACGCCCGGATCTTCTCGTATTCGGCCTTTTCGCCCGTCGCCAGGTCGACGACGACGGCCTTGTTGTAAAGGCGCTTGCGCTCCTTCCTCAGCTTTTTCGCCTCTTGGAAGTCGGGGGGGGCGAGGAAAGCCCCGAATTTCCCGTCCTCCGATACGGCGACCTGGCCCATTCGCCCCGCCCCGGCGGGGAACTTGTGCTCCTTTGTCCCCGGCGTTTCGCGGAAGAGGACCTCGCCGTCGCCCTCCTGAGGGGCGATCCGGCAGCCGATCCACTTTCCGTCGGGCGAGACGGTGATGGCGGATATCGATCTCCAGGCCAGGATGTCGAGAAGGCCGATCGGCCGGGGCGTCTGGGGCGCCTGGGCTTGGCCGGCCGAGGCGGAGACGGCGGCCGCCAGGACGACTAAAAGCGAGAGCCGAATCATCGTCTTTTTCATGGTCCCTCCTTGGAAGAAAAATACCGCCGCGGGAGCGGAATCCCCATCATAATCCAAAGGGGAGGCCGTCGTAAACCCTGCGATCGGCATGCGTATCGGCGTCCGGGAACGGCCTCCACTCAAGATCAGGCTTGAAGGTCGGCTCCTTGGCGCTCCTTCTCGGCACCTCGGGCTTTGCGCTCCCCGCGCTTCACCGCTCGTGATTCTCTAGCCCATTTCTCGGGGCGTGTCGCGGCGACATGACCATCCTCTAACCCCGGCCACGGGGGGAACCAGTCCCGTCGGTTCCTCCCCCCGGCAAAGCCAGGGGGCCCCCCTTCCGCTACGGGGTCACGAGGACGGCCATGCCGCCGCATGACACGCCGAGCCCTTCGAAGAGCGCCTGCGGGGCGGCAAATCCTCATCCTGTTCCGGCCGTCTCCTGCCAACCGATCTTGTCGGCGAGATAGGACAGGCTCGTTTCCGTCGCTTTTCCGGTATAATGGTCGACGGATTTTTCGCCGGGCCGCTAACGCGCCGCCCAAGAGGGGCGTATTCCGTATGAGAGGAAATCCAAGCCGATGAAAAAACGGGCGATGACGCTCTTCCTGGCCGCCGTCCTGGCGGGTTGCGCCCCCGCCGTCAAGGATAAACCCGCGACGGCGCCCGGCGCGGCCGAAGCCGACAAGATGATGGCCGAGGCGGCGGCTTCGGCCGGGCGTGGAACCTATCTCGCCCTGAAGAACGCCTGCCGGCTTTACGGAGAGTTGTACGCCCTCCCCCGGACGAAGAAAGCTGCGGCTCCGGTCTACGTTCAGGCCCTTTTCAGGCTCGCCCTTCGGGAAAAGGAGGTCGGCATTCCCGGCGGAAAGCCGCTCTCGACATGCAGCCTGGTCGTCAAGGAGAATCCCACCCTGGCCGGCTGGGCGACGTGGCTGTCCCTCGCGGATAGAATCCCGTCGCGGGTGAAGGGAGTCGTCAAGGACGTCGCCTTGGGCGTCCCGCCCCTGCCTTCCCGTTCCGAACCGCGCAGGAATTGGGAAGAGGAGATGAAAAAACAAGCCGAGGAGGCCAAGAAAACGGAGGAGGACATCAAGCAGCGGGCGCTTCAGGACGAGTTCTTCGCCTATTTTTATCTCGCCCGCCGCTGCGGCTCGGCCTCTTTTTACGACAAGAAAGACGACGTGGACCAGATCCTCCGGCGGTTTCCCGAGTCGCTCCAAATCAGGTACCGGGCGGCCTTCTGTCCCCGTCCGGACGAGGCGGAGTTTAAGGCCGTCCTCGAGGCCGAGCCCGAATTTGTCGAGGTTTACGGACTCCTGGGCGAAGCGGCCCTCGGCGGAGGCAACCTCCTGACGGCCGAGAAAAACATCCTCCTCGCCTACGAGAAAATCCCCGAGTCGCCCCACTACGCGATCCTCCTGGCGAGCATTTATTTCCTGACCGAGGAGTTCGAGCGGGCGATCGAGTTCTGCGACAAGGCGATCGAGATCGTACCGGAATACCGGGACGCCTACCTGACCAAGGCCATCGGCCTGAGCTATCTCCAGCGTTACCCGGAGGCCATCGAGGTCCTGAATAAAATCGTGGCCATGCAGTATTATCTCCTGGGAGAAAGCCACTACTGGCTGGCCTGGAATTATCATGAGCTCAAGGATAACGTCCAAGCCCAGCTCCACATCGAAGAATCGAAAGGCCGGCTGCCGACGAACTCCGAGGTCTTCGGCCTGGCCGGGACGATAGCCCTGGAGCGCGACGAGATCGACCGGGCGGAAAAGGAATTCTCCGAAGCCCTGAAATACAACGAGGCGAACACCGAGGCCCTCTTCGGCCTGGGCGCCGTCGCCGACCGGCGCAGCCGCTGGCCCGACGGGGCCGGTTTCTACGAGAAGGCCGCGGCCGCCCTGGTCCTGAACGAGACGAGCCTCGAGGAAAAAATCGCCCAGATCAAAGCCGCTCCGATGGATGAGGCCCGCCGGGCGAAGATGATCGCCAAAAAGGAGAATCAGATCCGCATCGTCCAGGCGACGCGGGCCATGGCCTATTACAACGCCGCGGCCGATTGGGCCAACGCCGGCGCCGTGGCCAAGGCCGTTCCGCTGGCCGAAAAAGCCGCCGCCCATCCCCAGTTCCGGGAGAAAGCGACGGACCTTCTCTCCCGCCTCAAGAAATCGGCCTAAGAGAGAACATTCCTCGAAATCCCAGAGAGGAACGGTCTCTCCGATTTTTCCTAAACGGAAAAAGCCCGAGCGGCGTAGTATAGACGGAGCCCGTCAAGGGGCATGAGCCTCGTGGATGAAAAAGCGACGATCGCGGCCTGTCTTGCGGGACAGGGGGAGGATTTCCGTCTCCTCGTGGACGCCTACAAATCCCAGGCGATGGCCATGGCGATGAACGTTCTGGGGAACCGCCAGGATGCGGAGGACGTCTGCCAGGAGACGTTCATCCAGGTCTTCCGCCATCTGGCCCGCTTCGACCCGGCGAGGAGCTTCCGGACCTGGATCTTGACGATTCTCTATCGCCGCTGCCTGGATGTCTTGAAGCGGAAGCGGCGCTTCCGGGCGGCGTTCCAGAGGATCTCCCGGGACTCCGGCCAGCGCTTGACGGCGGCCTTCGATCCGCCGGCCGAACGCCGCGACCTCGCCCGGATCGTTCAAAAACGGCTCAGCCCGAAGGAAAGGGCGGCCGTCTCCCTGTGGGCCAACGAGGGTTTGACGTCGGCCGAGATCGCCGGGATCATCGGCTGTTCGCCCTCGACGGCGCGGGTTTGTCTTTTCAACGCCCGCCGCAAAATCAAAACCGTTCTGGAGGAGAGAGATGTTGGGGCACGCTGAGGTCGTCGGGATTCTCTTCCGCCTCGTCCGGTTCCGGAGGTTCCGGGACAGGGTCTGGCGGCACATTGACAACTGTCCGTCCTGCCAGGCCCGGCTGGCGGGCCGCGAGGACGCCCGCCGGGTCCTCTTCCGGGCCGACGACGCGGGCGGCCTGGACGGACTGTGGCCTGCCGTCCGAAGGGCGATCAGCGCCGAGTCGACGAGGCCGGTTCCGGCGTCCGCCTTCACCGCGGCGCCCGCAGTCCGCCGGAATGCCTGGCGATGGGCGGCGGCCGCCGGAGGCCTCGCCGCCGCGGCGCTCTTGACGGCCGGGCTTGTCCGGACGTTCATGTCGGGGACGGTCCGGTCTCCAAACCTCCCCGGGGCGAATGGGGGATTGCGGATCGAATACGCCCGCATTGCCGGCGAACCGGCCCAAACGATCATCGTCCACGAGAAAGACCCCGAGATGATCATCGTTTGGGTTGAAAAGATATAAAAGGAGGTCGCCTATGTCGCGTCGAACCTTCGTTTTCGCGATTTTGCTTTTCGGGGGAATAACCGCCGTTTCCGCCGCGGCCCAGGGAAACGCGGCGGCTATCGCCACGGGATCGCCGCAGACGGCTCTCCCGGCGCAATTTTCCCAATGGTTGAGCGCGGACGTCCCGTGGATCATCTCGGAAAAAGAACGGGACGTCTTTCTCAAGCTGCGAAGCGATCGGGAGCGGGACATCTTCATCGAGAGCTTCTGGAGGCAGCGGGATCCCGACCCGGCCACTCCGGAAAACGAATTCCAGGTCGAGCATTATCGACGCCTGTCCGAGGCGGACAGGAAATTCGGGGCCCCCGGAACGGCCGGACGGATGACGGCCCGCGGCCGGATCTTCGTCCTGCTCGGCGAGCCGAAGACAATCTCATGGGAAGCCATCAAGGCGGGGGGGCCGGAAACGGAAGTTTGGACATACGAAATCAGGCCGAAAAACGGGGTCCCCATCATCCATACCGTCGGCTTTACGGGAGAAGAAAGTCCTCAAGCCGGCCCGCTCTATCTCGAGCGGTGCAACATGAAAATGAGGGTTTTCGAAGGTTTGGCCGAGGGCCAGGCCGCGCCGGCGACGGCCGTGACGTCATCGTCGCTGACTCATACGGTTTCGGCCACGATCCAGCCCGACGAGGACCTTGAGGCCCAGCAGAAAAGGATCCAACAGGTCTTCAACCTGAAGTCGGTCAAGCAACTGACCGAGACGAACCTCATCTGGGAAAACGGGAGGCTCGACAAGGGCTTTCACTTCTTCCGGGTCGGCGAGAGGACGTATCTCGTCCAGGTCACGCCGACCGACGTCGCCCAGAGGAAATTCCGGGTCGAGGTCCTCGAGCAGACCGACGGTTCGAGGGCCGGCCTTTTCGACACGGAAGCCGGCTTCCCGAAGAATATCTGGTCGGTCTTCGGCTTCCGGGACGCCCAGGGCCGGTCCTATTTCGTCTCCCTCCACGTTCTCGAATGGTATGTCGAAGGGAACGCCCCCGTTCCGCCGAAGCCGGCCGCGGCCCGCGTGACTCCCATTCCGGCCGAAGGGCCGGTCCGGGCGGTCGGGGAAATTCGTCCTCCGCGTTTGGTGAAACAAGTCAACCCCGTCTATCCCCCGCTCGCCCGACAAGCCCGCATCGAGGGCATGATCATCCTCGAGGTCACGACCGACATCTATGGCCGGATCATGACCGCCAAGGTCCTGCGCTCGATCCCGCTCCTCGACCAGGCGGCCATCGATGCCGTCCGCCAGTGGGTCTACGAGCCGGTGATCATCCAAGGCCGGCCACGCGAGATGACCTTCACCGTGACCGTCCGCTTCACCCTCGACGAACGGCGGATGGGCCCCCAGACGGCCGTGACCTACAGTCCCGCCGACGCCCGGCTCGCGCTCAAAGCCGTCAAGGAGGTTCAAGCCGTTTATCCGGAGACCGCCCTCACGGCTAACGCCCAGGGGACGGTCATCCTTGAAGGTGTGATCGATGAAGCCGGAAAGGTGACGGACGTCAAAATCCTCAGGTCCGTTCAGCCGCCCCTCGACCGGGCGGCCGAGAACGCCGTCAAGGAATGGAGGTTCGATCCGGTCCTCGAAGGAGGGAAGCCCAAATCCACGGCCGTCATTTTCTCGGTGAAATTCTGGATCAGCACGGATTCTTCGGCCATCGCCCGCGTCGGTGGGGTCATGGGCGGCGTTGTCGGCGGGGTCATGGGCGGCGTCGAAGGCGGCGTGGCCGGAGGAGTCGCCGGCGGCGTCGTCGGCGGCACGTTGGGCGGGGTCGTCGGCGAGGTCGAACCTCCCGTCCGGGCCGAAGGCGTGATCCGGCCTCCCAGGCAGGTCAAGCGCGTCGATCCCGTCTATCCCGAGGTCGCCCGCCAATCCAGGGTCGAAGGGGAGGTCATTCTCGAGTTGACGACGGACATCTACGGCCGCGTCCAGAGCGCCAAGGTCCTGCGTTCGATCCCGCTCCTCGACCAGGCGGCCATCGACGCCGTCCGGCAGTGGGTATACGAACCGTTGATTATCGACGGCAAGCCGCGGGCCTGCGTCTTCACCGCGACCGTCCGCTTCGCCGGGAAATAGCCGAATAACGGATTTTACCCGCAAGGTCCCCGAAAATAACGACATGCGGGCCGTTCCATATTGTCATAACCGATGGAAAACAAGATGCGCTGATAGGTCTTGACTATCGGTCTAAATTTAGTATCATAAAAAGACCGGAGGCCGAATGATATGAATATTTCAACGGATATCAAGCCGGTGACCTACCTGAAGGCCAAAGCCGCCGACCTCTTAAGACGGATTAACGAAACGCGGCGCCCGATCATCATTACCCAGAATGGGGAGCCGCGGGCGGTCCTGCAAGATCCTCAAAGCTACGAAAACATGCGCAACGCCATGGGCATTCTCAAGCTGATTTCGCAGGGTGAACAGGATATCAGAAAAGGGCGGGTAAAAGCTCAGGGGGACGTATTCGTGGACATCGAGATCTTCCTGAAAGAGAAGCTGGGTTGAAGTCGGAGTACAAGGTCCTATGGGCCAGCGTGGCGGAAAAAGATTTCAAGGAAATTATCGAATTTATCGCCGTGAGCAACCCCCTCGAGGCTTTGAAAATCTTTGAAAATATCCGGCATAGAGTTTCCGCCCTTCATTCCCTTCCTGAAAGAGGGCGCATCGTCCCCGAGCTTCAGAAAGAGGGCGTTTTCTTGTATCGGGAATTGGTCGTCGCTCCCTGGAGGATTATTTATCGGATATCTCAGAGCGAAGTCTTCGTCTTGGCGGTATTGGACGCAAGGCAAAACGTCGAAGATATCATCCTCAGGAGATTATTGACTCGTCCTTAGCGCCTCATTTTCCGGTCTGACCTCCCGTTGATCTTTTTAAGATTGTCATTTCGGCAGCTTCGAGTAGTCGAGCTCGGAACCGAAGAGGCTGTGGGGGATCGAATAGACGGCCAGGAGGAGGATCGATGCCGCCAGGACCCAGCCCCGGGCCGGCTTTCCTTTCCGGCCGGCGATGAGGGCGATGATCCAGCCGAGCATGGTGATGAGGGTCTTGTTATCGGTCATGTCCGTGCCGAACGGGATCCCGGTCCAAAGCTCGCCGAAAGCGAAATACTGCATCAGCGGCCCGAGAAGGAACCCTCCGACGAAGAGGAGAACCACCGTCCAGACGGCCAGTTTCCGGGGATTATGCCTTTTCCCCAGGGCGAATAATCCGGCGGCCGTCGAGAAGAGCATCGCCGCGAACATAATGAGAATGTGCGGAAGCTGGATGATCATCGGCACCGGTCCTTTGAAGCGGATGACGACCGGCTTCTCTCCGGTCAGTGAGGTTTCCTCCCCCGCGGCGACCAGGACGACTCGGTATTCCAGCTTGCCCGCCGCGGGTTGCTTCGGCAGAGTGGCGGCGAGCTTTTCTCCCTCGCGGCTCATCTCCAGCCGGGTGAAGGGATCGTCGGTTTTGAAGCGCTTGTATTCGATGCGCCCGGCGATCGTCCCGTCCGGGACCTTGAGGGCGACCTCGCAGTCCTTGTCGTTCGTCGCGCTCCGGGGGAAGCGAAAGGAGATTTCCGAGGCGCCGACCAGGGATTTTCCCTTGAGGGGGTAGGTCGGTCCCGTCATCCGCTGATAGACCGCCGCCGTCAGGGTGATGAGGACGGCCAGAAGCCAAAGCAACCCCTTTTTCATGACATTCTTCCTTTCGGCCGAGGGATGGTCAGTTTTTCACGGACACGCCGCCGAAGATGGCCGTCCCCTTGACGTAAAGGGTCGCCTTGGCCTCGGCGGGGGCGATCGGCTGACGCCGTTCGTCGCTCACCCCGCCCAGAATCGGCGTGCCGTCGAGGACGACGTGCCACTCGCGGGGGACGATGATATCCACGCCGCCGAAGATGGCCGTGGCTTCGACCGTCGCCTTGCCGCCCTCGAGGCCGGCCCCGACGAAGTCGACGTCGCACCCTCCGAAGACAGCCGTCATCCGTCCGCCCTTGAACTGGGTCGATTGGATTTTCCGCTCCTGTCCCGAAAAGATGCAGGTCAAGTCGATGTCCGATTCCTTGATCACCGGGGCCTTGTCCCCTCCGCGGGCGCGGAAGGCCGGCCTGAGGATGAGCCACAGCCCGAGGAGGATGATGGCCGCCGGCCAGAGGTAGTGCCAGATGTCGTATTCCAGGATGTCGAGATTCTGGAGGAGGAAGAGGGCCCCGAGGAGGATGAAGAACAGGGCTCCTCCGGGGCGGCGGAATCCGTTGCCGATGAAAATCGAGATGCCGATGAGGATGAGGATGACCGGCCAGTAAGTGCCGATGATATCGCCGAAGTCCGTCCTTCCGAGTTGGTCGAGAAGGAACAAAACCCCGAAGGCGATGAGAACGAGGCCCCAGAAAACGCGTCCGGCGTTGGGTCGGTTTTGCGGCATGGACGACTCCTTTCGGCTTTCGGTATCGTCCTATTATACGGGAAAAACGGGCCGAGGTTCTAGCGTTCGACGCGGCCGGAGCCCGAACCGCCGGCCAGGGCTTCGACCTCCTCGACCGCCACCCGGTTGACGTCGCCGGGGATCGAATGCTTGAGGCAGGAGGCCGCGGCGGCGAACTCCAGGGCCTCGGGGTCGGACTTGCCGGCGAGATGGGCTCCGATGAAGGCCGAGCTGAAGGCGTCGCCGCTGCCGATCCGGTCGACGACGAGAATGTCGTAGACCCGGCTGCGGAAGAAGTCGCGGCCGTTCCAAAGGCACCCCGACCAGCGGTTGACCGAGGCCGAGAGGCTCTCCCGGAGGGTGATGGCCGTCTTCCGGAGGCCGAAACGGCGGGCGAGCTCCTCGGCCACGTGCCGATAGCCCTCCGACTCGAGGCGCCCGGCGGCGGCGTCGGCGCCCGGGGCGGCGATGCCGAAAATATCGGCCGCATCCTCCTCGTTCGCGAAGGCGACGTCCGTGAATTCGAGGAGGGGGGTCATCATCGCCCGTGCGGATTCCCGCGGCCAGAGCTTGCGGCGGTAATTCAGGTCGACGCTGACCGTCGCCCCGGCGCGCTTGGCCGCTCGGACGGCCTCGGCCGTCGCGGCCGCGGCCGAGGGGCTCAAGGCCGGCGTGATTCCCGACCAGTGGAACCAGACCGCCCCATCGAATATTTTATCCCAGTCGAACGCCCCCGGCTCGACTTCCGCGAGGACCGATCCGGCCCGGTCGTAAATGACTTGGGAGGGACGCTGCGCGGCGCCGCGCTCGCAATAATAGATCCCCAGGCGTCCGCTCCGGCGGAGGATGAACGAGGTGTCGACGCCGCAGGCGCGGAGGAAGCTCTCCGCGGCCCGGCCGATGTCGTGGGAGGGGAGAGCCGTCACGAAGCGGGACGGAAGGCCGAGCTGGGCGAAAGAGCAGGCGGCGTTCATCTCGGCCCCGCCGAAGGCGGCCTCGAAGGACCGGGCCTGGGAGAACCGCTCGAATCCCGGCGGCGAGAGCCGGAGGAGGACCTCGCCGAAGGTGACAACCGGCCCGGAGGGACCGGCTTTCGGGGGCGCTATCGGCGGCTCCGCCTTCTTCCCGGATTCGAGGACGGCGACCCAGCGGCGGGCTTCCTCGGCCATGTCCGCCGGGTCCTCGGGCTTCCTGGCCAGGGCCGAGGCGCAGAAAATCCCGTCCGGGTCGCGGCCGGCCAGGGCGGCGAGATTGTCCAGGGTGATCCCGCCCGTGTAGACGACGGTCAATCCCTTGAACGGTCCGCGCCAGGCCTCGGCCAGTCCCATGTTGTCCCTCTCCCCGCTCACGGCGGGGAAAAGCTTGTAGGACCACTGGTACGGGTATTTCTCCTTGAGCTCGGCGAGCCCGCAGCCGTAGAGCTCGGCCTTGAGCGCGAGCTGTTTTCCGGCGTCGGCGAGCCCTCCCGGAAGGGACATGACGTCGGCCCGGACGCAGGCTGCGACGACGGCGGGGACGAAATCGGCCGAGACGATTCCGGCCGCGCCAGCGGCGATGGCTTCTTCGGCTTGAGCCTTGGTCATCACCGTCCCGGCCAGGACGAGGGCTCCGGGATGGCGGGCGAGGATCGTCCGGAGCCCCTCGGCCGCGGCCGCGGTCCGGAAAGCGATTTCCAGGGTGATCCCGAGCGGGTCGAGGGCTTCGTAAGCGGCCAGGGCCTGGTCGGCCGATTCGGCCGACAAGAGGGCGATCAGGCGGTGCCGCTTCAGGCGCTCGATAAGGAGCCCGGATTTGTTCATGGCGTTCTCCCGGTCATCGACGGTTTCTTAAAGCCGGGGGATGTTCATCCCCCCGCTGACCTCGAGGATGAGGCCGGTCGAGTAGCCGAACGAGCCCTTGGCCAAGGCGGCCACGGCCCGGCCGACGTCCTCGGGGTATCCCCAGCGCCTGAGGGGAACGAGCCCCTGGGCGATTAGGCGGTCGTATTTCTCCTGGACCGGGGCCGTCATGTCCGTCCGGATGATGCCGGGCCGGACCTCGTAGACGTTGATCCCGGCCTCGGCCAGCCGGTCGGCGAAAAGGCGGGCGGTCATGCTCAGGCCCGCCTTCGAGATGCAATACTCGGCCCGCGAGGTCGAGGAGACCGAGGCCGAAATCGAGGTCACGAAGACGAGGGCCGGCCGGACGAGGGGGACGGTCTCTTTCCAGGCGATCATCCGGCGGGCGACCTCCCGGGCCAGGAAAAACGCGCCGCGGAGGTTCGTCCCCATGACCCGGTCGAAGCTTTCCGGAGTCGTTTCGAGGATGTCGAGGCGGACGACCGGGGCGACGCCGGCGTTGCTGACGAAGACGTCGATCCGCCCGAAGTGATTTCCGACGAGGTCGACGATCTTCGAGTGGCCGTGAATATCGGCGATGTCGCCGGCCAGGGGGAGGAAATCCGCGCCGGCCTCCTCGACCCGGGCCTTGACTTCGAAAAGCCCCGCCGAGGCGTGGCCCGGCTCGAAGACGATGTCGCAGCCGGCGATGTCGTAGCCTTCGGCGGCCAGGGCGAGGGCGATCCCGCGACCGATGCCCCGGCCGGCGCCGGTGATCAGGGCGACGGGGTGTTTCGAGGGATCGGTCATGGGATTTCCTCCCGGCCGTCGACGCGGCCTTCCCGGAATTTCTCCCAGACCGTCTCGAACCAGCCGTCGGCGGCCGGGATCGGACGGACGGGAATCCAATTCTTCCTCGTCCGGCCTTCCTCGTCGAGGCCGACCTCGAGGATATGGCCTTGGACGAAATCCTCGGCCCGGGCGAGAGAAAATTTCCACTCGCCGCCGAGCTCCGGGCAGGGCGGCTCGCCGGCCGGGTCGAGGACGAGGAACGATCCCCGGCTTCTCCCGCCCCTGGCCAGGTACTCCTCGAGGGCCTCGAGGGTCAAGGCGTGCGTCAGGGCGAGGTCGAGGGCCCGAAAGGCGTCGGGCAGGGCGGCGGAACCCCGGATTGACAAGTCGGCCGAAAGGCGCCGCCAGAGCCGCCAGGCCTTTTCCACCTCGCCTTCGACCGTCCGGGGGTCGCGGATGTGGGCCGCGTGGGTCGACATCCGCTCCCGGATCTCGGCCAGGCCCTTTTCGGGGGCGATCGTCTTCCGCCGGCCCGGCGGGCTCATCCATCGGCCGGCGGCGTCCCATCGGGCCATGACCTGGGCCTTGGCTGCCTCGAGGAACTCCCGGGCGTCCGGAGGTTTTTGGCCGTAATGGCGGGCGATGCGGAGGGCGGCCCGATGGCTTCCGACCTGGCCGGCGTTCAAGGCCGACCCTCCCGGCCGGTAAACGCCGTGCGAGCCGTTCGCTTCGCCGACAGGGAAGAGACGGCGGACGTTCGATTCCCACCAGATGTCGCCCTTGAAGCCGCCGTTCTGGTGCTGGGCGCAGACGGCGATTTCGAGCGGTTCGGCGGCGAGGTCGATGCCGTGGGCCCAATAGAGCTCGATTGCCGGAGGATTCATCTTTCCGAGCCGGTCGATCGGCGAGGGAAGGAGGGCGCCCGAGCGTTCAAGGTAGGCGTAGGCTTCCCGGCCGAGAAGGCGGAGCTCGAAATCCGCGAGTCGGCCTGCGCCGCCGGGATTACGCCGGTAATCGAGAAAAACCCGCCTCCGCCGGAGGATCGTCTCCCGGTAGACGAGGAGGTCGACGAGCGAGGATCCGTAACCGGCGATTTTCCGGACGTCGAACGGCCACTCGTAGCCTTTGAGGAAGATCGCTGTGGCGAGGCGGCCCATGTCGGGGAAGATCTCGGTCAGGAACTCCCGCTCGTCCCGGCCCCGGCGGTCCGTCGAGAAATAGCGGGGGACGGCCTGTTGGTAGGTGCCGGAAAGGTTCCAGCGGAACTTCGTCGAGGCGAGCCCATATTGTCCCTCGGTCAGGTTGTGGGCGACGGCTCCCGCTTCGAAGGCCAGGCCGTGCGACCCGGCCTGGCTTTCGGGATAGACCGAATCGAGGAAGATCCCCGCCGGTCCGCCGGTCGCGAGGACGACGTTGACGGCGTTGAAGAGGACGAATCCCCGGGCTTTGGCCGCGAGCCGGTCGAGGTCCAGGGCCACGGCGCCGATGACTTTTCTGTCCCCTCCGGTGCCGTCCGTGAGAAGGCCGATGACCTGGTGACGGTCGAAAATCGCGACTTTCCTCTCTCGGAGGTCGCGAAGGAGCGAGGCGACCATGAGCTGGGAGGTCAGGGGCCCGGCCGAGGTCGCCCGCTGGCGGGGGTCGTGGTCGGTCTTGTAGCCGACGAAGGCGCCGAACCCGTCCTGGGGGAAGGGGACGCCGAGGGCGACGAGCCGGAAGAAGGCCGGGAGCGATCCCTGGGCCTCGCAGAGGGCGATGTCGCCGTGCATGGACCCGCCGTTCCAGAGGTCGCGGGCCATCTCCAGGGGCGAGTCGGGCCGCTCCCCGGCCAGGGAAACCTTGTAGTAGGTCTGCTTGTCCGAGCCGGCATTGGCCGAGGTCCCCCCGCCCAGCCGCTCGGTGACCACCGCGACGTCGGGCCGGCCGAGGCCGTGGAGGGCGGAGGCGGCGTTCAGCCCCGCCGCGCCGCTCCCGATGACCAGGGTGTTGAGGGAGTGGACGCGGAGGCGGACCCCGCCGAGGACGACGATCTCGGTCTTCATCGCGGAGCTCCGCCGGCGAATCTCAATCGCCTTCGAGGATGAAAAAGGGCTTCCGGCTAAAGCTCTTGTAGAGGGGCCGAAGCCGGTTCCGGTCGTAGTACTTGTCGATGTCGACGACCTTCTTGACGCTCGTCACGATCTCGATGGGTACGTCGTCGTATTCCCCCTTCCTCAGGCAGACCATCCGGCCGCTCCGGCCCTCGAGGATGAGGTCGAGGGCGAGGGTGCCGTAGGCCATGGGGACGATCGAATCCACGGCGTCGGGCTCGCCGCCGCGGACGAGGTAGCTCAGCCGCTGGCTGATGACGTTGACCCGCCGCCCGTGGTTGTATTCCGGGGAGAGCTCCTTGACCTTCTCGGCGATCACGTCCCCAATTCCGCCGAGCTTGCGGTGGCCGTACATGTCGGCTTCGGCGCTGGCGAAAATCATCTCCCCGCCCTCGAACATGGCCCCCTCGGAGACGAGGGTGACGGCGTAGCGGCTCGGGTTCTCGTTCCGGTCCTCGGTCAGGAGCTCGGTCAGCCGCTCGATCGGGAACTTGTATTCGGGGATCACGCACCGGTTCGCCGCCCCGGCCATCGTCGGGAGGAGGGCCGTGAAGCCGGCGTAGCGGCCGAAGACCTCGATGATCAGGAAGCGTTCGTGGGAGCCGGCCGTCGTCCGGAGGGAGTGGGTCATCTCGATGGTCCGGGTAACGCAGGTCGAGTAGCCGATGCAGTAGTCCGTCCCCGGGACGTCGTTGTCCATCGTTTTTGGGATGGCGATGACCTTGACCCCCTTGTGGTGAAGATGGACGGCGTAGCTCAGGGTGTCGTCGCCGCCGATGGGGATGAGATAGTCGATCCCCAGAAAGTCCAGGTTCATGAGGACTTCCTCCGTCAGGTCGCTGACCGGAGCCGTATAGGCGTCCCGGAGATGGGCGGGGACGTTGACCCGGGGGACATGGCTCGGCCGGGTCCGCGAGGTGTGAAGGAAAGTCCCCCCCGTCCTGGCCGACCGGTTGACCAACTCCTCGGTCAGGACGAGGCAGTGTTCTCCGTTGTCGGCCTCCTTGTCGCGCCGGAGTTCGACGATCCCGGCCCACCCGCGCCGGATCCCGATGACCTTGTAGCCTTCATGGATGGCCCGGATGGTGACCGCCCGGATGGCCGGGTTCAGGCCGGGGACGTCCCCGCCCCCGGTCAGGATGCCGATGATGCCTTTTTTCGTTTTCAACTTCACGTCTCCCGATGGCCTCGAAGGACTTATTTTAGCGCGGTTCGGAGCGGGGGAAAAGGGGCGGAGGATAGACGGCTCGGTCCCGGACGATGCAGCCGGCCGGGCGCCCGGCCCGGGAGAGGTCGGTGCAGCCCGAGCAGGCCAGGCAGACTTTCCTCGGGTCGAACGCGCCTTTGCCCTCGAGGTCCGAGGCGAAGTCGGGATAGGCAAAGGCCATCCGTCCGAAGCCGATGAGGGCCGCGCCCTTTCGCTCGAGAACGCCGGCGGCGACAAAGGGGGCGAATTGGCGAAGCCACGAGTACCCCGTTCCCACGACCGGGAGCGAGGGAACCGCCCCCTGGACGTCCGCCGCCGCCCGGACGAGGCGGGCGACCCCCTCGAGGGGATGCTCCTCGGGAATCGCCCCTCCGCGGACGGGCCGGTTGAAAGGGCGGCCGAAATGAGGCTGCAAATGGGGGATCCCCATCGTTACGTTGACCAGTCCGGCCCCGCTCTCGAAAAGCGCGCGGGCGAGGGCCTTGGCTTCGGCCCAATTCTCCTTCGCCGGATCGGCCGGATCGGACCCGAAGCCGAAGGGGCCGGGGAGGGCGTCGGCCGCGTTGAACCTGACCGTGACGAGAATTCCGGGTAGACGGTCCCTGATCCGGCCGACCGTCTCCCTGAGGAAACGCGACCGGTTCTCGAACGGTCCCCCGTAGCGGCCTTCCCGGGTCGAGGCTCCGAGAAGTTCGGAGACGAGATATCCGTGGCAGGCTTTGACGTCCACTGCGTCGAATCCGGCGGCCGAGGCGATTTCGGCCCCCCGGACGAAATCGTCTTGGAGACGGTCGAGAGCTTCGTCGCTGAGGACGGGGTGGTCGGCCCGGAGGCCGAAGAGCTCGTCCAAGGCCGGGATGGGGCGGGTAATGACCGGCGCCGGCGAGCCGCCGGGCCTGGAGAAGCGCCCGGAATGGGTCATCTGGAGGACGAGGAGGGGATTCCGCTTGGGACTCGTTCCCGCCGCCGCTTGCCGCGTCCGGTCGACGAGACGCCGGAAGCCGTCCGCGTTTCGGCCGTCGAGAAGGAGCTGGCGGGGATTCGACCGTCCGTCGGGGGCCACGGCCGCGGCCTCGAACCAAATGAGACCGCATCCTCCGGCGCCGAAACGCTCGTAGCGCCGGAAGGTCAGATCTCCCGGGCCTCCCCGTTCGTCGGCGTCGGCACCTTCCATGGGATGGATCGCCAGGCGGTTAGCCAGCTTCCGGCCGGCCACCTCCCCGGGTCGGAAAAGGAGGCCGATATCCTTGGAGACCGGGAGGTCGAGGCCGAGCTCGCGGGCCTTGGCTTCGACGTCCTCGAGGGACCGGAAAAGAAAGCGCGCGTGTCGGCCCATGAGGTCAGAAGGACCCCGAGTTATTCGCCGGGCCGCGGGAGACGGCCAGGCGCTTCACCGCCGCCAGGTCGCGCTTGACCCGCTCCTCGCAGAGGTGCGGCCAGCGGACCCGATCGAGGACGGCCAGACGACCCTCGGCCATCAACGCCGAAGTCCGGCGGGCGAGTCGGAGGAGCGAAGCGAGCTCCCGGACCGTGAGGTCGGGGAATTTGGCCAAGAAGAGGGGGTCGAAGACGGGAATCGAGAAATCCCCGCCGTGGTCCTCGACCGTGAGGGCGATTCCGCCGGACAGGCCGGCGAGGGCTTCGAGGATCCCGGCGAAATCCACGATTCCGGTTCCGGCCTCGGCGGTAAAGGTCCGAAAGCCCTCGTCGGCGAGGACGATGCCCCCGTCCTTGACGTGGGTCGTCACGACCCAGGGCAGGACGCGGCGCGTCGCGGCGAGCGGATCCTCGAGCATCGTCAGGAGGTTCATCGTGTCGAGGCAGATCCCCAGCCACTCTCCGGGCCCCACGCCCGCCATGTCGAAGAGGCGAAGGAGCTCATGGGTCGTGAACTCGAAGTGGGTCTCCAAGGCCAGGACGACGCCCCGGTCGAGGAAGAGGCTCTTCTGCCCGGACAGGCTTTTCGCCGCTTCCCGGAGGAGGGTCTCGGTCGAGGGGAGGTCGTCGCGCCATCGCATGAGACCCCCCGAACAGGAGCGGACCGTCCTCGCCCCCACGAGGGCGGCCTGCTCGGCGGCGCGGCGGTTTCCGGCGGCGATATCCTTCGGCGCGCCGGTCGAGAGGTCGAAGGGGACGTGTTGACCTCCCCCCCATTCGAGGTAGAGGCCGTTCCGGCGGGCGTATTCGGCCAATTCGCGGAGAAAGCCCGGGTCGCCGGCCTCTACCGGCGTCTCGGAGAACTGGACGCCCTGAGCCTCGTTGATGAGGGCCCAATCCAGGAGCTCGAAAGGGGAGAGGTTCAGCGGTCCGAGACTGTAGCTGTCGATCCCGACCTTGAAGCCCGAAGGCCTTTCGTCCGTTCTCAATCCGGCTCTCGGTAGGCCCGGCCGCAGGCCTCGCAATTCGTGGCGATTTCGTCGTTGAGGAACTTGCAGTCGGGACAGACCCACTTTCCTCCGGCCTTCGGCTTCGACCGGCCCAGCCCGAAACGGACGATGAGGTAGATGAGGAGGACGAACCCGAAGGCGACGAAGAAGCGGACGAAGTTGATCTCGGCCTCGCTCCCGGGCGGCAGGGGGAAGAGGTTGAGCCATCGCATCCCGTATTTCAGGCCGAAATATCCTCCCAGGGCGATGAGCGCCCAGAGAACGCCTTTGCCCCCCCGCTGGCCGGCGACGATGTAGATCGAACCGACGGCGACGATCAGGAAGATGATTTCGATCATGCCCTCCTCCGTTCTTTCCTGTTTCTCTTATAACTTGCGGACCGGGGGATGTCAATCGCCCGCCTCCATCCGCCGCAACACGCCCCACGAATCGTCAGCGTCTTCGAGAGTTGGATTGGAAGCCGTTCGGGGACGCTCGGCGGTCTGATTGACATCCCCCGGACCGCTTGCTATAGTCGCTCCATCATTTCGCGGAAGGCCGTTTTGAGGAGGTTCATCGGCATGAAAAAGCGTTTCCTCATCATCGCGATGGTCGCGATCCTCGTTCCGGCCGCCATTCCGGCGGATAAAAAGCCGCTCTCTTACGACGCCTACGACGGCTGGCGGTCCGTCCAGGCGACGCAGCTCAGCCGGGACGGCAACTGGCTGGTCTATGTCCTTCAGCCCCAAGAAGGCGACGGCGAGCTCGTCGCCCGCAACCTGAAGACGGATCAAGAGTTACAGGCCGCCCGCGGCCAGTCGCCGGTCCTGACGGTCGACGGCAAATTCGTCGTCTTCACGATCGTGCCCCCCAAGGCCGACGTCGACAAAGCCAAGAAAGACAAGAAGAAGCCTGAGGAGATGCCCAAGAACAGCCTGGGCGTGATGAACCTGGCCACGGGCGAAGTGACGACGGCTGAACGGGTCAAGAGCTACAAGGTCCCCGAAGAATCGGGTGGCTTCGTCGCCTACCTTCTCGAGCCGCCCCTCAAGAAGGAGCCCGAGAAGAAGGAGGAGGCGAAGCCGGAGCCGGAGAAGAAAGCCGAGCCCGAAAAGAAGGAAGAGGCCAAGAAGCCCAAGGAGAAGAAAAAGGAGCCGGGCACGGACCTCGTCGTCCGGGAGCTCGCCACTGGAAAGACCGTCACCGTTCCGGAAGTCGTCGAGTATGTCTGGAACAAGCCCGGAACCTGGCTGGCCTTCGCCGTCTCCTCGAAGAAGCCCGAGGATGACGGGGCCTTCGCCTGGAAAGCCTCCGACGGGAAGACCCTCGCCTTGATGAAGGGTTTGGGCCACTACAAGACCTTGACCTTCGACGAGAAAGGGGCCCAGCTGGCTTTCCTCAGCGACCGCGACGAATACAAGAAGGACGCGTCGGCCTATAAGCTCTACCATTGGGCCGAGACGGCCGCATCGGCCTCCGAGGCCGTCTCGGCGGCGACCAAGGGAATGCCGTCCGGGATGACCGTCAGCGAGAACGGACGCCTGAGTTTCTCCAGGGACGGCGAAAGGCTTTTCTGCGGTTTCGCCCCAGTCCCCAAGCCCGAGCCCGAAGATCCGCCGGAGATCATCAAGGTCGACATCTGGCACTGGAAAGATCCCGTGCTCCAGCCGATGCTGAAGGTCCGGGCCGAGGACGAAAAGAAGAGGACCTACACGGCCGTCCTTCACCTCGGCCCCAAGGAGAAGAGATTCGTCGCCCTCGGCGCCTCCGACCTGCCGGCCGTCGTCCTCAGCGAGAACGGAAAGGTCGCCCTCGGAAGCTCGGACATTCCCTATCGCCAGCTCATGAGTTGGGACCAGAGCTACAGCGATTATTTTCTGGTCGACATCAACGACGGAACGCGGAAGCCCGTCCTCCGGAAATTCCCCGGAGGAGTCCAAATCTCCGCCGGCGGACAGTATTTCCTATATTATGACGAGGTCGAGCGGGCCTGGTTCACGTACCGGATTCTGGACGGAAAAACGTTCAACCTGACGGCCAAGCTCGGGGTCGGCTTCTTCCAGGAAGACCACGACACTCCCGACCTTCCGCGGCCGTACGGGTTCGGCGGTTGGACGGACGGGGACAAGAGCGTCCTCCTCTACGACAAATACGACATCTGGGAGGTCAGGCCCGACGGCTCGGCCGGCCGCCCGGCCACCAAGGGAAAGGGCCGGAAGGACGGCCTCGTCTTCCGCTACGTCCGTCTCGACCGCGAGGAGAGGACGGTCCCGTCGGCCGCGCCGATCTTCCTTTCGGCGACGGACGAACGGACCAAGGCGAGCGGATATTGGAAAACGCAGCTCTCGGCCGACGCCGACCCGGTGAAAATTCACATGGTCGACAAGCTCATGATCGGTCTCCAAAAGGCCAAGAACGCCGAGACCTATGTCTTCACCCTCCAAACCTTTTCCGAATTCCCGGACCTCTGGGTGAGCGGGCCGACGCTCGTCGACATGAAAAAGGTGAGCGAGGCCAATCCCCAGCAGGCGGATTACCTCTGGGGGAAGTCGGAGCTCATTCGCTACCTCAACAACGACGGCGTCGAGCTCGACGCCATCCTGACCAAGCCCGAAGGCTTCGACCCCTCGAAAAAATATCCTCTCATGGTTTATATTTACGAGAAGCTGGCGGGGGGGCTGCATCGGTATCAGGCGCCCGGTCCGGGGACGAGCATCAATTACAGCCGCTACGTCTCCAACGGCTACGTCCTTCTCCAGCCCGACATCATCTACGAGGTCGGCTACCCCGGCGACAGCGCGATGCGGTGCGTTATCCCGGCGATTCAGAAAGTCGTCGGTGAGGGCTATATCGACCCCAAGCGGATCGGCATCCAGGGGCACAGCTGGGGAGGGTACCAGATCACCTACATGATCACCCAGACCGACATCTTCGCCGCCGTCCAGGGGGGGGCCTCGGTCTCGAACATGACGAGCGCCTACGGCGGGATCCGCTGGGGCTCGGGGATGGTCCGCCAATTCCAATACGAAAAGACGCAGAGCCGGATCGGCGCGCCGCTCTTCGAGCGGGCCCTCCAGTTCATCGAGAACTCCCCCGTCTTCTGGGCCGAGCGGGTCCGGACGCCTTACCTCTCCATCCACAACGACGAGGACGATGCCGTGCCCTGGTATCAGGGGATCGAGTTCTTCACCGCCCTCCGGCGGCTGGGCAAAGAAGCCTACATGTTCAACTTCAACGGCGAGAAGCACGGCCTTCGCGAGCGGGAGAATCAGAAATACTGGACCGTCTTCCAGGACGAATTTTTCGACCACTACCTCCTCGGAAAGCCGCGGCCGGAATGGATGGACAATCCCGTTCCGTATCTCGAGAGGGGCCTGCGCGACGTCAAGAGCCTCTACAAGCCGCCGGCCAAGCCCGAGGAAAAAAAGGACATCATCCGCTGAGGAGAGGGCCATGCTCGACAAACTCCAGGAGGCCCTCATCGAGGGACGGAAGGCCGACGTCGAAACCCTCGTCGACCAGGCCCTGGCCGCCGGGTTCCCGACGTCTCAGATCCTGAACGAAGGCCTGATCGCCGGGATGGAAAAGGTCGGCATCCTCTTCAAGAACAACGAGGTCTTCATCCCCGAAGTCCTTGTCGCCGCCCGGGCGATGAACGCCGCCCTGACGAAGCTCGAGCCTCTCCTTCTCAAGGACAAGGTCGAACCGAAGGGCGTGGTCGTCATCGGCACGGTCAAAGGCGACCTCCACGACATCGGCAAGAACCTCGTGGCCATGATGCTCAAGGGGGCCGGCTACAAGATCGTTGACCTGGGGGCCGACGTGCCGGCGGAAAAGTTCGTCGAGGCCGCCGAGACCCACCGGGCCGGGGTCGTCGCCCTCTCCGCGCTCCTGACGACGACCATGATCCAGATGAAATCCGTCATCCAAGCCTTCCAGGCGGCAGGTCTCGCGACTCCGGTCATCGTCGGCGGGGCGCCGCTGACCCAGGACTACGCCGCCCAGATCGGGGCCAAGGGATACGCCCCGGACGCGGCTAGCGCCGTGGATGTCGTCCGGGCCCTCGTGTCCTGAGCGGGCCCTGAACCCCGGCGGTCCGCAGCCGGGGTCGAAATTTGACATCTTGAAAACGACGTCCTACAATTAGTGTGGAGTTCGTTGATTTTCTTACGAAGGAGGATGTCATGAAAGCATCCAAGACAACCCTCATCGCCATAACGGCCCTGCTCCTGGCTCTTCCCGCGGCGGCCCAGAAGGACAAGGATCAGATCTTCGAGAGCGCCTGGACCGGCTCTCCCGTCCAGGTCGATGGAGCCCCCGCGGACTGGCCCCCCGAATCCCTGTCCCTGTGGAAGGATTTCAACATCAGCTTCGGCTTCAAGCACGACGCCGCGAACCTCTATCTCGTCGCCATTTTCAACGATCCGAAGTTCATCAGCTCCCTCGACCAGTCGGGGATGTATTTCTGGGTCAATGCCGAGGGTAAGGACAAGAAAACCCACGGCTTCCACCTCTATCAAAAGGTCGTCACCGCCGACCAGCTCATCGCCCAGATGGAGGCCGGCGGCCAGATCCTCACCGAGGAAAAGAAGGCCGAGGTCAAAAAGAGGCCCCAGTACCGGCTCTTTGCCTGCGACGTCGTCGACAAGAAGGGGAAGCCCGTTCCCCATCCCGGCACCTCGGCGGGGACCTATCGCTACGCCCGCGGCAAGGCGGGAGCGACGTTCGAGGCGGTTGTTCCCATCGCCCTCCTCGATGACCCCGCGGCGACGGCGAAGATCGACCCCGCCAAGCCCTTCAAGTTCGGGTTTGAATGGGGCGGAATGACCGATGAGATGAAGAAGGCCCGCGCCGCCCAGATCGGCGACCAGGGCGTCCAGGCACGGGCCGGCGAATCGAGCCTGGAGTCCCAACTCCATGGGGAAGGCGGGGGTGAAATGGGCGGCGGCGGCGGGTCGCTGACGGCCATGCGCCGCGGACCCAAGCAGTACAGCTTTTGGATCAACCTCAAGCTCGGAGAGAAATAAATCAGGTAATAACTACCCTATTCACCTAATTTCGTAAGCGAGCGCGTCTCTTCCTTGACATCGGCCGGAGGCCGAATTATGCTCCCGGTCGATGCATCCGTTGCCGTCGTTTTTTTCATCCGAATGGATTTCGGCCGCAAAGGAGTCCCCATGAAAAACCGCCTCGTCCGCACCCCGTCGCCGCGCCGCGGAATCGCGGCCCTGGCTTTCCTCCTGGCCTTCGCCTTCGCCGCGGCCAACGCCCCGGTGGCGCCCCAGGCCGAGGCCAAGAAGGCTTTGACCGTCGAGGATTATCCCAAGTGGCGCCAGATCGCCGGCCCTTCGATTTCGGGCGACGGAAAATGGGCGGCCTATGTCCTTCAGCAGACCAACACCGTCGCGGCCGAGTCCAAGCCCGTCCTTCACCTCCTGAACCTCGAAACCGACGCCGAGGTCACGGTCAACGACGCCTCGGGCGCGGTTTTCTCGCCGGACTCGAAGTGGATCGCTTACCAGGTCGACCCGGGAGCCGCCCAGCGGGCGCGGGCCTCGCGGGCAGGGACCGGAACGCCGTCTTCGCCTTCCGGAACGCCGCCGTCGACCCCGTCGACGGCCCCCGCCTCCGGCTCTCAGACGGGCCAGACGGGGCAACGCGGCGGGGCGCCGCCGATTCCGCCGCGCCGGGTCGAGCTTCGCAACCTGGCGAGCGGCGAGATCCGGTCCTGGCAGGAAATCGGGACGTTCGTCTTCGCCCCGCCTTCCACCCACCTCGTCCTTCGCCGAAGGGGCGATGAGGCGGCCGCGCCCGCGGGCCAGAGAGGCGGCGGACCTCCGGGAATGATGGGCCAACGGGGAGGAGGAGGGTCGAACGCGTCTCCCCGCGGCCTTGAAACGATCATCCTCGATCTGCGGACGGGAGGCTACCAACCGCTCGGCGGCGTGAACGACTTCGCCTTCAACCGGACGGGGGAGCTCCTGGCCTATACCGTGGATGTCCCGGCCAAGGACGGCAACGGCTTCTTCGTTTTCGACGCCCGCGACGGCCGGGTCGCTCCGCTCGACATCGACGCCAAGCTCTACAGCCGGCTGGCCTGGAACGAGGACGGGAACGCCCTGGCCGTTCTCAAGGGGAGCGAAGTCGAAAAGATGAGCGAGAGGAAAAACGTCCTCCTGGCCTTTCGGGACGTTCCCGCGGCCCTCAAGGACCGGGCCGCGCTCCCCGCGCCGGTCGTCCTCGATCCGGAGAAGGCCGAAGGCTTCCCCAAAGGCTGGGTGGCGAGCGACCGGGCCGCGCTCTCCTGGAGCGAAGACAACCAGCGCGTTTTCTTCGGGGTGAAGGAGCAGGGCCCGGCTCCGGACACGACGCGCAAGTCGACGGACGAGGCGCCGAATGTCGATGTCTGGAACACGGGCGACGAGTACGTCCAATCCCGCCAGATGGTCCGGGCCGAGCAGGAGCGCAATTTCGCCTTCCGCCAGGCCTTCGACGTCGCGGCGAAGAAGTACATCAAGCTCGCCGACGAGACGATGCGCCAGCTCGACCTCGCCCCCGACGGAAAATGGGCCGTCGGGTCCGACGAGCGGGCCTACGTCCGCAACGAAAAGATCCTTCCGACGGAGGATTTCTATCGGGTCGATACGGCCACGGGCGAGCGGACTCTTATCGCCAAGGGCCAGCTCTCCGGCCGGCATGTCTTCGGCATCAACCCCCACGCCACCCATTTCCTCTACTGGAAGGGGGGGCAGATCGTCGCTTATGACCTCGCCGCGGGCACGTCGAAAACGCTCGGCGCGGGCAGGGTGAGCTTCGTCGACCGGGAGTACGACCACCCCGGGACGAAGCCGTCCTACGGCCTCGCTGGCTACACGAAGGACGGCCAAGCGGTCATCGCCCACCATCGGTACGACCTCTGGCTTGTCCCCCTCGACGGCTCCGCCCCGAAGAACTTGACCAACGGTCTCGGAACGGCCAAGGAGATCCGCTTTCGCCTTCTCCGGGTCGAACCGACGGACATGACCGTCCGCCGTTCGGAAGGCCCCCGCGGGACGATCGACCTCTCCAAGCCGGTCCTCCTCTCGGCCTACGGCCAGTGGACGAAGAAATCGGGATATTACGAATTGGCGAACGGGCAGATGAAGGAGCTCGTCTACGAGGACGCTTCCTACGGCCCGCCGACCCGGGCGATGAAGGCGGAGAAGTCCCTCTTCACTCGGCAGACGTTCGTCGAGTATCCCGACCTGCGCGTCTCCGGGCCGGGCTTCAAGGATTCGAAAAAGATCAGCGACGCCAATCCCCAGCAGAAGGAATTTCTGTGGGGCCGACGCTTGCTGTTCGATTACAAGAACAAGGACGGGGTCCGCCTCCAGGGCATCCTGGCCATCCCCGATGACTACAAGCCGGGCGAAAAGCGGCCGATGATCGTCATCTTTTACGAGAAGAACTCGCAGAACATGCACGTCTACAGCGCCCCGGCCTATCTCCCAAGCATGGGGCGGATGCCCATCCAGGCGACGAGCAACGGCTACCTGGCCATGCTCCCCGACGTCCACTTTCGAACCGGCAACTCCCACTCCGACATGCTGGAGTGCGTCGAGGCGGCGACCCGCAAGGTCATCGAGATGGGCTACGCCGATCCGAAGCGGATCGGCGTTTCGGGCCACAGCTACAGCGGCGAAGGCGCGGCCTTCATCGCCACGCGGTCGAAGATGTTCGCCGCCGTCGGCATGGGGGCCGGCGTCGTCGATCTCTATAACGACTTCGCCATGCCCTGGGGCTGGTCCTATGGGTATCAGGGAGGAAGCGGCGACACGGCCTTCCAGTACTACCTCTACGATCAAGGCCGGTGGGGCTTTTCGCCCTGGGACCGGCCCGACAAGTATCGCTTCGAATCGGCCCTGACCCACGCTCCAGAAGTGACCGCCCCGGTCCTGATCATGCACGGCACGTCCGACCCGACCGTCGGCTTCATCAACTCTCTCGCCTTCTACAACGCCCTCCGTTACAACGGCAAGAAGGCCGTCCTCCTGGCGTATCCCAGCGAAGGACACGGGCTGCGCGGCCTGGCGAACCAGAAGGACCTGACCGTCCGGTTCTTCGAGTTCTTCGACCATTACCTCAAAGGAGCGCCGGCGCCGAAGTGGCTGACCGAGGGCGTGCCTTTCTTGAAGAAGGGGGAGGGGGTGTCGAGATAATCCGACCGGCCCGCCGTTCAGAAAGGGAAGGAGACGAGAAGGGCGCCGCCGAAGGCCAGGGCCACGGCGGCCAATTTGAGGGGCGTGACCTTTTCCTTGAGGATGGCCGCGGCCAGGATGAAAATGAAGATCGCGTTGAGCTGGTTGAGGGCCGAGGCGATCGAGGCCTGGGTGTAGGTCATCCCGGCCGTCCAGAAGAGAAGTGAAATGTAAGCCCCGAGAATCGAAGCCAAGGGGAGGAGCCATCTTCCGGCGCCGGCGCGAAGAGGGGCCAGGATCTCCCGCCGCCGGGGATGGAAAGCCGCGACGAGGCCCGTCCCGGCCGCCCCTCCGGCCATGCGGACCGTGCAGACCCAGAGGAGCGGCACGTCCCGGAGATAGGGCTTGACCATGACGATCCCGGCGGCGGTTAAAAGCATGGCGACGACGCCGAGGACGACTCCGGAAACAAGGTCCCGGCGGGAGAGCTGGGCATCCCCTTTTTTTTGGGTGATCATCAGGACGGCGGCGACGATCAGCGCCACTCCAAAGGTCTGGAGGGCGGTCATCCTTTCCCCGAGAAAAAGGAACGAGAGTCCGATGACGAACGGGCTGTAGGAGCAATCGACGATCGCCGTCAGCTCCGCCCCCAGCTTCGCCAGGGCCGTGAGGAACAGCCAGTCCGACAGGGCGATCCCCAGGATTCCGCTGAGGACGAAGAGGGCGACGCGTGTCCAGGGCTGGGGGACGAACAGTGTCTCTCCGAAAACGGCCATCGACGCCCCGAAGAGGGCCAAGGCCAGGATGTTCTTGTAGAGATTGATCCCCAGGGGAGGGATCTTTCTCCCGACGACGCGGAAGAGGACGACGGCCAGGGCCCAGATCACTGCCGAGGCGAGGGACAGGATTTCCCCGATCCTCGGAAGTTCGGCGAGGGAGGCCGTCAGGCCGTTCATGAAGCGTCGGTTATAGCAGACTCCCCCCGGCCCGTCAAACTCCTATCAAACCTGACCGTCGAACAGCGCGTTTCAGCCGTTCGTGGCTCCCCGGCCCATTTCTCGGGGCGCGTCGCGGCGACATGGCCATCCTCTAACCCCGGCCCCGGGGAACCAGTCCCGTCGGTTCCCCCCGACGCCGGAAGCGTCGGGTCCCCCCTCCGACTCTCGAAGACGCTGACGATTTTCGGGGCTCCCCCCACGAAGGGGGGAGTAGAGGGGGGCAGTATCACTAGTCCCAATTCTTGGGAGCGTCTTCGTCGGACGGCCATGCCGCCGCATGACACGCCGGGCTCTTCGAAGAGCGTCTGCTGCCTGTATTCGAAGATCGCTGGCGAAAGACTGTTCGACAGTCAGCCGCAAAGCAACACGAAATGGCCGGACGCGATTTGACGATCCTCCGGCGTTCGTGTCTAATGGGGGCTCATGACCGTCTTCGGGCTTCACTGGCTCGACCTCTCCATCATCGTCCTCTATCTCGTCGGGATGCTCCTTGTCGGATGGTGGAATTCCCACCGCTCCCGGAGCGCCGGCGAGTTCTACCTGGCCGGCCGGAGGCTCGGGAAGTTCACCCAGTTTTTCCTCAACTTCGGCGCCTCGACCAACGCCGACCAGGCCGTGGCCCTGACCCGCGAGATCTACCGCCAGGGCATCGGCGGAATGTGGATCCAGTACCTCGTCCTCTTCCTGACGCCCTTTTACTGGTTCACGACGGCCTTCATGCGCCGCTCCCGACTCGTGACCCTGGGCGATTTCTTCACCGAGCGCTTCCGGAGCAAGTTCCTGGGCGGCGCCTTCGCCGTCTTCACCCTGTTCATGGCCTTCGTCGGCGGCGGGGTGAGCTACATGGTCGCCGGCAAGATGATCCAGGCCCTGACGCCCAAGCCCGAGGCCTCGTACACGGCGGCCGAGCGGCAGAGCGTCGATCAGTTCTTCGAGTATCAGGCGCTCCGCAAGAAACTCGACCACGGCCTCACGGCCGACGAGGCCGTCCGCTACCGGGAGCTCGACGACCGCCACAAGAAGGGCGAACTCCGGTCGTTCATCTCCTACACGAATCCCCTGACGGTCTACATCGTCTTCGCCGTCATCACCAGCGCCTACACCATCATGGGCGGCTTTTTCGCCGCGGCCGTGACGGACATCATCCAAGGTTTTCTCATCGTCATCTTTTCCCTGATGCTCATCCCCCTCGGCCTGGCCAAGGTCGGCGGGTTCGCCGGCCTCCACGCCAAGGTCCCCGATTTCATGTTCAACCTCTTCGGCTCGGTGACGACCTCGGAGTACGCCTGGTACACGATCCTGGCCATGATCCTGGCCAACCTCGTCTCGATCATCGCCTCGGCGGGGATGATGCAGACGGCGGGCTCGGCCAAGACCGAGAAGTCGGCCCGGTTCGGGATGATCATGGGGATGTATTTCAAGCGATTCCTGATGATATTCTGGGCCTTGGCCGGGCTCCTGGCCGTGGCCCTGTTCGGGGGTCAGCTCCACGACCCGGACCTCATCTGGGGGCTCATGACCCGCGAGCTCCTCTTCCCGAGCGCCGTCGGCCTCATGCTCGTCGGCGTCCTGGCGGCCAACATGTCCACTTTGAGCGCCAACGCCGTCTCCTATTCCGCCCTCTTTGTCCGCAACATCTACGAGCCCGTCGCCCCCCGCCGCTCGGAACGGCATTATCTGAGTGTTGGGAAGGTCGTCCTGGCCTTGACCCTGGTCGGAGGGGTGGGGACGGCCCTCTTCGTCGGGAACATCCTCTACCTCTTCCAGTATTTCATTTCCCTGCCGGCGGTTTTCGGCGCCGCGATCTGGCTGGGATTCATCTGGCGGCGGCTGACGAAGGGAGCGGTGATCATCCAGATTTTCGTCTGCTTCGCCATCTATGCCGTCATCCCCAACGTCTTCCAGGGCTCGGCCTGGGCCCGGAACCATCCGGCTTTCCTGGCCGAGACCCGGCCTCAGACCGTGATGATCACCACGGCGGCCATCCAGGACGACGTCGACGCCGGCCGGGCGGCGCGGGTCGGGGAAAAGATCCGCCGTCCCCACGTCATCGAGCCGGCGGCGGTCTTTTACGAGAAAGTCGCCCGCCAGGACCCGTCCGACCCCGCTTCGCCCAAGGTCGGCCTCGGCCGGTTCAACGCCGAAATCTGGGTCTTGAGCGGACTGGGGGTCGATTTCTCAGGCTTCACCAAGGCCCAGCTCTCGGCGACGCGGTTCTTCTTCGACGCCCTCTTTCCCTTCGTCCTCCTCATCCTCATCAGCTTCGTGACGCGGCCCGCTCCCAAGGAAGGCCTCGACCGCTTTTTCGCCCGCGTCCATACGCCGGTCGGGCCGACGCCGGAGGCGGACGCCGCCGCCGTCGAGCGGGCCTACGCCGACCCGGAGATGTATCGTCCCCGGAAGGTCTGGCCGCGGTCCGCCTGGGAGATCATGAAGCCCGGGAAGGGCGACATCATCGGCTTCGGCGGAAGCTGGCTGCTTGTCGGGGTCATCATCCTCCTCCTCTGGCTCATGGTCAGCATGAAGTAAGATATTTGATACCTCGTTGTTAGAGCGGCGATAGAACGGGTGGCCGGCGAAATCGCCTCCCACCCGGAGCGGAGTGGGACCCTCGTCAGGGTGACGGAGCGAGGATGGAAGGCGACGAGCCGAGACAGGACCCGTTATATCGCCGACAACTTGAGAAGGAACGATGACGGATATCAGGGACCTGACCCGCGAGGAGCTCGCGGCCGAGCTCGCCGCCATGGGCGAGCCCGCCTTCCGGGCCGGCCAAATCTTCGGCTGGCTGTATGCCAAGGGGGCCGGGAGCTTCGACGACTTCACCGACTTGCCGAAGTCCTTGCGCCGGAAGCTCGCCGGGCGATTCAGCTTCCGGCCGCTCGAAGTCGAGGGATTTCTGCGGGCCCGGGACGGAACGGAAAAATACCTCCTCCGCCTTCAGGACGGATTCGGCATCGAGACCGTCGTCATCCCGGCGGGGGAGAGGCGGACGATCTGCCTTTCGACCCAGGCGGGCTGCAAATACGCCTGCGTCTTTTGCGCCAGCGGCCGGCACGGCTTCAAACGGAACCTGGTCCCCTCCGAGATCGTCGGCCAAATCCTCTCCCTCCGGACCGCGCTCGACGCCGCTTTGTCCAACATCGTCTTCATGGGCATGGGGGAGCCGCTGGATAATTTCGACAATCTCGTCCGGGCGGTCAGGATATTGAACGATCCCCGGGGGATGGGGATCGCCGCCCGGCGGATGACCGTTTCGACGGCCGGCGTCGTCCCCGGCATTCTCCGTCTCCGGGAGCTCGGCCTCCAAATCAACCTCTCGGTCTCCCTCCATGCCGCCGATGACGAGCTTCGCTCCCGCCTGACGCCGGTCAACAGAAAGTATCCGCTGGCCATGGTCGTCGCCGCCTGTGAGGACTATCTTCGCGAAGGCGGACGGAAGATCACGTTCGAATACATCCTGCTCGACGGTGTGAACGACCGCCCCGCCGACGCCGACGGTCTGGCCCGGCTCTCTTATCGGCTCCGGGCCAAGGTCAATCTCATCCCCTACAGCCCGGTCGAGGGCTTCGATTTCCGGACGCCGTCGCCGGAGCGGATTCAGGCCTTCCTCCGGCGGCTCGAAGAAAAGGGGGCCGCCGTGACCCTCCGCCGGTCGAAGGGAAGGGACATCCGCGCCGCCTGCGGCCAGCTCGCCGGCCGGCTTGGCGGCTTGAAGACGGACGGCCGATAATCAGCGGCGGCGGAGGACGGCCAGGGTTTCGATATGGGCGGTGTGGGGAAAGAAGTCGAACGCCCGGATGGAGGCGATCTCATAGGCTCCCCGGAGCGCAGCCAAGTCGCGGGCGAGGGTCGTCGGGTTGCAGGACAAGTAGAGGATTTTCCCGGCCGGCCGGGCGCCTAGAGCCTTGACAACGGCCGGCTCGAGCCCTTTCCGCGGCGGGTCGACGATGACGATATCGGCCCCCCGGTCGAGGATCCAGGGCATCCATTCCCCGGCCGTCCCCTCGCAAATCGTGACGTTCCGGGCCCTGTTGCGGGCGATGTTTTCGCCCAAGAGCCGGACATTGGCCGGTTCGGACTCGACGGCGAAGACGGTCCTCGCTTCCCCGGCCAAAGCCAGGCCGAACGTTCCCAAGCCGCCGTAAATATCGGCGAGCGTCTCCCCGCCCGACAATCCGCCCTCCTCTTTCATCGCCGCGATGACGGCCGGGAGGATGGAAACGTTGACCTGGAAAAAGGCCGACGGACCGACCTCATAGGCCGTTTCGCCGAGCTTTTCTCGAATCGTCGGCTTGCCCCACTCGAGCCTTTCCCGGGGAGCGCCCTTTTCCGGGAAAAAAGAGGAAACGCCGGCGACCGGATGCCGGGAGACGACCCTGGTGACAAGGGGATCGAGGTCGCCGCTCTCGGGCCGGGCTTGCCAAAAGAGGGAAAGGAGAAACTCTTTCGCGGCGAGGCTTTCCCGGACCTCGACTTCCCGAAGTCCGGTCCCTTTTCCGGAGCCGGCGACCCGGACGACCGCCTGGATGAGCCGGTTGGCGGCCTCCGAGGCAAGATGGCAATCCTCGACGGGGATGAAATTCTCCCTCCGTCCGGGAAGATGATAGCCGGGCATGAGCTGGCCTTCGCTCCGGACAAGAGAGAGGCGGAGCCTGTTCCGGTAGCGCCACACGGCCGGAGAAGGAATCATCGTCATGGCCGGGGCGGGGATTTCGAGAACGGGGGAGAGGATCTCTTCGAGCTGGGAAACCTTCGTCTCGAGTTGCCGCGCGTAGTCCAGCGTTTGGAGTGGAGAGCAGGCCAAATAATGGGCGCAGCGCGGAGGTCTCCGGTTCGGAGAAGGCGAGATGACGCGGTCCGTTTTCGCATCGGCGTAGGTTTTATGCTCGGCGATAGGGGAAATCTCCACGATTTCGCCGGGGAGCCCTTCGTCGGCGAAATACGTCCTCCCCTCGCTTCGCGCCAGCCGGCGCCCCGGGTAGACGATCTTCTCGATGGCGACCCGCATGGCCTAGACGCGCGACGGGAAATCACCGTAGCCGGCGAGGTCGACCGGCCGTCCCGGGCGGGCCCAGGAGAAGCCCATTTCGGACGGCAGGCTCCAAGCCTCGTAGCAACTCGCGAGGCATTCGTCGAGCCCCGCGACGGCGAGCCTCCGGTTTTCCCCTTCACCCGTCTCCGCGACGAGGTCCGAGGGGAATAGCCCGACTTCCTCGGCCGAATCCTGAATCCCGTTGACGCACAGGACTTGGCTCGCCGAAGCCTCGAGACCGCATAGAGGCCGTTCGCCCGTCTTGACTCCGTCGATCGAGAGCCAGAGCTTTCGGAGGAGGTCGGCGTCCGGAATCCCATAGATTTTTTCGATTCTCTCGGCCGCCCAACGGGCCAGGATGGGGCCCGTCCGGCCGTCGATCCGGACCTTGGCCCGCTCGAATTCGAATTCGCACAGGGGCCCGCGCTCCTCCTCCGGAACGTGGCTCACGAGAAAGACGACCTCCGCCCCGCCCTGGACCTCGACCCGGGCCGCCGCCGTGTCGCAATTCTCGATGGGATAGGCCCGATAGAGCTCCGCCGTCACCCGGAGGGGAACGGCGCTCGTCGCCGTCCGGTCTCCAAGGAGGTAAAAGATATTGTGGAGGTCGTGGGCCATGGCGTTATGGGCGGGGCCGTCGAGAATCCAAGCCCCCGAATCGTCCCGGAGGCGTCCGGCCCAGCCGTTTCGGGCGTAATAGGCGAAGGTCCTCGGCCAGAGATACAGGCATCGCGCCCGCCGCAACCGGCCGAGCCGCCCGGCAAGGATGTCTTTCTTCAACTCTTGGAAGGCCGGATTGAACGACCACTGGTAGCCGACCGCGGCCCATCGGCCGGACCGGCGCTCCGCCTCCATCATCGTCCGGACGTCTTGAATCGTCGCCGCGGCGGGCTTCTCGCAGAGGACATGGCATCCCCGGGAGAGGGAGAGAACCGTCTGCGCGGCGTGGAAATGATGGGGCGAGGAGATGACCGCCAGGTCGGCCGGTTCCCGGTCGAAAAAGCTCTCGAGGTCCGGGAAGATCGGCACGGAGAGGGCCCGGAGGCGGTTGAAATTCCGGCTCCGTTCGGGCTCGGGGTCGGCCGCCCCCACAATCCGGGCCCGGCCGCCGTCCCGGCCATCGAGCAGGGCGTCGAGATAAACGTCTCCCATCCCCCCGATGCCCGAGAGAACGACCGAAACCGCTCCGCTCGTCATTTCAGGGAACGCTCGAGGAGGTCGGCCTCGCTGAACGTCTTCTTTTGGGGGTCGAAGAGAAGGGTTTTGATTTCGAACGGCCGGAAGGCGAACCGGACTTTGGCCTTGGCAAAGGGGAGGGAGAGGAGGGTCCGGCGCGGCTTCCCTGTCGGCTCGAAGAGGCGGAGAACGAGACGTTTTCCGTCTTCGGCCTTCTTCATCGCCGCGAGAAGGACGGCCTTATCGCTCAGGACGGCGGCCGGCATGGCTTTCCGGCCCGTTCCGGGAGGGGAGTAGGCGAGAACGTAGGGCGTTTCATTCGCGGCCAGGGCTTCCCGGTCGACGGCCTCGAGCCGTTCCTCGGCCGGACCGGCGTCGATCCAGAAACGGAAGAGGCGTTCCCCCTGGTCGATCCGGGGGATGAAGCGGTCCTGGTAAAGCATCGGCCTTTCGCCCGCGGGGTCGGCGGCATGGGCCGCTCCCCTGAGGAGGGAGATCCTCGCCTCGCCGTCGGCGAAGTCGGACCCGTAGACGCCCTCGTTCGCGACCGTCAGGGCGAAGCCGCCGTCTCCGGAAACGATGGCCACCCACTTCTGGGATACGGCTTCGGTTCCGTCGGCGGGAAGCCTGTCCCGTCCGTAGGCCGCTTGCCCGACGTAGAAGGCATCGGCCAGCCGGGTCGGCAAGGACATCTTCAACATCCGGTCCTTCTCGTTCCACAGGACCCGGACTTCGACCTCGAGATGCGCCCCCGCCTTGGGGATTTTGTAACGGATGACGGCGAAGGAATCGCCGTACGAGAACACGGCCTCGAGAATCGTTCGGACGGGGCCGTCCTCGAGCACCCGGACCGAGGGAATCGAGCCGCGCGAGATCCCGGAAATCCGGCTCCCCGCTTCGGGGGAGGCGAGGGTAAAGGCGCCGGCGAACTCCCGGAATTTCGTGACGCTCATGCCCCAGGGGTCGGCGTTGTCGGCGAGGACGATCAATTGGAAAGCCCCCGGCCCGAGGACTTCCCGGCCCCGGACGGCATACAGGTCGATGAGCCCCGTGGCGGCGTTGATCCTGACCTCGCGGTCTTCGTTCCGGAGCCGGAACGCGCCGTTCTCTTCCTCGACGGCCGAGGCGGGCCGTGATCCGGCATTCTCCAGCCGGCAGTCGAAACGGTTCATCCGTCCCGGCTCGAGGTCGGCGGCGAAAACGACCTTCTTCCGCCACTCGAGGCTCAAGTTCGAGAGCTCCTTTTCCGTCTGGGATGGGACGGGCCGGCCTTGGCGCGTGACCCCGGCCAGGAGAAAGCCGCCGTCGTAATTGGGCTCCCGGTCCTGGAGCTCGCATTCGACCATCGACCGGACCCGCCAGGGGTGGGGATTGTAGACGAAAACGGGGATGACGCCCTCCTCCGGCCTCTTTTCCGCGGCGGCCAGGGCGAAAAAGGCCCGGGCCTTGACCCGCGAGCAGATTTCGAGGCCGTGGTCGAGGAGGCGCAGGGCGCCTTCTTCGCCGGGAGGGATGGATGAGCCGGGCAGGAGGTCGTGGAATTCGGCGAAGGCCAGGTCGCGCCGCGCGTCGCCGAGCTCCTTCTCGGGGTAATCGATAAGGCCTTGGAAGGCCGCCGCGGCGGCCATTTTTTCCGCTCCGAAGAGCTCGTTCTCGAGCCGGCGATGGCCCTGCTTGACCCGGGCCATGGTCGTGTAGGAGCCCACGGCCCAGGGATTGAGGTCGCGCTCGACCCGGGGGAGCGCCGCCCGCCGCCCGGCGAGGTCGGCGAAATAAGCGTCCGGAGAGGAATGGCGGATTTCGACGTCCTTTCTTTCGGACATCAGGGCCCGGAGTTCCTCGAGGTCGCGCCGCGAGGCGCCGCCGCCGTGGTCGCCGATGCCCCAGAGGACAAGGCTGAGCTCCTTGTCCGGATGGGAGCCGAGCCAGTCCTCGACCTTCGCCCTCGCCCGGCCTCCCCGGGAGTTGTAGTGGGCCTCGGCCCGGGTCGCGAGGATTTCCGAGCCGTCATACCCGACCCAGACGAAATCGTCGGCCGGAAGGCCCAGGAAGTTCCGGTCGGGGCGGCAGAAAAGATAGGCGTCGTATCCGCATTTGGCCAGAATCTGGACCAGGCCGCGGGTGTGCCCGAAAGGGTCGAGGTTCGCCGCCGTCCGGATGTCGCGGCCGAATTTCTCCCGGAAATAACGTTTCCCGAGAAGGGCCTGTCGGACGAGGGACTCGCCGCTCGGCATGTTGCAGTCGGGCTGGAGGAACCAACCGCCGAGGATGTTCCACCGGCCGGCCTTGACGAGGGTCCGGATCCGGCGGAAGAGGGCGGGTTCGTACTCCTCGACCCACTGGTAGAGAATGGCCTCGTTATGGCAGAAGACGAAGCCCCGCTCCCGCTCGCAGAATTCGGCCGCGGTCCGGAAGGTCGACAGGGCTTCGCCGGCTCCCTCCGGCCATTCCCACAGCCAGACGGGGTCGAGATGGGCGTTGGCGGCGAGATGGACGCGTTTTTTGGCCACGGGCGGGTCTCCTCGTTGTCGATCGATGGCTTCAGGTCCGATGCCGGAAAAAGATGGAGGCGAACGTGTATCCGGCGAAGACGAAGAGGACGACGGCCAGGACGACGAGAACGATCCGGAAGGTCCGGGGAGAGAATTGATGGTGGTGTTTGGAGACGTAGGAAGTGAGGACGAAATACCAGGCCGTTCCCCCGAGCCCGACGGCCGCGGCGAAGATGAAGGGCGTCGTCCCGAGCCTTTCGACCCAGCGATGACTCGTCGCCATGCCGGCCACGGCGATCCAAAAGGCGTAAAGGGAGGGATTCGTGACGTACATGACGACGACGCCGATCAGGGTGCGCGGGGAGAACTTCCCGGTCCCCGGATCCGGCTTCCGTTCAGCTTCTTGCCGGGAATGCCGAATCAGGCGCCAGGCTAAGAGGACCAGGAAAGACGAGGCGACGAGCTTGAGATAGAGGCTGTATCGGTCGATCTCGGCGGCGATCCGGGAAATCCCGAGGATGGCCAGGAGGCAGTAAATGGTGTCGAGAAGGGCCGCCGTCAGCCCGCCCACGAAGCCGTGGAAAAAGTCCCGCTTCATCGTCTGGGAGATGATGAAAATATTGACCGGACCGAGGGGGATGGCGGCGATGAATCCGATGAAAAACGCGATGGCGACGTACACGCTCCTTCTTCATACCAGAATCCTCGAGGGGCTGTCAATCGCCGGGCGAATCGAGCGGAAATCGCCGGGGGCCATGCCATGGGGCGGCGAATGTCGTATACTGGTCTCGGGTCACCTCCGGCGGTGATCTCGGGTGAGCGCAATTCACCCCGCGAATCACACCCAGAGACGATGCCGCCCAAGGAGGGCTCTCCTATAATCGACCTCGGAGGCAGGACAAGTCTGATGGAACACGTGCGGACGGTCGTTTTTTCCGCGCACGCCGACGATGCCGCCCTTTCCTGCGGCGGCGGGCTCCTTCTCGGCGTCCATCCGGGGCCGTATGCCCTGGTCACGGCCTTTTCCGAGAGCGACTTCGCTCCGGGCCTCCCGAATCGCTTGACGCGGGAGGAGGTCACGCGCCGGCGAAGGGCCGAGGACGCGGCTTTCTGCGAGCGGATTGGGGCTTCCGGAGTCCGTCTCGGCCTTCCGGAGCCTCCACTCCGCGGCTATGACAGGTTTTCCTCCATTTTCGACGCCGGGGCGGATCCCTTGCGGGATTCTCTCTTCCCCAAGGTCCGCGAGCTTGTCGACGCGGCCGCCGGCCTCTTTCCGGAAGCGGAGCTCCTCCTGGCGCCCCTCGGCCTGGGGCACCATATCGACCATCTCCTCGTCCGGGAAGCGGTGAGGGAGGCCGCAAGAGACCGGAGCCTGCCCCCGGCTTTCTACGAGGACCTGCCCTACGCTTCCGAATACACGACGGACGAAATCCGGGATTTCGCCCTTGCGGTTGACGGGGGTCTTCGGCCCCGCGATTTCGACCTGTCGGAAGTCATGGAGGCCAAGCTCCGGCTGATCGAAATCTATGCCTCCCAGGAGGTTCCCCATTTCGTCAGGAGCGTCTTGGCCCACGGCCGGCGCCTCGCCGAACCGGGACCAGGTTGGAAGGAAAGGCTATGGATTTCGCCATGAGCAGGCGGAATTGGCGGGTTGAGAAGGTTGCATCTCCGGCGGCCTGGGCGGAGCTGGCCCCGCGCTGGAATGCCCTCCTCGCCGGCTCCCGCTCGCGGTCCGTTTTTTTGACCTGGGAATGGCTTTCGGCCTGGGCGGAGACGTACCTCGGCCCGAACCGAAGATTCTGGATTCTGACGGTCGAGAGGGGGGACGAGCTGGTCGGCATCGCCCCCTGGTATCTCGAGCGGACGAGGATATTTCCCTTCCGTCTCCTGAAATTCTTGGGAACGCCCGAAGGCGGGAGCGACCACCTGGATGTTTTCGCCGAGCCGGGAGCCGAGTCGGCCGTGGCCGAAGCCTTGGCGGCTTATCTTTTCGGCTCGGCCGAATGGGACGCCCTCTGGCTGTCCATGATTCCTTCGGAATCCCCCTTTCTCGTCCACTGGTCGCGGATTTGCGAGGCGGGCGGACGTCAGGCCGAGACGACCATCACCTCCCATGCTCCCGTCCTCCGCCTGCCCAAAACGGAAGCCGACCTCGAGTCGGATGTCCTCCCTCCTCGGCGTTTGGGACAGCTCCGCCAGCATAGCCGGCGCTTGGCCGAAGTCCCCGGCGTCGAAAAGGTCCGGTATAAGGACGGCGAGGCGGCCGAACACCTCGACGAATTCTTCGACTTGTACAAGAGGAAGGGTATTGCCCTCTGCGATCGGCCCGAACGGCTTCGCGAGCTTCTGGGGCGCTTCCTGGGCAAGATCGGGGGGGAAAGCGGGCTGCGGATGGACGGTTTCAGGGCGGCGGACCGGCTGGTCGCCGCCCACATCAGCCTGACCTACGGCCGGACGACGAGCTGGCTCTTCAACGCCGTCGACAAGAATTTCCGGCCGACGATCAGCCTCGGACGCCTTCTCATATGGGACGGCATCCGGGGCGCCGTCCGTGAGAATTTCGAAGCCTTCGATTTTCTCCGGGGGCGCGAGGCGTTTAAATTCCAGTTTGCCGGCGAGGCGCGGGCCCTGTGTCAGCTGGTCTCGGGTCGAACCCGGGCCGCCCACTTCGGGCTTTCGGCCGTCCGGACGGCGAAAGGATGGAGCCATGTCTTACGCGGGGCCTGAACGCGATGGCGCGCCTCCCGGGATCGATTTTCAGGGGCGGCGGATGGCCGACGCCACGCTCTTGAACCTGGCCGGCTACGTCGTCCCGATGATCGTCGGCTTCGCGGCCATTCCCTTTCTCATCCGCTCGCTGGGCGTGGAGCGCTTCGGCATCCTTTCCCTGGTCTGGGTCCTGGCCGGGTATTTCGCCGTCTTCGACCTGGGACTCGGCCTGGCCGCGACGAAATTCGTCTCCGGGGCTTTGGGGGAGGGCAAGATCGAAAACATCCCGGGAATCATCCGCCACGCCATGTTCGTCCAGATCGGGCTCGGCCTCGTCGCCGCGGCGATCATGGCCGTCCTCTCCCCGTGGCTGGCCGAGCACGCCTTCCGGATTCCCGCGGAATACGTCAGGGACGCCAAGTCGGCGTTTTTCCTCATCGCCCTGACCCAGCCCGCGGGCTTCGTCTCCGGCTCGCTGCGCGGAGCGCTCGAGGCGAGCCAGCGCTTCGGGTGGGTCAATGCCGTCAAGATTCCGACCAACGCCGGATCCTACCTCATCCCCCTCGCCGGAGGGCTTTTTGGCCTGAGCCTGACCGCCATCGTCGCCCTTCTCTTCGCCCTCCGGGTCGTCACGGCCGTCATCTACTGGCGCCTCCTCCTCAAGGTCTATCCCGCCCTCCGGGCCCGCGGGAAGTGGAACAAGGCGCTGGTCAAGCCGATGCTCAAATTCGGGGGATGGGTGACCGTCTCGGATTTCACCCTTCCCCTTTTCGCCTATCTCGACCGGATGCTCATCGCCGGCCTGATCGGCGTCGAGGCCGTCAGCTACTACACGGCGCCCTATGAGGTCGTCACCCGATTCGGGGTCATCTCCGGGAGCCTGTGGATCACGATCTTCCCCGCCTTCAGCGCCCTGGAAAGCCTGCGGGACCGCTTCCGGACCCAGCTTCTCTTCGACCGCTCCCGGAAATACGTCCTCATCACCGTCGGGACGATCATGATCCTGGCCGTTGCCTACGGGCGGTTCTTCATGACGGCCTGGCTTGGGGAGGAATACGGGAGCCGATGCATCGTCGTCTTCCAGCTCCTGGGCATCGGCTTCCTGGCCGAAAGCCTGGCCAACGTCGCCTTCAGCTACCTTCAGGCGATCGGCCGGGCGGACGTCCCGGCGAAACGGCATCTTTTCGAACTCGCCCTCTATCTTCCCGCCGCCTGGTTTCTCATCAAGGCCTACGGGATCGAAGGCGCGGCGGGGGCCTATCTCTTTCGGGCCGTCCTCAACCTCGTCCTGATGATGGGCGCGGCGGCCAAGCTCCGGGGTCTGCGGATCCTCGCCCCCCTGGACCGGACGCTCACCCTGGCCTGGTGGATTCTCGTTTCGCTGACCGTCCTCGTCCTCCTCGGCCAGGCCGCCGAACTCGAAGACGTCGCCTCGGTGGCCTACACGACTCCGCTGACTTTGGCCTATGCGATCGTCGTCTGGAAATGCGTCCTCGAAAAGGACGAGAAAGCTTGGATCCTGGATAAAATCAGGCTCCGCCGGGCGGACGAGGCCGAAGAATGAGAATCCTGTACATCGGCCCCCTTCCGCCCGAAGCCGGAGGGCGGATCCTCTGCGGGGCTTCGGCCCACGGGTGGGAACTCGCCCGCCGGGCCGCCCGCCGAGGGCACGAAGCGGCCTACCTGGCCCCGACCTCCGTCCGGAAGACGTTCACCAGAGAGGGCGTCCGCGTCATCGACCAGCCTTTTCGGAAGTGGCGCAAAGCCTGGGACGGATGGAGGTTCGGACGAGGCCTCGGGCGGCGGGAGAGGGAGGCCGTTCGGCCCTTCGGCGGCCGGGAGCGCCTGGCCGTTCTCGGCCGGGCGTTGTTCATCCGCAGGACGATCGACGCCGTCCGGCCGGACGGCGTCCACCTCCAGGCGATCGAGCACGGCGGTCCCTTGTCCTTCGCCCTTCAGGGGCGGCCCGTTCCGGCCGTCGCGACCGACCACGGCTATTGGCGCTTCGTTCAATCGCCGGAGGACCTTGCCCGGATGAAATCCGGGCTGGGGGGATTGAAACGGCTCATCGTCGTTTCGACGTACGCCCGGGAGAGGGCCGTCCGGGACGGATTCGAGAACCTCGTCCCGGTTACGATCATCCACAACCCGGTCGATCCCGACGAGGCCGGACCCGCCGAACGGGAAGCGGTGAGGAAGGAATGGGGTTGGAACAAGAAGCGCGGCCTGTTTTTTTCGGGGGTCACGTCGTCCCTGGCGGTTAAGGGGCTGGATATCCTTCTTGAGGCTCTCCGGTGCCGTCCCGTCTTGAAGGCGACTTGCCGGCTCGTCGCCCTCGCCGATGCGGAGGGCGAGTCCTATGCCCGCCGCTTCGCCGCGGAGAACGGCCTGGACGTCCTCGTCCGGACCGAAGTCCCTCATCGGCGGGCCCGGGCTCTCTGCGGCGCGGCCGACGTCTGCGTCGGGCCGAGCCGGGCCGACGCCCTTCCCTTGGTCTTCGGGGAGTCGCTGGCCGCGGGCGTTCCCGTCGTCGGGTTCGGACCCGCGGTCCGGGAGCTCGCCGGGCTTCTGGGGATGTCCGTCGGCGAACCATTCGACGCCGACAAGGAGACGCCGGCCGATCTGGGAGAGAAGGTCGAGGCCGTTCTGGGCTGGACGACGGAGCGGGGAATCCTCCGTGAGGCCTTCGGCCGCCGCTTGTCTTGGGAGGCCCAATTCCCCGCCTTTGACGAGCTCTACCGGACGGCTTTTCGCCCGCGAGACGCCGGAAGCCCGGAGGGAAGGCCGTGAGCCGCCGCCGGATCGCCGTCTGCTTTCCTCTTTTCCGTCCCGGCGGGGGAAGCGAAATCCCGGCCCTTTGGGCGGTCGAGGCTTTGAAAGATGACCATGACGTCACCCTGATCAGCGCCGGGAAGCTCTCGCTGGCCCGGTTGAACGAGTTTTACGGAACGGCGATCGGCGAGGCCGAGATCCGGGTCGTCGAGGTCCCCCTGCCCCGCCCCTTCCGGTCTTCATTCGCCGCCGTCCGGGGCGGGCTTCTGAGCCGGTATTGCCGCCGGCAGGCGTCCAGCCATGACCTCATGATCTCGATGTACAACGTCATGGATTTCGGACGGAAGGGGATCCAGTTCATTGCCGATTTCTCGTTCGACGCTTCCCTCCGGGCGGCCTATGGCGATCTTCCCGCGGGCCGGAGACGCTGGCTCTACCAGCCCCGGCTCCTTCGGTCGGCCTATATCGGCGCCTCGCGCCGCCTGGCGGGGACGACGGCCAAGGGCTGGTGGGAGAACGTCACCGTGGCCAACTCCGAATGGACGCGGGACGTCCTCCGCCGCGCCTTCGGGATTCCGTCCGAGGTCATCTATCCTCCCGTCCTTGCCGGGGGGCCTCCGCGGCCGTGGGCGGAAAAAACGAACGGATTCGTCTTCCTCGGCCGCGTTTCCCTGGAGAAGAGGATCGAGCGGATCATCGACATCCTGGCCCGCGTCCGGGCGCGCCGCCCCGGCGTCCACCTCCATATCGTCGGCGACGCCCAGGATTCTTACCGCCGGAGGATCGAGCCGCTTCTCCGGAGGCATCGGGATTGGGTCTTCGTCGAGGGTTTGAAGTCCGGCGGGGAAAAAGCCGCCGTCATCGACGGCCACCGCTTCGGGATTTCCGCCCGGGCCAACGAGCCCTTCGGCATCGCCGTCGCCGAGATGGCCGCGGCCGGCAATCTCGTCTTCGTCCCCGGCGGCGGCGGCCAGGTTGAGATTGTCGATCATCCCGACCTCGTCTATCGCGACCCGGACGACGCCTGCGCCAAGATCGAACGCGTCCTCGACGACCCGTCCCTCCAGGAGCGCCTCCGGGAACACGCCCTGGCCCGCCGGGGCCGATTTTCCCCGGAGCGGTTCATGGCCGAGGTCCGCGGCCTCGTCCGCCGCTTTTTCGGCGAGTCCTCCGTCCTCCCGGGGCCCTGACCGTTGAACAGTTTAATCGAATTTCTCTGGAAAGAACGGGTGGCCGGCGAAGTCGCCTCCCGCCCGAAGCGGAATGGGACCCTCGTCAGGGTGACGGAGCGAGGACGGAAGGCGACGAGCCGAGACAGGACCCGTTCTTTCGACAATGCCTAGTAACTGTTCGACGGTCAGCTCGAGACCGGATTGACCCGAAGCGGGCTTTACGGTATCTATTTTCCGTGAACGACGAGACGCCCCGGGAGCGGATGCGCCGGGCGATGGCTCTCGGCCGGCCGGCCCGGGTGCCCGTCATGTGCCAGATGAGCATCGGGCACATGCTCCTCCAGACGGGCCTGCCGCCCCTCGAGTTCTGGCTCGACCGGCAGTGCTACGCCGAGGGGCTTCTCCGGATGCGGAAACTCTACGATTTCGATGGCATTCTCGTCAGCCTCCACGGCCATCGGGACGACTGGTCGAAAGGTCTTCGGGCTTATCGGCGGGGCGATGAGGAGAACGAGGCCCTTTGGGATGACGGAAGCCGGACGCTTTTTCCCCATGACGACCTGCCCAGGCAGGTCCCGGCGTCCCCGGCGGCCCGGCCCTCCATCCTCGACTTCGACCCGGCGGCGATTCCCAAAATCGTGGATTATATTCCGGTCTCTCAGGGCCTGAGGTTCTCCATCGACATCGGGAAGCCGTTCGCCGTCGTCAAGGACCTGATCCGGCGGGCCGGGGAGCGTTATTCGATCCATGGCGAAGTGACCTCGCCTCTCGATTATTTCCTCGACGTCTTCGGATTCGCCGAGGGATTCCTGGCCTTGGCCGACGAGCCCGAGCGCTCCAAGGCGGCCCTCGGACGCTTCGCCGACGGGGTGGCCCGGATCGCCTCCGGCCTGGCGGAACTGGGGGTGGACGCGGTCAAGATCTCCTCGCCCTACGCCGGAGCGGGATTTCTCTCGCCCCGCCATTACCGGGAGTTCGTCCTCCCCTTCGAGTCCCGGATCGTCGCCGCCGTCCGGTCGCGGGGGGTCTTCGCCTACACCCACACGTGCGGGGCCATCGGGGACCGCTTGGAGCTCATGGCCGAGAGCGGCGTTTCCGGATTGGAGTGCCTCGACCCGCCGCCTCTCGGCAACGTCGAGCTCGCCGAGGCGAAAGCTCGGGTCGGAGGGCGGCTGTTCATCAAGGGCAACGTCGACCCCGTCCACACGCTCCTGCCCGGGCCGCTTCCGGCCGTCGAGGCCGATGTTCGCCGCCGCCTCGCCGTCGGGGCCGAGGGCGGGGGATATATCCTCAGCACGGCCTGTTCGATCGCCCCCCGGACTCCCCGGGCCCATGTCCAGGCCCTGGCTGCCCTGGCCGCCGGGTCCTGGATATTCGAAAAAAAATAAAAATAATTTAAAATTACTATTGACTTTATGTATTTGATAAGTTATATTAAATCCATCCCTGCTGCGCTGGCTGGGCAGGGGCTACCCTCCTTGTTACCCCCCTTTAGCTTAATTCCCTGAAACAGCCAGCACTTCTCCCTCAGACGTAATAGCGCAGAACGTTCCCCTCGGCGTCCGAGGCCCGCATCCAGACGAGGACCGGCTTGTTGTCCTTGTCGTAGAACTTGCCGGCGAGGATCATGACGATGTCGACGACGATGCCGATGCCGAGCACGCCGAAGGTCAGGAGCCAGACGATCCCCGTCCCCGTCTTCCCGACGTAAAACCTGTGGCCGCCGAACATCCCGAACCAGGTGGCGAAAATCAGGGTCACGAGCCGCGATTTATTGGACATCGAATCCTCCTTGGACGGTATTTAGCCCCACTCCGGGCGAAAAAGCGAGGGGCAAAGGGGGAGAGGAAGGGAACGTTTCTCTCTTGGGGAGGGAGAAACGTTCCCTTTTTTTCCGGAGTCGTTCGTCAGATCCGGTAACTCAGACCGACGCCGAAGCCGATCGTCGTCCGCTTGTAGGTTTCCTTGTAAGAGCCGAAGACCCCGTAGGGGATCGTTTTTGAGGCGTCTTTGTACATGACGTAAAAGCCGCTCAGGTCGACATCGAGGTTGGCGAGGAGCTTGATCCGGAGGCCGGCCCCGACGGTGTCGGCCGAAAGGGTGTGGCTCATGTCGGTCTGGTAGGCCGCGCTGAGGCCGTACCGGGTCATCAGGTATCCGGCGCTCAGGTCGATCTTTTCGGTGAGCCGGTATTCGAGGCCCAGGCCAATTTCGAAGGTGTTATCTTCGACGGCCTGCTCCCGGCCGTCCCAGTCGGCGTCCTTGTCGAGGTAGTAGCTGAGGGAGAGCGACCCCCGGAACTTGGGGGAGAAGGAGTAATCGGCGCCGACGGCCAGAATGGCCGGAATGTCGTTCCCCGATTTTTCGCCGTTGGGGAACATGCCCGTGTCGTCCGTCGTCGTCTTGTTTTCGAGCACGAGGGAGGTTCCGTTCTCGTAGCGGAAGCTGAGATGCAATCCCTCGAGAGGCGTGACGAACAGGCTCCAGATGGGGGTGAAGCCCGTCCCTTCCTGCTTGACGTCGACGGCCTTGTCCTTGACGGCGGCCGCGCTGGCCGGCTGCCCGGCCGCGGTGAAAAAGGCCGTCGCCGGGATCATCGCCCCCGTCAGGCCCAGGGGGGCGAAGCTGGGATTGATCATGATCGATTTGAGGTGGCCCTCATAGGTGTTGACGGCCGAGATGTAGCGGATCCCGAAGGCCAGGGCGAAGGACTCGGACAGGGCGTACGAGGCGTTGACCTGGAACCCATAATAGATCGAGCTCCCTTTGAGGGCGATGTCGGCCGCGTATTTCGTCGTTGGGATGTAGTAGGGAGGCGTGGTCGAGATCATCGCCGGAATCTGGGAGATCGGGATCTCAAAAGAGGGGAGGCCGGTCTTAAAATCCGCCGACCCGCCGCCGGCGTTCGGCCCGAAGCCGAAGGAGACGGCGAAGCTTCCCTTCTTGTAGGCGGCAAAGAAGGTCGGGAACAGCGGGACGTTGACCTCCCCGACGTATTCGTCGCTGTTCAAGAGGGGGAAGGCGTTGACGACCGTCTTCTCCTGGAAGATCGACTGGTTGTGCAGGGCGAGATGGAAGCCGTCGGAGAGCTTGGTCAGGCCCGCCGGATTGTAGTAGACGGCGTCGATGTCCGTCGAGGCGTTCCGGGCGAGGTGGCGGAGATAAAACGCGCTCTGGTTCGTGTTCGTCACGATGGCCGGGAAGGCCAGGGCGGCGACGCCGAAGACCAGTCCCAAGAGGGTCAGGCTTTTTCTCATGATACCTCCTTTTCAGGCGCTGTTAGGCCCCGAAGGGCCGAAGATGGGCTCAATGATACACAAATCCCTTTATTTATCAAGTCCGGGCCGTTTCTCTAAGTCTTAAATGTATCCTTTGATCTTGTAGAGGACGAGGGCTCCCATTTCCCGGAAGGCCGTCCAGAAATAGTCCGACCTCCACCGGATGCGGTTGATAAGGTCATCGTACCGCTTCCCGCTGGGCTTGAAATCGGCGAAGCGGGTCTTTCTGAGCTCGCGGACTTTGGAGGCATCCTTGGTTCGGGTGGCCGTATAGCCGGTGACCATTTTAATAGAGGTGAATCCGGCTTTGGCGAAACAGAGGGCCGTTCGCTTGGAGTGGAGGCGGCTCGTGACGACGAGAAGGCGTGCATCGGTCCGGATCCGGGGCTCTTTCAGGCGGAGAAGATTGACCGGATGATCGGCCGTCCCGTTGGCCCCCGGCTCGAAGACGACCGCCTCCTCCGGGCATCCGAACCAGACGGCCGCCTCGGCATAGACCTCGGCCTCGGTGACGCCCTCGCTTCCGCCCCCGGAAAAAACGACTTTCGGCGCCCACCCGTCGAAATAAAGCTGGACGGCGGTATAAATCCTCTGCCAACCGACATCGGTCGGGAGGTTGTTTCCCCCCATCCCTCCGCCGATGCAGACGATGAAATCGGCCGGCTCGGGCCGCTCCGAGCGGATGAGGAGGCGGTCGATGAAGATCGGCCAGCCGGCCCACATCCAGAAAAGGAAGAGATGAAAGGCGACGCCGGCGGCGAGGAGATAGATGACCAGGATCCTGACGATCTTTTTCCTGATTCCCATGAAACCGCTCCCTGGCATGGGCGATCGGGTCAGCGCAGATGCCGGACGGCCTTCGGGTCGTTCCAGAGAAGGATCGTCAGGACGTCGGCCGGCATTCCGGCGAATTCGCCCCGGAAGAGGCGGCGGCGCTTGTCGGTCCCCGGCGCTTCCTCGAAGGCGAGGTTGCTTTTCAGGAAGGGGCGCTTCCAGACGCGAAAAAAGAATTTTTTTCCCCGGGCGTCGGGGATTTCAGCGGTGACGTTCAGCCGGAAGCCGGGATCGGCCGGCCAGCTTCGGGCCGGGTAGAGAAGATAGTCGAAGCCCGTGAATCCCCTGGCCGGCCAGGAGCCGAAATAGCCGTGGTCCCTTTCCTCGATGTAAAGTCGCTGGCCGTAGGAGACGAGGAGGGTGTTCTTCCCCGGGACCAGGGCGATTTTGAATTCAGCGGCGGGGAAATCGGCCTTCGGCGGCTCTTCGAAGACCCTTTCGAAGACCTCCGGGAAGGGGACGGCGGATAAATCCCGGCCGGCGAGCCCCGCCGTCCAGGCTTCGCCGTCCTCGGCGCCGACTCCCGCCGCGCTCTTCAGCCGGCCTAGGAAATCCTTGTAGAAAGCCGGAAGGAACGAGGCCCGATGCCCGCCCAGGGCGGCCAGGCATTCGGACTTGTCTTCCGGGGACTCGACCGAGCGGGAGGCGAGGGGACGGCGGTTGAGCTCGACGGATACGTCCCCCAGGTCGAGAGCGATGAACCGGACGGTCAGGGTGACGGTCGTCGAGGAGGCGTTTTCGAACTCGTAGGTCGCCTCGACCCGGACCCTGTCCTTGGGATTCGGACGCGAGAAATCGACCTCCGGGAAGACGAGCCGGAGAGTTTCGGCCTTGAGGCGGATGGGCAGGTCCGAACGGATGCCCGCCAGGGCACCGCTGAAGACGCCGTCGACGCGGCGCGGCGCCCGCAGATTGGCCAAGGCCGATGTCCCGACGACCATGGCCAGGACAGCCAATCGGACAGCCAGCCGGCGCATGACCCTAGATTAGGCCAGTCCGGCCGGTTCGTCAATCCCGGCCGCCTTGCCCGTATGACGGTTTTCTAGCGGGAGCGAAAGAACGGGTCCTGTCTCGGATCATCTCCAAAGGACTCGCGACTCGGCATCCGAGAACGGCCTTCACTCCAGATCGGAAACCTATCCGCTTGCGCGCTTCCCGATTTGCTTCGGCGGTCCGCAACTGCGCACACCAGCCTTTTCGAGACAATATGATCCCAGCCCTCATCTTCCTCTCATCATATTCCCCACGATGCTCAGACATGCTCCCGCCCGCCAGAGCGGGTTCCCTCGCAACTCAAAGCGCAACGGCGGGGTTTCCTCATGACGTTCCGGCCGTCCCCGGATGGCGGGGAAATCGCGATTTAGCTCGGGGACGGACTCGGCGCGGCTTGACGACGCGCAGATCGAAGCCCTCGACGTTGAGGGCGGCGAAATGCCGGTGTGTTATAATACCGGACGAGGAAAAGGCTCGGATGCGCGGGATCGCGGGATTCGTTCTCGTCGCTATCGCCCTGGGGGGTGCCGTTCAAGACTATCGATACGCCGAAAAAGTCCTCCCGGAGACCCGGTTCGTCCTGGATCCGGACGGCGCCGTAGGGAAAAGCGACGGCCGGTTCGCCGGGATCGAGCTCTACAACGGGGTTCTCGAGCTGGCGATCAAGGTCAAAGGCGGGGAGGGAAACGACATCGGCGTTTACGCCCGGAGGCCTCAATACGGCCAGCTCCCGGAGACGATGAACTATGCCGTCCTCGCCCGGCCGGATAAGTCCGAGAACTGGACGCTCCTCGGCTGGGGAACGGGGAAATCCTCCCCGGAATATTTCGAGATGGGAAAGCTCGAATCCGCCGACCGGGTTCAAATCGTCTTCAGGGAAGTCTACGAACTCTACCGCGTCGGCGGCATCTTCCGAACCCATAAAGAACCTTACCGGATGGACATCGACGCCGTTTTCGCCCTTCATTGATACGTCAATAATCCCTCTTGGAGGTCACCATGCGTTTTCGCCGGTCATTCTCGCGGTTTATCCTTGCGGCAGGAGCCGCGCTCGTCTTAGCCGCGGCGTTTAGTGGAAATATCTTCCCCGGACAGGAAACGAAGCCGCCGGCCGTCAAGCCCCAGACGCCGCGGCAGCAGGAGGAGGTCAAGATACGGGCCCATATCCGGGAGCTCCAGGGGCGCCTCGCCGAGCTTCGGGCCGAGGGCATGGCCGAGCGCCATCTCAAGGACATCGAGCAGAAAAAGCAAGACGACGCCCTCATTGCCAAGCTCTGCCAGGGCCACGTCGACTATAAAAAGACATCCTATGTCTGTCCCGTCGACGGACACGAGGTCCCGGCCTATCTTTTCCTGCCTCTCGAGCCGCGGGCCCCCAAGGGACATCCGGCCTTCATCTGGGTCCACGGCGGAGTCCACAGCAGCTTCGGCTCCTCGGCCATCCCTTTCATCCGCCAGGCCGTGGGCCGGGGATACATCGTCATCGCCCCCGATTACCGGGGCAGCACCGGTTACGGGGCGGCCTTCTACGAGGCCATCGACTACGGGGGCTATGAAATCGACGACGCCCTGGCGGCCGTGAACTACCTCAAGGCCGAAGTCCCCCAGGTCGACCCTGCCCGGATCGGGATGATCGGTTGGAGCCACGGCGGGTTCATCACCCTCCATTCCCTCATCCGCGACCAAGGGAATGCCCTCCGCTGCGGCTATGCCGGCGTCCCGGTCACCAACCTCGTCTTCCGCCTGTCCTACAAGGGACCCTCCTACGAGGCCGAGTTCGTCGCTCAGAAGCGAATCGGGGGCGAAGTCCACGAAAAGCGGGGCATCTATATCGAGCGCTCGCCCGTCTATCACGTCGCCAAGATCAAGGTCCCGGTCATGGTCCACGTCGCGACGAACGACCAAGACGTCAACTTCGTCGAGGACGAGATGATGATTCACGCCCTCGAGTACCATATCCCCCGGCTGGCCGAGACGAAGATCTATGTCGACCCGCCGGGCGGGCACAGCTTCGACCGCCTCGTCAACAAGGAAAGGACCGCGCCGCAGAACACCCCCGCCCAGCGGGATTCGTGGAACAGGATCTGGACCTTCCTCGAGACGCACCTCAAGCCTTATCTCGACGGGGCGGGGAAGACCGTCCTTTAGCGGTTCTTTTCCCTTTGGTGTGGGTTCATGAAGCCCGGGCCGCAACCTCGCTCCCAGGTCTGGTTCCTCACGCCCTCCCGAGGCCAGGCCGGCGACCAGGCCGGGCTCGAAGCCGAAACCGGTTTGGGGGCGGAGCCGGCCGCGCCCATAGCCGGGCCGGCGAGGATCAGCGCCGTCAGGAAAACGGCGAGCATGGCGGCCTCCTCTCAGATTTTGATGAAAATCTTCCGCCTCGCCAGCCCATAGCAGATCGACCAGAGGAGTCCCCAAGCGGCAAGGCTGGTCGCGATCTTGGCTCCCAGGCTGCCCGTCCAGGCGAACAGGGCCTCGGTGAACGGCCGAACGAGCTTCGCCAGCCAGACCGTGCCGCCGCTCTCCTGGACGAGGTAGATGAAGAGGGAGTTCATCCCGACGATGACGAAAAATTTCGCCGCCTTCCGCCATCGCTGGACGTCGATCAGCCAATAGGATAGGGCCAGGGCGAGCAGGCAGTACCCGCCGCTCACGACGACAAAGGAGCTGGTGCATATCCGTTTGATGATGGGGGAGAAGGGGGTCAGGGCGTAGCCGGCGGCAAGGCCGGCCGCTCCGGCCAAGGCCAGCCCGGCGGCTTTCCGTTTGGGCGGCCGGGCGCTCATCAGCCATTGCCCGGCGAGAACGCCCCAGACGGTATGGGCCGTCGTCGGTATCGCGTTGAACGAGACCCAGTGGCCCGCCGACAGCTCGCCGCTGATTTTCAAGTCCACCCAGGCGCCGAAATTGTGGTCGGGGACAAACGGCTGGTTGAAGCCCGCGACCGGGAAGAGGCGATAGAGGAGCTCGGTCAGGAGGAGAAGCCCGAGAGTGAAGACGATCTGGGTCCGGAAGGATTTTCGCATGAAGAGAAAAGCCAGAAGGTAGGTCACCGAGAGCTGGGCGAGGACGTTCTGGAAGCGGAAGGTGATCCGGCCCGGCTCGATGCAGTAGAGAGCCCAGCCGAGGAGAAGGAGGACGGCCGCCCGGAGGACGGCGTGGCGGGCGATGCGCGGGCGGCTGTCCCCGCGCCCTTCCCGCCTGGCCGTCGAAAAGGGGAGGGCCACGCCGACGATGAACATGAAGAACGGCTGGATGAGGTCCCAGAACCTCAGGCCGTTCCAGGGGTGGTGAAGGAACTGCGTCCCGACCGCCCCGAGGAGCGTCCCCTGGAAGGCGGGATCGACGAGGTGGGCGTAGATGTGGGTGCTCTCGCCGATCAGGAGGAACATCGTCAAGCCGCGGAAAAAGTCGAGCGACAGGAGGCGGTCCGCGGCGGACATCCGGCCTACTTGTTCTTCTCGGCGGCCAGCTCAGCCTCGAAGTTGGGATTGGTCCACTTATAGGGCAGGTTGCCGTACTTCTTGTCGAGGGGATTGGGCTTCTCGTAGACGACTTCCTTGATGATCCATTTCCCGGAGACGGCTTTGTCGTTCCCCGTCATGATCTGGAGCTCGACCTTGTCGCCGGGAGCGATCGGCGAGAGGTCGGTGTAGCCCGACTCGGCGATCGTGTCCGGAAGGCATTTCCCGTTCTCGTCGAAGAAGACGACCGTCCCGTTGACGAGCTTGACCGGAGCGTCCGAGACGTTCCTTACGGTTATGGAGAAAGTCGGGGCGATGGGGCTCATCCCCCGGCTGAGGTTCCCGACCTCGACGGGAGACTTGCCGGCCTGGACGAGCTGGTCGATCGGCGTCGTGCCGGCCGGAGGCGCCTCCTTCCCGTCCTTCTTGCAGGCGGCGAGCGACCCCAGAATCAGGACGACTCCCATGACGACGAGTCCGCGATGATGTTTCATTCCTGCCCTCCTCCCTCAGACGAAAATGTCCTTGTCGTAGCCGATCTTGACGAGCTCGATTTTCCCCGGGTCGGACGTGCCGAGATGGTATTTCGTGTCGGCGACGGCGATGTGCTTGGCCGGGGGGTTGAGCGGCCGCTCCTCGGCGAAGAATTCCCGGCGGATGGCCTCGATGACCCGCAGGCCGGTGGCGTCCACGGCCACGGGGTCGAAGCCCAGCATCAAGCCGTAGTATTTCCAGACGTATTTGGGGTTGAAGCTGTGGGGGCCGAAGCTGTGGAACTGGGGGGTGAACATGACGAGGACGTTAAGCCGGGTCTTGCCCTTGAGGAGCGGCAAATCCCAGATCGAGGCCAGGTCGGCGCAGGAGTCGGGGTGGATGGAGATCGGCTCGGGGATGAACATGATGTAGTTCTTGATCAGGGAGCCGACTCCCGACCAGTGGTGGGAGCGCATCGGCCGGGCGTTGATCAGGGCCGTGGCCTTTTGGAAGATCGGGTTTTGGAGGACTCCCAGGTCGTCGACGCTGAGGTTCGATTCCTTGACCCCCGCCTCGAAGATCCGCTTCTTGAGGGCGTTTTCGACCTCGGGCGTCGTCTTGAGATACGCCCATCGGTTGTTCTTGAGGCCGACGACGTCGTCGGGCCTGACGATCGTCTTCCAGGCGCTTTGCGGGTCCGGCTTGCCGGTCAGGGCCGTGATGCCGGCGTCGAGCATCTCCTGGACGACGGCCTGCTGAGGCAGGCCGTTTTCTCCCAGGACCTTGAGGTCGCGGACGATGACGACCCGGCTTTTGCTTCCCGCCGCCGCGGCGGGGGCCGTCTGCGGCTTCGCGGAGAAAAGCGGCGCGGCGAGTGGCGCGGTCAGGGCCGCGGCCGAAGCGCTCTTGAGGAATTGCCGCCGGCTGATCGATCGTCTGGAATTCATCGTTCCCTCCGTGTCAATCCTTGATGTTCTCGAGGATCGCCCGGGCGGTCGAGGCGTCCGGGGCGTTGAATACGACGGCGATGAGGCCGCCCTGCCGCCGCAGGCCGGCGAGGCGGCCGTCCTTCGTCGGCACGATGTCGTCCGGCGCGCCGCCGAGGACGCTCCGCCCGAACTTCTTGGCCGCGGCCGCGGCCCTGGCCTCATCCGGGTAGCGGACGAGGAGGAGAAAGAGGTTGCCGCCCGGATGGCGGTATTTGCCCAGGGCGACAGGTGTGTCGTTCCCGATGTCGAGGACGTTGTCGCTGGAGACGAAATAAAAGCTGTTGAGCCAGATGTGGTGATGGAAATATTTCACCGATTCCGGGATCAGATTTTCCTCCGGAAGGAGGGCGATGATGGGCGGCAGGGCCCCTTCGTCGGCGATCGCCCCGGCGATCGTCCGCCCCAGCTCGAGAACGACGTCTTTTTTTGCCGGAGTCTCGGGGTAGGCGAGGATCGAGACATAGAAGCGGTCCTTCCAGAAGGTCAGGAGGCCGGCGGCGTACTCGCTCCCTTGGCCGAAGGCGTTATCGATCGTTTCCCGGGAATGGGCGAAGACGCCGAAGGCGTCGGGGGAGGAGCCCATATCGAAGACGTCGACGGCAATTTCGTTCTCGGCCGCGTCCATATACTTCAGGGAGAGGGCGCTCTTGAAGCCGAAGGAGATGAAGAGCTCGGCGCCGCCGTCGATATAAGTCGAGAGATTTGCCGGGGTGAACGTCTTGGCCGGGCCGCTCTTCGTCCAGCCGGCGATCGTCCGCGGCAGGATTTTGTCGAAATCGATGGTTTTCTCGGGCATGGCGTCGAACCTCATCAAGCCGAGGAAAAGAATAAGGACGAGGGGCATTCGCGTTCGCCTCCCTTGTTCGGAAATGGTAGCAAAACGCGGTTTGAAATACAAAGAGCAAAGCCCTACAATGGATCCAATGGCCATCATCGCCCAGGGAGGGTCTTCATGAAGAGAATCATCTGCGCCATAGGGATAGGATTGCTGGGGCTTGCCCTTTCCGCCGGAGGAAAGGACCCCGGCCAAAAAGACGCAGCCTTGTCGCCGAGCGAGAAGATGGACAAGCTGTTCGATTTCTGGAACCGCCTCGACCAGCCCGGATTCGCCGTGGTCGTCGTCAAGGAGGGCCAGGTCCTCTACCAGAAGGTCTTCGGCCTGGCCTGCCAGGAGCACGCCGTGGCCATCACTCCGAACACGGTCTTCAACACGGCAACCCTTGCCCAGGTCTTCGTCGGCCAAGCCGTGGCCCTCCTGGAAAAACAGGGAAAGCTCTCCCTGGACGACGACGTCCGAAAGCACATCCCGGAGATTCCCGATTTCGGGACCCCTCTCAAGCTGCGCCACCTCGTCTTCCACGCCAGCGGCCTGCGCGATTGGCGGCCCGTCCTCCAACTCGCCGGCCGGGAGAAGGAGGAGGTCACTTTCGCCTCCGTTCTCGAGCTCGTCCAGGCCCAGAAAAAGCCCGTCTTCACGCCGGGGGCGAGTTATCAGATCTCGAATACGAATTACGACCTCCTGGCCGAAGTCGTCGCCCGCCTGAGCGGCCGGCCTTTTTCCGAATGGGCCTGGGAGAACGTCTTCAAGCCGCTGAGGATGACCCGGACCCTCTTCCGCGACAACTTCCGGCAGGTTCTCGACGACCAGGCCTTTTCCTACAATTTCACCCGCGAGGAGTATCTGAGGGGGATCGATCATCTGTCCCTCGCCGGGTCTCACTCGCTCTATGCCTCGATCGCCGACCTGGCCAAATGGCTGACCGCGATCGAGGCCGGCCCGGCGGAGGTCCAGGATATTATTGCCAAGATGTCCGTCCGCGGGACGCTCGACGGCGGCCGGCCGGCGGCCCAAGGGTATGGGCTCCGAATCGGCGCCATGGGAGGAAGGAACATCGCCTCGCAATCAGGGACATGGGCCGGGTCGGGAGCCGCGCTGACCTATTTTCCCGAGCAGAAGTTCGGTTTCGTCGTCCTGGCGAATTGGGACTACACCCCTGTCGAGGGCTTCATCGGGGAAATCATCAATATCTATCTCCCCGCTCCCCCCCCGCCGGCGACGGCGAAAAAAACGCCTCCGCCGGCCCCGGCCAAGAAGGCCGTCAAGGTCAGTCCCAAAGTGATCGATGAATATGCCGGAGATTATCGCCTGGGAACGGGTCAGGTCTTGAATATCAGCCGCGCCGGAAGCGACCTCATCCTCTCCATCCCCGGCCAGAAGTTCACCTTAATCCCGCTCTCCGAGACCGAATTCCTCTTCGATCTCGCCGGTGCGACGCTGGTGTTCCAGAAAGACAAGGAAGGGAAGGTCCGTCAACTCGTTTTCAGTCAGGGAGGGAACGACCTTCCCGCCCCGAAAATCGTGCTGTGGAAACCGGCCGTGGAGGAATTGAAGGATTACGCCGGCTCCTATTCGAACGATGAACTGAATCTCCGCTTCGCCGTCGAGCTTAAGGGCGGCGCGCTCGTCCTCAAAGCACCCGGGCAGGAGGACGTCAGGCTGGCGCCGGACGAAAAGGAAAAATTCCTGTCAACCTGGCGGGCGATGCCGAAGATCGTCTTTCAGAGAGACGACCAGAACCGGGTGACCGGCTTTTCGATCGAGAGCGCCCCCGTCCGCGACATCGTTTTCAAGAAGGACTGAGCGGCGTAGATTATCAGGGGCATCGCCTCGAAGGAGGGGAGGCGCTCCGTCTTTTCTATATCATTCAATATAAATAAATAACGCCTCCGGGGATAAATTCGATGGCTAGATGGCCACGAAATCCATCAAAAAAGACTTGACAAATCAATTTCTACATAGTATATTGAGTATGCACAGTAGACAAGGAGAGCCGGACAGTGTTCATCGCCCTCTCGCCGAGCAACCCGGATCCGATGTACAAACAGGTCACCGACCAGATCAAAAATGCCATCGCCTCGGGCGACCTGAAGCCCGGGGAAAAGCTTCCTTCCGTCCGCGAGCTCGCCGAAGGGCTCAAAATCAGCGCGATCACCATCAAGCGGGCTTATTTAGACCTCGAGAATGAGGGCTACATCCTGACCCGGGCCGGTCTGGGATCTTTCGTCTCCGAGATCGACCGGGAGAGGCTGCGCCAAGAGAAGCTCGCCGAGTATCGGGCGGCCCTATCTGGGATTCTCGCCACGGGTGCTAAGTTCGGCATCAAGGCCGACGACCTCGTCCGTGTCATCCGCGAGATTCAGGAGAACTGAGATGACTCCCGTTCTGGAAGCCAAGAACCTGACCAAGCGCTATCATGATTTCACCTTGAAGGATGTTTCCGTCGAAATCCCCGCCGGCTCGATCACGGCCTTCTTCGGGCCGACCGGGGCGGGGAAGACGACCCTGATGAAACTCCTGACCCGTCAGATCCCGGCGACCTCCGGGACGGTCCGCGTCTTCGGCCTGGCCTATGACGGCCGGGAGAGGGAGATCAAGAGTCGGATCGGCTACGTCCCCCAGGAACCGGTCTGTTACAGGGACCGGTCGGTCGAATTCAACGCCCGCTTCGCCGCGTCTTTCTACGAGCGCTGGGACGGCGGCGCTTTCTACCGGATGCTCGACGAGTTCCGGGTCAGCCGGGAAAAAGCGGTCAAACGCCTGTCCAGGGGCCAGAAAACTCTCTTCGCAATCGCCCTGGCCTTCTCCCACGAGGCGGACCTTCTTGTCCTGGACGAGCCGACGGCCGGCTTGGACGCCATCCTCCGCCGCGCGGTCCTCGAGCGCCTCCGGAAATTCGTCGCCGACGGGGAGCGGACCGTCATCGTCTCGTCCCATATCACCGACGGCCTCGAAGACATCGCCGAGTACGTCAACTTCCTGAGCGAAGGACGGCTGGTCTTCCAGGCCGAGAAGGACGAGCTGCTGGCCCGCTGGAAGCGAATTCATTATAGGGATGGGGCCCTTCCGCCCGACCTCGTCCGGCAGCTCGCCGATGTCCGCCTCCAGCCCTTCGGGAGTTCGGGCCTGACGCGCGACTTTTCGGCCCTCCGCGAACGGCTGGCGCCCGGAATCGCGGCAGGAGACGTCAAGGTCGAAAACGCCCGGCTCGACGATATCCTGATCGCGATGCACCAAGGAGAGTGACATGTCGGCCATCCTCCGCAAAAGCTCGTTCTTCTTCATCACCCATCTCTGCACGTTCAGCATCCCCGGCCTGGCGACGATCCCGATGTGGGAAAATCCGGGGATGATCTCCGTGATGGCCCTCTGGGTCCCCCTCTGGCTCAGCAGTTCGGTCTTGTGGAGCGAAAGGCAGGAGTCGTATGCCTTCCTTCGGACCCTGCCGGTGACCGACCGTCAGGTCGTCCGGACGAAGTTCGGCCTGGCCCTGGGATTTATCGTCCTCTATTGGGTCATCCTGATCCTGCTTATCCGAAGGTCCTGGGGCGCGACTCCGGAATACGCGGGCTACATGGCTTTGGCGAGCCTGACCTGCGCCGTTTCGATCGTCCTCGTGGCCTTCTGGTACGTTTTTTCCTGGCGGTTCGGCACGACCGCACTGACCGTGGCGGTGATGGCCGTCTTGGTGATCGGCCTCATCGTGGCGTTGGCTACCAACCTCGAGCGCATGATCAAGACCCACGGCATCGGGATCCTCGCCCCCCGCTGGCTGGCCGAGGGTCCGTGGATCTATCAGGTCCTGCTGTTCGCAGCCGCCCTGGCGGCCTATTACGGGCTGATGAGGGTCGCCGTTCGGGTCAAGGAGAGAAGCGAAGCGATTCTCTAAATTCCATATTCCGGCCGCGCGCCGGAGGGAGGTTACCCATGAAGGCGATGAAGTGGTCTGTGTTGTTGGCGGCCTGGCTATTGTCGGCTTGGCCCGTTCGGGGCTTTCCGCCGGCCACGGCCGATGAATATTATCACGCCTACGAGATCAACGGCACCCTTTGCGGCTACGTCAAGTTCACGACCTCGCCGCTCGTCGTGGACGGGAGGAAGCTCATCCTCCTCGAGCACTCGATCCTGATGCAGGTCCGGGCCATGGGCCAGGCGGTCGAGAGCCGGCTCAAGCTGAACTACCACATTGACCCCCGGACGAACGGTTTCCTCTATCACGAAAGCCTCATCGAGCAGGGCGGCCAGAGGATGTTCTCCAAGATGCGGATCGACGGCGAGAAGGCTTATATCTCGGGGACCGGCATGGACAAGGAGGAGGCCGTGGAGCTGCCGCCCGACGTCGTCCTCGAAAACACCCTTTTCTACCCTCACCTTGTCGTGGATTTCGCCCAACGGAAGCTCGAGACGAAGACCTACAAGATTTTCAACGGCCGCGACGGCAAGGTCCAGGAAGTCGTCTATACGAAGTCCGGAGTCGAAAAGCTCCAGCGGGCGGGGAAGACGTTCGAGACGATCGTTCTCGACTGCCTGAACCGGTCGAACGGGCTGAAAGTCAGGTATTGGCTCGACCCGGCGACGGGGATCCAGGTCCAAACCCAGATGCCGAACAGGCTCACGTATCTAACGGACGCCTCGGTCGTTCAAGCGCTCCAGACGGCCAACCTGGACCCGATCTTCGCCGTCAAGGCCAATAAATTCATCCCGAATCCCAACGACATTTCCTCCATGAAAGTCCGGGCGGTCATCGACCCCACGGGCCTGTGGGTCTCGCCGGAGTCGCTCAACGTCCCGGGACAGCGCTTCACGGGGACCGTCAAGGACAACCACATCGAAGGGGAGTTCGAGATCGAGCACCGGCGCTACGACGGCTCGAAGGCGCCGCCTTTCCCTCCGAATTTCAGCCGCGACCCGGCCCTGAAGGAGTTTCTCGAGCCGTCCGATTTCATTCAGTCAAACGATCCCGCGATCGTCGCGAAAGCGCGCGAAATCACCCAGGGCTCCAAGGACTCCTGGGATGCGGCCCGCCGCATCGCCCGATGGGTGTCCGAAAACATCAAGGGCGCGATACCGGGCGGAGGCACGGCCAAGGGCGTCTACGAAACGAGGAGCGGCGAGTGCGGCGGATACGGTTTCCTCACGGCCGCGCTCTGCCGGGCCGTCGGCATCCCGGCTCGCCTCGTCTGGGGATGCCTCTACGCGACTTCGGGCGGGGGGATGTTCGGCCAGCACGGCTGGAACGAAATTGACATGGGCGAAGCCGGCTGGATCCCCATCGACACGACCCGGCGCCAAATCGACTATTGCGACTCGGGACACATCCGGATCGGCGTCCACGTCTCTACCGCCACGGCTCTCAACGCTCGCCGGATCGAGATTATCGACTTCCGGCTTATCCAGAAGTAGACGGCCAAGGGCTTTTTTCCTGAGGAAAGTTGGGCCATAATAAAGGCATGATCGTCGTCTTCTATGCGGCCGCGATCGCCGTCCTCTTCTTGATCATCGCCGCGGCCCTGGCCGCCCGGAACAGGGGCCATCGGAAATTCAAGGACGCCTGGCGCGCCTTCGCCGGGCTCCACGGACTGACGTATCATGACGCCCCGGGGAAATACGACTGGCCTCGCCTCGAAGGGAATTACGGGGGAGTTCCTGTCTCGATGCGCGTCCAGACGGGCGGAGTGAGAGTCCGGACGTTCAGTCCCCTTTACGAGGCGAAATTCGCCCTTCCTCTCCCGGACGGAATGCGCTTCGAGCATCCGAGGACATCATTCGGGCGTCCGACCTGGTCGACGGCGACGGGCGATCCCGAATTGGACAAGGCCGTCCGTATCGGGGTGAAGAATCCCGCCGACGCGGCCCTTTTAGCGGAGAATCGCGGGCTTCGAGACGCCGTGCTGGCCTTCTTCCGCGAATGCGGAAAATCGCTCCCCGCCGTATCGTCCGGCGGAGCCTCGATCCTCGGCCTCCCGGAGGAAAAAGACCCTCAGACTCTCTTGGCCCGTCTCGAGTCTTTGAGAAAATTCGTCCTGGCCGTCGACGAGGCGGTCAGCCGGTCCTCCTTCAGCGGTGGAACGACTGGCCGATGAACCTCAGGCCGTCGACGATGCCCGTCCGCCAGTAAGTCCAGGTGTGTCCGCCGTCGCGGACCCGGAACTCGTGGGGGATCTTGCGCTCGACGAGGGCGAGATGGAGGGCGCAGTTTCCGGCGATGAGGAAATCGTCGTCGCCGCAGTCGATGTAATAGCGGACTTTGCGGAGCTCGGCGTCGGCGATAGAGCCGGCCAGGCTGACGGGATTGACGGTCTTGAAATACGGCGCGACCTGGCCTTTTTCGGCCGGCTTCGGCCCGAAAAGCGGGGCGAAGAGCTTATCGTACTGGGGGCCTTCCATCGCCCCGGCGTCCTTCTCGGTCCAGACCGCGGCGCTGAAGGCGGCGCAGGCGACGAAAAGGTTGCGGTGGCGCATGGACAATGTGAGCGAGCCCCATCCGCCCATCGATAAACCCGAGATGCCGCGGTATTCGCGGGCCGGCCGGGTCCGGTAGGTCGCGTCGATGAAAGGGATGAATTCCTGGACGAACATGTCCTCCCAGCGGACCTTCCCCTGGTAATCATTGATATACCAGGTCAGCCCGCCGTCGGGCATGACGATGATCATCGGCGGAATTTCGCGGTCGGCGATGGCCCGGTCGGCGGCCAGGTGGACTTCGCCGAACTGGATCCAGCCCGAATCGTTGTCGGTCATCCCGTGAAAAAGATAGACGACGGGATATCGGCGCACGGATGTCGCATAGTCGGGAGGCAAATAGATGCTGAACTTCACATCGCGGCCGAGGATGGGGCTCGTGAACTTCAGGCCCTCCACGACCTGACCCTGGGGGTTGTTGGTCTGGGCGGGCGCGGCGGCGTACGCGGCCGATAGGGCGAAGATGCACCCGAGGATGAGCCTCAGCTTTTTCATTCGGCGGGCCTCCTTGAAAAGACAGTATATACCGGATATGCTTCCCGGGTATAGCCGAGATGAGCAAGCGGATGATCCTCGGGGCGGCCGTTGTTCTGGCCGTCCTGGCGCCTCTCCCTCCCTCCGCCGCAAAGCAAACGGCGCCCGCCGCACCGGCGGCCGTGGTCGAGATCGGCGATTTCCGCTTTTCTTGCGACGAACGCGGCGTATCGGTACTGGCCAACCCGCATGATCCGTTCGGCGCGACGCTCATGCCGGCGGCCGCGCCGCGCGGTCTCGGGAAGGCTCCCGTTCTCGGCCTCATCCTCCGCTATCGCCCCGCCGGCTCGGGCGCCGATTGGTCCGAGCTTTCCGCGCGCGGGCCGAAGTGGGAAGCCGCGCCCGAGAAAGGAACGGTCCGCTATACGAGCGGCGGCGTGCCGGCGCCCCTCCAGGTCGTCGAGAACTACAAGACTGACGGCCGCGTCCTCGATTGGACGATCGATCTCGAAGCGACCGGCCCTTCGGGCGTCGAGGTCGGCGACCTTGGGATCACCTTCCCGTCGGTCGGACCGATGGGGGAGGATCCCTTCCAGATCTTTGAGCGCGGGTTCCTGCGGCACCAGTTCGTCTCGGGCCACGGCTCGTTCTTCTTCTTCGTCCGCGCCTCGGGCGCGCCGCCTTTCCTCCTGGTCACGGTCCTGCCGGGGACGAAGCTCGAATACGCGGCCGGCGGCGGCCGCGGCCTGGCCCAGTTCCTTATCCATTCGGCCCGGACGGGAGGCGCCGAAACGCGCGGGACCTGGCGGCAGCCCCACACGGCCCTCGAGCTCGCCCCGGCCGGACGCCCCGGCAGCAAGGCCTCCTACGGCTTCCGGATGCAGTGGGCCGCGGGCTACGAGGAGCTCCGCGACCGCCTCTTTCGGGAAGGGCTGTTCGATATCCGGATCGTCCCGGGCATGACCGTGCCCGAAAACCTGGCCGCCCGCTTCTCGCTCCATACAAAGGCGAAGGTCGAGGAGGTCCGCCCGGAGTTCCCCGCCAAAACGAAGGTCCTGAGCCTTGCGTCCTCCGTTCCCGGCCATCTCCTCTACGAAGCCGTTTTCGAAAAGCTCGGCGAGAACATGCTGACCATCGTCCACGACGGCGGCCGCCGGACGTATCTCGAATTCTTCGTCACCGAGCCGATGGAGACGCTCATCAAGAAGCGGGCCCGGTTCCTTGTCGAGAGGCAGCAGATCAAGGACCCGTCCAAGTGGTGGAACGGCGTCTACGCGCCCTACGACATGGCGGCCAAGAAGCTGCGGACGATCGAGGACCCGGACATCTTCCTCGACCGGATGGTCTACGTCCTGACCTGCGACGACCCTGGCCTCTCGAAGGCCCCCACCATCGCCTCGAAGAACGTCGTTTTTCCGGAGAAACGGGAGATCGAATCCCTCGAATACTATTTGAAGAACTTCGTTTGGGGCGGCCTGCAAAGGCGCGACGACGAGCGTCCCTATCCCTACGGCATTTACGGCACGCCCCACTGGCACATCAACCGCGATCCCGGCCGCCGCAAGGCCTACGCCGAGTCGCTCAAGGACGGGGCGAAGGCCGCGGCCGACCTCGGCAAAGAGCATGTCTGGCGATCCTATGACTACCCCCATGTCGTCATGCTTTATTTCCACATGTACCAGATCGCCAAGCTGTATCCCCAGATGTCGACCTATCTCGACGCCGCCGGCTACCTCGAGCGCGCCTGGCAGACGGCCCGGGCCTTCTATACTTATCCCTACGAGATCTACCCCTCGTACTACGAGACAACCAAGTGGGGGCTCTATAACGAGCTCGTCGTCCTCGACCTCATCGACGCCCTGGAGCGGGAGGGTTTCCCGTCGCAGGCGGCGTGGCTGCGGGCCGAGTGGGAGAAAAAGACCAAGTATTTCGTTTACGACGACCCCTATCCCTTCCGCTCGGAGTACGCCTTCGACCGGACGGCCTTTGAGTCGAGCTATGCCTTGGCCAAGTACGGCGCGACCCGCGATATGGCGCCCGACAAGAACCTGTGGTTCGACGTCAAGCTCAAGAAATGGTATTCGCATCCGCTCGTCCGGCGCGAGGATTCGCGAGCCTTCATGGATCGCCAGCTTGCTTCGGGCCTGGCCGTCCGCGGCTGGCTCAATCCGGCTTACTACACCCTCGGCTGCGACCCGGGCGTCAGCTACATGGCGGCGATGGGGGGTTGGGGCGTCCTCGACTACGCGCTGAACTTCGCCCCCCGGCCGTTCGATTGGCTCGGGCTGGGCTACGCCTCTTATCTCAGCTCCTGGTGCCTGATGAACACGGGACGGCAGGAGACGAACTACGGCTTCTGGTATCCCGGGCCGGAGAACGACGGGGCCTCGGGCTGGCAATTCCAGTCGGCCAAGGCCGGGGGGGCCTGGATGGGCTCGAGCTATCCCGGCGGGGTGACCGTGCCGCGCGGGCCGTGGCGCTATGACGGCGAGATCGACCTCGGCTACGGCGGGGCCCTGCGCATGGCGGCGACCATCGTCGCCCGGGACCCCGTCTTCGGCTGGTTCGCCTATGGCGGGGGGATAAAGGAAGGGGAGAAGAGCCTGGACGTTGATCCGCGGGATGGGCTGAGACGCCGGTTTTATGTCGTCATCCCCGACGCGTCCCTGCCGTTTCCCGAGGACATCCGGCGGCTCAAGGTCGAGCTGGGGCGGGACGGCTTCGCGGCCGACGGTCCGATCGTCATGGACAAGGCTCTCGGCCGGATTTCCTTCACCGTCGAGAACCGGACGGCCGACGCCCACAAGACCGAGATCCGTCTTTCTTTCCCCGTCCACTCCCGCTATGAGCTCCGCCGGGAGGGAGCGCCCGTCTCACTCGTCGCCACGGGAAACTGGGATTATCCATGGCGGGCCGAGCTCGATATCGCCGCTCCAGGCGTCAAGGTCGAGCTCGTCCGCCTCGATCGAAAGGAGAAGCCATGAAGAAGGCAGCGTCCTGTCTCGCGATTTTTATCGGTCTGGCCGTATTCGCCGGAGTGTCCTCGAGCCTCGCGGCCGAGAGCCGCGGCGTCGAGCACGGCCGGCGCTACGACCGCCTCGTCATCCGCAACGTCATGGTCATCGACGGCAAGGGCACGCCGATGCGCGGGCCGATGGACGTCGTCGTCGAGGGCGACAAGATCGCCGCCGTCCGGGGCGCGGCCGCTCGCCCCGACGCCTACAAAAACGAAGCCCACGTCCTCGACGGCACGGGGATGTACCTCCTCCCCGGCCTGATCAACAGCCACATCCATCTCCACGACGAGCGGGCCGGCATCGCCCAGCCGTTCGAGTACGAATACAAGATCTATATGTCCTGCGGCGTCACCGCGGTCAGGGACGTGGGGAGCGACCCGAAGAAAGCCCTGGCCGAGCGCCGCAAGAGCCAGGAGGGCATCATCATCGCCCCCCGCCTCTATATCTATCTCGTCGCCGGCGGGGCGACCCCCGAGGAAGGACGGAAGTCCGTCCGGGCGATCAAGGAACAGGGCGCCGACGGCGTCAAGATCTTCGGCCTGGACCGCGATATCATGGACGCCGTCGTCGACGAGGCGACGAAACTCGGCCTCAAGGTGGCCCATCACGTCGGCGTCGAGGAGACCGATGCCCGGGAAGACGCGGCCTTTTGCGTGGCGACGATCGAGCATTGGTACGGCATCCCGGACGCCGCCCTCAAAGGCTCCCAGAACTTTCCGCCGTTCTACAATTACAACAACGAGAGCGACCGCTTCCGCTGGGCGGGCCGTCTGTGGCGCGAGGCCGACCCGGCCAAGCTCAAGGCCGTCCTCGACGGGATGATCGCCAAGGGCGTCGCCTGGATCCCGACTTTCAGCACCTACGAGGCCTGCCGCGACATGACCCGGGCCCGCAACCTGCCCTGGTTCAAGGAATACCTCCACCCGGCCCTCGAAGCTTATTTCCACCCCAGCCCGTCGCGACACGGCGCCTTTTCCTGGGGCTGGTCGACCGAGGACGAGATCGCCTGGAAGGAGAACTACCGGATCTGGATGAAGGCCGTCCGCGATTTTGCCGACAGGGGAGGGCTCGTCGGGGCGGGCGACGACGCCGGGTTCATCTACACACTCTACGGCTTCACCTATCTCAGCGAGCTCGAGCTGCTCCAGGAGGCCGGATTCCATCCCATCGACGTCATCCAATGCGCCACCGGGAACAACGCTAAAATCATGGGCCTCGAAGACAGGCTCGGGCGCGTCCGACAGGGATTCCTGGCCGACCTTATCCTCCTCGACGAAAACCCCCTGGCCAACCTCAAATACCTCTACCCGACGGGCGTTCTGGACATCAAGGACGGCAAGGACGTCATCCGCGGCGGCATCAAGTGGACGATCAAGGACGGCATCGTCTACAGCACGCCCCGCCTCATGCAGGACGTCAAGGATATGGTCAGGGAAGCGCGGGCCAAGCCGGCTCCGCCGCGCTGACCCGGGATTTTAGCCTACCTGATGATCCGGTCGAAATTTTCGACGACCCAGACATCGGCTTGTGTTTTAGCGACGGCCACGACCTCGGGCCTGTCGTCCAAAGTCTTCCAATAAGGCTTTCCGTCAATCATGAACGGCAGGACCGGTCTCGGCTCGACGCGGCCCGTGGCGACTTCGATCATAAAGGGCTTTCTCTCCGGTTCGGGATCATCGACGTAGACCCATTTCCCGTCGGCCGACCAGCCCCGCGTCGTCGGAAAGTGATCCGGACCACACGGGAAAATGAGCTTTTGGGAGGAATCCTCGGGGGAAAAAACCCAGATTCCTTTCTCGCTTCTCCTGTTCCAGATGGCGGAGACCGTCCTTCCGTCCGGAGAGTAGACCGGATGGAAGATCCATCCTACCGAGTCGTCCTTGACCAGGGGCTTTTCCTCTCCGGTCTTCGGGTCGAGAATTCGATAATTGCGGTTTCCTCCGGTGTGATACAGGATGTTCGGCCCCGGCGCCCAGACGATGTCGCTGTAGCTGCTGAGCTCGGTCTCTGCGAATTGGAAGGGAGCGCCGCCGCCGGCGCCGACTTTCCAGAGCCGGTGCTTCCCTCCTTCGTTGGAGTTGAAGGCGATCTCGGAACCGTTGGGAGACCAGGCGGGAAAATCGCTCCTCGAGTTCAAGAAGGTGATTTGGGTCGGCTCGCCTCCCGCGGCCGGCATGACGAAGATATTCCTCGTTTCGCCGCTTTCCCTGGAGAAGGCCACCATCTTCCCGTCTGGGGATAGGCTGGGCCGGATATTCTGCGACGTGCCCGAGGTCAGCGGCATCGTCTTCACGGTCCGGGCGTTCCCCGTTCCTTCGATTCTGGCCGACCAGAGATTCTTCGACTCGAGATGCCTGACATAGGCCAGCAGCCGCTCGTCCTCCGAGAGAGAAAACTGATATCCGATGGAAATGCCGGACAGGACGAGGACCGGGGCGCCCCTCGGCTTGCCGCTCTCCGGGGAGACGGGAAGCCTCCAGAGATTTCTCCGACCCTGGTCTTCCTCGCGGAGGAACAGGATGGCTTTTCCCCCGGACGACCATTTCGGCCATTCGATCGGCCGGCTGTCCTGATAGGCCAACACCTGCCGGCTTCCGTCGGGCTTCAGCGTCCAGATCGACGACCGGCCCTCTTGATCCCGCGTGTAGATGAGGAGCCGGTCTCCAGCGAGAGACCAGTCGACGCCTCCAAGAAAGCTGACCGGTCCTTCCACGTTGAAGGAAGTGTCTTTGCCCGTGGCTTTGTCCACGATAAAGATGTCGTTGTGGTTGTTGCTCCTGGCAAGGAACATGGTCGCGAAACGGGAGCCGTCGGGCGACCAGGCCAACAAAGGGTGCTGGCCAAGTTGACGCGGAGGTCCTCCGAGACGCGGAATAAGGGATACTCCGGAGTCGGCGCAGACGGTCAGCTCGGACCCGTCGGGAGTCCATTTCAGATAGATGCATTTCTCGATGTTGAAAATCTCGATCGCCCGGCCGCCGGCGATATCCTGAATCCAGATTTTTTCTTTCCCGCCGCCTTCGCTGGTCCCGTAGGCGATGAATTTCCCGTCGGGAGAGATCGCCGGCATGGAGACATTCCCGCGGAACGTCAGTTGCTTGTGCGACGGCTGGACGGGCGGGCCGGAAGGCCGTTTCTTGACGAGGATGAAGACGGCCGCGACGACGACGGCGAGGACGGCCAGGGCCGCCACCGGCAGCCACGGCTTTCTCAGGCTGACCTTTAGGGTGATTTCTTTCGAGGTGATCGGCTTTTTCTTGGGAGCCGGTTTTCCCGCCGCCGGCATTCCCCGTTCCACTCCGGCCAGCCCCTCGAGCGCCTCGACCGCCGTCTGGTACCTTTTTTCCCTCTCCTTCTCCAGGCACCGGAGGATCAGGCGGTTGAGGTCTTCCGGGATCTGGGGGTTGAGCTTTTTCGGGCTTTCCGGAAGCTCGCTTTTCTGCTTCATCGCCACGGCGAGCGGGGAGTCGCCTTCGAACGGGACCCGCCCCGTTACCATCTCGTAAAGGATGATCCCGAGGGAATAGATGTCCGAGCGCGGATCCGCGTCCTTCCCCTCGACCTGTTCGGGCGACATGTATTCCGGCGTGCCGATCATGACTCCCGGCCCGGTGACGCCCTTGGATTTGAGGGAGCGGGCGATACCGAAATCCATGACCTTCGCGTCGCCCTCCCGGTCGATCATGATGTTGCTGGGCTTGAGGTCGCGGTGGACGATGCCCAGACGGTGGGCCTCGATCAATCCCTCGCAGACCTGCCGGGCGATGGAAACGGCGGTTCCGGCATCCAGCCTCCGGGCCCTCCGGATGAAGCTCCTCAGGTCGTCTCCCGGGACATATTCCATCGTGATGAAATAGCGCCTCCCTTCCCGGCCGAGGTCGTACATCCGGCAGACGTTCTTGTGGGAGACCTCCCGGGCGATCTTGAGCTCGTTCCGGAAGCGCTCGATCGTCGTCTTGTCGGCCGCGACCTCGGGGGCGATGAGCTTCAGGGCGACTTCGGAATGGGTCTCTTTGTCGAAGACCTTGTAGACTTTCCCCATCCCCCCGCGGCCGAGCTCCTCGATGATTTCGTAGCGGCCGGCGAAAACGGCCCCGCGGGCCGGCCCCTCGGCGGGGGTTTCCATCGTCCGGGTGAAGGTCTCTCCCGCCCCGGTGTCGATTCTCGACCCGCACTTCCCGCAGAAGGAAGTGCCGGGGGGATTTTCAAAATGACAGTTCGGGCACGTGATGGCCACTTTGGGTCCTTGGCGTCCGCCGACGGCTCAAAATTAACACGGAACGGAGACTCCGTCAATTCCTCCCGAAGCCGTCAAAGTCCTTGACAATCCGGGCCGGAGGGTCTATTTTAGGGCCCGCATCAAGAGCGGCCCGAGAGGCCGGAAGGTCTCGCGGGCTCCGGCAACCTGGGACGGACACCCAAGGTGCCTCTCGCCCGGGGCGAGGATGTGGTCGCGGAAGCCGAAGCGGCAACCAAGTGTCCAGGGCGGGAATTTCTACAGCCGGACCGAACGCCGAAGCGGCCATCCCCATCCCCGAGCGAGGCGGACGTGCGCATTTGCGCCGAAAGGAGGCCTCGATGGCCAAGGATTTCGTCTTCACCTCGGAGTCGGTCTCCGAGGGCCATCCCGACAAGATGGCCGACCTCATCTCCGACGCGTTCCTCGACGCGGTCCTCGCCGAAGACCCGATGGGCCGGGTCGCCTGCGAGACGCTCGTCACCAAGAACGTGGCCGTGGTCGCCGGCGAGTACCGGACGACGGCGAAATTCGACGCCGTCTCCGTCGTCCGCCAAACCGCCCGCGAGATCGGCTACGATGACCCCAAGATCGGATTCGACGCGGAAAGCTGCGAAGTCCGCACCTATCTCGGCCGGCAGTCGGCCGACATCGACCTCGGCGTCAGCCAGGCCGACGGCGAGGTCGGCGCGGGCGACCAGGGGCTGATGTTCGGCTACGCGACGACCGAAACCCCCGAGCTCATGCCCCTGCCGATCCTCCTCGCCCACAGGCTCGTCCAGAAGCAGGCCGAGGTGCGCAAGAGCGGGCGCTTGACCTGGCTTAAGCCCGACGCCAAGTCCCAGGTCTCGGTCCGCTACAAGGACAAGAGGCCCGTGGCCGTCGAGAAGGTCGTCCTCTCGACCCAGCACGCGGCCGACGTCGACGATAAGGTCCTGCGCGACGGAGTCATTTCCGAAATCATCGAAAAGGTCATTCCGGCCGAGCTCCGCTCCCCGGAAATCAAATACCTCGTCAACCCGACGGGCCGGTTCGTCATCGGCGGGCCGGTGGGCGACACGGGCCTGACCGGCCGGAAGATCATCGTCGATACTTATGGGGGGAGCTGCCCGCACGGCGGCGGGGCTTTCTCGGGCAAGGACCCGACCAAGGTCGACCGCTCGGCGGCCTACGCGGCCCGGTACATCGCCAAGAATATCGTCGCCGCCGGGCTGGCCGGCCATTGCACCGTCCAGCTGGCCTACGTCATCGGCGTCGTCGAGCCGTTCTCCCTCATGGTCAACGTCCACAGCGGCGGGCGGATCAAGGAGACGGATATCGAGAAGGCCGTGCGCGAAATCTTCCAGCTGACTCCCGCCGGGATGATCCAGATGCTCGACCTGCGCCGGCCCATCTACAAGAAAACGGCGGCCTACGGCCACTTCGGCCGGGAGCTTCCCGAATTCACCTGGGAGAAAACGGACAAGGTCGACGCCCTAAAGACATACTTCGGCTACACGAGCCTCTGAGGCACGGCCGGCTTCCGAGGCCGGTCTTTCGTAGGACTTTTTCTCGAACCGCTTGACAATCCGAAAAGCTTGGGCCTATATTTTTAATCAGGAGGCATCGTGGGGAAACAAGGATTCATTGGTCTCCCGGTCGTCGTCGCCGTCCTTTCCGTCGCCTGCGCTCCCAGCGCTCCGCTGGGCGATGGGACGTTGACGGGAAAAGCGCCGTCGAAGATGCGCGACGTCCACCGCTACGCCGACGACATCGTCCTCGTTTTGCATGACGATGGAGTTCCCCTGCCCAGGGAAATCGTCGTCCGGCGCCTGCCGTCGGCGGCCGGCGTCCCCAACGACTGGACGCTCATCGAAACGCTCGACGTCCCGGCTCCCCAAACCCGCGTCGGCGACCGCTGGCAGGAGAACATCCGCCGGGTGAGGCGGTACCGGCGGGTTTTTCCGAACGGTCAGACGTTCGAGGCCGACATCGAAACGCAACTCGCCGAGAGCCTGGGCCTGCGGTTCCTCCGCGGCCTGCGGCCGAGCGCCCGATAGCCAGAGGGCGGTTCATCGACGCCGCTCTCCCTCTGATCTCGCGGCGGGCGAGATTTTTATGAAGGGAGCAGGGAATGAGAAAATTCCTCCCTTTCCTGATCTTCGCGTCGTTGATCGTGGGACCTCTTCCGGCCGTCCGCCCGGGCCAGCGCGGCGAATCCTATCTGGAGCCGTTCCAAAGGACCCTGAGGGACAGTTTCATCGGCATCCTCGCGGTGCAGGGGAAAAAGGTGACCTCCCGCCATCGGGCCATGTTCATGGGCTACATCCTCCACCGGCAGAGGAGCCGCGTCGGCGAGTTCGAGATGGACAAATTGCGGATGTCCTGGCTCGTCTCGGAGGTCAAGGAATTCCTCCAGGCGGTCTCGCCCGAAGAGGATTTCTGGCCGGTCGTCGAGGCGGGGATGCGGGGAGAGTTCGATCAAGAGGTGGAGGCGATGCTGGGCGGCTCGGCCTACGTGGAAGCCGTCTTTCCAACCCTGAAAGAATTGGCCTGGGATTGGCAGAAGCAAGACTACAGCCCGGACCGCTATGCCGGATATCCCGGCCATGAAAAGATCCTTCAGATCACGCTGACCTTTCTTCAACTCCTGAAGGAAAAGCGCTATCCGGAGGCTTTGAGGCTCTCCGGCGGCCGATTGCATGAACAGCTCAACAAGCTTTTCTCGGAGAGCGCGCCTTACTCTGGACAACGGGACAGGTTCCTCCAGTATATCGACAGCCTCGAGTGGAAGGCAGGCGAGGCGGGCCTGGCCGATTCCGATCCTCCCATGGCGCGGATCGTGTTTTCCCTGCGAGACCAGAAAGGCAAATGGTCGGACGATCCCTGCGTCCTGATCCTCGATCGCGGCGTTTGGAAGATCGTCAGGTTCCTCGACTGAATGGAATCCTTTCGGAGAATAAGGAGGGGGCCGATGATTAAGAAAGCATGCGCCTTAGGGCTCCTGATCATCCTTTCGGGTATTCAGGCCGGGGCGGACGATAAAAGGGATACGGATATTTTCGTCAAGTTCATCGTCAAGTATACAAGCCCGGTCTATTTGCGCCATCCGCAGGCGGTGCACACGGGCGACAGCCGCTCTCTCATCGAAGACTCGACCCTGGTTTCGCAGATTCTCGGATATTCTCTCGGCAATCTGCTGCAATATGCCCCGCGCGGCTCGGAGAATCACAGAATATGGCTGATGCTCGAAAGAAAAACGAAAGACATGATTTTCTTAAAAATCGAGAAGCAGGGCGAGGAGAACGGATGGGATCGCGCCGTGACCGAGGACAGAAAGAAGAAAGCCTGGCTGCAGTGTTTAGCGGCTCAGCAGGGCTGGTTGAACGATTTCCTGGCTCCGTATACGCAAGTTCAGCCGGAAAGCGCGCCGAACTTTTTCAATACGCTCGCCATCACCGACGCGGAAGATCTCATGATCGGGATCATGACAAGTCCCCGGGAGACGGAGTCGCGTCTGGCCGGCGGTGAATACACCTGCGAGATCAAGGAGTACCGGGATCCCCGGAATCCAAACCGCGCCGGATGGCTTCTCAAGGAAGAAATCGGAAAGCACCTCATCGTTCACGTGGGGAATGTCGATGATCAATATCGGGCCCTGTTCATCAGGCTCTATGGGGAAACGAGATGGAACAGCGCTGGGGCCCTGCAGGAGATGCGACTGAGTATTCAGCGAGATGGGAGATTCGTGAGTGATTGGCAGGTCGCCCTGGACAGCGCTCAAACGGCGTGCCGGGAGTGGGGGGATAAAAACGATCTCAATCGCCTGGAGACGCAAGATCGGCCGGCCATCGTCTACACCTGCGATATCCAAGAGTACCGCGATCCCCAAAATCCCGACCGCGGCGGATGGTTCGTGGAAGAAGTCAGGGGTGGACGACTGACGATTCACATCGGACATGACGAGAGCAAGCATCGCGAGGTGTATATCCGGGTTTTCGGAGAAGCGAGTTGGGATGCCCTTGGCCCTCTCCGATGGGTGAGGGCGGGAAATTGGCGGGAGACCATATACGAGGCGGAGAGAAAATGCTCGGATTGGCGGAAAAGGAATCAACACGTCAGGGAAAAGGAAATATTCGAAACCCGTCCGGATCCGGAAGGCGGTGAATACACCTGCGAGATCAAAGAGTCCCGCGACCCCCGGAATCCCGACCGCGGCGGATGGATCGTCTATGAATGGATCGTCTCGGGAAACTCGGGCAATCGCCTGATCATTCATGTCGGAAATAACGATGACCAACAGCGCGCCGTGTACATCAGGGTCTACGGGGAAGAGGCTTGGAACCGCCTGACCATCGGGCAAGCGTTGAGAGTCGAGGGGAATTGGCTGGACGCCTTGAACTATGCGCAAAAGAAGTGCCAAGATTGGCTGAAGAAGAACGAAGCCCGGCGCTTCAGTTGACCGGCCGGCGGCTCCCGCGCTCTAGAATTTGGAAACCTCCATCTCGACGTTGAATTCGCCGACGACCGAGGCGGAAATTTCATTCTTGGCGTTTTTCCCGGTCAGGGCGAACGTTCCGCAAGCCCGGCCGTTTTTCAGCGACAGAAGCCGGGCCGTGCCCTCCTTGACGCCGAACGAGACGTTGGTCCCCTTGGGCCCGACGAGGACGCGGATCTCGGCAAAGACCCAGAACGGCTTCCCGAAGCCCGCCGCCGGGCTATATTCGCCCTCGACGATCGGCTTGTCGCCGTTCAGGAAGGTGATGACCAGAATGAATTCCGTCTTTGTTTTCAGGGGCAGGACATAATCGTTGGCCATCGCCCCCGCGCTGAAATCGCCGTTGGACAAGAGGACGTTCAGTTTTTTCCCGCCACGGCTGAGCCAGGCCTTGGCCGAACGGATCGAGCTGAAATCCAGCGGGGAGACTTCCTTGAAGGACGGCATGTCGCAGACGACGCTCTTGATGACATTCTGCTTGGGGCAGTCCTGCGTCGCGGCTTGGGCGGGAAACGACATGGCGAGGACGACGAGCGGCAGAATCCTTTTCATGAGACCTCTCTTCCGGGGGGAATGTTATTCCGGGCTTCGGAACGAAGTCAATCTCCGAGGCCCGGCCGCTTCGCAGATTGAGATTATTTGAGCTCGATTTTGGCCGGGCCCGTGTGACCACTCTGGTCCTTGACGTCGGCGGCGGAATTCGTCGTGACGAACTGGGTCCTGAGCTTCCAAGTCCCTCCGCCGCTTCTGTTTTTCTCATAATAGTAAAGATAGTTCACGTCGACGTAGACCCAGCCGTTGGCGCCCATGGCGTAGATCACGACAAGCATCAACTCGCCGTCGATGTTTTCCTTGGGGGCCTCGAAGGTGTCTTTATCGAGAATCTTGTCCGGGACCGGATCATCGAATACGGCCCTCTTCGAATTGACCCAATCGTGCTTCATCAGATATTCCGGCGCGGGCGTCCTTCCGACCTCGACATAGCCGGCCGTGACTTCTTTCGTCAGGCACAGCTGCGGAGAGGGGTCAGGCATACGATAGGTGTTATACTCAATCCGGATCGGGGAACCGTTTTGAAGGAGTTTGACGATGTGGTCTTTTCCGGCCGTGACGAGCACGCCGGCCGTCCAGCCCATCGGGCCGAAGGGGGATGTCTCGGTCGGCGTCATCCGCTCCAGTTGATCGACGGAGAGGCGGATATTGAAGGGGCGTCCGGGGATGAGCGTATCCGGCAGGTCGGACCAGGAGTGTTCATACCTGAACCGGACGTCGGTATGAGTGTAGGGGGGAGCATAATTGAAGAAAAACGAGGATTCCGCCCGGGTGCTTTTGGTCATGCGGGGGGCCGAATCCTGGCCTCCGGCTTCGGAAGGCGCTGGACCGCGGGCCGCTGCGAGAACAAGGCCGAAAACGAAGACAAGGACGATGGAGTGAATTGAATTGCGCATCCCTCCCTCCTTTTCTGGCTAGGCGGGCGATTTCTCGATGCCTGGACTGTATCATCCCCGTATTCCGGGGTCAAGGTTTTGCCTTGCCCGTGAATCTCCGAGCGGTCGAGCCCGAATCCGGTCCCGCGATGAAACCCGACGGCGATATAACGAAATCGTCCCGGGACCGAATGGAATCTCTCGAGAGGCAAGTCCTGGCTCCGGCCCTTTTTCCCCTGTTTTTTTTGCGAGACAAGGTGCTATAATCACCGCCGGGGGTAGGGTATCGCGAATATCTCCATGAGTATCTAAAGGCAGGGAGAACGCCATGCCGTCACGATGGGTCCGTTTTCAAGTCCTGATCATCTCTTGGCTCGCGTTATCTTTTTCTCCGCTTGTTGCCGTGCCCGGCCAGCGCGAGCCCGAAGCCGGGAAGCCGAGGGCGGCCGCCGCGGACCCGGGGCCGCGATTCGTCAGCTTGACCATCGGAGAAACGACTCTCATCAAGGGGACGCCGGACATGGTCGAGCGCGTCATTTTTCCCCTCCCCGCCGGAGTCGACGCGCGGGAGGTCGGACGCTGGGAATTCAGCCCGGACGTGGCGATCAAGCTCGGCCGGCTCAAGGACGAAAAGCAAAAGATCGAGCGCTGGCGGGTGATCCGGCGGAATCTCAACTTGGCGCCCGACGACAAAACGGACTGGGTCATCTGGAAGGAAATCATCGACGCCATTTTCGACCAGATCGGAAACGTCCCGCTTCCTCCGTCCGTGCCAGAGGAGAAGGAGCCGCCCTTCGGGCTGCGCGTTTCGTTTCCCGGCAAGGACGCGGCGGGTAAAGCCGCCGCCCAGGTGGAGCTGACCTTCAATTCCGACCGAATCGCGAAAACCGGTTCGCGGAATGAAAAAAACGATTTCGAAAGAGGCCTGAAGGGCGAGATCGCCGCGGTCATGACCGGGATCGAGGGACTGGTGAGATATGTCGACGAGAGAAACAAGGCCATCCCCCTGGCCGAAGCCCGCGAAAAAGGCTATCTGGCCGGGACGAGAATCCGCTTAAGGCTGAATTCGAGCCGCCCCCCGCTCGAGGCGATCCCCGACGACCATGGATATTATGTCTTCCCCTCGCTTCCGGTCGATCGCGACTTCGGGAGCGAATATGAGCTCGATGTCGCGACGGGAAAAACGGCCGGGGATGCGGCGGGGCCCGATTTCCAGATCGCCCTCGTTCGCTCCCGAACGCGGAGCGTGCCCGTCCGCTACGGAGCGAGGACGATGGTGGAGACGCTGGAGTTGAGAAAAACCCCTCGACCGGCGGAAACCGATACCTTGATGAGAAAAAACGAAGCGGCCTTGGGTTTTGCCGGAATGCCGGCCCAAGCCGCATTGTTGCTGACGAAATTCTTGGAATCGAACGCCCTTCTCGAGATCCTCTCCCAGCGACTGCCTCCGAATCCCGGTTTGCATTTCGGCTATCTCTCCACTCCGGACGACGGGTGGCAGCCGCTCTGGTCGATCCGCTTGCGGTTTCGGCCGGAAGGGTTCGACCGGTCGCCGCGTTTCGTCTCCCGGGGGACGATCCGCCTTCAGGCCTTCGCCGCCGAGGAAAAATATTATCTCAAGATCACCTGGTTCAGCCGCGTCGACGCGGCCGCGCTCGACCTTCAATCCCGGCCCGTCGTCGAAAGCCCTTGGGGGCTTGGGGTCGGCGTCGTCCCGTCCCTCAGCCCCGCCCTCTATACGGCCGGCCTCAGCTTTAAGCCGATTTCGCCGGTCGAGTTTTATGCCGGTGCGGGCAAGCAAAAGGGCAAGCGGGAATCGATCGTTTTCGGCGCGACGCTGGACGTCAACGCTTTGCTCGATTTAATTTTCGGGAAAGAGGAGGGATCGGGGGCCGATTCCCTGCTGAGGACCGAGGAATCGCCGACCCGGGAAGCCGGATCCGCCCCGGCCGAGAAATCGCCGGCGGCGCCGCCCCGCAAGAAATAGGTGCCTGCGCCTTTCACTCCCCGTACAGAACGAAGGCTGCCCAGAAGAGGGGATGGCCCGCGGGGATCGAGACCGAATCCGAGATTCGGACCCAGCGATCGTCGCGGAGCCTTTCGAGCTTCGCCCGGCGGAGGGCCTCGTCCTTCTCCAGGCCCTCGTTGATCATGTCCCGGTAAAACCTGACCATCAGCTCACGGGTCGCCGCATCGCTCACGCTCCAGAGGCTAACGGCCGCGGCCGGGGCCCCCGCCTTCATCACGGCGCGGGTCAATCCCGTTACGCCCTCGCCCCGTTCCTCCTTCCCCTTGCCCGTCTCGCAGGCCGACAGGACGACCAGCCGGGCGTTGAATTTGAGGTTCACGACCTCGCCCAGCGTCAGGTAGCCGTCTTCCTTGGAATCGGGAATCTGGCTCAGGACAAGCGATTGGAAGCCGCCGCCCAGGACGCCGTGGCAGGAAAAGTGGATGTAGCCGTAATCCGCCATGGCCGGGGACTTGGCGACTTCCTCCGTGGCGTCACGTCTCAACCTGGGCTGGATCTTCCCTTCGGGTAGGCCCCTGGCCTTGAACAACTCGGCGATTTCCGCGACCTCCTGGCCGCTGCCCCGCAAGCGCTTGAGGGATCCTCCCTCGCCGGCATAGCGGTTTCGGTTGAGCTCCGCGACGGCATCCCCGGCGGCGTCCGGCGGGCTTTCATACCCGGGCATGCCGTACTCCGGCGCCCCCTTGTTGAAGTTCTCGTAATCGTATACGGGATCGCCGAAACCGACGAAGGCCTCCCCGATACCGGTTCGGGGGGATTGCGTCCGGAGGAAGGCAAGGACCGACGCGCTCTGGATGTACTTTATCGGATGCCGCTCGAGGAGATAAACCGGCTTCCCGGTCGACTCCTCGACGGAGACGATCAGGCATTCGAAAGGCAACCTGGCGAGGACGTCGTCGGGAACGATGATCAGGGTGGCGTTCTCCGGCAGCGAGGCGGCTATCGGCCTGATGAGCAGGTCGTACGCGGCCGCTCCGGCGGTCAGTCTTCCCTGGGCATCCTCGATGTCGGCGCCGGGAGCGCCAATGATCCGGTCGAGATATTGTCCGACGGCGTCACGGATGTTTTTCCCTTCCCCGGGGAGTTCCACGGCCCCGAAGGAGGACGGCGTCACGACGAAGGCGTAGGCTCTCTCTTCGGCGAAGTGATACTCCACGAGGACTTCGTGAGGGCGGACGATCTTCTTTTGAAGGGTCTCGAGCCCGATCGGCTGGGGATAGAAGACCGCGGCATAGGCCGAATTCTTGAGCCGGATCTCCGTCAGGAGCGCCTCGAATTCGGCCTGGCCCTCGGCCTGTTCGCGCTCGAATGCCCGGAGCTTGTCCGGATCTCGCGTCCTGGAAATCGCCTTCGCCGAGGCCGAAAGTTTCGCGGTCAAAGCATCTCGACGCTCCCTCAGGGCCGGGTCCAGCCCCTCGTCGAGGCTGACAAGGCTTTCGGCGAGCATGTCCAGGAAGCTCCTCGCCTTCATCGACTCGACGACTCCGAAAGCCCGCTCGGGGTAGCCGTTGCCCAGCATGAACCGGGAGGCTTCTTCATACCCGGTGTAGACCTTTTCCGTGTACAACTTTTTCAGCCCCAGAACGGCGGTCCGGGCCCTCATCATCTCCAAATCCCGCAAGGCCTCTTCATAGAGCCGCAGGGCCTGGTCCTTCGGGCCTTTCCTGGCGAAGACCGATCCCTTTTTGAAGAGGGCGATCGCCATTTCGTTGAACGCGCCGGCCTTGCGATAAAGGGATATGGCTTCGTCATATTCGGAAAGAGCCTTGGCGTCCTCGCGTGTTCGGGAATGGGAATTCCCCTCTTTGCGGCGGATGTTGCCTTGGCCGACCGTATCTTGAGCCTTCTCGTAGAGAGACCGGGCCTTCGCGTATCTCTCCAGGGCTAGGGCCTCGTCTTTTCTGAGAGAATGGATGTCTCCCTGCAGTTGGAAAATATTGGCTTGCCCGACGATATCCTGAGCGGCTTCATAGAAAGACAGAGCTTTCTCTCCGAGGCTCAGGGCTTTGTCATAGTTTCCCGCGAGGAAATGGATATTTCCCATCATTTCGGCCGCGTTGCCCTGGCCGAGAGGCTCGTCGAGGATTTCGTACAACGACAAGGCCTCCTCTTCAAGCTTCAAAGCCTTATCGAGGTCTCCAAGATGCGCATAAAGCTCTCCCAAAAGGAAGCCGACGTTTGCCCGGCCGAGGGTGGATTTTGATTCCTCGTAAATGGTCCGTGCCCGCTCGTAGAGGGCGAGGGCCCGGCCCAGATCTCCCGTGCGGGAATAAATCTGCCCTATTCCGAGACACGACCGGCCCTGGCCTTTGGGATTCGATGCCTTCTCATAGAGAAGCCGAGCCTTTTCCGCCATTTCCAGGGCCTTGGGATACTCGCCAAGATAGAAATAGAGTTCCCCGAAGGTCTGGCAGACGTCGGCTTGCCCGCTGAGGTCACCGAGTTGAACATAGAGTCGATTCGCGCTGTCGAGACTCTCCGCGGCTTCTCGATTTTTTGAAGTTTGGGAGTAGAACACACCGCCGTAATATAGTATGTCGGCCAATGTCTTTGGGTCGCCTTTTTCGATGGCGAGGGTTCGGGCCAAGGAAAAGCCGAGGTCGGTCATCGATCGACCGCCGCCCCGGGCGATTAAGAGAAGGAATTCGCCGTCGATCCTCGATGTGTTGGCCTGGGCCCAGGCCCTGAGGCCGTCGAGGCCGCCTTCGCTCAGGGCCGCTTCGACTTCTTTCAGAAGAGCCATATGCCGCGCCGTTTGGACCTTGGACGCGGCGTCCTGGGCCGTGTGCGGGCGGGGGAGAAGCAGGGCGAGAAAAAGACCGAGAGCGAGGAGGGCCTTTCTCCGGGCCGCGCCGTTCTTGGCAATCGGGAGCCTGATGTCGATGGCCCGATCTCCCCGCTGAAAGCCGGAGGCTGGGAAGCCGGCCTCTTAGTCCGTCCGCCCGACAAGGGCTTTCGGGGTTCGCACGACGACGGTCTTGTTGTTCTGGTCGGTCCAGGTCATTTCCGCCCGGGCAAAGCTTCCCACGGGAAGATAGGGGCCGTCCTGGGCGTTCAGGGTGATTTCCCGGCTTTCCCCTTTCTTCATGGTTCTGTCCCAATTCGTCCCGCGCTCAGGGAGGGCCCGGAGTTCGAGGGGACTGGATTTTCCGTCTTCGCCGATGACGGTCCCCGTCCAGCTAAGCTTTGCCTCGCTTCCGGTTCCATTATCCAACCGCAGCTTGATGACGGCCCGAAGCGGGGAGCCGCGGTCCGGGCCCGGATGAGCGACGATGGGCATCCAATCCCGCCAGAAGGTAGCCTCGAGGACGGTGATCCGGCAATCCCCGAGCATGAAAATTTCAGGCCTGGGGGCCGCGTTCTGGCCGGGATAACCGAGGCCGAGGCCCGCCGCGGTCAGGGCGATGACCAAAGCCGTTAGGATTCTCATGTTTTCCTCCCTCGACACCATCCTGAATGATTATCCCCCCGGCCGAGGGCGGGGTCAAGAACTTGACTTCCGTTCGCCGCGGGGAATATATTTTTCCGCGAGTTCAGGAGTCCAATCCGCGCCGATGGGGGACACAGAATGAGCCACGAGGCGACAGAGGCTTACACCAGCGTGAAATTCTACCGCCGGAAGAGCGGCTTCAACCTGGCCATCTTGGCGGTCCTGGCCGGGATCGCGGGGATTCTCCTCCACTTCTTCGGCCCCGCGCCGCGCGAAACGGCCGAGGGGCCCGCCCCGTCGCTCGCCCAGATCTGCGCGGGCTTCGGCGCGGGTTTCATCTGGGCGGCGGTCCTGCTGAATTTCCTGTGGGGATTGACCAGCAACGGCCGCTATTTCGTCACGTTTTTCACCTCGATGATCGTCGTTTTACCGATCGGCATCGCCCTTCCGCCGGGCCTCGGCCTGCCGACGGCGGTCGTCGTCGCGTTGGCCGGAGTGGCCCTGTTTTTCTTCGAACTCGGGCTGTTCATCGAGGTCAGCACCCGGGCCATCCGGCGGGGCTTGAAGTTTCCCTTGAAGCTGGGGCGTGAAATCCCCTGGGAGAGGGTCGACCGGGTTTTCACCGACCTGCGGACGGTCACGACCCACGGCGCCGGCGGCCGCCTCGTGGAGAGCGAAAACCGCCTGACCATAAAAGGCAACGGCGCGAAGATCGCGTTCAACACGACCCGCTTCGAGGCCGTCAGGGACGACCTGGTCACCCCGCTCGACCGCGCCCGGCCGTTCGCCGTCGCGGCGACGCTCGACCGTCTGAACCGCGACGGCGCCGTCCGGCTCGGCCCGGTCGAACTGCGGCCCGACGCGCTCCTCGTCCGGCGGTTCACATATCGCCCCAAGAACGACATCCCGCCGTTCGTCCATATCTTGGCCACCCTCCTGACTTGCGGCCTGTGGGTAATCGTCCGCGTCCTGATGGCCGTCGTCAAAACGGCGAAACGTCCGCTTCGTCTGCCGCTCGAAAAGGTCTCGCAGGCGACGTTCGAGAAGGGCAACTTGGTCATCGTGGCCGACAGGAGGATCTACCTACCTTTGCGGCGCGTGCCGAACGGGATTTTCTTCCCTGAAATACTGGACGCTCTGCAGCCGGCCGCGGCCGCTCCGGCCGGGCGGTGAGACCGGATCGTCCGCCGCGCTTATCGCGACATCAAAGACATAAATCGCGCCTGCGAGAATGTCAAAGGCTGATAGGCCCTTTGGAGGCTTTTCCGTTCATCCGGCGGTTTTTCCGCCGAATCCAGGATGCCCGGCGGATCAGCCCGGACACGGCCGCCGAGGGAAGGCCCGGCCAGGCGCCGCAAAGGTCCTCCCACCCAGAGGGAGTTGAGATAGGCCAGGGCGAGGGTAAGCCCAAACCTCAAAGTCAGCCAAAAAGCTTCGTACCCTGCAGCTTTGGTCCAGTTCGGGACGGTTTCGCCGAACAAAAGGGCGTCGCGCGTTCGATGATACGTCCGCTCGAGAGCCCAGGGAAGGAGATAACGTTGATCGTCCAGACTTCTCAAGCGGCCAGATTGTAGGACGAGGGCCTTGCTGAAATAAAAATCTCCATCTGTTCGTTAATCAATTTGAGATGGGGAGTTAGAATAGACGATAGTTAGGATAGGAGAGGGAAAAATACCTCAAAGGGAGGCATTTATGAAGAAGTTGAGATTGGCATTGATCCTGTTCTTATCGGCGGCTTTCTTTCAAGCGGCTGTCGTGAATCCCGATAGGCCCCGCAAAGGAGATTGGGATTTCAGGCTCGAAAAGGTCTGGGAGATCGATAAGGCTGGGGACGATTTGCTGGGGAGGCCGTTCAGCCTGACGGCGACGGAGGACGGTTTCCTCTATGTCTTTGACACGGCGCATCGAACCAACTTTGTCTTTGACAAGGACGGAAAATTCGTCAGGGCCTTCGCCCGGAGCGGCCAGGGCCCCGGAGAGGTCCAGGGGCAAGAATTGATTCACTATGTCAACGGCAAAGTCTATATCCCGGCGCCGAACGGCATCCATGTTTACACCAAGGACGGCGTCTATATCCAAACACTGCGGCCCGAGGGCGCTTTGGATAACGTCCGGGCTTTCGTGAACGAGAATGAGATCATTTCCGCTCCGATGACGGCCGTGTTTCTGCCGGACGGCAAAGGCCAAATCATCCGAAAAAACATCAAAACCGGCGAGGAGAAGGTCGTCTCCGGATTTTCCCTCCAGGATTGGGGGATGGCCCAAAGCGGGGAGAACGTCGTCGATATCGTCGCCGTCGGTTTTTCTCCGTTGATGATCGTGGGATATGCCGAGAACAGGCTTTACTGGGGGATGAACACGTCCTACATGATCAACGTGACGGATTTGGGCGGAAAGAAGGTCAACACATTCTCCGTCAAACGGGAGAGCAAAAAGGTTTCCGACAAGTTCAAGAGGGAATATTTCAAAAACCCCAATCTGCCCGAAGAGATGCTCAATCAAATCGTCGCCGGCCTTCCCAACGAGATTTCGTTTTTCCATCGGATCGAGGTCCACGGCGGGTTGGTCTACGTCTTCGTCCCGGACGTCGACCTCGAGACCAGAATGGCCAGGCTCAAACAGCTCGATATCTTCTCCCCGGAGGGAGAATATCTTTACCGGGCGCGCATCGAATTCGAGAAAGATCGCCGCCCCTTGTTCTCGCCGCTGAACAACCTCGTCATCCAAAATGGACATCTCTATGCCGTCCTGACGGACGACGAGGAGAACGTCCACATCGCCAAATACAGGATAGCGCTCCCCAAGGGGAATTGACCGGACGATCTCCTCCGAGCGCATCGGCCGTCGCATCGGGCGGGCCGATGCCGAAATCCTGTCCCGGGCCCTCGAGGGTTTCGTCGAGATCTGCGGCTGACCGCGCCTCGATTGGACGGCCTTGAGCGTTTCCGGTTCAAGGAAAAATCGTCGGCGATCGGCTATAATTGCCGCCATGACAAACAAGCGACCGCCCAAGTCCCAAGCCGCCCTAACCCTCCTCGCTGCGGCCCTTCTCCTCTTCATGGCCGGATGCACGGCCGGCCGCCCGGCCGCCGAGACCGTCGTCACCAACGCCCGAATCTACACGGTCGATGCCGCCCAGCCCTGGGCCGAGGCCGCGGCCGTCAAGGACGGGCGCTATCTCTTCGTCGGCTCGGCGAAAGAAGCGAAGCGCTATCGGTCCAAAGGCACCAAGGTCATCGATGTCGGCGGTCGGCTCGTCCTCCCCGGCTTCATGGACAGCCACGTCCATTTCGTCAGCGGCTCGGCGAGCCTGGCCAAGGTCGACCTCTCCGGGACGAAGACGGTCCAAGAGATCCAGGAGCGGATCCGGCGGTTCGCCGCGGAGAATTCGAGTGCCCCCTGGGTCCAGGGACGCGGCTGGATGTACGCCGCCTTTCCGGGCGGCATGCCCCACAAGAAATTCCTCGACGAGGCCGTGCCCGACCGCCCGGCGATTATGCGTTGCGCCGACGGCCACACGAGCTGGGTCAACAGCCGGGCCCTGGCCCTCGCCGGCATAGGCCGCGGCACCAAGGATCCGAAAAACGGGACGATTGTTCGCGACCAAAGAGGGGAGCCGACCGGGGCGCTTCTCGAAGAAGCCTCCTCTCTCGTCTCGAAGTTCGTCCCCGAGCCGACTGCCGAGGAAACGCGGACGGCCCTCCGCCGCGGCTTGGCCGAGGCGGCGCGGCTGGGCGTCGTCCGCGTCCACGGGATGGGAGGGGAATTCGAGGCTCTCGAGCTCCTTGACGGGCTTCGCCGCGAGGGAAGCCTGACGGTGCGTTTTTCCGTGACGATGTGGGTCGACTCGCCCGGCCCGGCCGAGAAAGACTGGAAAGCCTACGAGGACGCCCGGGCGAAGTACAACGATGAATGGATTTTGCTCGACGGCCTCAAGCTGATGCTCGACGGCGTCATCGACTCCGAGACCGCCGCGATGCTCGATCCCTACGAAACCCAGCGCGGGAGCCGGGGAAAGCTTTTCTGGGAGCCGGCGGCGTTCAAGAAGGCCGTGGCCGAAGCGAACGCCAGGGGACTGCAAGTGTCGACCCACGCCATCGGGGACGCCGCGATCCGGTTGGCCCTGGACGCTTACGAAGAGGCCGCCCGAGCGGCCGGGAATCCGGACGTCCGGAACACGATCGAGCACGCCGAGGACATCGCCGCCGACGACATCCCGCGCTTCGGCCGGCCCGGCGTCATCGCCGGCTTTCAGCCCCTCCACGCCAATCCCGAGCCCGTCTGGATGGGGAGTTGGGTCGAGAATGTCGGCCCCGAACGCGAGCAGCGGGCTTTCGCCTGGAAGGCCGTTCTCGACGCGGGCGGCCGGCTCGCTTTCGGCAGCGACTGGCCGGTCGTCACCCTCAGCCCCTGGCCGGCCCTTCAGATCGCCGTGACCCGCCAGGATTTAGACGGAAATCCGCCCGGAGGCTGGCTTCCCCAGCATAGAGTCTCGCTCGCCGACGCGGTCCAGGCCTATACTCTGGGCGCAGCCTACGGCATGCACCGGGAGAAGGACGAGGGCTCGATCGAGACCGGCAAGCTCGCCGACCTCATCGTCGTTTCCCAGAATATCTTCGAGGTCGAGCCCCGCCACATCGCCGAAACCAGAGTTGTCCTGACCATGGTCGGCGGCCGCGTCGTCCACGACGCCCGCTGACCGTTCTCTTTTTACCCGCGGCGATCGATGATCGAGGCTTTCGTGATCTTTCCGACCGCAGGCGTGCCCGCCTGCCGCATGACCATCTGGAGCTCCCGGCGCAGAATGGCCAGGACCGCCTCGACGCCTTCCTGCCCGAAGGCCGCCAGGCCCCAGATGTAGGGGCGCCCCACGCCGACGGCCGTCGCCCCGAGGGCCAGCGCCTTGAAGATGTCGGTGCCCCGCCTGAAGCCGCTGTCGACGAGGACCGGGACGCGGCCGGCCGCGCCGGCGACGACCTCCGGCACGCACTCGACGGCGGACCGCAGGCTGTTCTCCGCGCGGCCGCCATGATTGGACACGTACACGATATCGACGCCGTGCTCGACGGCCATCTCCGCATCTTCTCGGGTGACGATGCCCTTGAGGGCCAGCTTCATCGGCGACGCGTCCTTCAGGCGCTTGACGAACTCCCACGTCGCGGGCCCGGCCTCGGGAGCCGGCGGCGCCGGCTTGAGGTCGGCGATCATCGGCTTGCGGCGGTTGTCGTTGAGTCCGCCTTCGTGGCAGTCCGTGCAGGTCGCCGGGTCGCGCCGCCTGGCGCGCGCCCCCGTCAGCCGGTTGCTGCCTCCGATGAGGTCCACGGTGTAGACGAGAACGGGGCATCCGGCCGCTTCGGCCCGCTTAATCATCTGGCGCGTCTGGTTCCAGTCGTTGCGGGGGTAGAGCTGGAACCAGACCGGCTCGCCGCGCGCCGCGTTCACCTCCTCGACGGAGGTCGTGGCCGGGGTCGCCAGCATGAAGAGGTGATTGCCGGCTTTCGCTCCTCGGGCCACCGCCAGCTCGCCGTCGGGATGGAAAGCGCAGTGGCTGGCAATCGGGCATAGGAACACGGGATTGGCCCATTTCGCCCCGAGGACCGCGACCGACATGTCGATCTTGCCGATGTCGGCGAGACGCCGCATCCGCAGCTGGTAGCGGATGAATCCCTCCCGGTTCGCCGCGATCGTCGCGTCGTCGTCGGTGCCGGTCTGGAGATAGCCGAAGTGGGCGGGGGAGAGGTTCTTCTTCGCGACCGCCTCGAAGTCGAAAACGTCGAGGGCGTCCTTCGCCGCGGTGATGATGTCGGGCTCCTGCGTTCTCCCTTCCAGCCATCGCGGCAGCACGTTGAAGCCCGCCATGAGCGGGCTGGCGGCAAGGAACCGCAACAGGGCGCGGCGGTCAGTCAGACGAGGCCCGGAGTCTCGCATTTTTTCTCCTCCAAACATCGTCCGGAAGCATAAATCGGGCCGTCAAATCATGTCAAGGAACAGATTGAGCCTGATATGAAAGGCGGCGGGGGATAATCATCTGACCGCCCGCAGGATCCGTTCGACCGCCTCGGCGTCGAGCTTGCCGTTGCCCCAGCCGTTGCGCCTTTCCCTCGGCAGCAGCTTGCCGGAGTCCCTGGTGGCGTACGCGGCCAGGAGCCGTTTGATCTCGCCCACGGTGAGGTCCGGCTTTTTCTGCATCATGAGGGCCACGACGCCGGCTACATAGGGCGTGGCGGCGCTCGTACCGTTGAAGGAACGGAACTTCCGAGGGGCGATGAGCAGGCGCGGGTCGGGCGCCGACACGATCCAGTATTGGCCGGGGGCCACGATGTCCGGCTTGACCACGGCCCCGACGCGGGACGGGCCGGGATTGGAATAATCGGATAGCTCCCCGACCGTCATCGCGGCCTCGACAAGCTGGCCCTGGTTGTCGATCCGGCTGGGGTTCCAGTCATAGCTGCCGACGGTGATAGCGTTGGCGGCCGCGCCGGGAAAGCCGATCTGCTTGCCGTAGTCCCGCCATATCCCGACGAACTCCGCCTTTGCCCGGTCCCCGGCGGGCATGATGTACGCATCCTCCGGCTTCAGCCGGCCCCCCCTCCTGCTGAGGAAGTGGAGTTCGTGCCTCCCGACCGGGAGCATCCAGCGAACATCCGTGACGGGCGTTCCCAGGATGCCGTGGCGGTAGGTCTTGGCTTCGAAGTCTTTCAGGACCGCGGCCTTGATCGCTTCGCGCTCGTCTCCCGTGACCGTCGCCGGCGGGACATATTCGACGGCGAGGTCGCCCAAGTCGCCGTCGCCGCTGTAATAGATCGTCAGGGCCAGGCCTTCGCGGGCCGATTGCGGATCGGCGGACTTGACCTCCCAGGCCAGCATCGCTTGATTTCCCTCGATGAGCACCCGTCCGTGATGGGCGGACCGGCCGTCGTTGCCCGCGGCGATGCAGATGGCCCGGCCGGGCTTGGTCGGGGGGAACCGGGCGTCGATCTGCCGCTCGAGGACCTTGTTTCCGGCCCGGTCGCCGGAATCGCTGCCCCAACTGCAGGAGTAGACGATCGGCTTGCCCTTCAGGCGTTCGTCCGTCCCGGCCTTCTCCTCCACCCAGTCGACGATCGCCCCGAGCAGGAAGCCGTACTGGATCTGCTCGGTCCAGGCGATCCGGACGACGATCAAGTCCGCTTCGGCGGCGGCCCCCAGGCCGGCATCCCTGAGACTCCCGGCGGCGGGGTTGTTCATGGCGTTTCGCCCGTTGCCCGCGGCCACCCCGGCGCAGGATGTCCCGTGTCCGTTGATGTCGTAAAGCGGAACGGACCGCGACCTGGTGCGGAGGTCCCGAGTCAGGCCGTCCTGGGTGTAGACGATGCCGAGAGATTGGCCGGAAGGGGCGGCGATAGGCGGCAGTTCCGCCCCGAAGGTGAACTTGGGATTCAGGTATATCAGCGTGTCCCAGTAATACAGGATCCGCGAGGTGGGCATGTCGCCCACGATGAAGTCGGAGTTCCGGAAGTCGATCCCCGTGTCGATGATGACGATGACCACGCCTTTGCCGGTCAGGCCCCCGATCCTCTTGTCGCCGCTGCGGATGACATCCTCGGGGGGCGCGGCCGGGAGCGGCGGCCGCGTCGAAAGCGCAAGCCCTGGGCCCGCCTCCGCGCCGCCGCCGGCCGGTTGATACGAGATGATCGCCGGGGTGGGAACCTTCGACACGGCCCCCAGGTCGATCCACCGGACCGCGGGGTGCTTTTCGAGCGCCTGAAGCGTTTCGACTCCGTCGAGGAACAGGTCGGCAAAGCGGTCGGCCCTCGAAATGATGAACACTCCCCCGGCCTTTTCCTTCTCGAAGTCTTCCCGCGCCTTGGCCGAGGTGAACTCGACGTGGACCATGCCGTACTGGTTGTAAGCCGACACAAGCGCCGGCAGGTTCGCTTGGCCCCTCCTGAAGAAGCGGCGCTCGTTCTCGAGCATAGCCCGGTAGCCGGCCTCCAGGGGAGGCGGCGCGGTGCTGAGCTGGACGGTCAGGAACTCGTGGTCGAGCGGCGAAATCTTGACGGCGGACCCGGCCTGTTTACCCGCAGGCGGTTCGGCCGCGGTGAAGGGGGCGGGGGAGGCGGCAGGGGCGGAGGCGGGCAAAAAAGCAGCCGCCAGCCCGGCCAGAATGAACGCCAGGACAATCGCGCTTTTTTTCATCATCCGCTCCTTCCCAGATGTCGATTCTAACATGAAAATCGAGCATCCGATCTGGATAAAGAACAGACGGCCTTACACAAATTGTCCCTCATCCCGTGGCTGGCCCTTCAGATCGCCATGACCCGCCAGGATTTGGACGGAAATCCGGCCGGCGGCTGGCTTCGCCAGCATAAAGTCTCGCTCTCCGATGCCGTCCATGCCTATACTCTGGGCGGAGCCTACGGCATGCACCGGGAGAAGGACGAGGGCTCGATCGAGACCGGGAAGCTCGCCGACCTCATTGTCGTTTCCCAGAATATCTTCGAAGTCGAGCCCCGCCACATCGCCAAGACCGAAGTCGTCCTGACCATGGTCGGCGGCCGCGTCGTCCGCGACGCCCGCTAATAAGGCGGCGGAGCTTGATCCGTTCACCGTTTGAGCCCAGAATAGGGAAAGAGGCGGGAGGATCAGATGAACGAATATCCCGAAATGATTACGCGTTTGCCGCGGGCGGACATCGCCTTCAAGGGCCTTCAAGGATGGCTTTTCCAGGGCCAGGACCAGCAGATCGTCTTCATGCAGATCGAGCCGATTGGGTCAGTGGCCGAGCACACCCACGGCGCCCAGTTCGGGATGGTCCTCGACGGGGAGATGAGCCTGACGATCGGCGGCGTGACGAGCACCTACCGGAAAGGGGATACGTATTTCATCCCGAAGGGCATGCCCCATTCGGCCGTGTTTCATTCGCGCGTCTTTGTCGTCGACTATTTCGACGAGCCGGCGAGATATAAGGCGAAATAATAAGTCATGACCAGAAGAATCTTCACCCGATAACCTTCGTTGACCGCCTCCGGCTTCGGTGCTAAGATTCGGGCTTTCCTGCGGCAGGGAAGGGAATCGACGTCCCTTGCGAGAGAAAAAGGTTTATCCCCGGTTCGCCCATCGCGCTTACCGGGCTCTGAAGAGCGCCCGGGCGGACATAAGGGGAAGGTCCGATCCGTCCTATTTCCGGGTCTGGAGTCCCCGCTTTCTGGACAAGAGCCAATGGTTTTCTGCCGATGAGATCCGCCGGCTTCAACTGGAGGGGCTCCAACAGCTCGTCGCCCACGCCCGGAAGAATACGGTCCATTACCGGAATCTCCCGGAAATCCGTTCGCTCGAAGATCTGTCGCGAATTCCGATCCTGACCAAACGGGATATTCGGGCGAATTTCGCCGCCCTGCGGGCGGAGGGAGTCCGCGGTTTCCCGGTCAAGACCGGCGGAACCGTCAGCCTCTCGACGACGATCAAGGACCTCCGCCTCGACCATCATCTCGATTTCGGCGAACAGCGCTTCGACCGCTGGCTCGGGTCTCCGATGAGGCGCGTCTGCGAGCTTTGGGGTTCGATGGACATCGGAGTCCGGCCGCGCCGAAAGCACTGGCGCTTGTTCCTTCCCGTCGAAAGCCTGAAGAGGAGGGAAGACGCCCAGCTCTATCTCGACCGGATCGGCCGGTTCCGGCCCGACCTCGTGAAGGCCTTGCCGACCTCGCTGCGGTTTCTCGCCCATTTCGCCCTCCTGGAGAAGCGATCCCTCAACATCAAGACCGTCAAATCGGGCGCCGAAACGCTCCTTCCCGAAACCCTGGCCGAAATCCGGGAGGCGTTCGGCGCCGAAGTCTTCAACTTCTATGCCAGCCGGGAATTGGGCGCCCTGGCCCAGGACTGCGGGCGACATCGAGGTCTCCACCTCAACGCCGAAAGATTCCTGGTCGAGGAGGCCGGCGGAAGGCTCATCGTCACGGACCTCCTCAACTACGCCATGCCCCTAATCCGATACGAAAACCGAGGGCGGGGCGTTTTCCATGGGAATCTCGCTCGACGGAGGGACCGAAAACCGGAGAGCCTACGAAGTCATCAACGGCTGCGATTGCCTCGACCGGAAGATCGACGCCCTCGAGAACCTCCTGGCATCCGGGCTCGGAAGGCTCTGCTTGACGGCGATCATCGTCCGCGGGCTCAACGAAGACGTCGTTCCTCAGCTCGTCGCTCTGGCCCTTCAAAATCCCAAGGCCATCCGATATCTCCATTTCCGGAACGCGGCCCTCGTCGGCCGCTGGCAGGATACGACCCCGTACGCCATGGACGAGCTCAAGAAGATCGTGGGCGCCCTGTTCACCCGAGAGGAATTCGCCCGGCGTTGCATCGGAGAAGTGCACTGCCTTCCCCGGGATGGGAGAGAATGCTGCTATCGATTCCGGCCGACGGGACGGCTTCAGATCTCCCTCATCGAGTTCGCCTCACGAAGGGCCCGGGCCTGCCCGCGCCGGGGAAGGCTCAAGAACGGCGAGACGACGATCCAGCCTTTCTTCGAGAGCATGTTTTGATCATTGTGAACAAACAATCGACAAGAACCCCGAGTCGCCGACAACAAGAGATTCCGGACCGGAACGGGCAAATGCGAGTCAGATCGCGTCTTCGATTTACCGGATTTCTTTGAAGGGGATGTCGAGGATCCGGTATTGTTTCCAGTCCTTGTAGTCGAAATGCCACCACTCGTCGGGATAGACCTCGAATCCCTCCTTCTCCATCGCCCGGCGCAGCAGGTCGCGCCGCTCCCGCTGGGCGGGGGTGCCGCCGGCGTAGCCCACGTCAGAGCGTTCGGTCGTCTCGTCGAACAGGCTCGGCATCTCGACTTCTCGACCGGTCTTGAGGTCGACGAGCGAGAGGTCCACCGCGCATCCCCGATTGTGCTTCGAGCCTTCCGCCGGGTCGGCGACGAAATTGCGCTTCTCCGGAGGGGTCGCGTCCCAGAAGATCTTGGTCACGGCCCAGGGGCGGTAGCCGTCAAAGACGACGAGCCCGTAGCCCTGCTCCTTGAGCGCCCGCTGGACCCGGACCAGGGCCTCGGCCGCTGGGCGCTGGAGGAACGCCCGCGCCTCCGGATAGACCGGGCGGCCGAGGAAGTTGTTCGCCGTCGCGTAGCGGACGTCGAGCCGAATGGAGCGGTCGAGCACGGTCAGCTCGACCAGCTCGGTCGCGCGAAAGGCGCCGAATTCGAGCGGCGGGCGGCTCCGGTCGACCGCGGCCGCGCCGGTTCTGTTGAATCGAACATTGAGGATCCGGCCGCGATTCAGGATGAAACCCGAGACGTGTCCCCGGGCGTCGTGGACGAATCGGATATTCCCGATGGGGCTGGTGAAAAGGTCTTTGACCGCCGGTTCGAGGGGAGTCGGATTCCATTTCACGCGTTCGAGCGTCAGCCGGCCTTGGCGGACCACAAGGCTGTAAACCGGCTCGATCTCGTCGCTCTGATAGCGCCCCTCGTAGTCCGCCAGTTGTTCGGGCGTCGGCTTGAATTCCTCGGCCCGTTCATAGATGGAAGGCTTGCCGCCCTCGGCGGACGTTTCGACGAGGCGCATGCCGGTCGCGCCTGCCGGTTCGAACCGGTACTCCGTGGGCGGCGCCGTGGGAGCCTTGAACCGGGAATCGCTCAGCGCCCGCAGCTCGAGGCCAGGCCCTGAGGCGCCCGGCCTGATCCGCAAGCTCCCGCCCTCCGCGACGAAGCGGCGGATGACGTCGCCGTCCGGATTGACATAGATCCCCGCTTTGCCCGCGACCTCGTCCGGGGCGAGCTTGACCGCGGGCTCCTCCGGCTTGGCCGGCTCCGGCTTCAGTTCCGAGGCCAGATAGAGGTCCGCCACCTGGCGGACGAGCTGGCTCGGGTTGAGGGAGAGGTTGCAGAGGACGGCGACGGAGAAGTGCTGGGCGGGAAAGCGGAGCAGGTGGCTCCGGTAGCCGGCGTCGCCTCCGGAATGTTCCACCGTCTCGAGCCCTTTGTATCGGCCGATCACGAGACCGCAGGCATAATCGATTGTCTCGCCGCTCGTGAGCCTGCCCCGCTCGAGCATGCGGTCGATGAGGCTCCGCCCGCCGACCCGCGGGTTGTAGAAGTTCTCGTCCCAGAGGGCCAGGTCTTCGACCGTCGTCAGCAGGCTCGTCGCTCCGGCGGTATCGAAGTTCGTCACGCTGAGCCGGAAGGCGCCGCCGGAGCCGACGTAGCCGTAGGCCATGCCCTTGACGATCTCGGAAAAATCGTCGCGGAAATGGGTGCTCTTCATCCCCAGCGGTTCGAAGATCCTGGCCGTCGTGAAGTCCCGGAACGAGCGGCCGCTCGCCCGGGCCACGACCTGGGCCAGCAGGGTGTAGCCTGTATTGCTGTAGAGATGCCTCTCTCCGGGCTTGAAGTTGAGGCCCTTTTGCCGGACGATGAGCGAGAGAACGTCCTCGTCCGTGATCAGGTCCCGGGAGTAGCGCCAGCCGGCCAGGCCGAGGAGCTCCCACTGGTCGCGCAGGCCGCTCGTGTGGTGGAGGAGATGCCGAAGGGTGATTTTGGCCCCGAAGTCCGGCAGTTCGGGGATGAATTTCCGGATATCGTCGTCCGCCGAGAGCTTGCCGTCCTGCTCCAGAAGGAGGACGGCGGCCGCGGTGAACTGCTTGGAGACGGAGGCGACGTGGAAGACGGTCGCGGGCGTGATGGCCACGTCGTGGTCGAGGTCGGCCATCCCGTAGCCGCGTTTATAGACGATGCGGCCGTCCTTCATAACCGACAGGGCGCAGCCGGGGGAAATCGTCTTGTCCCAGCGTTCGAAGAGCTTATCGACTTGAAAGGCGGAAGGGGCCGGGGCCTGGGCCGGGGCGGCCGCTTGGCCCGCGAGCAGGGAAACCAGAAGAAGGGAGCTTATCCAGGACATCGTCCACCTCCGGCGTTCATTCTATCACGTCCGCGTGACGCGGGGGTCAGTCGGCCTTCGTTCTCATCGCCCTGTATGTCCGGTACGAGCTGAGCTACGACCGATCCAATCCCAACGCCGACCGGGTCTATCGGGTGATCCGCGAAGGGCGGGCCCTCACCCCCGCGCCGCTCGGCCCCGCCCTGAAGGAAAAAATTCCCGAAATCGCCGCAGAAGTTCGCCTACCGGATCAAGCTGGGTCTTGTTCCTTTCCTGGTCTCGGGGGCGATGGTCTTTCTGATCGCCTCTCTCACGATGAGCTGGCAATCCGTCAAGGCCGCCCGGGCCAATCCCGTCGAGGCCCTGAAATGCCAGTGATGTCCTTATCCGGGCATCTCTTCCCAAGCTCTTGATTTAACAAAATACCGAGTGGTCTTGGACTATGGCCTTGACGCGATCCGTGCGCCTGGGATATCGTTGGATCAGAGATTTGCGATCGAGCATCGCAGGCAGGGGAGGAGTCATGAAAAGAGCGGGGATGGCCGTCGGCCATTCCGGAAGAGGAGGAGGCCGAACATGAGAAAGAATATCTCCGCTGTCGTCATGGCCGGGCTCTTGTCCGTCGGGGCGCAGGTCATCTTCGCTCAGTCTCGGCCCTTGACCGAAGTCCAGGTCAAAAGGCTGGCCGGCCTCGGCCGACTCTGGGGAACGGTCAAACTTTTTCATCCCTGGCTTCCCTCGGAGGCGGTCGATTGGGACAAGGCCCTCGTCGAGGCGATTCCCAAGGTCAAGGCGGCCGGGACCTCGGAAGAGTATAGGGATGCCGTCCAGGGGCTTCTTGCCGCGCTGAACGATCCGGCGACGAAGGCCGTCATTCCCGCTCCTCTTTCCGTGTCCGGCGCCGCGGAGGCTGCCTCGAAGGCCGGCCCTGTCCAGGCGCCTTCGTTCAAATGGCTGAAAGACGGACAGATGCTGGTCACGGCCCGGGATTTTCGGGCTTTCATGGACCCGCCGGCTATCCAGCCCGTTCTCCTGGACCTTTCCAAGCAGAGCGCCAAGGCATCGTCGGTCATCTTCGACTTCCGGCGGGACGACCGCGCCGATTCGACGGACGACGTCGGCTCATATTATTTCAGTTCGATCTTCGGTCCCTTCCTCGGCATGTTTGTTCACGGCGTTGCGGCGCTCCCTTTCTCTCGCTACCGAATGCATTCGGGCTACCCTCCCCAAATCGGCATGACCAGCGGGGGATATTACTCCGCTTTTGTCGACGTCCAGGCCGCGCCAATCGCCGGCCAGGCCGCGCGCAAGATTGCCCTGGTCTTTCTCGTCAACGAGCGCGGCACCGGGCTCGAGTCCGAGATCGCCGCCCTCCAAGCCGCCGGGCCGGCGGTCTGCATTTGTGAAGGCGAAAAGGCTTCGGATCAATCCGCTTCGACGCAGACGATCGACCTGCCGGATGGGGTCAAGGCCGAGTTCAGGATGGGAGAAGCGGTCAATCCCGACGGCTCCACGGGCTTCCGGCCCGATCGGATCGTCGCTCGCTCCGTCGGCGCTCCTCCCGGCGCGGACGCGGCCCTCGACCTGGCCATCCAGGCGGCCGAGGGCAAGATCTTGCCGGCCCAACGAGAGCCCGCCGGCGCGCGCGTCGGCGCCGCGACGCTCGACAGGCCCTACTACGAGATGCGGTATCCGTCGGAGGAGTATCGTCTGCTCGGCCTTTTTCGATATTGGAACGCCATCCATTATTTTTTCCCCTATAAACACCTTCTCGACCGGCCTTGGGACGGAGTTCTCGAGGAGACGATTCCCCTTTTCGTCGCGGCCGAAAACGCCTTGGCCTACTCCCTGGCGGCGGCCGAGCTCGCGACGAAAATCCAGGACAGCCACAGCTCGGTTGGCAGCCGCGACCTCCGGCCTTATTACGGGACCCACGTTCCGCCGCTGGCCGTCAAATGGATCGAGGAGCAAAGCGTCGTGACCCATGTTTTTGCCGAGGCCGGCGAAGCCGGGGGGGCAATCAACCCGGGCGACGTCGTTCTGGCCGTCGACGGCGAGGAAGCGGCGGCGCGCCGCGACCGGCTGGCCCGGACCTCCGCGGCCTCGACGCTCCAAGCGCTTCAGTGGAGGATCCATCAACGTTTTCTGGCGGGCCCGGACAAGAGCGAAGCGAAAATCAAGATCCGGAAAGCGGACGGTCGTGCGGCCGAGGTGATTCTGAAGAGGACGATGGCTTATCCGAGATACGTTCGACCGACTCCTGTTTTCAGCGTGCTCTCGGAGGGGTTCGGCTACATGGACCTCGAACGGCTGACGATTCCCGAGGTCGACAAGGCCTTCGAGACGATCAAAAACACGCCGGCCGTCATCTTCGACATGCGCGGCTATCCCCAAGGGACCGCCTGGTCCATCGCTCCTCGGCTGGCGGAGAAGAAAACGATCGTCGCCAAGTTCCAAAGGCCCGAGGTCCACGGCATCCGAACGGAGCATCCCTCCCTATGCGTCTTCGATCAAACCATCGAGCCGGCGGAAAAGTGGCGATATGCGGGGAAGGTCGTCGTCTTGATCAATGAGGAGGCCATCAGCCAGGCCGAGCACACTTGCCTGTTTTTCGAAGCCACGGCCGGGGCGACATTCATCGGCAGCCCGACCAACGGAGCGAACGGGGACGTCACCATGGCTATTCTTCCCGGGGGGATCACGATGTCGTTCACCGGTCACGACGTCCGTCATGCCGACGGCCGTCAGCTTCAGAGGGTCGGCATCCAACCCCATATCCTCGTCCGGCCAACGATCGCGGGGATCCGCGCCGGCCGCGACGAGGTCCTCGAACGGGCGGTGAGCTTCCTCAAGACGGGAAAATAGCCCCGGCTGCTTTTTTCTCAGGATCTTCCCCGGCGTCCGACCAAAACGATTGACTTCCGGTGTTCATGGCCTTATAATTAGTCATAATAGATGACTATTTAGGAGGTCATATGGATGGCGCGACCGTCAGCATCGCCGAAGGCAAGAGGGATTTGAGCCGTTTGATCAAGGCCGCGAACGCGAACAAGCAGGATATCGTCCTGACGAACCGCGGGAAGCCGGTCGCCGTTCTCGTGCCGTACTCGGAATACCGCCGCTCGCGGCGCGCCGAGAGCTTCCAGCGGGTGATGGAGGCCCGGAGCGTCTTCGTCGCGGCGGGCGTCCGGGCGGACGAGGTTTATCGGGAGACGAAAAGCCAGCTGGAGAAGAAATCGTGAACCGGTGCGTTGTCGACGCGAGCGTCGTCCTGAAATGGTTTCTCCGGGACGAGGTCGACGGCCCCCCGGCCCTCGCGGTCCTCGACAGGTATTTGACGGGCGCCCTGGACCTCCTCGCCCCCGCTCTTCTCGAATTCGAGGTGATCAACGGGCTTCGGATCGCCGGAAAAAGGGGCCGGATACCCGGCGAATCCGTCAAAGCCGCGGCTCGGGCCTTTCTTGACCTTGGCCTGAAGTTCGTCCCGTTGCCGTTCTACGCGGAAAAGACGCTGGATCTCGCCGAACAATGCGATTTGTCCGCCTACGACGCTTCCTATTTGGCCCTGGCCGTCGAGTCCGGGACCGATCTCCTGACCGCCGACAAGAACTTGTTGAAAGCGGCCAAGAAGAGAGGCCTCCCCGCTCGGGGATTGGCCGATGCCTCCTGAAACCCGCTTCAGAACGTCCAAAATCTGTCCGATGTCTTTTCCCGAAAGAATGCTCAGTTCAGGCAACCGCCGCCTTCGGTTGTCTTGGAGAAAGCTACAAGCAGATGGGACAATTCTCATCGGCGTTGGAACATTACGAGAAGGCTTGCGAGTTGGCCAAGGCTAAGTATCTTGAAAATCGAGATTGCGAAAGAGGTCTTGGAATAAGATCGGATTAATTAAAATGTGTCCTTGACAAAAGGACACCTTAGTGCGACACTTTTTTCATGAATCTCCATCCTGTTCTCACGGAGAAACTCAATTCGACGCTGCAGCCGAGTTCCGATCCGCCGTTCACGCGACGCGATGCACGGCTGCCGGCCGTCCCGGGAAAAGTCCATGCGGTGATCGGCATGAGGCGCTCGGGAAAAACGACCTATCTCCGTCAGCTTCTCGCCGAACGGAGACAAGTCCTCAAGCATCGACAGGCCCTTTTCCTGAGTTTCGACGACGACAGGCTAGCCGGCCTCGGGGCCGACCAGTTGGCCTCGATCCTGGAAGAATATTACCGGCGATTCCCCGAGCTGCGGGGACGGGAAACGGTCCATTGGTTTTTCGACGAGATCCAACTCGTTCAAGGCTGGGAGCGGTTCGTCCGGCGCATCAAGGACTCGGAACGCGTCGAGGTTGTCGTCTCCGGGTCTTCGGCCCGGATGTTGTCGCGCGAGGTTCACACCTCACTCCGCGGACGAGGGATGGAAACGATCATCCGGCCCTTCAGTTTCCGGGAGTTTCTTCGCCATCACGGCGAGGAGCCGGATTCGAAGGCGAGTCGATGGACGCCGGCCGAACGATCAAAGGTCGAAAAGCGGTTTCTGGAGTTCCTGGTTGAAGGAGGATTTCCCGAAGCCCAGGGCCTGACGCCCGCCTTGCGGCTCGAGCTCCTTCAGGGATATGTCGATACCGTCCTGTTTCGAGATATCGTCGAAAGACATGGGATCACCCAGGTGGCCGCCTTGCGTTGGCTGGTCCGCCACTGCCTGCGGAATCCCGCCGGGAGCCTGAGCGTTCACCGTCTTCATAAGGATCTGAAAGCGCAGGGACACGGCGTTGCCAAAGACCTGGTTCATGCCCTGCTCGGCCATTTGATGGACGCCTTCTTGCTGTCCGCGGTTTCCCTCGCCACGGAATCGGAGAGGCAGCGCAATTCGAATCCGCGAAAGGTCTATCCCGTCGATCCGGGACTGATCGGGGCTTTCGATGTCAGCGGTCGGACGAATCTCGGACACGCTCTGGAGACAGCCGTCCTGAACGAGATCGAACGCCGCCGAGGGGATGTCGGGTACGTCAAGACCGCGGACGGCACGGAGGTGGATTTTCTGTCGCGATATCCCGGAGCCAGGTCGGAATTGATCCAGGTTTGCGCGGACACGTCGGAGGAGAAAACGAGAACCCGTGAATTGGGCGCCCTTGAGGCAGCCTCGAAATTGCATCCGAAAGCCGGGAAAAAGCTTCTCGTGGCCACTCTCGACCAAGGCCTGGCCTTCGCCTCAAAAGGAATCGCCGTTCAACCCGCTTACGAATGGCTCCTGACCGAACGGGAAGGGGAGTGATTGATTCGAAGGATTAAGTCGGGTCAATCGCCAACCGACCGGCGAGGGGCTCTAGATCCCTTCGTCCGATTCTGGGCTGGGGACGGATTACGGCGGTTCCGATTAACCGTGGGTTCTAAAATGTCTACAATTGTAGTTACTTAGGAGAAAAAACAGTGAGTTCGATAGGCATCCGCGAGCTAAAAGCCCATACCGGCGAAGTCCTGCGGCGGGTCCGCAAAGGCGGAGAGACGGTCGAAATCACATTTCACGGCAGGGTCGTGGCTCGATTAATGCCTGCCGCGCCGCCAGCTTTTCCCGGTATTGCCGAAAAAAACCCCGTCTGGTCTGATTTAGATAAATTGGCCGCGGAAATCGGCGCCCGCTGGCCCGACGGCCTCTCGGCCGTTGAAGCGGTCCGGGAAGGGCGACGCGACCTATGATCACCTGGGATCTCGATCAAGCCGATCGCGCCCGCGGGCTGATATCGGTTTCCCCGCCAGTTCTCGGCGAGTCGCAATAGGAGGGGCGCAATGTATTCGCAATTAACCGTCAGAGATCTATTTCTTGCGGATAAAGTAATGACCATAGGCCCAAAGAAATAGACGATATCACGCCGGCGTCCTTGACTCGTTCCGGCCGCTCCCCGATACTATGATTGTCGGGCGTCGTTTCGCTCCGATTTGAATTTCGCTTTTGAAGCGATCAAGGAGGGAACCCGATGAACAAAGCCAAGACGTTCTCAGCCGCCCTGATAGCGCTAGTTCTGATCCTCGGCGCGACCGGTATCGCCCGGCAATCGGAGCACGAACCGATGATGGCTCCCATCAACGCCGAGATCGGCTCCCGCGACGTCGCGGTGATCCTGAAAAATGTTTTTCTCTACCCGAATGAGAGGAGCCTCTACGGTCCCGGTGAGCAAAACTACGGGATGCCGGTCAAGGAACAATACGGAAAAGGGCCCGTTGTCGTCCTGGCCCTCAAGAAGACGCCGGACAGGGCCGATAAGTTTGGGCTGGGCGATGTCAATCCTTGGCTTCATGTCCAGCTCTTTTCCGACGGCAAACCACTGAGCCATCACTCCGCCTCCGACACAGGGATCTACGGATTCAATTTTTGGGTGGCGGGGTCGGCCGGGGTGGAATCCTTTGAATTAGAGAAACTGGGAAACGTGGAATGCCTCGTCAGATTGTCCACCGTCATCAAGGTCTGCGACATCCCGGTCGGCAATGTCCAAAGGGGATCGAACCCGATATTCGAGGACGAGGATGTCCGAGTTTGGGACGTTCGATGGGACGAAAAGCCGGGCTACGAAGGGCAGCCGGCGACGCGACTTGAAATCGGCATCGAGACCAAGACGAAATTTATGGCCTTGAATGCGGTTTTCAAGGGAAGAGAAGGGGGAGAAGATCTCAAGCCGACCTCGATGTCCCTCATCGAGCCCTCCGAGGCTCTGAAAAAAGCCATGTTGTCTTTTTCCGGATTTTACGCCGTCAACCGATTGACCGGGGCCGAGCTCTGGAAGACTGTACCTGTCATCGAAAAGCGCTTTCCCGTCAAGTTTGTCCCTCAAAAAAATATTCTCAGGAACGGATTCTCTTATTAACCTGGAACGCCAACGGTCTTTACGGAACGGCCGGAACTCGCGGCTCGAGATGATACCTTTGGGCCGTTCGTGATGTTCATAGAGGTGGAGCTCATCTATGAGGATACAGCCCTGTCGGCGTCTCATCGCGCCTGACGTCTGTCTTGGCCTCGGCCTCATGGCCGCCGTCGGTTGTGGTCAGGGCCGTTTTACCCCGCCGGGTGCGGATTTCGACGCCATGGTCCTTCGAGTATCCCGGGCCGGTTGGATCCATAAGGAAAAACACCATGGCCGACGCTAAACCGCATAGGTCCGACGAGGCGCTCAGAGCGGCGCAAAAAATATTGACGGCGGAAGGGAAAGACCTTCGGACTTTGCTTCGCCGGGATATTTTGCTCAATGCGCTGGAGTGCCGACGAGATGATCTTGATATTTTGGACCTGAAGATCATTAACCGCGCCCTGGCCGAGGTCCGGCATGCCGCAAGCGTGTTCAAACCGTACAGACGGTTCCGCAAGGTCTCCATCTTCGGCTCGGCCCGCGAACCAAAGGGCAGTCCCTACTACGAGCTGGCGGTCGGATTCGCTCGTCATCTGGCCGAGAAGGGCTTTATGGTCATAACCGGAGCGGCGTCGGGCATCATGAAAGCCGGGATCGAAGGGGCCGGAATTCGAAACAGCTTTGGAGTGAATATCCTCCTGCCCTTCGAGAAAGGGCTGGCCAAAATCATCCGGAACGACCCGAAAGTCATCACCTTCAAATACTTTTTCACCCGCAAAATATTTTTCGTGATGGAAGCCGACGCCGTCACCCTTTTCCCCGGCGGCTTCGGCACTCACGATGAAGGATTTGAGGTCCTCACGTTGCTTCAAACGGGGAAGACGCCTCCCATGCCCGTTGTCCTGATGGAACTTCCCGGGGAAGATTACTGGGAAACTTGGGATCGATTCATCAGGCGGCAGTTGCTGCCCCGGGGCTTCATCACGGCGCAGGACTTGCGGTTATATAAGATCGCGCGTTCTCCTGAAGAAGCAGTCGACTGGATCACCTCTTATTATTCAACCTATCACTCCATGCGCCAGGTTAGAGAGAAACTCGTCATCAGGCTGGAAAAAGAACTTCAAGACGGCCAGGTCGGAAAATTGAACGAATTGTTCCGGGATCTCATTGAATCAGGCCGTATTTTTAAGACGCGGGCGCTTCCCGAAGAAAAAGACGAACCGGATCTCAGGTCTAAGCCCAGGATGGCTTTCGCCTATAAGAGAAAAAGCGCCGGGCGTCTGAATGAAATGATCTTGACGATCAATAAAATGGGCCGATCGAGCGCATCTGGGCAGGTGCGGGGATGCGGTCCGGTCGCTTGTTCGTAATCTTCAGGTCGTGGCCGGAACGACCCTCGAGCCCAACCTGGCCGTCGCCGGAGGCCGAACGCATCGGCAAATACATGACCCGGCCGGTGCTTTCTTTGGAGAGTCTGTCGCTCCTGGAGCGGGAGGCCGAGGTCGGCTCCCGCTGGGGCGAGGATGGGGGAGAACGTGATTGGTCCCGAGCCTGAAGGGGGAGGTCCGGGCGATTTCCAACTCAACCGTCCATGACATCCCCGGAGTGCCGAACATATATTATCGATCAGTGAGGGAAGGAGACGCTATCGTGAAAATTCCATCCCGTTTTCTATTCGTTTTTTGCTGTGTCTGTCTCTTTTTATTCGAATTTGCTTCGCTGCTTCTGAGCGGCCAAACTCTTCCGAAGTTAACGATCAAGGATGCCGCCGGGTTCGAAGGCGATAAGGGCACCACCCCGTTCGTATTCAGCGTGATCCTGACTCCCGCATCCACGCAAATCGTCACGGTGAGATGGGGCACTAACAACCGAACGGCGACAGCGCCGTCCGGGGATTTCGCCATGGGCTCGGGAGGAACGCTGACGTTCAATCCGGGGGAGAGTAGCAAGACGATTACCGTTCTGGTCAACGGCGACCTCCAGCCGGAGCCGGACGAGGAATTTTCGGTCAATCTGTCCGAGCCTGTGAACGCTACGATCCGAGACATGTCCGGCATTGGCACCATCAAGAACGATGATGTCCAGACGAAGAAGAAAATATAGCGCATAACCGTTCATCCTGGATATGGACGAATTCGCGGCGATGGCGAAGACGGATAAACCGCATTACGAGAGGATCGACAGGGGGATCGTCCTTTGGGAAACAGGCTCAAGTTCTCCGAACGAGGCGCGCTCGACGTCATCGAAAGCGCCGAGTAAATCCTCGCAAGGGCGAAAGAAATCCTGATTGGCCCATCGATAGTCTGATTGCGAGGCTGTTTCGAAAAACAGCTCCAGAGCTTCCCTTAAGTTCGCGCGCGCCTCTTCGATCGTATCCCCTTGACTGGCGATGTCGACTTCCGGGCAGAGGGCGACGTAGCCGTTGCCCTCGCGCTCAATGATAGCCGTTAAGATCTTTTTCACGAGTTTTAAGGACTCGATGGACGCAATGTCAAATCATCATGCCCATTGCAACGTGTACGGGGTGTGTGAGGGGCGGCTGAGGAGGCCCGGCCGTTTGTCCGGCGGCCGCCCAGGTTCACTCTTTCTTCTCGCGGAGGACCTTGAGGCGCTCGACCGCGTTCGCGTTTTTCGGGTCGAATTTCAGCGACAATTCGTAATTCCGGACGGCCCCTTCGATGTCGCCCCGCTTCTCCAGCGCCTCGGCCAGGCTGTCGTAGACGTTCCCCGACCGGGGATACAGCCTGACGTTGAGCTCGAAGACCTTGACGGCGTCGTCGATCCTTTTCGAGCCGAGCAACGCATAGCCGAAGTTGTTGAGGCTGGATTCATTGATCCGCCCTCCCGCCCCGCGTGCTTTCGCCTCGGGCTCATCGAAAAGGCGAAGGCCGGCCTCGATGTCGCCCGCGGATGCGGCCTTGAGGAGGTCGAAAATCGGAGAATCCATCGGATCGTATTCGTCCATGAGAGCCGAGGAAAGGGCGGGATGATTTTTCCCGAGGAGGCTGTCGGCGAATCTCCCGGCCAGGCTGAGGCCGGAAAACCCGTTGGCGAAATAGACGAACCCCGACCGGTCTTTCGCGTCGACGAGGAAGAAGCACTTGAAATCGCCGTTGTCTCCCCAATGCCAGATCGAGGTGCGCCCCCCGGCTTTTTCGAGGCCCACGCCCAACCCCCATCCGACGCCGGGAGAAACGACGGTCTGTTCGGTCAGCATCTCGCGGCGCAGGTCTTCCCTCAAGCCCGGGCCTTGGAGAAGGGCGGCGACGAAAAGCGCATAATCGCGCGACGTCGTGTGGAGGCTGGCCGCCCCGTTGGCGCTCTTCGGCTTGAATTTCGTCCCGGCCTCTCCAAACAGGGAATGCGGCGAGGCGGCTTGGGCCTCGTAGTCGGGAATCCAGACATAGGAGCTCGAGGTCATCCCCAGGGGATCGAAGACGCGTTCCTTGACGAAGTCGTTGATCGGCCGGCCGGTCGTCTGCTCGACCACTCTCTGGAGGAACACGAATCCCTCCCCGGAATAGCCGAATCGCTCCCCGGGATCGGCCAGGAGGGTCAATTTCCCGCCGCGCCGCCAGTTGGGGAAACCCGTCCGATGGGACATGACCAGGCGCGGCGTGATGCGGCGGACCCGGTCGTCCTCGATCTTTTCCCGGAAAAACACCTGAGCGAGGACTTCCTCCGAAGCATACTCGACCAGGGGCTTGTCCAAATCCAGCCTTCCCTCGGCGACCAGGGTCAGGGCGGCATAGGCCAAAACCGGTTTGCTCAGGGAGCAGGCCTCGAAGACCGTTTTCTCGGAAATGGGGTCCTTCGTCTTCCGGTTTTTGACGCCGAAGGCCCGGTTCGAGGCGATCCTCCCGCCGTCGAGGATAGCCAGGCTCAAGCCGGGGACGGCGGTCCGGTCCATGGCTTGGAGGACCACGGCGTCGAAATCCGGCCCCGGAGGCGAGAAGGGGCCTTCACTGCAGCCGGTAGCGGCCAGAAGGCCGATGGCGACGCCAAGAAAAAGGAGAGGGGTTAACCGACGCGAAAAATTCAATTTATGCATATGAATTCTCCCCGAACTCCGTCCGAATGATCCACGCTTCTATATACGAATAAAAATAAAAAAAGTGATCTTCCTAAAGCATCCCTGTCGATATTTTTCTGATGCGGTTATCGCTCTTCCGTGATATCGTAAATTTCCATCCTGAATTGGAAGCCCTCAAAAGTCATTAACATACGGCCAAATTCGTTCCAGGAGATCTCTTTTCCATCAATGACTAATAGGGGACCGCCATCGGGGTTTTCAAGATCGTAGCCGATCCGTGCTCGCACGATGTCTGGTTCCGCGATACCAAGTCCGTATTTATTGACCTTCAAATGCCGTTGCATTAAACCTCGGCGCATCTTATCCACCAATAGCTGATAGAGCTCAAGAGTATCTTCTTCGGGATTGTAGCCAATGACTTCGAATTTATAGCCGTGATGCTCGCCGTCTTTGATTTCTAAAGCAGAGATCGCGATCCGGTCGCCGAGCAATTGCGTATTGAAATGAAACTGATGCTCTTTTCCATCAATATCCGGCAGAGTCATTGGCTGATAGTTAGGATGCTCGAATCTGATGCTTGAATACTCAGCCATTTCTGCGTTCGCGCAAGCCATGCATAAGTGTTGATACCGGCCTTTCTCCGATCCAAGGCTTACGGATTGCCAAGGAGCCACGAGCTTTCCGCATTTTTCGCAGGGCGAGCGTTTTTGCATTTACGGCCTCATTTCGTTTGCAATCCTAGTCCCTGTAGATGCTTCCCCTTCCTAAATCTACAACAACTGAACTGAAATGCACAATAAAGAACTTCTTGAATGCTTTGAACGACCGGTCCTTGAACTCCCGCGCCCATTCCAGAAAAGCTGTCGTCGGTTCTATGAAAATCGCGTTGCGATTAATGATTGGCAAGTTTTCGTAGTCCATTGTGTTTGGCGGAATCATGTCTCCTCCCTGCAGGGTATCCTACACTGTTTTCCCGTCGAGTCCTCCACGTGATTTTCGTGGGGAATTTTGACGATTTTTTTGTCCATTTCCGAACGATCTTTCTGTCCATCTTCTTCATATCACAAAGAATTTAAAACAAAATCGTGTTAGCCGGTTGAATATTAAAGGATTAAGGATGGGTGAGTGGGGGGACTTGCCCCCCCACACTTCAATAGCCTCCCTTGCCTTGACCAAGCAACGCCGTTTTGGCCGCGGCCAATCGTCTCGGCAACCTTTTTTCCCGGGCCGGCGTCTTTGATGTCGAGAGTCCCAACCGGCCCCGGGCGGCGGGCCCGGGCCGATAGAGAGGGAAGGGAGGACGCTCATGTTCATGAATGGCCTGCGCTCCGCGCTCCGGATCCTCCGAAAACAGAGGAGCTATGCCGCCATCAGCATCTTCAGCCTGCTCGTGGGGATGACCTGCTTCATCCTGCTCGCGCTCTTCACCCGCTACGAGCTGGGCTACGATTCCTTCCATCGGAACTCGAACCGCATCTTCCTCGTCGGCCAGGTCGTGCCGGACTGGAACGTCATGGGGACCAACCGCATCTCCTCCTCCTCCGGCCCCCTGGGGCCGACCTTGGAGCGGGAGTTCCCCCAGGTGGAGCGGGCCGTCCGCACCTGGCCTACCGAGGCTCCCTTGGGGTACGAGCGGAAGAGCGTCCAGGCCCGGGGGCTTTTCGCGGACCGGGCGTTCTTCGAGATGTTCTCCTTCCCCATGGTCCTCGGAAATCCCGCCTCCGCCCTCGCCGATCCCTTTTCCGTCGTCCTGACCGAGAGCGCGGCGGAGCGGCTCTTCGGGCCGGAGGATCCTATGGGCCGGGCCGTGGTCCACGGCGGCGGACGCGAATACAGGGTCACCGGAGTCATGAAGGACCCCCCGCCCAACTCCCACATGGCGTTCGACTACCTCCTGTCCTTCGTGACCATGGGATCCCTCCGCGACGACCTCGATACGAGCTGGAGCATCCTGAACTACCTGAACTACGTCCAGCTCCGGGAGGGCGCCGACCCCAAGGCGTTCGAGGCCGGGCTCCAGGCCGTCATCCGCAACCACCACCCCGAGCGTGACCGGAAGCGGACGTATTTCCTCATGCCGCTCCGGAACCTGCACCACGAGACGGCCGTCCACATCTCGTACTGGCGCACCATGGACCGGACGGTCATCCATCTCCTCATGGTGGTCGCCGGGCTTATCCTGGCCGTAGCCTGCGTCAACTACGTCAACCTGGCGACGGCCCGGGCGACGGCCCGAGGCCGCGAGGTCGGCGTCCGGAAGTCTTTCGGGGCCGACCGGCGCCAGCTCGTCGCCCAGTTCATGGGCGAGTCCTTCGTCCTCGCCGCGGTCAGTCTGCTTCTCTCGCTCGCTCTCGTCCTGGCGCTTCTTCCGGTCTTCAACGGCCTGACCGGCATCCGCGTCTCCGCGGGCGCCCTCGCCGAACCGTCGGCCTGGCTCTGGATCCTGGGGTTGGGCCTCGCCGTGGGCCTCCTTTCCGGCGCCTACCCCGCGCTCGTCCTGTCGTCCATGAAGCCGGCGAGCGTCTTCCGGAGCGCGTTCGGCGCCCGCGAGGGCGGACGGCGGCTCGTCCTCCGCAACGCCCTGGTCGTCTTCCAGTTCTTCGCGACCCTGACCCTGGTGGCCGGGACGCTGGTCATCCGGAAGCAGCTGGACTACATCCGGACCGCGGACATCGGCTACGACCGCAAGAACGTCCTGGCCCTGCGGCTCTGGGAGCCGGACAGCCGGACCCGCTACCGGGAGATCGAGACCGAGCTCCTCCGGAATCCCGACATCCGGGCCGCCGCCGTCTCGAACGTGGCCCCGGTCCGGGCCGTGGAAATGAACAACTTCATGGTCGAGAGCGAGTCCGGGGAGATGGTCGAGGTCCCCCAGGTCACCAACTATTTCGTCGACCCCTCCTACTTCGACCTGTTCGGCCTGACCTTCGTCGCGGGCCGGGGCTTCTCGCCGGACGCCGTCGGCGACCTCCGCAACCAGGCGGTCATCAACGAGACGGCCGCCTGGATGGCCGGGCTGACCAACCCGATCGGCAAGAGGATCGGCCGGGGAGGCGGGGAGCCCCTGCGCATCATCGGCGTCGTCAAGGACATGCACTACACCTCGTTCCGGTCGAAGGTGGGGCCGCTGATGTTCCTCCACAGGCCCGAGAGGATCGGCTGGCTTTTCGTCAAGACGTCGGGGCGCCGAACGCAGGAGACGATCGGCTACATCGAGTCGACGATCCGGCAAAAGGTCCCGGACTTCACCTACGACTACGCGGCCATGGAGGACATCTACGACCGGCTGTACGAGGGCGAGGACAGGCTCGGCGGGCTTCTGACCGGCTTCGCCGTGGTGGCCATCCTGGTCGCCTCGGTCGGGCTGTTCGGCCTGATCTCGTTCGTCATCGAGCGGAAGCGGAAGGAGATCGGGATCCGCAAAGTTTTGGGCGCGCGGGTGTCCGGCATCATGGCCCTGATCGCCCGGGACCTCGTCGTCCTCGTCGGCATCGCCGGCCTCCTGTCCCTGCCCGTGTCGTCCGCCTTCGGCCGCCGCTGGTTGCAGGGATTCCACTACCGGACCGGCCTGGGCCCCGGCGTGTTCGCCGCGGCCGTGGCCGTCGTGCTGGCCATCGCCCTGCTGTGCATCGCCAGGATCACGTTCCGGGCCGCCCGCGAAAATCCGTCGGTGAGCCTCAAGAACGTTTGAACGGAGACGGATTTTTGAATTCGCTTTTCGCGATGCCGGATTGCCTGATGATTGAAAGAAGCGTTCCGGGCCGCAATTCTTTATGGTCCGGGACCGGCACCGTTATGGTCGATCCTTTCTGTTTTTTCTGCATCGCGATATGACTGCCGCGGCGACGAACTTCTATGAAGCCGTGCCGGGAGAGTATAGCGCAGACGTCTCTTCCCGAAAGAATGCGCAGTTTAGGCAACCGCGATCTCTAGTTGTGTGACGTAAACTTCCCCATGAAGGCGATTTTTTATTTCTTTAGGAGAGGCGGTTTCGAAAAACAGTTCTAGGGCCTCCCTCAAGTTAGCGCGGGCCTCTTCAATGGTATCCCCTTGACTGGCGATGTCCACTTCCGGACAGAGGGCGACATATCCGTTTCCCTCGCGCTCAATGATAGCCGTAAGACTCTTTTTCACGAGCCTATTTTAAGGACTCGTCGGACGCAATGTCAAATCATCATGCCCTTTGCAACGTGCACGGGGTGTGTGAGGGGCGGCTGAGGCGGCCCGGCCGTTTGTCCGGCGGCCGGGGCGAGTTTATTCTTTTTTCTCGCGAAGGACCTTGAGGCGTTCGACCGCGTTCGCGTTTTTTAGGTCGTATTTCTGCAACAATTCGTATTTCCAGACGGAAACAGGATCTTTCGTCGTCCGATTTATGATGCCGAAAGCCATGAACTTCGTTCCGTCACGGCAGAACCTGATCTTGTCGAAAATCTTGGGGTCGATCGAGACGGCCGCCCAGGCGCCGGCAATCTATTTGTCCGTGCGGATATACTTGGCCTCGGGGCCGAAGCCTCCGGTCATCCGGACCTCGACGGGACGGCCGCGGGAGTCGCGGGTGAACTCGACCCGGGTGCGCGCGTCTTTCGGGAAGAAAAGGTCGCGGGACAGGGGAAAGACTGCCGTCGGGGAGATGCCGGGGGCGGAGATCGTCACGGTCGTGCCGGTGACGCGGACGGTGAACCTCTCGTTCCACTTGTTGGCGTAGGTCCCCGCCAGGGGAGCGAGCTCGGCGGCCGGGACGTCCACGGCCTTGGGCTCCCGGTAGGGCTTGGCCAGGGCCAGGGCGGCGGCCTTGAAGGCGAAGGGGCCGGGCGCCCGCCCGGGAACGGCGGAGTTTGTGAGCATGATGACGCACAGCTTGTCCTCGGGGAAGAGGATCCCGTCCGAGGTGAAGCCGGGGATGCCGCCGCCGTGCTGAATCATCCGATGGCCCTCATACTCGCTGACGCCCCATCCGTAGCCGTAGTTCGTCGACGTGCCGTCGGCGAGCTTGGAGGGAGTCCAGGCGCGCTCCAGCGTCTCGCGCTTGATGAGCTTGCCGGCGAGAAGGGCGGTGTTCCAGGCGGAGAGGTCGTCGACGCTGGAGAGAAGCGAGCCGGCGGCGTAGGGCTGAGTCATGGAGATAAACTCGGCGTTCAGGAAGGCGCCGCCGGCGCCGGGGCCGTAGCCGGACGCGCGGCGGGGGATGATCCGCGAGGCGCTGCCGTAGAAGGTGTGCTTGAGGCCGAGCGGATCGAAGACGTTCTTCTGGAGGAACGCCTCGTAGGTGAGGCCGGAGATTTTCTCGATGATCGCCCCAAGGAGGATGTAGCCGGAGTTGTTGTAGCGCCAGCGCTCGCCGGGGGCGAAGAGCATCGGCTGGTCCTTGAAGATGCCGATGAGCTCGGTCAGGCCCATGTCCTTACGCATGAGCGGGCGCCAGGCAGCCATGTCCGTATAGCTCTGGATTCCCGAAGTGTGGGTCAGAAGATGCTCGACGGTGATGGTCTTGCCCCGGGTCGGATAGTCGGGGAGGAACTTGGTGATCGGGTCGGAGAGAGAAAGCTGCCCCCGCTCCATGAGCATGAGGATGGACACGGCGGTGAACTGCTTGGTCATCGAGCCGATCTCGAAGACCATGTCGGGTTCGAGGGGAACGCCGAGCTCCAGGTCGGCCAGGCCGTAGGCCTTGCGGACGAGGACCTGGCCGTCCTTCATGATCAGAAGGGCCGCGCCGGGCTGGTCGGGCTTAAAGACAGAGGAGAGGAGCTGGTCAAGTTGGGCGGCGATGGAAGCCGGAGCCTGGGCGGGGGAGAAACCGGGGACGGCGAGGGCCAGGCCGGCGGAGAAGATGATCGGGACGATGAGGGCGGCTTTTCGCATGGGGAGATTATACCGGAAAAGCGGGGTTTTAAGTTGGAGGAATAGCGGCGGAGAGGCGGATTAAATTGATGGTCAAAGATAGAATAGAGCCGGCCGAAACTGTGGAGGAGGCGAGTAAATAGTGCGAAGGATAGAAGCCCTGGAGAAGAAATAAGTAGGCATAGGGCAAAAGCTGAACAGCTTGACAAATGAGTAACCAGATTTATATTTAGAATGAAGCCCAAGGAAGGAGGGTAATGAAATCCAAGTTCTGGACGATAGCGATGGGCTGTGCTTTCATATGTTTCGTTGTTTTATGGATCACGATAGAGAGCATCTTCTACTCGCTTCCTCCTTCACGCGTCCGTGTTTTGGGCTATCAAGTGGCCGGCATCCTCGCTTTTATGGGAATAGCGGGAATCGCAATAGGGATAAAAATCTTAAAAAAGAGGCAACGCCTTGCCGCGGGGTTGATTGGCTTCTTTCTTGTTTTCGTTGTCGTTGCGATCTTAACCTTCATTTTCGGCCCCTAGTTCTATTGATGGCAAGGCGGCTTCAATAGATTTTTTGCTGCGGAGGGCGGTGCGTATCTGAGTAATCTCGACGAGAAGCCGTTGAATCCTACCTTCTCCGGTGATATTCGCGGTCTTATCCCCCCGGACGTTGTCTTTGACTACGAGGCCGCTGCCGAGCGTGTGCGGAAGGAATTGCGAGAGAGACTTCCGGAATAATCAAAGTGGGGTGAGTGAGCGAGCAGATCGCATCTTTGTCCTCGGGCAGGCTAAATCGGGCACTTGGGTGGCCGAAGTCCGTCGGAAGACGGGTCTCGCTGATCACTGTCCCGCCTGGCAACGATGGAAATGCAGCCAATCGCCTGCATCACTCGTTCTTTCTTCATGAAAAGCAGAGACACAGGATCCGCGTTTGATCATAAACGCCTTCGTTCATCCAGGCGGCCAGGAAATGCGAGAATTCTTCGACGGAACTCTTGACCTGCCCGCCTGGATAATCCCGCCGAGTGTAATGGGGGATGGGCCCGGAGTCCTCCATGTAGCGCACGGCCAGAAGTTGAGCGTTCAAATCCGCAATCCTGTAGCTTGTCTCCGGCATGCCGAGGGGCAGGAAGATGTGGTTGCGGCAGTAGGAGCTAAAATCCTCCCCGCTGACGCATTCAACCAGATAGGCCAGGAGCGAAGCGCCCAGGTTTGAATACAATTCCCTTCGGCCGGGGGCCTTGTCCTTCCATACAGCCGGGACATAATGCGCGCCGCCAGGCAGAAGATATTCCATCATGGTCAGGCCCAGGGGCGGGGCGGAATCCGGGTCGAACCAGTCGTAGAAAGCCGGAAGTTCTTCGTCCGTTTTTGGTCCCGTCAGCCCGGAGCTGTGGGTCAGGAGCATGCGCGTGGTGACCGGGGATCGGGGGAATTTCGGATTCCTAACATTGAAGGGGAGGTACAGCCCGATGTCTTGGTCGATATCAACCAATCCTCTTTCCGCAAGCTGCAGGACGGCCGTGGCGATGACGGTTTTTGATAGGGATGCCAGGAGATAGTTGGTTCGGCTCGAGGCCGGAAGGCCGTTTTCCTTGTCGGCCAAGCCGTACGACCCCGTCCAGACGACGCGGTCGTTCTTGATGATGCAGGCCGCGACCGAGGGGATCCGCCGCGCCTGCATCTCTTGGAGGATGGCCTCGTCCAAGGCCGGGCTGTCGGAGAGAGAAGGCTGAACGGCGCAGCAGAGGGCCGCGCAGGCCAGGGAGATCATCAAGCTATTGAACATTTTCGGTTTTCTGCCCTTCATTTTAAAATGCATACCCCGCCAGAACCGCGACGTAGAGATTTCGAGTGCGGTCTTTGTCGGGGTAGAGAGGGACAATGTCGGGAAGAATATCCATGATGTTGTTCAGCCCCACGCCGGAACGCAGATCCACGAGCGCTCGACCGGAGCCGAGCGCATATTCAACGTCCAGGCCTAGGATCAGTCCATAATCGAATGACCTCACATTCGGCAGGGCGGTCGCTTCTTCTTCTTTCCAGATCCTTGTCTGTTTTTCGGCCTTGAGCTTGAGGGCCGTGTAAGGGCCAGCGTAGACCGCGCTGGAGAAAGTCCTCCCGGTCAAGATTTTGTACTTTAAGATCACGGGGATTTCGACATAGAAGATATTGACCTTGCAGACGATATCGTCGTAGAGGTAAGTCGTGCTGCCGTTGCCGCCGCGCAGAGCGTAATTGATTTCTGGCTGGATCTGGAACCGCTTGGAGAGGTCGAACGTCTTGAAAAGGCCAGCCTGGAAGCCCGTCAGAAATTTCCCCCCTGACAGTCCGTTCATTTCATAGCCAAGGACATGCCGGTAATCTCCCGTAGAAGATTGCAGACCCGAGAGGCTCACACCCCCCTTAATCCCGATCTCGGCGTGAAGCGGCATCGAGAGGATCAAGCCAAGAACGAAGAACGGATTTTTAGCGGCGCTGGTCTTCATCGGCTTCATCTGGTCCACCGTCCAAAAAACTCTGCGCCTCGATCGGCAGATGTCTCTTTTCCCGGAACCTTTTTTGAGCAATATCCGTGCCAAGTCCCTCCATTGCCGGCAGACTCGAAGGCCAGGCGGATCTCTACCCGGGGATTCCGTGTCTGTGCTCTAGACAATAACAATGGGCCAGACCGATAACACGTAGGATATGCCCCCTGTTCCGAATGGACCTAACGCAAACGAAGACACGGCCCGTAAATTATCTTTACAGGTGCCGCTCCGGCCATGACTCGCGGCCTCTGGGCTTCCCAAGGAATTAGGCTTGATAAGCCCTTATTTCCATGAGGATATAGTGCTCGAATGCCCGGCCGAATTCCGGGCTTCCGATTTTGGGTTTGGTTCGGGTCAGATAATCGGCCAGGCGAGGCGAAGATATCCGGATATATTTCCTTTGTCGAGATAATTGCGCTGGATTGAATTGGGTTATATTGGGGTGAGTGAGGGGACTTGAATCCCCGTCATAAACGTCGAGCTCGGATGAACGATCGCCCCGGCGACCGTCGGATTCCTGGCCGCCGGATTACGTTGGCCGATCCTGTTTCATCCCATGCTAGAATTGATCCCCGCGCAGACGATCAGAAACACGGCCAGACCGCTCGGCGGTGGTCGATTTATGCTCTCTGGCCGAGATGGGATTCGCCTCCCGCCCACGGCTTGATTTTCTTCAGCGTCTCGGACAGATCATTCTCCGCAACCTCCGTATCGTAAGCGGCTTGGGCCCGCAGCCAGTATCCATTGGACAGGCCGAAGAAGCGGCACAGACGCAAATCGGTATCGGCCGTGATCGCGCGCTTCCCGGCCACGATCTCGCCGATGCGCTGGGCGGGGACTCCGATTTCCTTGGCGAGACGGTACCGAGAGATTCCCATCGGCTTCAGAAATTCTTCGCGCAGCAACTCGCCGGGTGTTACGGGTTTGAGTTTTCTCATGATTCATCCTTAATGATAGTCTACGATTTCGACGTCTTCAGCCCCCGCCGCCGTCCCCCTGATCCGGTGACCGTTCGCCAGAGCCTCAGTTTCTGAGGATTTGAACGATACGATCATGGCCCAATAGTAACGCGACGCGTGATTATTGTCAAGCCTTTTAAGCGATATTCATGAAAGGCCTTGGACGAACGTGAGATGCAGGTGGGGTGGGGGGGACTTGAACCCCCGGCCTGAGTAAAGATCGGCTTCTCGCTATTAGTGTCCCCCTCGGGGATGGTGGAAACCCCTCGCCTTGCAGGCGAAGTATAGGTTCGTGTAATGTGGTCGCATGGTGCGTCCTGAAGCGATGATCAAGGAGGCCGGAACGTGGCGGAATTGAGAGTCGCGTGCTCTATCGTTCCAGCGAGTGAAAGACTCGCCCGGGTAAGCGCCGGAGCGCCCGGTAGCAGGCCAC
>Ga0208047_1000002_pt1 | contig 110269 bp, 79 predicted proteins | sample Kivu_220m_FD_184162 | JGI IMG/M metagenome (GOLD analysis project Ga0208047, IMG submission 184162) | Freshwater microbial communities from Lake Kivu, Western Province, Rwanda to study Microbial Dark Matter (Phase II) - Kivu_220m (SPAdes)... | ecosystem: Environmental > Aquatic > Freshwater >...
GGTGAATATCCATTCGAAAGCGGCCTCCGGCGCCAATTCGATTCCTTCCCCATCGCCGCCGACGTTCATGACGAAGATCGCCTTGAAAAAGGGATGGATGGCGTGGGATGATAGGACGGACGATGAAGTTGAAGCTCTCGACCCGGCTGAAGGTCCTGTTCATCGGGGCCGTCGTCCTGCCGGCGGCCTTCCTCTCCGTCCTCGCCGGCCGGGCCATCAACCGCGAGGAGGCCTACGTCGAGAAGCAGACCGCCCAGACTCTCTCGGCCGAGCTCGTCCACGTCGTCGGCCTGGTCAACGCCGAACTCGAAGCCGTCGGCGAAGAACTCGGCCGGACCGTCCCCGCCATCCCCTCCGACCCGGCCGCTTCCTTCCGGCAATGGAAGGAGGCCTCTCCCCTCGTCCGGACGCCCTTCCTTGTCTCGCCGAAATTCGAGATCCTCTGGCCTCGTCTCGCCGCCGGGGCGTCGGAGGACGAAATTGCCTTTCTCAACGCCAACCGGGAGTTCGTCTCGAACATCAGGGAAATCCCCGTCTATCAAAATATCGTCCTTGCCTATCGAGACGAAATCGCGGCCAAAACGGCGGTTCTGGTCCGGGACCGGGCCGCGCCGGCGAGCGAAAGCCTCGACCGGGCCGGCCTCGGGACGGCGAAGGCGGAGGCCGAGGCCAAGGAGAAGGACGCGCCGTCCCGGCCGGAGGCCGTGAAAGTCAGCCAGAAAATCGACGCCGCGGCCGGAGGAGCGGCCCTTCCGCCGGGCTCCCCAAACAAAACGGAAGCCGCCGCCAGGCCGAGGTCGGCCCCGCCGGATTACGTCCAGACCCAGCAGGCCATGAAAACGTTCGCCGAGAACGAGGATCTCCGCCAGCAGGTCTACCAGGAAGCCCAGCTCCGAGGCCAGGAGCCGGTCCGGCGAAACGTCAGACCGAGCGTCGCCGAGGACCGGGCGGCGGAGGTCGAGCGTCCCGAATCCATCTACATTTCCGAGCCGAAGAAATTCGAGGCGATCATCGCCGGGCGGGATTCGGGGCTGATCCCCCGCTTCCTGGGGGAAGACCTCCGCCTCCTCTTCTGGAAGAAGGAATCCGACGGCCGGATCGCGGGCTGCGTCATCGACCCGGACGCCCTGAAGACCCGGTTGTTGAGACGGCTTCCGGAGGCCTATTCCTCCTCCCGGGTGCTCGCCGTCCTCGACGAGAACGGCCGGCCGCTGACCGCCCCGGCCGGCGACCGTTCCCGCGACTGGCGCAGGCCGTTCGTCTCCCGCGAAATCAGCGAGCTTCTCCCCCGCTGGGAAGCCGCCTCCTACCTCGCCGACCCGGGGCTTATCCGCTCCCGGGCCCACGTCACGGCCGTCGTCCTCTGGGCCCTCGTCCTGACGTTTCTCGTCTCCATCCTCGCCGGCGGGGCGCTCGTTCTCAAGACCGTGGGGAGCGAGATGGACCTCGCCCGGAAAAAGACGACCTTCGTGACGAACGTCTCCCACGAGCTCAAGACGCCCTTGACCTCGATCCGGATGTTCGCCGAGATGCTCAAGGAAGGCCGCCAGCCCGACCCGGCGCGGCGGGGGCAATATCTCGACCTCATGGTCTCCGAGACGGACCGCTTGACCCGGTTGATCAACAACGTCCTCGACTTCTCGCGGCTCGATAAGGGGCGGCGGCCCTACGTCCTCAAACCCCTCGAGGCGGGGCGTCTCGTCGCGGATATCGTCGAAGGCCAGCGCGTCCGGCTCGAGCCCAACGGCTTCGCCGTCGGCCTCCGGACGCCGGCCGGGCCGGTTTTCATCCGGGGCGACGAGGAAGCCCTGAAACAGGCCGTCCTCAACCTCCTCTCCAATGCCGAAAAATACTCAGACGCCCGCAAGGAGGTCGAGGTCGAGCTCGCCGCCGACGAGCGGTCGGCTTTCATCCGCGTCCTGGACCGGGGCATCGGCATCGCCCCCGCCCACGCCAAAAAGGTCTTCCAGGAGTTTTTCCGGGCCGACGATTCCCTGACCAGCCGGACGAAGGGAACGGGGCTCGGCCTGCCCATCGCCCGCCGCATCGTCCGGGACCACGGCGGCGAAATCTCGTACGCCCCCCGCGAGGGCGGGGGAAGCGTCTTCACCATCCGGCTGCCGAGGAGCGAAGGGGAATGACCAAGGAGAAAATCCTCGTCGTCGAGGACGACCGCCCGATCCTGACCGGTCTCGTCGACCTCCTGCGCGGCGAAGGCTTCGAGGTCGAGGCGGCCGAGGACGGGAAAAAAGCCCTCCTGGCCTACGGCCGGTGCCGGCCGAATCTCGTTCTTCTCGACATCATGATCCCCGAAAAAAGCGGCTACGACGTCTGCCGCGAAATCCGGGCCAAGGACCGGCTGACCCCCATTCTGATGCTGACCGCCAAGAGCCAGGAGGTCGACAAGGTCGTCGGCCTGGAGCTCGGCGCCGACGACTACGTCGTCAAGCCTTTCGGGGTTTCCGAGCTCCTGGCCCGGGTCCGGGCCCTTCTCCGGAGGGGGCGGCGAGAAGAGACCGTCGAAGACAAGAGCCCGATCGCCTTCGGCGATATCCGGATCGACCCCCGGACCCACGAGGGGACGAAGGCCGGCCGGCCGGTCGCCTTCACGGCCAAGGAGATCAAGCTCCTCCAGTATTTCCTCCGCCGCGAAGGGGAGGTCGTCGAGCGTTTCGACGTCCTGGAAGCCGTTTGGGGGATGCGCTACGAGGGGACGACCCGGACTCTCGACCAGCACATCGCCAAGCTCCGCCAGAAGGTCGAGGACGACCCGGCCGAGCCGAAGCACATTCTCACCGTCCACGGCGCGGGCTACAAATTCCGGCGACATCCTTGATCTCCCCGGCCCTGTAATACCGGACCTGATATCCGCCTAACAACTTTTCACCGCAACTCCCCTTTTACACATTGAGAGACAGATATGTTATTCGCCTAATATTTCCTCGATAACTTCGCTTATGTCACGCGGAATTTTCATAAGGTCAGGACTTCTTCCCGGACTTGATGCAATCGAATAATTCGAGGAGCTTGGAGATCATCGAAATGGCATCGAACGGCATCCAGGATGGCCGATCCTCCCGAGCGGCGTTTTCGATGATCCCGTTTATGATGCGATGATAAGGGCCTGCTGACGTCGTGTCAAATTCAAGTGACGATTGACATGGAGGCGGAGTCCGGGATACTGTTTTCCCCACCCCCAAGGAGGTCCCCGATGATTCGACCCGTCCGGAAATCAACCTTCGTTTCGGTTCTCGCCTTGACCGGCGTCTTCGTCGCGGCGGCGGCCGCCCAGACGTTCGAGGCCAAGATGTTCTCCGGCCTGCGCTGGCGCTCGATCGGCCCCTATCGGGCCGGCCGGACCCGCGCTCTGGCCGGCGTCCCCTCCCGGCCCAACGTCTTCTACATGGGCGTCTGCAACGGCGGCGTCTGGAAAACGACCGATTACGGCCGGACCTGGAAGCCGATCTTCGACGACCAACCGACCGGTTCGATCGGGGCGATCGCCGTGGCCCTCTCCGACCCGAACATCGTCTACGTCGCCTGCGGGGAGGGGCTCCAACGGCCCGACCTCTCGGTCGGCGACGGCATCTACAAATCGACCGACGGCGGCGAGACCTGGACGCACCTCGGCCTGCGCGACGGCCAGCAGATCCCCCAGATCATCGTCGACCCGAGGAATCCGGACAGGCTTTTCGCCGCCGTCCTGGGTCATCCCTACGGGCCGAACGAGGAGCGGGGGATCTTCCGCTCCCTCGACGGCGGGCGGACATTCCGGAAGGTCCTCTATAAGGACGAAAACACGGGGGGATCCGAGCTCGCCTTCGATCCCTCGAATCCCGACATCGTCTACGCCGGGATGTGGGAATCCCGGCAGGGGCCCTGGGAAAACGCCGCCTGGAGCGGCACGGGCGGAGGCCTCTTCAAGTCGACCGACGGGGGGACGACGTGGCGTCAGCTCTCGCTCGGCGGCGAGGAGGCCATCGTCCAAATCAACCTCGGGATCGCCCCGAGCGATCCGCGCCGCGTCTACGCCGCGGCGGCCGTGGGTCGCGGGACGGCCCTCTACCGCTCGGACGACGCCGGTGAGACCTGGACCCGCCTATCCGATACTCGGCCCGCCGCCCGTATCGGCGGCGGCGACCTCCCCCGCCTGGCCGTCCATCCCGGGAATTCGGACATCGCGATCGTCGCCGGCACGGTCTCCTGGAAAACGACGAACGGGGGGAAGACCTGGGCGGCGTTCAAGGGCGCCCCGGGAGGCGACGATTACCAGCACGTCTGGATCAACCCGACGAATCCCGACATCATCTTCTACGCCAGCGACCAAGGGGCGGTCATCTCGGTGAACGGAGGCCAATCCTGGAGCTCCTGGTACAACCAGCCGACGGCCCAGCTTTACCATGTCGCCGCCGACAACGACTTCCCCTACCGGGTCTACAGCGGCCAGCAGGAAAGCGGCTCGGCGGGAGTCTCGAGCCGCGGCAACGACGGACAGATCACCTTCCGGGAATGGCACCCGGTCGGAGTCGACGAGTACGGGTACGCCGCGCCCGACCCCCTCGATTCCAACATCGTCTACGGCGGCCGGAGCGTGACCCGCTATGACCGCCGCACCGGCCAGGTCCAGAACGTCGGGCCGAAACCCGTCCGGACGCCCGATTGGCGAACGGTCCGGACCCAGCCCGTCCTCTTCTCGCCCGTCGATCCCCACATCCTCTATTTCGCCGCCAACACCCTCTGGAAGACGGCCGACGGCGGCCGGAGCTGGACGCAGATCAGCCCCGACCTGACCCGGAAGACGTGGGAGGTGCCGGACAACGTCGGAAAATACAAAGCCGAGGCCTCGGCTCAGCCGACGCAGCGGGGGGTGATCTACACGATCGCGCCCTCGTATATCGATGTCGACCGGATCTGGGTCGGAACCGACGACGGCCTCATCCATATGACGACGGACGGCGGGCGGAATTGGACCGACGTCACTCCAAAGGAAATCGGCCCGTGGGCCAAGGTTTCGATCATCGACGCCGGGCGGTTCGACGCCCAAACGGCTTACGCGGCCATCAATACCCTCCGCTTGGACGACATGCGGCCTCACGTCATCCGGACCCACGACGGGGGAAAGACCTGGACCCGCATCACGGCGGGCATCCCCGACGGCGCCCCGGTGAACGCCGTCCGCGAGGATCGGGAGCGGAAAGGCCTCCTCTTCGCCGGAACGGAGCGCGAAATCTACGTTTCCTTCGACGACGGGGACCGTTGGCAATCGCTTCGCCTCAATATGCCGGCGACCTCGATGCGCGACCTCATCGTCAAGGACGACGACCTCGTCGTCGCCACCCACGGCCGGGGATTCTGGATTCTCGACGACATCACTCCCCTCCGCCAGCTCACGGCCGAAACCGCCGCCGCCGATGTCGTCCTGTTCAAGCCCCAGGTCGCGACCCGCGTCCGCTGGAACATGAACACCGACACGCCCTTGCCGCCGGACGAACCGGCGGGCCAGAATCCCCCCGACGGGGCGATCATCCATTACGCCTTGAAGAAAGACGCCGGCGGGCCGGTGACGCTCGAGATTCTCGACTCCGCCGGCCGGACGATCCGCCGCTACGCCGGCACGGATCCTGCGGAATTGCCGGCGGCCGAGGCGGCGCCGGTTCCCCTCTATTGGTATCGCCCGCCGCAAAGACTGGGGACGACGGCGGGAATGCACAGATTTTTGTGGGATATGCGCTATCAGCCCTTGAGCGGAGCCGGGGGGCGGGGCGGGCTTCCGATCGCCGCCATCGCTCACAACACGGCGCCGACGCCGAACTCGATCTGGGTCGCGCCGGGGACATATACCGTCAGGCTGACGGTCGAGGGGAAAAGCTGTTCCCAGCCGTTGACCGTGAGGATAGATCCCCGAGTCAAGACTTCGTCGAGGGGGATCCAAGAACAATTCGCCCTTTCCAAGGCCTTGTATGACGGCATCCTCGCCTCCCAGGCCGCGCTCGAGAAATTGCGCGGTCTTCGGGCCCAAGTCAAGAAGGTCCAAGAAAAGGCGGGCGAAAACCAGGCCGCGGTTTCCCTGGCGCTCTCGGAGTTCGACAAAAAAGCCGCGGCCCTCGAGGGCGGCGGAGGAGGACCCGGTCAGAGGGGCGGAGGCGGGATGGGAATGGGAGCCGCCGGTGGGCCGGAAACCCTGGCCGGGATCGCCGCCGGGCTCTCTTCGTTGATGAACCTCCTCCAAGGCGCGGACGCCGAACCGACCACCCAAGCGAAGGATGCCGTCGCCGAGCGCCTCCAAGCCCTGGCCGCTTTGATGGGCCGATGGGATGACCTCAAGGGACCGGAGCTTGCCGCCCTCAACGCCCGGCTCAAGGAGGCCGGACTGCCGGCGGTCGAGGTCAAATGACCTTGACCTTGTAGAGCTTCAGCGTCTGGGGAACGATGATCTCCGTCCCCGGAAGGGACGCCTTGACCTTTTTCGTCAGCTCCTGATACTGGGCGTCCGAGCCGTGGAAGGCCACGATGACCCTCGCCCAGCCGTCCCGGTCCTCAAGAAACATCCCCTCCCTTCCCGCGTATAACCCGGTGGAAGCAACGTTCTTGGCCCCGGAGCCGTAATTTCATGAAGGAGACATCATCATGAGGAAATGGGCGTGGTTCTCGTTGGCTCTCCTGATCCTCTCCGCTTTTCCCCCGGAGGCGGCGGCCAATACCCTTTGGACAACTCTCATCCCCGCCGACGCCCGATGGGTGATCCATATCGACGTCGCCCGCCTCGCCGAGACTCGGATCAAGGCCCTGCTTTACGAGGATTCGGGAGGAGGGATCGGGCGAGCGGTCAAGGAGATGGAGGCCGCGGGGAAAATCAACCTCCTTCGCGACATGTCCGGCGTGACCATCATCGGGCTGGGGCCGGAGGAAAAAGATACCGTGGTCGTTTTCGAGGGCAAGGTCGACCGGGAATATCTCCTGTCGCTCATCAAACTCGAAAAGTCCACCAGGGAAATTCCCTACGGAAAATTCACCCTCTATAACTGGGGTTCCGCCGAATACGGCGTTTTCGCCTCGGACAATTTGACCCTGATCGGCGGGAACGCCCGGACGATCCAAGCGGTCCTCGACGCCTGGGAAGGCAAGGGCCGGGCCGCGACCGGCTCGCCGCTCCTGGGCAAGCTCGCCTCCGTCTCTCCGGGAGCGTTCATGGTCGCTTCGACGAACAATATCTCCGCCCTGACCAGGGATAAGGAAAGCTCGGCGATCCTCAGAAAGGCGGGGGCCGCCGTCCTCCACCTCGGGGAAGAGAAAGGGATCGTCAAGATCAGGCTCGTTCTGGACACCGATTCGGCCGAGACGGCCTCCAACCTGACCAAAATCGTCGACGGCCTGATCGCCATGCAAGCCATGGGCGGGGAAAAGCCCCCCCGAGGGATCGATTTTCTCAAGGACCTAAAAATTTCCCGGGAAGGAAGCGTCATCCAGGCAATCCTAGAGACGGCGGTCGAGAATCTTTCCCGCCGGCCATTCTCCTTCATCCGCCTGCCCTTCTAGCCGGAGGAGTGATTGAGCGTAGACCGGGGCGGCGTTTCCGACGAGGAACTCGCCCTCCAAGCCAGGGCCGGCTGCCGACGGAGTTTCGAGGAGCTCCTCCTCCGGTATGGCCGCCGCCTTTCGGCCTTTCTCCGGCCGCGAATCGCCTCCGGCCAGGACGTCGAAGACATCATCCAAGAGACCTTCCTGCGGATTTTCCGGAATATCGACCGCTACGACCCCCGCTGGAAATTTTCGACGTGGGTTTACACCATCGCCGGGCGGTTGGCGATCGGATATTACCGGTCGCAGTCCAAGAGCCGGAAAGCCGAAGGCGCGGCCAAGGCGAATCTCGAGACTGTCGAGACCTCGTCCCCGCCTCCGTCCCGGTTCAACCTCTGGGAAGCGGCCCAAGGCCTTCCGCCGAAGCAGTATCAAGCCCTCTGGCTTTTCTATACGGAGGAGATGACGGTCAAGGAGGTCGCCGGAATAATGGGCAAAACCTCGCTCGCCGTCCGGATGCTCCTCCACCACGGCCGGCACAACCTGGCCGGGCTTGTCGACCGGGCCGATGTCCCGGAGGCCGTCGGTTCGGCGCCGCGCGCTCCGGTCCGTTTCAAGGAGAATCTGGGATGAAATGCGGAATCGTCAGATGGCTCGCCGCCTCGGCCCGCGACCTTCCCCGTCCGGTCCAGCGGCATCTCGCCCGCTGCCCTTCTTGCCGGGACTACGTCCGCGTCACCCGGGCCCTCGCGGAAACCGCGCGGCGCGACGCCCCGGCCTATCTCGAAACGGTCCCGCCGCCGAAGAGCGGCGGCTTCGTCGACAAAGCCCGGACCGAGGCGAAGCCGGGGACATCCTTCCGCCTTGTCTACCGGCGGATGTGGATTCCGGCCTCGGTCGCCGCCGGCCTCGGTCTCGTCGCCCTCCTCGTCTTCCGCCCCGGAACGAATCCGCCGGGAGTCCGCTGGGGGCAGGTCGTCGCTCCGCTCGAAAACCTGCCGGCGGCCGGCGAGGCCGTGTGGAACTTGGCCGTCGAAATGGAATCGCCCCTCGAGAGGGAATTCGAGAGCCTGCGGAAAGCCGTGACCTCCGCCGCCCAAGTCCTCGAGGCCGGCCTCGACCTCAGGATGCCGGTTTCCTTGTCAGGACCGTCCCCGGGCGTTTTCCGGTGAGCCGGCCCGCCTCGACGACGAACGTCCCGTTGACGAGGACGAACTCGACCCCCGCGGCGTATTGGTGAGGCTCGAAGAAGGTCGCCGTGTCCCTGATCGTCGCGGGGTCGAAGACGACGAGGTCGGCCCGGAAACCCTCCCGGACCATCCCCCGGTCGCGCAGCCCACAGATCAGGGCCGGCAGCGAAGTCATCGACCGGACGGCGCTTTCGACCGACTGGACATTTCTCTCCAGCGCGTAATGGCGGATCTTCCGGGGAAAGGTCCCATAATAGCGGGCATGGACGGGGCCGTCGCCGGGAAGGGCGATCGATCCGTCGGAGGAAGTGGCCACCCAAGGCTGCCGGTAGAAGGCCTCGATATCGACCTCCGAGAGCGAGAATCCCCGCAGCCGCGCCCCGCCAGGCCGGTTGGGGAAGCCCTCGAGCTGGAGGCGGACGGCTGTTTCGACGGCGGAGAGGCCGCGGCTCCGGGCGATCTCGGCCAGGTTTTTTCCAATGAGGGCTTTGTCGGGATAATCCATGACGAGGATGTTCTCCGCCCCGCCCCGCCAGTTGATGGCCGCCCGGATGTCCATCTCCAGGGCCTTGACCTTCTCCGGGTCGCGGAGAACCGTTTCGACGTTTTCCTTGGGAGAGCGGCCGACGGCCCAATCCGGGATGAGGACGGCGCTGCCGTCGCTACCTGACGTCGCGTACGGATAGCAGTCCGCCCAGATATCCACGCCCCGCGCCCGGGCCTCCTCGATCAAGCGGATGAGGACACCGCTCGCCCCCCAGAAGTCGGCCCCCCGGGCTTTAATGTGCGAGGCGACGACGCGGGCGCCCGTCTTCTCCGAGACTTCGATGAGCTCCTGGATATTCTCGATCATCGTCGGCGGCCCGGGCTTGTCCCGGCTGGGGACATACCACATCGGGGTCAGGCCGGAGGACCGCTCGTGGGCCATGTAGACGCCGTCGAAGGGGACGAGTTCCTTGACAAGGGAGACGATTTCGTCCTTCGTGCTCCAGATGGCCGGAACATATTCGAGCCCCGTGGACATTCCCGCCGCCCCTTCTTCCATGGCCCGGCGGACGAGGGCGGCCATTTTTTCGACCTCCTCGGACCGGGCCGGCCGCTTGTGGTCCGCGCCCATCACCGCCCGGCGGACGGCGTTGTGGCCGATCATGAGGAGGACGTTCGGACCCGTCCCCTTCCGGACGAGAATTTCCCGCTGGATCTTGAGGTCGGGCGGGCCGTAACCGCAGGAGTTGGAAACGACCGTCGTCACGCCTTGGCTGATGTAGTTCGGCGCCCCGAAGCGGACTTCGCTCGTCCCCGACCAGACCTCTTCGCGGACGACATTGTCGTAGGTGTGGGTGTGGATGTCGATGAAGCCGGGAGCGATGATTTTCCCCTTGACGTCGATCGTCCGCGCCGCCCGGGCCTTCCCCCGGAGCTTGCCGACGGCGGCGATCCTTCCGTCCTTGACGGCCACGTCGCCGTAAAACCAAGGATTCCCCGTCCCGTCCAGGATTTTGCCGTCGACGAAGAGAATATCATAGACGGCCTCATCGGAAGCGGGCGGGGCAAGGGCAACCGCTCCGGAAGAGACAAGGAGGACGACGGCCAGAAAAAAACTCAGCCGAGAGGCGAGAACTTTAAGCGTCATGGCGACCCTCCCCCCGGAAAATTACCTGAACTCCGGGACAAGGTCAATAAAAAAGGGGACGGTTCCCTTTTCCCGAGGACAAGGGAACCGTCCCCTTTTCCGTTTCCGATCCGCCCGCACGAATCAGCCGAGGATCGCGTCCTTGCAGGCCTTCGCCACGCGGAACTTGAGGACGCGCTTCGCCGGGATCTGGATCGTCTCGCCGGTCGCCGGATTGCGGCCCTGGCGCGCCTTCCGGTCGACGAGGACGAGCTTGCCCAGCCCGGGAACGGTGAATCCGAACTTGGCGTTCGCGTAGGCCATCCCGATCAGGGCGTCGATCGCCGCCCCGGCCTGCTTCTTGGAGATTCCGGCCTTCTCGGCCACGCCGGCCACGATCTGGCTTTTCGTCATCGCATTGGCCATGAGATCCTCTCTCCTTTTCGACAAAAATGATTGAGCTCCCGAGGGCTCTGAATCTTCGGCGAGCACTATAGACGGATTCCGGAAAAAAATCAATCCCGCCGCGGGCTGAGAGTATAACACTTTTGCCATTTCACCCAGAAAGCCATGGCGCGGCCGTGTCCCCTGAAGCGAAATGGGACCCTCGTCAGGGTGATGCAGCGAAGGGGATATGGCCGCGCCATCGGCATTTCTGGCCTTATACACAAAGCGTATTACGGTCAGCGCCGGGCGGGCTTAAATCTTTTCCCGGATCATCTGCCGGCGACGGCTGAGGACGGAAGGGTCGTCGGCTCGCACGACGAGGTCGAAAAGATAGGTCCCTTTCCCGGGCGGAACATAGGGAACGCGGAGGTCGAGCCGGGCGAGGCTCTCGGCCTCGTCCTCACGGAGGGTGAAGACCTTATCGGCCCGGAGCGTGTCGACCTTGCGGTTGTTTCGATAGACGCGGACCTCGACGGCAAAAGCCGCCGAGAGGGTCTTGTCCTCCTTCTCCAGGAAGCGGACGGATTTGACCGGGATGGAAATTTCAAGGGCCTGATTTCGATAGTCCGCCTTGAAGCGGAGCGGATCCCCCAAACCCCGGAGGTGGTCGCGGCTGATCCATTCCTCCTTGGCCCGGTCCATGAGCTCGGAATTCGTGCTGAGGGTCCGGAGCTTCGTCGCCGGAACCTGGAAGCTCTTCTCGAGTTCGTCGGCTTCGGGGTCGTAGGTTTTGGGGTCCAAGGAGGTGAAATAGAGGGGCAGCCGGAACCGCTCGTAGTACCAGACCGCGGCCCCGGACAAGCGGAAGCCGTCGTCGAAGTCGACCTTGTCCCGGGCCGCCAGGGACCAGGACATGCCCACGAAATCCGGAGGTCCGAGGACGATATAGGCCACGCCCCGGTCGGTGTTCCAGCCCCGGTTCCTGTGCAGGCGGGAAGGCGCCGGTTTCCGCCGCGTCTGGCCCAGGACGCCGAACCACTCGTTGGCGAAGGCCACCCGCCTCTCGAATTCCACCCTGTTCTCGTTTTCGGGGGTCGTCGGGTCGGGATCTCGGGTTTTCCAGAAATCGGCGATGTATTCCTGCTTAGCCGCCGCATCGGGGAGATGAAGATAGAGCTCGATTTCCTCCTCGGTCATGAGGAGCGAGGTTTTCTCTAAAAACGCGTCGAAGAAAAGGTCCGTCCGGATCAGCCGGGCCTGGCTGCACCCGAAAGCGCCGGCTAAAAAAAGGGCGAGACACGCCCCCCTCAGCACCCTGAAACGAGCTGAATCCATGCCCTGCCCTCCAGATCATATTACGCTTCCGCGGCGAAAACGTTACTTTTTCGGACTCTCTTCTTCGCCGGCCTTTTCGTATAAAATAGACCCTCATGCCCCGACCGTCCATGGAGGTTTTCTCATGAAAAAAACGTTCGCCGTCCTCACCGCCTTCGCCGTCGTCCTGATGTCTCTCGCCGGACCCGCCCGGGCCGCCGGGCGCAACGGGTACTATCGCTATCCGGCGATCTCCAAGGACGTCATCGTCTTCACCTCGGAGGGGGACCTCTGGACCGTTCCCCTCGAGGGCGGAGCGGCCCGCCGTCTGACGACCCATCCGGGAATGGAGAGCTTTCCGGCCGTCTCCCCGGACGGGACGACTCTCGCCTTTGCGGCCCAATACGAGGGGCCGACCGAGGTCTACACGATGCCGCTCCAGGGCGGGCTTCCCGTCCGCCGGACCTTCGCCGGGCAGACCTCGACCGTCGTCGGCTGGACGCCGGACGGAAAAATCCTCACCGCGACCCAGAAATATTCGACCCTGCCCAACACCCAGCTCGCCGTCCTCGACCCCCGAACCGGCGCCGAGACGCTCATTTCTCTCGCCCAGGCCGCCGACGGCAGCTTCGAGGCCACGGGAAAAACCCTCTTCTTCACCCGTCTGCCTTTCCAGGGAAGCTATACCAAGCGCTACCGGGGAGGGACGGCCCAGAACCTCTGGAAGTACGCCGAAGGGAGCGGGGAGGCCGTGCCTCTCACGGCCGATTATCCGGGAACGAGCAAGAATCCCCTTCTCTGGCAGGGGCGGCTCTATTTCCTCTCCGACCGCGACGGAACGATGAATCTCTGGTCGATGGACCTCGAGGGCCGGGGGCTCAAACAGTTGACCTTCCATAAGGGATACGACGCCAGTTCCCCCTCCCTCTTCGGCGGACGGATCGCCTACCAGCTCGTCGCCGACCTCCATGTCTTCGACCTCGACTCCGGCCGGGATCGCCGGGTCGAGATCACCCTCCCCTCCGATTTCGAACAGATGAGAGAACGATGGGTCTCCCGGCCGCTCGAGTATCTTACCTCGGCCCATCTCTCGCCCGCCGGCGACAAAGTCGTTCTCGTCTCCCGGGGACAGGTCTTCGTCGCCCCCGCCGGCGACGGCCGCTGGGTCCGGGTCACCCGCAAGGAAGGCGTCCGCCACCGGAGCGCCCGCTTTTTCCCCGACGGAAAGAGCCTGATGGTCCTCTCCGACGAGACCGGCGAGTGGGAATTCTCCCGCGTCCCGGCCGACGGGCTGTCCGCCGGCGCTTCTCTCACCAGCGGGGCCAAGGTCCTCCGCTTCGACGGGCTCCCCTCGCCCGACGGACGCCGCTTGGCCTTCGCCGACAAGGACAACCAGCTCTGGATCGCCGACCTCGAGAAAAAAACGCAGAAGAAAGTCGCCGAAAGCGCCAACGGGATGTACGAGGACCTGGCCTGGTCGCCCGACGGCCGCTGGCTCGCGGCGGTCCAATCGGCTGACAACCAATTCGCCCAGATCCTCATCCTCAACGCAGAGACGGGCGAGGCCGTCCCCCTCACCAACGACCGGGTCGATTCCACCAGCCCCGCCTGGAGCCCGGACGGAAAATGGCTCTATTTCCTTTCGGACCGCGTTTTCCAGAGCGTCGTCGGCAGCCCTTGGGGGGCCCGCCAGCCCGAGCCCTATTTCGACAAGACGGCCAAAATCTACGCCGCCGGCTTGACGGCCAAGACGGCCTTCCCCTTCCTCCCGGCGAACGAGCTCGCCGCGGCCGGCGACGCCTCCGAGCCCCGGGACGAGAAGAAGGAGAAGAAGCCCGTCGAGGTCGTCATCGAGTTCGGCGGACTCCAGGACCGCATCTATGAAGTCCCGCTCCCGGTGGGCGTCTATTCGGGCCTCACCCTCAACGAGAAATTCGTCTTCGTCATCGACCGGGAATCCCGGGCCGCCGGCCGGGCCAAGCTCCAGGCCGTCGAGGTCAAAAACAGGGACGTCAAGGCCAAGACGCTCGTCGAGGACGTCCGCAACTTCGAACTTTCGGCGGACGGAAAGAAAATCCTCGTCCAGAAGGGCCAGGACCTCTACGTCATCGACGCCGGGGGAAACGCTCCGGCCTCCCTGCCCGAAAAGAAAATCGACCTCTCGAGCTGGACATTCTCCCTCGACCCGCGCCAGGAGTGGCGCCAGATGCTCCTCGACGCCTGGCGGATGGAGCGTGATTATTTCTACGACCGGAACCTCCACAACGTCGATTACGACGGCCTTCTCAAGCGGCATGAGCCTTTTCTCGACCGGGTCAGCGACCGCTCCGAGCTCAACGACCTCCTCGCCCACCTCGTCGGCGAGCTCTCGGCCCTCCACACCTTCGTCCGCGGCGGAGACATCCGCCAGGGGACGGACAACATCGCCCCGGCTTCGCTCGGCGCCCGGCTCATCCGGGACGAAGCCAAGGGCGGCTATCGGATCGACCATATCTACCGGTCCGATCCCGAGTATCCCGAGCGCCTCTCGCCGCTGGCCAAGCCCTGGCTCGCCGTCCGCGAGGGCGACGTCATCGTCGCGATCAACGGCGTCCCGACCTTGAGCATCGCCGACCCGTCGCTCCTCCTCCGGACGACCGCCGGCCGCCAGGTCCTTCTCGAGCTCAAGCCGTCGGGAGGCGGCGCGGCGGTGAAGGCGATCGTCTATCCCATCACCGCCGGTGCCGAATCCGACCTCCGTTACGCCGAGTGGGAGTATACCCGGCGCCTCGAAGTCGAAAAACAGGGGAAGGGCGAGATCGGATACGTCCATCTCCGGGCCATGGGCGGCGGCAACTACACGGAGTGGGTCAAGAATTTCTACCCCGTCTACAATCGGAAGGGGTTGATCATCGACGTCCGCCACAACCGGGGCGGGAACATCGACTCCTGGATCCTGGAGAAACTCCTCCGCCGGGCGTGGTTCTACTGGCAGCCGCGGGTCGGCCATCCGACCTGGAACATGCAGTACGCCTTCCGCGGCCACATGGTCGTCCTCTGCAACGAATACACGGCCTCGGACGGCGAGGCCTTCGCCGAGGGGTTCCGCCGGCTGGGCCTGGGCAAAGTCATCGGGACGCGGACCTGGGGCGGGGAGATCTGGCTGAGCTCGTCGAACGTCCTCGTCGACCGGGGATTGGCCTCGGCCGCGGAGACGGGCGTCTACGGACCCGAAGGCGTCTGGCTCATCGAAGGCCACGGCGTCGAGCCCGACATCGTCGTCGACAACGCGCCCCGCGCGGCCTTCCTCGGGAAGGACGTCCAGCTCGAGGCCGCGGTTAAGCATCTCCAGGAGAAAATCGCCAAGGACCCCATCGAGGTCCCCAAGCACCCGCCCTACCCCGACAAGAAGAAATAACGGTTCAGGAACAAAAACCTTCCGCGGGACGTATTAAGATCGAGAGGATCATTCTATGCCCAACCACCGTTTTCTCGTCCTATGTTTGCTCGGTTTTCTCGTTCTGGGACCGGCCTTGGGGGATCAAACGGCCCCCGCCCCCGCTTTCAAAGATGCCAAGGCGATGCCCGAAGGCTTGAAGGGCGAGCGGATCCGGGCGACGATCGAGGCGATGAATTCCGGGAATCCCGACCTCATCCGTCGCTTCATCACCGAAGCCCTGACGCCCCAGTTCCGGGCCGCCGCCCCGATCGAGGGGCACGTCGAGGTCATGCTGGGGCTCCTGCGCGAGACGGGAGGGCTCGATTTCTACGGAGTCCGTACCTATACCCCCGAGCGCAAAGGGCTCATCGTCGTCATCGCCAAGGACCGGAACCTGGGGAACTGGAAAGCCCTGTATTTCCGGTTCACCGAGGACGCGGCCGTGCTCATCGCCGGCCTGAACATCCAGGACGCGCCGCCCCCGCCCGATCTCGTCGAAAGTCCTCTTTCAGAGGCCCAGGCCGTCGCCGAGGTCAAGACCGCCGCCGCGGGGCTCATCGCCAAAGGAGCCTTTTCCGGCGCGCTCCTCGTCGCCAAGGGCGAGACCATCCTTTTCACCCAGTCCGGAGGCGAGGCGAGCAAGGCTTTTCACGTTCCGAACAACGTCGACACGAAGTTCAACCTCGGGTCGATGAACAAGATGTTCACCTCCGTGGCCGTCGCCAAGCTCGTCGAAAAGGGAATTCTCGGGCTGGACGATCCCATCGGGAAGTATGTCGACGAATCCTGGCTCCCGAAGGAGGTGACGGCCAAGATCACGATCCGCCACCTCCTGACCCACACCTCGGGGCTGGGCAGCTACTTCAACGAAGTCTACGACCGGAGCTCGCGGGCCCTCTTCCGGAAACTCGAAGATTACAAGCCGCTCATCAAGGACGACCGGCCAGCCTTCGAGCCGGGTTCGCGGTTCCAATACAGCAACACCGGGATGTTCCTCCTCGGCGTCGTCATCGAGAAGGCGACGGGCGAGGACTATTTCGACCACATCCGCAAGGAGATCTACGGGCCGTGCGGAATGACGAACAGCGATTCCTACGAGATGGATATTCCGGTCGAGAACCTGGCCGTCGGCTACAGCCCGGATCCGAAAAGCCCGACGGGCTGGCGGAACAACCTGTACGCCCACGTCATCAAGGGAGGGCCGGCCGGGGGGGGATTCTCGACGGTCAAGGACCTCCACAAGTTTGCCCTCGCCCTCCTCGGCGGCAAACTCATCGGCGGCGAGATCTTGAAGACCATGTGGACGGATTATAAAGGGTCCAACTACGGATATGGATTCGTCGTCCGGCAGGGCCCGCTCGGCAAAGTCGTCGGACACAGCGGCGGCTTCGACGGCATCAACTCCAATCTCGACATCCATGTCGAAAGGGGATATATCGTCGCCGTCATGTCGAACGTCGACCGCGGCGCCTCCCCCCTGGCGGCGAAAATCGGCCGGGTGCTCGGACGAATCCAATCGAACTGAAAAGCGCGGCGGCTAGACGCCCGGAAGACCGCTCGGTCAAGAAAAGACCGGTCCGATATCCGACGAAATCGCGGCCTTGACCGTGTCCATGAGCCCGGCCATGGTTTCGGGAGTGTATCCGGCCACGGGGACGGGCGGATGAAAGACGATCCGGACCCGCCCCTTCCGGATGAGCCATCTCCCCCTCGGCATCAAGGCGTAGGTTCCCCGGATCGTCACCGGGACGATGGGCGCGCCGCAGTCAAGGGCCAGGAAAAAGCCGCCCCTCCGGAAAGGCTGGAGAATCCCATCCCAGCTTCGCGTCCCTTCGGGAAATATCAGAAAAGAATGCCTTTCTCCGCGAACCGCCCGGACGGCCCGGCTGATGCTTCGCCGTCCGGCGCCGAGGCCCTCCTTCTCGACGGGGATGTAGCCGACGAATCTCATCCCCGGCCCCATGACGGGAATTCCCAAGACGAATTTCTTGACGATGAACCGAAGGGGCCGGTCGAGGACGGTCGTGAGGAGCGGCCCGTCGAGGAAGCTTTCGTGATTGGACATGAAGACATAGGGACGCCCTCGCTCGAGGGCCTCGAGGCCCCGGGCTTCGATCTCGATTCCCAGGACGCGGCGGCCGACGTCCATCATCCAGACGCCGCAGGTGATGAACGTCTCCCTCAATCCGAAGAGCATGCAGAAGGCGAGAACCGGAATGGCCAGGATCCCCAACAGGAGAAAGGCGAAGACGAACAGCCCGTTCCGCATCATTTGCCCCGATTATAGCACATAGGTCGGACTTGCCCCCCCTCGTCGCTCCCCAGCCGATTTCCAGCGGCGTGTTGCGGCGACATGACCATCCTCTAACCCCGGCCCCGGGGAACCAGTCCCGTCGGTTCCCCCCCTTGGCAAAGCCGTGGGGCCCCCCCTCCGACTCTCGAAGACGCTGACGTTTTTCGGGACTCCCCCTACGAAAGGAGGAGTAGAGGGGGTCAGTATCACTGGTATCGAAGTCTTAGAAGCGTCTTCGTCGGACGGCCATGCCGCCGCATGACACGCCGGGCCCCTCGAAGAGCAGCTACTGAGGGGGAGGAAATATGCGCATTGAAGCCGTGCGACGGCCGGCGGCCTAAGGGATTGACCGAAACGCGGATTCCCGGGATAATCCGGACATGAAACGCCTCGCCGCCGCCTGCTTTCTCGCCATCCCCCTCCTCGCCGCCGTCGAAATAAAAGATTACGAAGCCGTCTCTCTCCTCGGGGCGAAGCTCGTCCCGGCGGCGGCCGATAGCGCCGCCCTCGAGAGGTACGAGAAGGCCAAGGCCGACTTCGGCCGGGACCCGTCCGAAGAGAACACGATCTGGCTCGGCCGGCGGGCGGCCTATGCCGGCCGCTACCGCGAAGCGATCGCGGTCTTCAGCGAAGGATTGATCCGCTTCCCCGGCTCATACCGTCTCCTCCGCCACCGCGGCCATCGTTATCTCTCCATCCGCCAGTTCGCCAAGGCCGCGGCCGATTTCGAAAAAGCCGCCTCCCTCGTCCGGTCCGAGCCCCTGGAGGTCGAGGCCGACGGCGTTCCGAACAAAGCCGGCGTCCCCCTTTCGAACACCCAGTTCAACATCTTCTACCATCTCGGCCTGGCCCACTATCTTGCGGGCGACTGGGCCAAGGCCGAGGCGGCCTACCGGGAGTGTCTCGTCTGGTCCAAGAACGACGACTCGATCGCCGCGACCACGGACTGGCTCTACCTGACCTTGCGGCGGGCCGGGAAACCCGAAGCCGCGGCCAAGGTCCTCGAGACGATAAGCCCGAAAATGAAGATCATCGAAAACGCCGCCTACCGCCATCGTCTGCTGATGTACAAGGGAATACTGACTCCGGAAGCCCTCCTCGGCCCCAAGCCGGACGAAAGCGAGGCCGAGCTGCGGGCCAACGCCGCGATCTACCATTACGGGCTGGCCCAGCGCGAGCTCTGGGCCGGGGACAAGGGCGCCGCCAAGACCCGCCTCGAGGGGATCGTTGCCGGAGCGGCGTGGCCGGCCTTCGCTCATATCGCCGCCGAGGCCGATCTGGCGAGGCTTCTCCTCGAGTCGCCCGACCTCTCGAAGCCCGAGACGCTGATTCGGGCCTGGACGGCCTTCTGGAACCTCTACGACCTCGACGCGGTTCCCGCGCTTTTCTCGCCGGGCGACGAAGCGACGTACTTTTCGTCGGAAAAGGCCGGGCTGGTCGCCGGCCGGGAGGCCCTCCTCGCCCATCACCGCGGCTTCGCCTTCGTCCCCGGAGGACAGGCCCGCGACGGCCGGCTCTGGCTCGAAGACGTCCGGACGCGCGTCGACGGGCCGGCGGCTTGGATGACGGCCCGCTGGCTTTTCGACAGGGACGTATCGGCCGCGACTCCCCCCCAGCGCGGGCCGGTGACGTTCGTCCTCGTCCGCGAGGCCGGGGGTGGGGCGTGGCGGATCGCCCACGCCCACTTCGCCAACGATCCGCCGGCGAAATGACGGCTACCGCGCCGGCAGGAGGCGGATCGTTTTTTCAGCCGCGGATTCGACCTTGGGTCGCGAGAAATAGACCGGGAAATACCTCCCCTCGACCCACATCTTGAAGAGGTCGGCATAGTGGGCCGACTTCGGGTCTCCCGACTGGCCCGGCATGTTCATCCCCAGCGACCGGTCCCAATCGGCCGTGTCGGCGATGATCCGGAACGTCGCCCCGCTCGTCTGATTTCCGGCGTTTCCCGTGGCGTTGACCGTATCGCCGCTCCCCCCCCGGGAAAGCGGGCCGAGGTCGAGCTTCGCCCGCAGTTCGGGATTCAGGACCGCGCTGAGCGGATGCCGAAGGCGGACGTAATGCCCGGTCAAGCTCTTCGCCGCCTCGGCCAAGGCTTCCAGCAGTAATTCGTCCCGGGCCGCTTCTGCCGCGGCGGACTCGGCTCCGAAACGCCGGTCCGGGGCTTCGAGCCGCTCGATATCCAGCCTCAGGGACCTTCCGGGAAGGGAAGCCGTGAACCCGCGAGGAGCGAACAGCCGGTTCAATCTTTGGCGAAGGACCCTCTGCCACGAGGCAAACAAGGTCGCGGCCTCCGATTCGGGCGACAGGACGCCGTCCCATCCTTGCAGCAGGGCGAGCGAGGGCTGAACGGAGGGATCACGGGGCTTCAAACCCTTGAGGAGGGCCGTCAACCGGCGCGCCGGAATCGAGAGGACGTCCTGTTGAAGAGAAACCATATCCTCCAATCCGACTTTCGGCCGGGAGCCGAGGACTTCCGTAATCCGGAGGAAGCGGAAAGGGTCGGACCAGAGATAGCCGACGGGATGGGGAAAATCGGGCGGCAGATTGTCCTGGTTGGCCGTGGCGATGAATCCCGCCTCCGGATTGTGGAGGGAGGGAAGCTCCGCCGGTTGGACGAGGCCGTCCCATTCGTACCGTCCATCCCCCGGGACGGGCAGCAGCCCCGTCCAATTCTTCCGCAGGGGCACGATGCCGGTCGCCTGCCAGCCGATGTTCCCTTCGCGGTCCGCCCAGATCATGTTCTCCGACGGCGTCCGGTTTCGGAAGGCGGCTTCCCGGAATTCCGTCCAGTTCCGAGCCTGGTCCATGCGGAGACTGGCCAGATAGGGCGCGCACCCCTTCTCGAGCCACGCCGCCCGGAGAGCGTAGGCTTTGTGGCGTTGGAGGTCCTCGTCGAGGACGGGGCCGTGCCGGGTGAATTTCAGGGCGGCCTGATGAGCGGCTTTCCCCCTGACCGGGATCGCCTCATGAACGACTTTCAACTCTTCCCATCGACCCTGATATCGATATCGGCGAGGATCGTCCGGGTCGAGATCGTAGACGAAGAGGTCCTCCTGGTCGGCGGCGAAAATCGTCAATCCCCAGGCGCCGTGCTCGTTATGGCCGATCGAAACGCCGGGAAGAGCCGGTTCGCCGCCGCCGATGACGTTCCATCCGGGCGCGACGAGATGAACCCAGTAGCGGAGGGACGGAATTTGGAGAGCCCGGTGAGGGTCGTTGGCCAGAAACGGCGATCCCGTCTCGGTCCGTTTCCCGGAGACGGCCCAATTGTTGCTTCCGCCCGGCCCGCCGTCCTCCGGCCAAATCGACGGCGGGGGGAAGGGAATCCCGGACCCCGCCCGGCCCGAAGAGCCGGCGAGATCGTCCGGCCCGAAGCGGACGGCCGAGCGGGCTTGCCGATAGAGTTCGAGGATATCGCCGGACATCAAACCGACGTCGAGTCCGTCGGGAGGACGCAGGCCGGGTTTGCCGGGATGGAGATCGACGATCTTCTCGAGCTCTTCGGGTGGCACGACCTGAAGGGCCTGGGCGAGGGCGACCTCGTCGCCCACGTTCCGGAAAAGGCCGTTATGGCGGGAGACGACGACCTCCGAAGTCCATCGCTCCGGCTTGATCCCGAGGAGCTTGAACTCGAGGGGCAGAAGGGCGGGATCCCCGCGGACGCGGTCGACATAGGCGTTGATGCCCTCGACAAAGGCGGAAATGATCTCTCGGCCTCGAGGGTGGTAAAAGCTCAGCTCCTCGCCGAGGTCGCCTCGGTATTTGAGCAGGCGCGCCCCGACGTCCCGGCCGAGCTCCTCCGGCCCCAGGATTTCGGCCACGGTTCCGGTCGCCTGGCGCCGCCAGAGTTCGAGCTGGAAGAGGCGGTCGGAAGCGACGTTGAAGCCTTGGGCGAAAAAGAGGTCGTGCTCGTCTCGGGCATAGATGTGGGCGATGCCCCAGGAGTCGCGGACGATCTCGACGGAACCGTGGAGGCCGGCGACGACGACGTTTTCGCCGGCCGGAGAGGGGACGCCCTGTCCCAAGGTGGAGGGGCCGCCGATGCCATAGCCGAGAAAGAAAAGGCCGTGGAGGAAGGCCGCGAGCCATCGGCCGCGGCGAGTCAAGATGACCGGCTTCATGGCTGAAGATCGAGGAGCCGCCTAGGCCGGCGAACGTTCATGTCCGCAGAATGGGCAGGCGATCGCGTTTTCCGCGGGGACATAGGATCGGCCGCAAGAAGGACAGGTCAAAGGACGAGGAGGAGGGGCTTCAGGGACGGTCCTCTCCTCGGCCTCGGTCCCCGCGGATGGGCCCAGCGTGCTGGCGGGTCCCCGCCGCCAAAGCCATCCCCCTTCCAGGGCCGGGCTTGATCCGGCGGACGACTTCTTCGCCGAGGACGACTTCGAGGAAGAGCCGCCGGAGCCTCCCGTTTTGGCCTTGGAAGAGGCGAGGAGAAACAGAACGGCGAGGATGATGACGATGAACACCGTCGAGAAGACGATGATCGCCGTCAGCCGCAGCGCCTTCGGCAGGTTGTAGATCTCCAAGCCGTAGCTGAACAGGAAGACGCCGACGACGTAAACCGGGACCAGCCAGACGAGAGTCCGGAAAGCCTGGCTTTCGCTGAGGGCGGATTCGAACCACGTTTGATAAACGACGTAGATGATCCCCCCCAAAGACGCCAAGGCAAGCAAAGCTCCCGGCACCACAATCCGGAGGGGCTTTCCCGGGCGGCTGTCGTCGTTATGATACGCGACGGCTTCCTTGGTTTTGGGGCGGACCTGAAGAAACTCATAATCCGAGAAGGCCATGGATCCTCCTTTCTTCCCTGGCTCGATCCGGATCCCCGGCATCGGACGTTCAGGGGATACTACGGTTCTTCGCTCGCTGTCAAGGCGGGAGGGTTTGAATCCAAACCCCGGTTCATGCTATCTATGTTTACCCGCTCGTCGGTTCCAAGGCCTCGAGAGGCGAAGTCCGGGGATAGATCGCGGAGGTTTTGATGAAAGAGGAGAATATCCGCCAATATCGCCGCGACTATCGGAGATATTCCAAGGCCTGGTTCTTCGGCTTAATCCTCCTCGTCCCGGCCGGCCTCGTGACCGGCGCCCTCGTCAGCGGAAAATACACCTGGATGGAAGGGCTCGGCAGCGGCATCTTCTTCGCCGTGATCCTCTTCCTTCTGATGTTGAGCACATTCCGGAAGATGGATAAGTCCTGGAAAGGCCGGGTCGTCGCCAAATCGACCAAGGAGATCTACGGGACGCGCACCCAGGGGCGCCGTAAGAAACGCGTCCTCCTCAGGACCGCCTATCGCCTCGAGGTCCGGACCGAAGCGGGCCGCAAGGAAACCGTCGAGGTCCATGGGGGGGCTTTCCCGCTCTTCCAGGAGGGCGACGAGCTCGTCAAGCAGAAAGGGATGCCATTCCCCGACTGGGTCCCGCATCCCGGCGAGACGCGGAGGATGTGTGTTTCCTGCGGCCGTCCGTTCGACATCGGGGCGAAGGAGTGCCCCTCCTGCCGTTTCCGATACGAGTGACCGGGGAGACGCGGATTATTTCCGCGCCGCGGCCATGTCGGCGTCCCGAATCTCCCGATATGGCGTCCCGCCCTTCCAATTCGGAAAAGCCGTGTCCATGGCCAGCCGATAGCCGACCTTGAAGAGGAGCTTCAAGTCGTCGACCGCGCCCGAGAGGTCCCAGGCGGAATCGTATTCATCCGTCGTCTTGTGGTATTTTTCGGCGGTGTATTTTTCCCTCTCGGCCAGGGCCCATTCCCTCCCCCGGGCGACGTGATCGGACCCGGAGCTCGGATAGACGGCCGGGATACCCTCCTTGGCGAAGGGGAAGTGGTCGGAGCGGAAATAGGAGCCTTTCTCGGGCGTCGGGTCCGGATTGACCTTCCGTCCCGCCTCCTTGGCCGCGGCCTCGATATAGCCGTCGAGCTCGGAGAGTCCGTAACCGACGACGGTGATGTCGTTCATCGGGCCGAGGACATTCAGGGCGTCCATGTTGATCGCCGCCGCGGTCTTGGCCGTCGGAAAGATGGGATGGGTTGCATAATACACCGACCCGATCAACCCCTGTTCCTCTCCGGTGACCGAGAGGAAGATGATCGACCGGTCGGGCGCGCGCTTGAGTTTCCGGAACGCCTCGGCCAGCTCGATCAAGGCCGCCGTCCCGGTGGCGTTGTCCACGGCCCCATTGAAAATCTGGTCGCCGGCGAGGGCCGGATTCCGTCCGAAATGATCCCAGTGGGCCATGTAGATGACGTATTCGTCGGGACGCTCGGCGCCCGGAAGGAGGGCGATGACATTGTTGGAAACGACCTTCCGGACGCCGTTCTTCAGGGTCAGCGAGGCCTTGAGGCCGAGGGGGAAGGCCTTGAACCCGCGCCGCGCGGCCGCGTCCTTGGCCTTGTCGTAATCGAGGCCGGCGGCGGCGAAAACCTTGCGCGCCGCCTCCAGATGAAGCCATCCCTCGACGGCGCAGCGGGACATGTTGTCGTCGGGGCTGACGAGGGTGTACTGCGGGCCCGTCCGGCCGGTTTGGACGACGCTCCAGGGATAAGCCGCCGGTCCCGTCTCGTGAACGATGAAGAGGCCCGCGGCGCCCTGCCGGGACGCCTCCTCGTATTTGTACGTCCAGCGGCCGTAATACGTCATCGTCTTGCCCGTGAAGAGGGCGGGGTCCTCGGTCGCATAGCCGGGGTCGTTGACAAGGACGACGACCGTCTTCCCCCGGACGTCCAGGGCTTCATAATCGTTCCATCCGTATTCCGGGGCGACGATGCCGTAGCCGGCGAAGACAATCTCCGAATCGGCGAGGGAGACCTCCTCGACGACGCGCTGGGTGAAGGCCACGAATTCCTCCTCGACGGCCAGGGAGAGCATCTTTTTCCCTCCCTTGAGCTGAAGTCCCGACGAGGCATCGGGGCTGAGGACGACCATCGGGACTTCCTGGAAAAAGCTCTCCCCGTTCCCGGGCCGGAGCCCGAGTTTCTCGAACTCCGTCTTCAGAAAGTCGATCGTCTTGGCCTCGCCCGGCGTTGCGGGCGCCCGTCCCTCGAACTCGTCCGAGGCGAGGATTTTCGTATCGGCCGCCAGGTCTTCGGCGGTCAGGCTCTCGAGGGCGGGCCGGAGACGTTTCTCCTCGCTCGCCGGAGCACAGGCCATGAGGCCGAGGATAATAAAAGCCAGTCCCCAACGGATTTTCGCTCTGTTCATGGTTTCTCCTCCGATCATCACCCTCGAACGTTAGCCGGGACGCCCGTTTCTGTCAAGGCTATCGAAACTGTACGCGATTACTTTGGTGATTGTTCGCGAGTCCGGAGGGGGAGCTATGGGCAATTTCCGGATCACAAGCCGGGAAGCCACCCCTCCTCCCCTGCCGAAGAACTCCCGGTGAAGGGCCTGGACAGCCCGATCGCGGCCACAGTCCACGACGTGATCTCCGCTCCGCAGAAGGTGAAGGCCGCGCTGGCCGCGGCCAGGCTGCTTCTGAAGGCGATGCCGTATCCGCCTCCCTCGGGCGCGGTCACGCATTCTTCGAGCGTGCGCTGCGTGGGGTTTTCGGTTCGGCCAAAGCTGAATCCTTTGGTCAAACAAATATCTTGACAATAATGAATGATTTATGATAATTGTTATATTGGCCGGCAAACTAGCCGGCGAATTATCGTGGTTATTGGGCAAGCTAAATGAAGACGACTGAGGATCGAGAAGGCGCGGATTTTCTCTGCAGCCTCGGATTTCGGCATGGAGAGATCGGGACCCACACAAGCCGCACTATTATGTTAAACGAACTCAAGGAGTTGATGTCTTTTTGTCCGCCCGGATCCTTACGCGACGATTACGAGCATGCAATTATTGAAGAGAATTGCCTTGGCAAACGCACCATTGCGACGCGAAAGCTCACGAGGCAACGGCTTATCGAGTTGTATGCGCTTGATCCCGCCGTGCCTCTATTCCGGGTCATACGACGATTGTGGTATTCGGACCGAACGGGGCAACCGCTTCTCGCGATTCTGTTGGCTTTAGCCCGCGATCCGCTGCTGCGGGCGAGCGCACCGCCCGTCCTGCTGATGCGGCCTGGAGAAGAACTCGCACGCCAACAAATGACCGCCGCGCTTAGGCGTGCTATAGGAGATCGATTGAGCGACAGCACTCTCGATAAGGTCGTACGGAACGCGGCGTCCTCTTGGACTCAATCAGGACATCTTAAGGGTCGAGGCAGGAAAGTCCGGCAGTCCGTAACGCCAACGGCGGCGCCTACGGCCGTTGCCCTTCTTTTAGGCCATTTCGAAGGGAAGCGCGGAAAGGCGCTCTTTGACTCGTTCTGGGCACATGTGCTCGACGCGCCAGCCGACGAATTGATGAACCTTGCGATGGATGCCCGTCGCCTGGGCTTCCTCGACATGAACCAGTCGGGCGGCGTTGTCGAGGTAGCCTTCTCGCGGCTCCTGGCCCCGGATGAAAGGCGGTAGGCGAATGGGACGAATCGAAGAACTTGCGGCTCGATACCGTGGCCATATCGGCGCGCCGTGGCAACGCAACCTTGCCGGCGATCAAAAAGCGATTTTCGTGGTTTATCCGAAATCCGATGAGCGGAAGCTCCGGGCGCGGCTGGATCTCTTCGAGATCGCTACAACTTCGACCGGGCACCGCTGGCGCTCGCTAGACCTGACCGACACCTTCGCACGATGGATGGCCGATACCGACTATCGTGATGTCTACTTCGAGGAACCCGAAACGCTGGCCATGAAGCTGCGGAGCAACTTCTTGCAGTACGCGGCGGGCCGGCTACGCTCCGCTTTGACGGCCAAGGGCGTTGACGATGACACGGTGGTCGCTGTCCAGGGCGTGGCGTGCCTCTACGGTTTCACCCGCGTTTCTCTGGTGCTTAAGGAAGTCATCAAGGACATCCAAGGTCGGCTGGTGGTGTTCTTCCCCGGCGAGTACGAGGACAACAACTACCGAATTCTAGATGCACGAGACGGTTGGAACTACCTGGCCGTGCCGATCACGTTCCATGACGGGGTACACGACTAATGAAAAATAAACAACTTTTCCAACGCGATCCGACCTTATCTAAGCTCTTGAACGATGGCGTCGCCACCGTACGAGAGGGTAAGAGCGCCAAGGAAATCGAGACTCTCCGGTACGAGCTTGAGCACTTCGTGTGCGAGGGTCAGTACGAGGACGGCTTGATCCGTATACTGGAGTCGTACCTTGGCAATGTCAGTTCCACAACTCAGCCGGCTGCATGGGTGAGTGGCTTCTTTGGCAGCGGCAAATCACACCTGCTCAAAATGTTCCGCCATCTTTGGGTGGATACCCGCTTTGAGGACGGCGCAACCGCCCGCGGTTTGGCCCGTCTTCCGCACGAAGTACACGACCTTCTGCGTGAACTCGACACGCTGGGGAAGCGCAGCGGGGGGCTGCACGCGGCATCGGGCACATTGCCTTCGGGCGGCGGAGAAAGCGTCCGCCTTGCCGTGTTGAGCATCATTCTGTCATCAAGGGGCCTGCCCGAGGCGCTGCCGCAAGCGCAGTTCTGCATGTGGCTCCAGAAGAACGGCATTTTCGACCGGGTGAAGGCCGCGGTCGAACTGCCCGGCAAGGAGTTCTTCGGCGAACTTCATGACCTTTACGTCAGCCCCATCCTTGCGAAAGCCGTCCTCGACGCCGATTCCAGCTTCGCCGCCGATCTAAAAACTGCCCGCGCCGCGCTGCGAGCGCAGTTCCCCGTGGTCGAGGACATCTCGACCAACGAGTTCATTCGTTTGGTTCGGGATGTGCTCTCGGCTGACGGACAAATCCCGTGCACGGTTATTGTATTAGACGAAATCCAGCTTTTCATCGGAAATGATCCTAGCCGTTCAACCGACGTCCAGGAGGTTGCCGAAGCTTTGTGCAAGCAACTCGACAGCCGCGTACTGCTCGTTGGCGCGGGTCAGACGGCCTTGGCCGGCAACGTCCCGCTCCTCCAGCGCCTCACTGGCCGGTTCACGATCCCTGTCGAACTCTCCGACTCCGACGTTGAAACTGTTACCCGCCGCGTGGTGCTGGCGAAGAAGGCCGACAAGCGCAAGGCCATCGAGGACGCGCTTGACGCCCACGCCGGCGAGATCAACCGCCAGCTTGCCGGCACGCGAATCGCCGCGTGCGCGGAAGACCGCGACATGATCGTCGACGATTATCCGTTGCTGCCGGTCCGCCGGCGTTTTTGGGAGCACGTGCTCCGCACGGTGGATGTGCCAGGCACGGCTAGCCAGTTACGCACGCAACTCAAAATCGTCCATGAGGCCGCCCGCCAGACGGCCGAGGACGACCTCGGGACCGTGGTCGCCGCCGACTTCATTTTTGAACAGATCAGCCCGGACCTCCGTAAGACCGGCATCCTGCTCCGCGAGATCGACGAGACCATCCGCAACCTCGACGACGGCACGCCCGACGGCCGGCTCGCCCAGCGGCTTTGCGGTCTGATCTTCCTGATCCGCAAGCTGCCGCTGGAAGCCGTGGCCGACATCGGCGTTCGCGCGACGCCAGAGATGCTGGCGGACCTGATGGTCTCCGACTTGGCCAAAGACGGGACCGAACTCCGCATGCACATACCGCTCATCCTAAGGCTGCTGACTGATCCGCCGCCGGAGTCGGAGCGGCCGTCGTGGCTGCGCAAGGCCATGCAGGACAAGGGCGCGCTGCTGATCGAGATCGAAGGCGAATACAGCCTCCAGACCCGCGAGAGCAGCGAATGGGACCGGGAGTTCCGCAACCGCAGGACGCGGTTGAACAGTGACTTGACCTCGCTGTCCAGCAAACGCGGCTCGCTCATCAGCGCCGCGTGTGCCGATGCGCTCAAGGGGATCAAGCTCACACAGGGCAAGTGTAAGGAGCCGCGGCGGCTGCTGGTGCACTTCGGCAGCGAAGCTCCGTCGTCAAGCGGGGCCGACATCCCCGTTTGGGTCCGCGACGGCTGGGGTGAGAAGGAAAGCAACGTCGTCAACGACGCCCGTGCCGCTGGCAGCGATTCGCCCATCATTTACGCCTTCATCCCCAAAGCCAGCGCCGACGACCTCCAGAAGGCGATCGTCGAATATGAGGCGGCGAAGTCCACGCTGGAGTTCAAGGGCACGCCCACCACACCAGAAGGCCGCGAGGCCCGCGACGCCATGGCCACGCGGATGGCAACGGCCGAAGCGTCCCGCAACCAAATCGTCAACGACGTTATCGACCGCGCCAAGGTCTTCCAGGGCGGCGGCGGCGAGCGATACGAACTGAACCTCGTGGCCAAGGTAGAAGCTGCCGCCCAGGCGTCGCTCGACCGGCTGTTCCCGAACTTCAAGGCGGCGGACGACAACCGCTGGGCCAATGTCATCAACCGGGCCAAGAACGGCGACGAAGCCGCGATGTCCGCGGTGGATTGGACCGATTCCCCGGAGAAGCATCCTGTCTGTGCCGCCGTCCTCTCCGAGATTGGCTCCGGCAGGCGCGGCAAGGAAGTCCGCGACGCCTTCGAGACAAGTCCCAACGGATGGCCTCGCGACGCCGTGGATGCCGCTCTCATCACGCTGCACGCCACCGGCCACCTTCGCGCAACCCACAAGGGAATAGCGCTGTTGCAGGGCCAGTTGGACCAGGCGAAAATTTCCGTGACCGACTTCCGCGCCGAAACGGCCACGATCAACGCTAAGGAGAAAATCAAGCTCCGTAAACTTTTCCAAGCGGCCGGGGTGGATTGCAAACCTAATGAGGAAACTGCCAAAGCACCAGTCTTTCTGGCATGCCTTGCGGAACTGGTGGACCGCGCTGGCGGCGATCCGCCCATGCCAGCCCGGCCGGGCACGGGCCACCTCGATACGCTCCGCGGATACGCCGGTGTTGAGCAACTGGCCGAAATCCTCAAGCAGCACGACACGCTCGCCCAGCAGGCCAAAGATTGGGGCAAGCTAGCTGAATTAGCTGGCGAGCGCAAAGCTGCGTGGGAAACTCTCTGCACGCTGCTCAAGCACCTGCCTGCGCCGCAAAACGGAGCGACGCGGCAGGCAGGCGCCGGCGCCATGCCCGGGGCCGACGAGCTACGCGCACAGGCCGGCGCCGTGAAGGCCGAGCGCCGGCTGCTCGACGCGAGCGACCCTGTGCCGGACATCCGCAAAGCCGCGACCGATACGCTCCGAGCCGCCGTCACCGCCGCACACGGCGAGTACAAGCGGACCTACAACGAGCAGATGGCTGCCCTGACCGCCAGCGACAACTGGAAGAAGCTCAAAGACGCCCAGCGGAAACAGATACTCGCCGACGAAGGCATCGACGAACTGCCCGCCCTGTCCGTCGGCTCCGAAGCCGACCTGATCCGCTCGCTGGAGCAGACGGCCCTGCCGGCGTGGAAAACCAAGATCGACGCGCTGCCCCAGCAGTTCGCCCGCGCCACGATGGCCGCGGCCAAGCTGCTCGAGCCGAAGACCCAGCGTGTTCACCTGAACAGCGGGACGCTCAAGACCGAGGCCGAAGTCAAGGCATGGCTAGCCGACACGGAGAAAGACCTGCTGGCCAAGCTCAACGACGGCCCGGTCGTAATTTCTTGAGCCTATTGCAGGGAGGTCGAGACCTCGGATGAACTACGACGAGCTGCAAGAGTTGATGAAGGAAAATGAATGTCCTTCCGTCGAGTTCAAGCCCTCCGTTTTGTCGCGAAAGGAGTTAGCGGAATACGCCGTAGGCATCGGCAACGCCGGCGGTGGTAGGATCATCATGGGAATAAGCGACAAGCCGCCCCGGCGCATTCTGCCATTGAAGCGCCTCTCTGAGGAGGAACTCCGTCGCATACTCGATAGCGTTATGGACTCCGCTCTGATACACATAAAAATCGATCAGTTGAATACACCGGGGGGGACGGTCCTTATTGCGAACATTCCTCCCCGTCCGCGCGGAATGCCCTTTCATACCCGCGATGGGAAATACTTGATTCGGTACGGCGAAGAGCTGCGCGGCATGACGATCCCGGAGCTTGATGCAATCCGAAAGGAAGCCGGCCTCGAGTTCTCTTCGCGCATCGTGGGAGGCAAGCTCCCCACGCTGCTCAGCGACGCCGCGATGGAAGAGTTGCGCCGCCTCATGACGGAAGCTGGCGCGTCGGATGACATGAAGGAACTCAGGGATGCGGACCTGCTGGCAGCGTTGGGCGTTCTCTCCCGCGGAGGGGAATTGACTATGGCAGGGCTGCTTCTTGCGGGAAAGCCAGATGCAATCCGTGAGCGCGTTCCCGGTGCGCAATGGCATTTCTTTCGGATGCGCTCCGATACCGATTATGACTTGCAGGACGGAGGGATGGACAGCATCGCTATTGCGCTCAAGCGCCTGCGTGAACTGATAAACGCCAACAATCCTATCGTTTCTATTCCAGGGTGGCTACTCCATCCCGAGTTCCCCCGCTACCCGGTATTGGCCCTTCGCGAGCTGTTGGTCAATGCATTTGTCCACCGCGACTATGAGTCGCCCGGGAATATCACTATTAAACTGCACCCGGACCGCCTGGAAATTAGCAATGCCGGAGGATTCCCTGGAGACATTACTCCTGAAAACATCCTGCACCATCCTTCGATTCCGCGGAATCCAGCTCTATTCGGAGCGATGTCGCGCATGCGGTTGGCGAATGCCGCGAACATGGGCGTCCCGCGCGTCTTCCGAGAGCTTCTTGGGGAAGGGAAGGAACCTCCATACTACTCCACGACGGGGCAGACAGTTACGGTGGTCGTCAAGGGGCAAGAAGCTAGGCTCGAATTCTTGGAACTGGTGAAGAGTTGTCCCGGAATTGACGTTGATGAATTACTTGTCGTCCATTACCTGACGCGGCATCGAGAAATCAACGCCGATCAGACTGCGAAAGTTTGCCAGCGACACGTGGAAGGAGCGCGTGAACTGCTCAGTCGGCTTGCCACGCGGTGGGGTCTATTGGAGTCCGGGGGCGGCGCGGGCAGGGGACGTTACTACCGCTTGTCGAAGAAAGCCTACGAACAACTTGTCGGTGCGCTAGCCTACCAACTTGATAGACGTCTCGGAATGGCCAATGCCAAGGCGAGGATTTTAACCGCCCTGGGAGATGGACGGCTAACAAACGCGGAGATCCGTGAGATCACGCAGATGAACCGCTATCAGGTGCATCGGTTGATGTCAGACCTTCGATCAGAAGGCCTTGTGGAGCTTCGAGGAAGAAGGAAGGGGGCCGGATGGCATTTGCGAAAGGCGCAAAAGATATGAGCGCGCGCATATCCCTAAAGCTGGTTTTCATGCAAAAGACAATCCCCGTTTATCGGCGTAACCGTTTGAACAACAAATCGTTACGCGGTTTATGCGCGGCGAGCATATATATGCGCTCTTGTCGGGGGACCCAATGGGGACTTTGACTAGCGAACTCCGGAAAAATCTAGAGCGCGTGGTCATCGAGGCGCGGGATGCGGCCGAGGTGGGCGCTCGCGCGGCGCTAGAAGCGCTCGCGGTCCACCACCACGAACCATACCCGCACATGAAGCCCGCCCAGCGCGAATTGCGCAACCACCTGCGCGCGCGGGCGCGGCAACTGGGGGACCGGCAGGACGGCTCCGGCCGGCTGGCCATCGGCCACCTGGCCGGCGAATGCGCTTACGAGCACTGGCATCGGATGCTCTTCGCCCGGTTCCTGGCCGAGAACAATCTGCTCATCGAGCCGGACGACAACATGGCCATCAGCTTGGCCGAGGCCGAAGAACTGGCCAAGGAAGAAGGCGTGGACGTGTGGATCTACGCCTCACGCTGTGCCCAGCGGATGCTGCCGCAGATCTTCCGGCCGGACCTGCCTGCGCCGCGCCCCAACTCGGGACAATTCTGCGTCTACGTGCTGAAGTGCTCCGACGGGTCCTTCTACATTGGCCAGACCGACGATTTTCCTCGCAGGCTGTCGGAGCACGAAAAGGGAGAAGTAAGCTGGACTGCGGCAAGGTTGCCGGTTGAGCCGATACACTGGGAAGTCTTCCCCACCAAGGAGAAGGCGTTCAAACGGGAGCAGGACCTCGAGACTGGTTTTGGCCGTCAGTGGCTCAAACGGAAATATGCCAAAGGCGCTCTTGCGGCTGCGGCGCGGCAGGCAGGCGACCCGCTGCTCCAGATAACCTTCGCGACCGAGCACATGCTCAAGCTGGAGAAGCTCCTGGCGTCGCTGCCGGCGGCGGTCTTCATGGCGTCGGATGCGCTGGGATGGGTCTACCAGTTCTGGCAGAGCAAGAAGAAGGATGAGGTCAACCGTTCCGAAGTGAAGATCGGCGCCGACGAAATCTCCGCGGTGACGCAGCTCTTCACCGAGCCTTACATGGTCGAGTTCCTGCTTCATAACACGCTGGGCGCGTGGCACGCGGGCAAGGTATTGCCCGCGTTGTCCGCCGAAGCCTTGGCGAAGGCGGATGAGGCCTCCCTGCGGAAGGCCTGCTCCCTGCCGGGCGTTATCTGGGAGTACCTGCGGTTTGTGAGGGAAGATAAGGACGGCAAGCCCTGCGAAGCCGGCGATAGGCCAGCGAAGCCTGGATGGCGGCCTGCCGCGGGAACATTCGACGGTTGGCCGAAGACCGCTGCGGAGATCAGGATCCTTGACCCCTGCTGCGGATCCGGGCACTTCCTCGTCGCGGCGCTGCGCCACCTCGTGCCGATCCGCATGGTCGAGGAAGGCTTGTCCGCGGCGCAGGCAGTCGATGCTGTCCTTCGTGACAACCTGCACGGCTTGGAGATCGATGAGCGGTGCTGCCAGATCGCTGCATTCGCCCTGGCCTTCGCCGCCTGGACGTACCCTAAGGCCGGCGGCTATCGGCCGTTGCCGGAGCTTCACATCGCCTGTACGGGCATCGGCCCGCAATGCTCGGCCGACCAGTGGATCAAGCTTGCCGAGCAGTCGGGCATCCCCATGCCGGCTGTCGGCCGCGAGGCGATCAAGAACGGCCTGCTGAACCTGCACCGGCTCTTCTCGCAGGCGCCGACGCTGGGGTCGCTCATCAACCCGGCCGAGCTTCCCGCCGACCTCATCGCCGCCGACTATGAGACGATCCAGCCGTATCTGACGGCCATCCGTGCGGTGGAGAAGGCCGACGACGAAACCCGCGAACGCGCCATAGCCGCCGCCGGGATGGTCAAGGCGGCCGACCTTCTGGCCGGCGACTACACTCTCGTGATTACGAACGTTCCCTATCTCGGCCGCGGGAAGCAAGACGATCTGCTCAAGACGCATCTTGAGAAGCACTATAACGAAGGCAAAGCCGACCTCGCTACCGCGTTCGTCGTCCGATGTCTGGAACTCTGTGCCAAGTGTGGAACAGTCGGGATTGTTACGCCGCAGAACTGGCTCTTTCTCACCACATACACGAAGCTTCGCCAAAGACTCTTGGCGCGGAGAGAGTGGAACGCTGTTGTGCGTTTAGGAGAGAACGCCTTTGAGAGCACGGCAGCGGCCGGAGCCTTTGCCGCTTTCGTCGTCCTTACGGCATCCCCGCCCAGCAGAGCACACGCAATGGCCGGGATTGACGTGTCTGCTCCCCGCGGAAAACGGCCAATCTGTTCGCCTGAGAAGGCGGCGCTACTCGGGGGCGATATGGACGCAGCGGAAAGAGCGGCTAAGGCTGCAAACCGTGGCGGCCGTCAGCCCAATGACGCGGACGGCAGCACACGGTTGCTCCCCCAAGCGGACCAACTGACCAATCCAGACGCTCGGATAACTCTCGCTACTGAATCCGCCGGAGATTACTTGTTCCTGCTGGCAGACACCTATCAGGGAGTCAAAACCGGAGACAACGACCGGCTACGAATCTGTCACTGGGAGTTGGCCAAAGTCCGAGAGCCGTGGCGGTTGATGCAGTCTTCGCCTTCAAGGCCATGCGACTTCGATGGCTGCACCGACCTCTTGAACTGGCACGGAGACGGCGCTCTGATGGCCCGGCTCCAGGGGCTAGAGGGTGTCGGAGCGTACGGCGTCGGGATCGGGAGCGTGAGTTCGCTGCCAACTTGCTTCTTCTTGGGGCAACACTATAACAGCGCCATCATCCCGATTATTCCGAAGAAACAGCGTGACCTGGCGGCGATTGCTGCTTTCTGTTTCGATCCCAGCTTTCGCGAGGCGATCCGTCAGATCGACCAAAAGGTCGCGGTGACAACGGCCACCGTGTTGAAAGTGCCGTTTGACGTCGAACACTGGCAGAAGATCGCGCGGCAAAAGTACCCCGACGGGCTGCCCGAGCCGGAGAGCGACGACCCGACCCAATGGCTCTTCCACGGCCGGCCGGACGAGGCGCAGGAAGGGACAGAACTCCAAGTCGCCGTCGCCCGGCTGCTGGGCTACCGCTGGCCGGCGGAACTTGATGACCTGCCTGCGCCGCAAAGCGGAGCGGCGCGGCAGGCAGGCAAGATGCGTCTGAGCAAGCGGGCGGGGGCGCTGGTCAAGAAGTGTGGGGAACTGGCGAAGTTCGCCGACAACGACGGCATCGTCTGCATCCCCGCGGTTCGCGGTGAAGATCCCGCGGCCGAGCGACTGTTGAGGCTGCTGGGTGCATGTGGAATTCAGCCCGAGGGTGACCTCGACGATTGGCTCCGTAGCGGATTCTTCGAGGAACATTGCAAATTGTTTCACGACCGGCCGTTCGTGTGGCACATCTGGGACGGCCGCAAACGCGATGGCTTCCACGCTCTGGTCAACTACCACAAGTTGGCGGAAAGCGGCGGCAAGGGCCGGCGGCTTCTGGAGAACTTGACCTATGCATACCTCGGCGAGTGGATCACCTGCCAGAAGGACGGCGTGAAGCGCGGCGAAGGGGGCGCGGAAGACCGCCTGGCCGCGGCCGTCGAACTCCAGAACCGGCTTAAAGCCATCCTCGACGGCGAACCGCCTTTCGACATCTTCGTCCGTTGGAAGCCGTTGGCCGAGCAGCCCATCGGCTGGGAACCGGACATCAACGATGGTGTGCGTCTGAACATCCGCCCGTTCCTGGCGTCGGATTTGCCCGGCGGTCGCACCAGCGCGGGCATTCTGCGCTACAAGCCCAACATTAAGTGGACGAAGGACCGGGGCAAAGAGCCAAACCGCCCGAAGGCCGACTTTCCGTGGTTCTGGGGCTGGGATGAAAAGACGATCGACTTCGCCGGCGGCAAGACTTTCGATGGTAACCGACACAACGACTGCCACTATACGAGTAAGACCAAACAGATCGCGCGCGAGGCTGTGAACAAATCGACTGATAATAAAAGAAATGTGTGATATAATGTCACTAAAATAGACCGATATTTGTGACAAATAGGAAAATGAACGTCAAGCATTCTCTTGCCGAGCAAATCGTCAGGCGTCTTCATGCCCGCAAGGGTCAGGCTGTTCCTCTCCGGGACTTTTCCAATTTCGGCAATTGTCCGGCCGTTAGACAAGCTCTGTCCCGCTTGATCCGACAAGGTGTGGTCCGTCGGATCCGAAGGGGTTTATATGAGCTGCCCCAGGTAGGGGGCCTGTTTTCCCAGCCCTTACTGCAGTCTCCGGATGCGTTGATCCGGGCGTGGGCAAACAATAACGGATTGCGAGTCGTTCCTTCCGCGGCGCAAGCGGCGAATCTGCTGGGTCTTTCCTCGCAGGTGCCATCGAAGATCGTTTACTATACCAATGGCCGGACCCGAACATTGAAGCTCGGGCCTTATACGGTACGCCTGCTCAACCGGGGGCCGAAGACGATGGATGTGAAGGGACGGACAGCCCCGCTTATTTTACAAGCACTGAGATATTTCGGACGCAACGGCGTCACTCGCGAGATGGTCCGCCGGCTCCAGGTCGGGCTTTCACCGGGGGATAAGGCCGAGCTGAGGAGAAGCATCCGCTCCGCCGCGGCCTGGATGGTCCCGGTGATCGAAAAAGTCGTGGGCGAGGAGATCGGCTGATGGATCGGCTTGCCCGTTCACCGTCGAGCGAGCGAGTCGATCTATTCCGGCGGTCGGCGGAACTCCTTCGGCCGGAACGGGCACCGGCAATCATCGAAAAAGACTTCTGGGTTTGCTGGACCCTACATCGAATATATGAGGTGATACGGTTCCGTCCTCAATTGATCTTCAAAGGCGGCACATCGCTTTCGAAAGCCTATAGCGCTATCGACAGGTTCTCGGAAGACGTCGATCTTTCTTTGAGCCGGGCGGATCTGGGATTTATCGGCAACGATGACCCGGAGAAATCCGGCATCAGCGGAAAGGAGTCGCGGCGGCGGATCCAAGCGCTAATCGAGGCGTGCAATAAAGTGATAGGCGAGCGTTTTTTGCTGGAGCTTCGCCGGGACTTTTCGTCGATGATTGGCCCCCGGGGTTGGAGCGTAGATCTGGACACTGAAGATCCGCAGACGGTGATTTTTCAATATCCTTTCAGCGACCTTTGCAGGACGCTCCCCCAGGCCATTCGCCCCGCGATCCGGCTGGAATTGGGAGCGCGTTCGGACGATTGGCCGGCGGAAAAGCGCGAGATTCGGCCGTTTGCCGCGGAGGCGTTTCCTTTCGTTTTCGCGACGGCTTCGTGTCAAGTTCAGACGCTCGATGTTAGACGCACGTTCTGGGAGAAAGCGACGCTTCTTCATGCGGAGCATCATCGTCCAGCGGACAAGTCTTTCCCCCCTGGATTATCACGACATTACTATGACCTTTACCAATTATCGCTGAAAGAAATCGGCCGACAGGCATTGGCAAGACCGGACCTGTTGGAGCGGGTTGTCGCCCACAAGCGGTTATTTTTCGGCTCCGCCTGGGCTCATTACGAGCTTGCGATTCTTGGCGGTATCCGTTTGGTTCCCGCGGAAGGTAGGTTGAATGCTTTGCGCGCGGATTACACCCGCATGCGAGAGATGATATTTGGGGAGGCTCCATCCTGGGAAAACATTTTAACCGGACTTGAAGGACTCGAAAAACGGATGAATGAAGAAAGAAGAAACGGATCATGAACACTACTCTCCTTGAAGCCGTGCGCACTTCGTTGGCGCGCGCCGGTCGGTACAATCCCGGCGATATGGTGGCGCCAGTGGCGGTATTGTGGACCGACGCCGATGGGCAATGGCGACCGGTGGTTGAGCAACTTCGCCCAATTATGCCGGAGCTTCTAACTCTGGGCGAGTACGACGCGTCGACGCGGAGCGGTCCTACGATTTGGTTGCGGACGGTTATTGAGCCGGCGGTGCGGGCCGACAAGTTCCCCGGCCTGAGGTGGCCCAACGGCACGGTGCCAGTGATCTACATGCCGAAGGTGAGCCGCCAGACGCTTCGGGCGGTTGAGGAATGCCCCGACTCGCTCAAGCCGCTGGTCGAGCTTCAATTCCGCGGCGCGGTCTGGGCACAGAAAAACGGCAAGGACTGGACGATCCGCGCTTTTCTGGTGAACGAAGAAGACGGCCTTGGACTGGACGTGGCCGAGGATAAGCTGACGCTTCAGGCGATGCAGGGTGCACTTGCGCAACTGGCGGTCACGCCGTCGGCGCGGCTGCGGGGCAAACGGTTGGAAGCGGAAGATTTCGACAAGCTGATGATCGGTGATACGCCGCGTGATTTGCTGCTATGGCTTGATAACCCCGAAAGAATTCGGGCCGAATGGGATAAAGCAAAATGGGAGGCTTTCTGCAACCGCTGTCGCGAAGAATATGATTTCGATCCTGAATCTGACGGTGTTCTCGTTGGGGGAGAAAAACTCGGTCTGAGGACAGGCGCGTGGGCCGGAGTGTGGAATCGAGTCTCTGAAGCACCCGGGATCTACCGGAATTTGCCTGATCTTCTAAGGCGAGCGAAGCCAAGATCGAAATTGATTTTCGATAAGGAACCCTGGCCGGACGAAAACGATTCGAGGGAGAACGAGCTCCGGGCCGCGCTGGTGGATGTCGGCTTGATGAAACCGGCCGACGCCCGGCAGCGCTTAGAACAGTTGGAGGCCGTGCATGGGCCGCGGCGAGGATGGGTCTGGGCGCGGCTGGGACTCTCTCCGCTGGCCGGCGCGATGGCGCATCTGTCGGTTCTGGCCAAACGGACCGTAGCGGCGCTGGGCGGCGACTCAGCCAACGAAATGGCCAAGCTCTATGCCGAAGGCGGGTATCTGGCGGACGACGCGGCGCTGCGGGCCCTGGCGTCCGCAAAGAGCGCGGACGATGCGGCCGCGGTTCGGGCGGCCGTCCGCTGCGTGTATTTGCCGTGGCTGGACGACACGGCGCGGCATTTCCAGGAACGCCTTACGGCACAGGACCTGCCGACCGTGGAGCAACAAGACGGCGTCGAGGCCGCCGCCGGCGAGTGCGTTATGTTTGCCGACGGGCTGCGATTCGATATCGGCCAGAGACTCGTCGCGATGGCTGGGGCGCAACAGTTGGAAGCGTCCGCCGGATGGCGTTGGGCGGCGCTCCCCACGGTGACGGCGACAGCCAAGCCTGCCGCTTCGCCTGTCGCCGGCGCGATCCGCGGCGGGAACCTCGAGGCCGACTTCTGCCCGGAAATAGCCGATTCGGGCGAGAAAGTCAACGCCGACAGAACCCGCCGTTTGCTATCGGCGGCGGGATATCAAGTGCTCGGACCGGCCGAAACGGGCGATCCGCGGGCCAAGAACGCCCGTGCGTGGACCGAGTACGGCGAGTTCGACAAGCTTGGGCATGACCTCCAGGCGAAGCTGGCGTCGCGGATCGACGACCAATTGGAGCTGTTGCTGGAGCGCGGGCAGGCGCTGCTCGACGCCGGCTGGAAGCGTGTGTGCGTGGTGACCGATCATGGCTGGCTGCTCGCGCCTGGCGGGATGCAGAAGGTGCAGTTGCCAAAGTACCTGGCTGAGAGCCGCTGGTCGCGGTGCGCGTCGATCAAGGACAGTTCGCACGTCGAGGTCCCCGTGGCCGGCTGGTCATGGAATCCGCGAGAACGATTTGCCTACGCACCTGGGGCGTATTGTTTTATCGGCGGACAGGAATACGGCCACGGCGGCGTGAGCTTACAGGAATGCTTGGTTCCAGTTCTGGTATTCGCCTCAACCGTCGCGACAGTGAGCGTAGTGGTCACGATAAGTGAGATCCAATGGGTGGGATTGCGTTGCCGAGTGAGCGTGGAGCCAGCTGCCGAAGGGCTGTCTGCTGACCTCCGGACGAAACCTAATGTCCCTAGCTCGAGCATTACCCAACCCAAGTCTCTGGACGCCGATGGCAAAGCGGCTCTCTTAGTCGCGGATGACTCCCTTGAAGGGACTATAGCCAGTTTAGTCATAACGGATACGTCCGGCCGAGTGATTTGCAAGGAAGCAACGACCGTTGGAGGTGAAAAATAACATGGAGCTTGATCATCTGGACCAAATCGCGGCATCGGCCTTCGACGGCTACCTTGTCCGGAAAGACCTCGTGCGGCGTTATAGCCGGCAGTATCCCGTGCCGACCTACGTTGTGGAATTCTTGCTTGGACGATACTGCGCGACTGTCGACGAACAGGAGATACAGGAAGGCTTGAAGATCGTCGAGCGACAACTTCAAGACCGCACTGTCCGGACCAGTGAACAGGAGCTCTTCAAAGCGAGGGCTCGGGAGAAGGGCTCGGTGAAATTGATCGATATCGTGAAGGCCCGGCTGGATGCGAAAACGGATTCGTTCCTTGTGGAACTGCCGAGCCTTGGGCTTCACGACGTGCGTATCGCGGACACTCTTGTCCAGGACCACGAGCGGATGCTGACGGACGGTTTCTATGCGGAGGTAACTCTTACCTATGATGCCGCTATCGCGGAGGAAAAGTATGGCCGCCCGTTTGCCATTGAGAGCCTGCGGGCAATCCAACTCTCCAAGTCCGACGTGCTGGAGACTCTCAAGAAAGGCCGCGGGCGGTTCACGACTTCCGAGTGGAAGGACTTCCTTCTTCGCTCGATCGGCTTGGAGCCGGCGGCCTTGTCTGATCGGGCAAAGATGGTCGCACTCCTGCGCATGGTTTCGTTTGTGGAGCGGAACTACAACCTTATCGAACTCGGCCCACGCGGGACGGGAAAGAGCCACTTGTTCCAACAGATATCGCCATACTCGCACCTGATTTCAGGCGGCAAGGCGACCGTCGCGAAGATGTTCGTGAATATGTCCAGTGGCCAGCGCGGCCTGGTATGCCTATACGATGTGGTCTGTTTCGATGAAGTATCGGGCATCTCGTTCGACCAGAAGGACGGCGTGAACATCATGAAGGGCTACATGTCCGCCGGAGAGTTTTCCCGGGGGAAAGAGAGCATCCGCGCGTCCGGCAGTATCGTCATGGTGGGCAACTTCGATGTGGACGTACAGCAGCAGCAGCGGATTGGCCACCTGCTAAGTCCGCTTCCCCCGGAGATGCGCAACGATACTGCCTTCATGGATCGTATTCATGCTTACGTGCCCGGGTGGGACTTCCCCAAGCTCAAGGCCGACGCCCACCTAACGGATCACTTCGGACTCGTAACCGATTACTTGTCAGAATGCTGGACGAGACTTCGCGAAGGGACACGGATATCGGCCCTGCAAGGCCGGGCGCACTGGGGGGGCGCGTTGAGCGGACGAGATATCGAGGCGGCGAACAAGACCATCGGAGGTCTGCTCAAGCTATTGTTTCCTGATCCGGAGACACCAGTCCCAGATGAAGAACTGGAAGCGATCGTGCGAATCGCATTGGAGGCTCGCCGGCGGGTGAAGGAACAGCAGAAGCGGTGCCTAAAGACAGAATTCCGAAATACCCACTTCAGCTACTTCATTGGAGTTGACGGCGTCGAGAAGTTCGTCGCGACACCTGAATTGCACAGCGATGAAGCCATTGAAGCGGACCCTTTGCCACCCGGACAAGTGTGGGCAATCAGTCCCGGCGGACAGGAGGCATCTCCCTCCCTCTATCGCATCGAAGCGACCAGCGGGCCGGGCAGCGGAGTGAAGATCCTCAATGCACCGGTTCCGCCCGCTTTTCGCGAGAGTGTTCGATATGGAGAACAAAACCTGTATTCGAGGGCTAAAGAGCTAGTCGGCGATCGTGACCCACGCAGCCATGAGTTCTCGATACAGATGAGGGCGTTGGACGCGGATCGTTCGGGCCACGGACTTGGTTTATCCGTCTTGATCTCGCTTTGCGGCAGTCTTTTGGAGCGAAGCACTAAAGGAAGCTTGATCGTTGTCGGATCGCTTAATTTGGGAGGATCGATCGAGTTGATACCGAATCCGGTTGCCGTGGCCGAGCTTGCTGGAGAGAAAGGCGCGGCTCAATTGCTGATGCCGATTTCGTCTCGACGTCAGTTGCTTGATTTGCCTGATGCCTTGGCGACGAAAGTAAATATTGTATTTTATTCGGATGCTTCAGACGCTTTCGTGAAGGCATTGATCGAAAAGTAGAGCTTGGATTGATTGCAAATGTCCGGCCAATCCATCTTCCTACGGCACGCATAGACAGCCTATTATGCGAAAACTTATGCGCAATCGCATATCCCTTAGATCAAGCCTATCGCGGACCTCCCACGAAAAGGAGGATAGCCCCGCCCCGAGCGGAAGTTAACGGCCGGAGTTTGTTTGGAACGGGGGAAAACGTTAAGATAACCGGCGAAGATGGATCTCTTCGGCTGGTACCGCTCGGCCCCGCCGTCTTCCCGGCGGTCTCTCCTCGCCGCTTCCTTGGGCTGGATGCTCGACTCTTTCGACGTCATGCTCTACGCCCTCGTCCTGGCTTATTTGATCAAGGACTTGGGGATGAGCAAACCCACGGCCGGCTTTCTCGGCTCGCTGACCCTCCTCGCCTCGGCGGCCGGCGGGGTCCTGTTCGGCGTCGTCGCCGACAAGAAGGGCCGGACCTGGGCCCTCCGGGCCTCGGTTCTCATCTATTCGGTCTTCACCGCCGCCTGCGGCCTGGCGACCTCGGTCCCGATGCTGGCCGTGTTCCGGGTCTGCCTCGGCCTCGGCATGGGCGGAGAGTGGGCCAGCGGGGCGGCCTTGGTTTCCGAGACCTGGCCGGCCGAGCATCGCGGCAAGGCTCTCGGCTTCGTCCAGAGCTTCTGGGCCGTCGGCTACGCCGCCGCGGCCTTGGTCACGGCCGTGGTCTATCCGCGGCTGGGATGGCGAGCCGTGTTCTTCGTCGGCGTCCTCCCGGCCCTCCTCGTCTTCTGGATCCGGGCCAAGGTCGAGGAGCCGGCCATGTGGCGCCGGGCGAAAGCCGCGGCGGCGGACAAGCCGGTCCGCGTCCGGTCGGTCGTTCGCGGCCGGCTTCTTGGCGTCACCGCCGCCGTCACCGTTATGAACGCCTTCACCATGTTCGCCTACTGGGGCTTCAACCTCTGGATCCCCGGCTATCTGTCCCTGGCCAAGGACCAGGGAGGACTCGGCCTCACCACCCGGGAAATGCCCTTCCTCATCGCCGTCATGCAGGTCGGGACGTGGCTCGGCTATCTGACCTTCGGCTACATCAGCGATTCCCTCGGCCGGAAAAAAACCTACGTCGCTTTTCTCCTCGCCGCGGCCGTCCTCGTCCTCGCCTACGCCGGGACGCGGAGGCCCCTCGTCCTCCTCGCCCTCGGGCCGTTCGTCGCCTTTTTCGGGACGGGGTATTTCGCCGGTTTCGGAGCCTTGACCGCCGAGCTCTACCCGACCGGCGTCCGGGCGACGCTCCAGGGCTTCACCTACAACATCGGCCGGGTCGCCTCGGCCGTCGCCCCACTGGCCATCGGCTCGCTCGCCCAGAAGCAGGGATTCGGGACGGCCTTTCTCCTCGTTTCCGGGGCTTTTCTGGCGGCCGCGGCGATGTGGACGGGGATCCCCGAAACCAAAGGACGTGTATTGACTTAAAGGGCAGAGGAATACCCGATGATGAAGAGAAAATTTTGGGTTACGGTCCCGATTCTCCTCGTCCTGTCAGCCTGGCCCGCCCTGGCCCACCAGCCCCGCTGGGTAGGGACGAGGCCGTTCACCGAGGTCGAAAAGCCCGAAATCTCCCAGGCCTTTTACGGCCGTCTCGACCGCTCCCCCCACCTTTTCAGGATAAGGAGCGAGGTCCCCTTCCGGCTCTACGTCAACGTCCTCGTCCCCGACCTACCCGCCATCGACAAGGACGTCTCGGCCGAAATTTTCCGGGAGTCCGACGCCCCCCAAAACTCGATCCTCAAGCTTGACGGGCCGTCCTTCGCTTGGAAGCCGTTTTTCGAACCGTTCGCCGGAGACCGCTACTTCATGGGCCCGGAATGGGAACGGGAGGTCGAGGCCGGCACGTACTGGATCCGGGTGACGAGTCCGGACAACGCCGGGAAATACGTCCTGGCCGTCGGGAAAAAGGAATCCTTCCCCCCCGGGGAGATCCTCAAGACGATCGCCCTCCTCCCCAAGCTCAAGAAAGATTTCTTCGAGAAGTCCCCGCTCACGGCTTTCTGGAACCTGTCGGGAGCCTTCCTTCTCGTCGTCGCCGGCGGAGTCGCCGGCCTGGCCGCGCTTTTTTTCTGATGCGGCGCCGTCGCCGGCGCCGCCGACAGGCCTCCTGACTTTTTAAAACGAGCCCCCAAATTCATCCGCGCAAGAAAAGGAGAAGAGAACGTTTCTCCCGCGCGGAGAGAAACGTTCTCTTCGAGGAAAAATCGTTGAGGCCTAGTACTCGACCCGGAAGCCGAGCCTGAAGACCCGGGGATCGGTGATGGCCGTCATCCCCTCGAAATTAACGTTCTGGTTGTTGACGATGACCGGGGCCGACGAAACCGTGTTCATGGCCGTCGTCGTGTTGACGTTGAAGGCGTTGAACATGTCCAGGAAGACGGCCACCCGGCCGAGCTTGCCCGGAAGCCGGAAAACTTTCTCCGCCCGAAGGTCGAGGAGCGACAGGCCCGGATAGCTGCGTGTTCCTCGCGTTTCGGCGAAAATCGTCGTGTTCCCCTGGGGAAGGTTCAAGCCCAGGTCCTGGCTCCGGATCTGCCGGGTATAGCGCGTCCCGTCCAAGTAGCGGTAGTAGCCGCTGAAGTTGATTCCCCACGGCCCCTGCCACATCCCGCTGAATTTGAACTGGTGGCGGCGTTCGGCGGGGAAATTGCCGATGGCGTTGATGTGGGCGTTAGGGTTGTTGTAATAGCCGCTGCCGGCGTGGCTGTCGTCGAAGTCCGTTCCGATGAGGCCCCGGCTCTTGGCGTAGACGTAGGAGGCCGACATCTGCCACCGGTTCGACAGCCGCTTCGTCGCCGTCAGCTCCAGCCCGTCGTAATTACGCTCCGCTCCCGGGGGATTCGTGTAGTAGTTCGAGGTCACGACCGAGGAGTTGATCCGCGACCAGAAGGTGACCGTTTTTCCGTCGAAAGGATCGACGGCCGTCACCGGGACGAAGTTCGTCCAGACGGTGAAGACGTCGTCCCCCCGCATCAAGGCGTCGAGGTTCAGGGCGTTGAGGTCGACGCTCTCGAGGAGGTTCCGGTCCCACTTCCGGATGTAGCGGACGCCGAGCTTGAAGTCGCGGAAGATTTCCCGCTCGACGCCGAGGGTGAACTCGTCGATGTAGGGCGCCTTGGCGTCCGGGTCCATCGCGGCGTCGGCCTGGGCGCTGAAGTTGTACATCGAACCCGTAGGGGTGAAGTCGGGATTGAGACGGTAGCGGTAGGAGATGAAACCGTTGGGATTCACCCAGACGAAGAACTGCATGATGTTGGCGATGTAATAGCGGCCCCAGCTCGCTTTAAGGACGGTTTTATCGTCATTGGTCAGGTCGAAGACGAGGCCGAAACGCGGGCTGAGCGTATTCCAGATCAATGGCTTGTACGTCTCCTTGACCGAGGGGTCGTAGACCTTGCCTCCGTAGGTCACCGTGGCCCGGTCCGCGCCCTGTTCAGGGATGATCCCTTCCTGGCGGTCGAACCTCAGGCCGAAGTTCAAGGTCAGCCGGTCGAAGGGCGTCCAGAAATCCTGGACGAAGCCGCTGAGGACGAACTTTGCGTCCTTCCGGGTCAGGTCCTGATAGTAGATGACGTAATCCGGGACACCGTTGCGGACGTAGAAGAACGGCCCGAGGCCCGTTTTCGGGTCGAGGTTGTGGCGGCGGTAGCGGCTGTCCCAGGAGTACTCGGTTTCCAAGCCGGCCTTGAATTCGTGGCGGCCGAACCAGTTGTCGACGAAATAGGTCGTGTCGGCCACGGCCTGGATCCGGTTCCGGCGGTAGATGTCGTCGTAGCCGTAGCTGTCGTAGTACCGGCGGAGGACGGAATCGTAGATGCTGGGCTTGTCGTTCTTGGCCGTCAGGTTGAGCTGGTAGAACATCCCCGCCGCCTTGACGTTCATGTACAGGTCGGAGGAGAAGAAATGGCTGAACTGGCCGTTGATCGTGTGGATCGGCGTCGTCTGGTTCCAGGTCGTGTCCTCGGTCTGATTAACGCCGGCCCCCCGGTGATGGCGGGTGTAGGCGGAATAGTTGTAGGACAGGACGAGCTTGTCCTTATTCGAAACCTGCCAGGTCAGCTTGCCGTAGGGGTAGGAGCGATAGAAATCGAGGGGGGTGTTGACGGGCTGCTTGTCGTAGGGGTAGCCGGGGGAGTATTCCTGGGATTTGAGGAGCGAGAAATTCCCGTAGATCCAGATTTTATCCCGGATGAGAGGACCGCCGAGGTTGAACCCGGGCTCGTATTCGAAGTCGAAGCCGCTTTTCTGGCCCTCGAAGACCGTCCCCTTGGTGTTTTCGCTCTGGAACTTGTCGTTCCGGAAATAGAAGCTCGCCATCCCCGACCAGGCGTTGCCGCCCGACTTCGTGACGACGTTGATGACCCCGCCCCGGACGCTGCCGTACTCGGCCGGAAGGCCCGCCGTCTGGACCGAGAGCTCCTCCATGATGTCGATGCTGAAGTTTCCGGCGCGGGTCCCGGTGACGGGGTCGGTGACGTTGACCCCGTCGAGGTTGTACGTGTTGTCCCGCTCGGCGCTGCCGTGGACGGTGTCGGCCGTCACCCCCGGCGTCATGTTGAAGAACGTCCCGATGTTCCGGGCGACGGGCAGGGCCTGGAGGATTTCCTTGGTCATGCTGGCCGTGAGCGTCGTCCGCTGGACGTCGACGGTCGGCGACTGGCCGGTGACGGTGACGCTCTCGCTGAGGGCGGACATTTCCAGGGTGACGTCGACCGTCACCGTTTGCCCGATGGTGACGCGGATATTCTCCCGGACCAGGGTTCTGAAGCTCGGAAGGCTGTACGTGACCTTGTACAGCCCGGGAGGCAGGGCCGGAAAGCGGTAGAATCCCCGCTCGGTCGTGACCATTTCCATTTTCGGCAGGATGAGGGCCGGCGAGGAGATGGAGACGGTGACGCCCGGCAAGGGCTCCTTCTCGTTGTCGAGGACCGTCCCGATCAGGTTGCCCGTCTGGGTGATCTGACCGCTGGCCGCGCCCGCCAGGAGCAGGGCGGCCAAAGACAGAACGATACTTTTCGCGATTCTCATGATCCCTCCTTGAAATTTTTTTCTATCGGTTTACAATTTTTTTTTACTTCTTCATGTCGCCTTTTCGGCTGAGAACACCTCCTTTCATCAAGGAAATACTCTCCACGACTCCAAAAAGTTCTCTCTTTCGGAGAACGTCTTTTAGTTTTGCAAAATCGATGCCAACATCCTTCTTCCCGGGAAGACCTGATCCAGGTCGGCCAAAAAGCAATAATTTGGATTATCGTCCAAGAAAATGAATCGGCGGGGCCCGGGCGGCTCAGAAACCGGCCTGGATTTGGAGGATCAAACTCCGGGCCGTCGTCTCGGCGCCCTGGCGCTTCGACCAAAGGGCGTTGGCCAGGAAGCGGGTTCTCTCGCTCAGCCACCAATTGAGGCCGACGGTCAGGATGCGCGTCCGGTCATCCCGAGCGGCGCGGTCGGGGTCGTAGGAATCCCATTTGACGACGGCTTGGAGTTTTTTCGAAACGGCGCCATAAGCTCCCTGGACATACCAGCCGTCCTTTTCGATCAGGTCGTCCCGGCCTCGCACCCATTCGGTCCGGATGATAAGCCGGCCTGCGGTCAGAATCCCGTCCAATCCCGAACGTCGGCGGACATAGGCCGGAGAGCCGGAAGCGGCCGACGTCCGGCCGTCATAAAACGACCCGCCGAGGGTGAGCCCGGGCGCCGGCAGAATCGAAAACCGGAGGCCGACGTCCTTCTTGGCGTTGTTGTCGAGCTTGTTGATCCCCGCGCCGTTGAAGACGCCGGCCGTGTATTCGAAGACCGAGATTTTTCCGAAAATTTGAGCTCCGATGTCCCGGCCCGAAGCCCCGATGTCCCGGCCGGGGGCGAGCTTCTCCGAAATCTGGGAGCGGAAGACGGTCTCGATATCGGCCGTCGACGTCCGGGTCTCGAGGCCGAAGGGGACGTAGAATTGCCCGAGCCGGAGGCCGGCCGCCGGCGACAACAGGACGTCGGCCATGGCGTCCAGGAGGACGGGAGTCTTCAGCAAGTCGGCCTGGAACTTGATCTTGATTTTCGGGGCGATGTCTCCCGCAAGCGACAGCCGGACGCGCCGGATGGTGAACGTGTCGGCCGCCTCGTCCACCCACGTGTAAGAAGCCTGGACGAATCCAGTGAGCTTGAGATCCCCGCTGACGCCGAGAGCGGGCGCGGCCTCCCTCTCCTCGCCGGCGGCGAAAAGCGCCGGGGCGACGAGCAAAGCGGCGGTCAGGATGCGTCCGATGACCGGGAGGGGGAACATGGGATTCCGGTATATACCAGAACCCCGCCGGGGGGTCAAACCCGTCCGGCGAGATTGATTTTCCGCCCCTCTTGGTATATGGATAGGGCATTCCCAGAGAGGAGGTTCACGACCCGTGAAGCGCAGGCATTTCATCACCCAGGGAATCGGCGCGGCCGCGGCCCTCGGGCTTGCCGGCGGGGCCGCCGCCGAGACCGCCCGCCAAGTGTCCGTCCCGGGCTATTCCCACTCGCCCTTCAAGCTGAAATACGCCCCGAGCTTCGGCATGTTCCAGGCCCACGCCGGCAAAGACCCGGCCGCCCAGGTCCAATTCGCCGCCGACGAGGGATTCACGGCCATGTTCGACAACGGGATCATGGGCCGGCCGGCGACCGAGCAGGAGACGATCGTCCGGGAGCTGGCCAAGCGGGACATGGCCCTCGGGCCGTTCGTCCTCTATGCCGACTTCGCCAAAGAGTCCTTCGTCCTGGCCGACAAGGAAATCCGGGAGATGCTCACGGCCAAGATGAAGGAGGGCGTCGAGACGATGAGGCGGACCGGCTGCCGGCAAGCCCTCGTCGTCCCCGGCCGGTCCAGCCAGCGCCTGTTCTGGGATTACCAGACGGCCAACGTCATCGACAACCTCCGGGCCTGCATGGACGTCTGCGTCCCGGCCGGCCTCGTCCTCGTCCTCGAGCCGCTCAACCGCCGCGACCATCCGGGGCTGTTTCTCTCCGGGATGCCCCAGGCCTACGCCCTCTGCCGGGCGGTCGACAGCCCCTGCTGCAAGATCCTGGATGACATGTACCACCAGCAGATCACCGAGGGCAATCTCCTTCCCCACATCGAAGCCTGCTGGCCCGAGATCGCCGCTTTCCACATCGGCGACAACCCGGGCCGGAAGGAGCCGACGACGGGGGAAATCAACTACCGGAACGTCTTCGCCGCGATTCACCGGAAAGGATACCGGGGCGTCCTCTGCATGGAGCACGGGATGAGCAAGCCGGGAAAAGAGGGCGAACGGGCCGTCATCGAGGCCTATCGGGCCTGCGATCAATTCTAGGTTCCAAGGAGCGGAATCCATGGAAAAAATCCCCCAAAACTCCTGGACGCGTCGCGAATTCCTGAAAACGGCGGCCTCGGCCTCGCTCGCCGCGGCCATCCCGGCGAACCTCGGCCTTCACGCCGCGGGAGCCGACACGATCAAGATCGGCATCCTCGGCTGCGGCGGCCGCGGGACCAGCGCGGCGCTCGACGCCGTCAGGGCCGCCGCCGGCGTCGAGGTCGTCGCCCTCTACGACGCCTTCCAGGACCGGGTCGACAGCTCCCTGAAGCGCCTCCGGGAAACGGCCGCCGACAATGTCAAGGTCACCGACAAGACGTGCTTCACCGGGCTGGACGGCTATCGCGGCCTCCTCGCCCTTCCGGAGGTCAACTACGTCGTCCTGGCCGCGCCTCCGGGCTTCCGGCCGATGCACTTCCAAGCGGCCGTCGAAGCCGGCAAGAACATCTTCTCTGAAAAGCCGGTGGCCGTCGACCCCGTCGGCATCCGGAAATTCATCGCCGCCGCGGACCTCGCCCGGGAGAAGGGCTTGGGCGTCGTCGCCGGCACCCAGCGCCGTCATCAGCGGCGGTATCTCGAGCTCATGAAGCGTCTCCAGGACGGCCAGATCGGGGAGATCGCCGGCGCCCAGGGCTACTGGAACCAGGGCGACCTCTGGGTCAAGATGCGGGAGCCGGGCATGTCGGACATGGAATGGCAATGCCGGAACTGGCTCTATTTCACCTGGCTCTCGGGCGACCACATCGTCGAGCAGCACGTCCACAACATCGACGTCGTCAACTGGGCCCTCGGCGCCCTCCCCAAAACCGTCGTGGCGATGGGCGGGCGCCAGGTCCGGACGGGGGCGGAATACGGCAACATCTTCGACCATTTCGCCGTCGAGTTCGAATACCCCAACGGCGTCCGGGTGGCAAGCTACTGCCGCCAGACGAAGGGCTGCGCCGAGCGGATCGAAGAGAGGATCGTCGGAACCAAAGGGGTGGCCTTCGGCTACGGCGAGATCCGGGGCGAGACGCCCTGGAAGTTCGAGGGCGAAGAGCCCAATCCCTACGTCCAGGAGCACGCCGACAACATCGCCGCCATCCGGGCCGGCAAGCCGCTTAACGAAGGCCGGCAGGTCGCCGAGAGCACGATGGCCGCCATCCTCGGCCGGATGAGCGCCTACACCGGCCGGGCGATTTCCTGGGATTGGGGGATGGCGAGCTCCAAGCTCGACCTCTCGCCGGCGAAGTACGAGTTCGGGCCGCTTCCCGTCGACCCCGTCGCCGTGCCGGGGACCACGCCCCTCGTTTAACAAAAGATAGGGGACACTTTATGGCGTCCCCGTTATGGGAGGAGGAAAGCGATGTCCAACGAACGACCCGTCCGACGCCGTGATTTCCTGAAAAACGCGACGGCCGCCGCCGCCGGAATGGCCGTCTTCCCGACGATCGTCCGGGCCTCGGCCCTCGGCCTGAACGGCTCGGTCGCCCCGAGCGAGCGGATCGTCATGGCCGGAATCGGATACGGCATGCAGGGGATTCCGAACATGCGGGCCTTCCTCGAGAAGGACGAAGTCCAATGGGTGGCCGTCTGCGACCTCGACAAGAATCATCTCGCCCAGGCCCGCGACATCGTCGACAAGAAATACGGGAACAAGGACTGCGCGACCTACGCCGACTACCGCGAGCTTCTCCTCCGCAAGGACGTCGACGCCGTCTCGATCGCCGTCCCCGACCAATGGCACGCCATCCTCTCGATCGCCTGCGCCCGGAACGGCTGGGACATCTACGGCGAGAAGCCGCTGACCCACAGCCTGGCCGAGGGCCGGGCCCTCTGCGACGCCGTCAAGCGGTACGCCCGCGTCTGGCAGACCGGCTCCTGGCAGCGGTCGGTCGAGAATTTCTATCGGGCCGCGGAGCTCGTCCGCAACGGCCGGATCGGGAAAATCCTCCGGGTCGAGGTCGGCCTTCCCTCCGGGCATTACGATTTCGCCCGGACCTTCGGCCAGGAAAAGATCACCGCCCCTCCGCCCGAGCTCGATTACGAGACCTGGCTCGGGCCGGCTCCCTCTTGGCCCTACTGCAAGGCCCGGGTCCACATGAACTGGCGCTGGAACATGGACTTCGGCGGCGGCCAGCTCATGGACTGGGTCGGCCACCATCTCGACATCGCCCACTGGGGACTGGGATACGACTTGACCGGTCCGGTCGAGGTCTCGGGCCGGGGAGAATTTCCGACGACGGGAATCTACAACAGCGCCCTCCGCTACCGGGTCGAAACCAAATACGCCGACGGGACGCCGATCATCCTCGCCGGCGGCTACGCCGAAATCCAGGGGGGGACGAAGTGGATCGGCGAATCGGGTTGGGTCTGGGTCGACCGGGGAGGATTCGAAACCCAGCCCGCCCATCTCGTCCAGGAGGTCATCGGACCGAACGAAACGAAGCTCGTCCGGAGCCGCGACCACTACCAGAATTTCCTCGACGCCGTCCGGAGCCGCGGGTCGACGGTCGCCCCGTGCGAAGTCGCCCACCGGTCGGCGAGCGTCGGCCACCTCGGCGTCATCGCCATCGAGACGGGGCGGACGATCCAATGGGATCCGGCCGCCGAGAAAATCATCGACGACCCCGAGGCGGAGCGCCTCCTCGGCCGGTCCTATCGGAAGCCCTACGCTCTCCCGGATTGAAGGAGGAAAACGATGACACACCCCCTTCACAAACGCCTTTTCGCCGCGGCCCTCATCGCCGGAGTCCTGATTGCCTTCGCGCCCGCCGCCCAGCGGACTTCCATGCCCCAACGGAAAGCCGACTATTCGCCCCAACTCCCCCCTTCCCCCCTCGACGATCTCCTCAAGTCCTTCCTGACCTACGACGGGGGAATCCGGAGCGACGTCTACTGGAAAATCCGCGAATTCGTTAGGTCCCGCAAAGACAACCCCCAAGGCCGGGCGGATTGCGAGCTCCGGCTTCTGGCGTTTCTCCGGTCGGGGGCCACCCTCCCGGCCAAGACGCTCATTTGCCGCGAGCTCCGCTCTGTCGCCGGGGAAAAATCCGTCCCCGTGCTCCAATCGCTCCTCTTCGACCCGTCGCTATCGGACCCGGTCCGGGCCGTCCTCGAGAGAATTCCCGGTTCCGCGGCCGATAAAGCCTTGCTGACCTCCCTGGACCGGGTTTCGGGGACGATGAAAACGGGAATCCTGACTTCCCTCGGGAACCGGAAAGCCACCGAGGTCGTGCCCGCCTTGGTCAAATACCTGGAAGGGTCGGCCCAGGAATTCGTCAAAACGGCGGCCATGGCCTTGGGCCGGGTTGGAGGCAAGGACGCGGCGGAAGCCCTGGCCAAGGCCCTGCCCGTCTTGCGCGGCGATTTCAAGGCGGCCGCCGCCTCGGCCCTTCTCGACTGCGCCGAGGACGTCCTCAAGAGCGGCGACCGCGCCGCGGCTTCGGGATATTACGAGAGAATCCTGGCCGCCGGGCTCGGCCCGGTCTTCGTCCGGGCGGCGACAATGGGCCGGATCGCCGCCGCCGGCGACAAAGCCCCCCAACTCGTCGCCGAAGCCCTGAAATCGGCCGACCCCGTCGTCCAGGAGGCGGCCATCGCCAAGGTCAAGGCTGTCTTCCCCCCCGAAGCGGCCGGGCCGCTCGTCGGCCTCCTCTCCTCTCTCCCGGAAGAAAGCCAAGTCAAGCTCATCACCGTCCTCGGAGATTTTCGCGGCGAGGAGGTCGCGGCGGAAATCCGCAAGGCGGCCGCCGGCGATTCGGCCGCCGTCCGCATCGCCGCCCTCAAGGCCTTGGCCGGGACCGGAACGCCGGCCGACGTCCTCTTCCTCGCCGAGCGAGCGGCATCCTCCCGGGGCGCCGAACAGGAGGCCGCCCGGACGAGTCTCGGACTCCTTAAAGGGAGGGCCGTGGACGAGGCCGTCGTCCAAGCCCTGGGCGGCGACGTCGCCGAAGGCGTCCAAAGCGAGCTCATCGCCGCCGTGGGGGAAAGACGGATGTTCGCCGCCAAGAGCGCCTTGATCAAGAAGACGGAATCCCCCTCCGAAGGCATCCGCGTTCAGGCCGTCAAAACGCTCAAGACGGTCGGCACGCCTTCCGACATTCCCGCCCTCCTCGACCTTCTCGCCCGGGCAACGAGCGACGCCGAGCGGGAGGAGGTCGAAAACGCCGCGGCGGCCCTCGCCCAAAAAATCGACCAGCCGGCCGGCCGGTCGAACCTCGTCAAGGCCAGGCTCGCCGCCGAGCGCGATCCCACCGCGCGGGCGGGTCTCGTCCGCGTCCTGGGAAAGATCGGGGACGAGAGCGCCCTCCCGGAGATTCGCAAAGCCCTCGCCGAGGCCGAAGCCGGGGTCGTCGACGCGGCCGTAAGGGCCTTGGCCGGATGGCCGACCGCGGCGCCCGTCGAGGACGTCTGGGAGCTCGTGAAATCCTCGGCCGACGAAACCCACCGGCTCCTCGCCCTCCGGGGATTCATCCGGATGGCCGCCCTCGGGAAATCCCGGCGTCCGGACTTCGTCGTCGCGGAGCTCCGGCGCGCCTCCGAAGCGGCCTGGCGTCCGGACGAAAAGCGGCTCATCCTGGCCGCCCTGCCCGACTTCGCCTCTCCCGAGGCCCTGGCCTTGGCCCAGTCCATTGGGTCCGACCTGGCGGTCAAGGCCGAAGCCCAAGCCGCCGCCGATAGGATCAAGAAGAGGCTGGCCGACCGCCGTTAGGCGGGAACGCCCTTTATTTCGGCCGGCGCTTGAAAACGATGTCCTTGACCGCCGGCTCGAGGGGCGCCCTCAAAGCCGTCACCCCTCCGCGGACGTCCGTCTCGAAGGTCAACATCGTTTCCGCGAGGTCGCCTCCGGTCGCGAGGAACGACTCGTAATGCCAGTGCTTGAGGGGCGAGCCGAATCCCTTGTAATTTAAGGCCAAACCGCCATCCTTCAGCGTGACCGTCATCATCCCGTAAGCGGGATGGGCATAATCGCCGGCGTATTCCTCGAGGCGGTGGGCCGGCCTGGTGCCTTCGACCGGCTTCGCTTCCGGCCCGGCCGGCCCGCTCCTCTTCATCTCCTCCGCGGCCCGTTTGTTCCAATCGATCGGGGAAAGGCCCAAGGCCAGATCCGATAGGCCGAAATCCAGGATGGTGGTGGCCGGCGAACTCACGTTGATGAGGACGACAATACCCATCCGGGCTCTGGGGAACAGGGCGACCGAGGAATTGAAGCCGAGGGTCGAACCGCCGTGGTTGACGCGCCAATGGCCGCGGTAGACATCGATCGTCCATCCTAGGCCGTATGACGGCGTGAGGACCTCGGGAAACCTCGTCGGGTTCCAGGGGGTGGGAATCTGTGGCGCGTGCGTCGCCCGGACGACGTCCGCCGGAAGGACGGATTTCGCTCCGGCCTCATAAGCTTGGAGATGGGCGGCGAGCCAGGCGCACATGTCCTCGGCCGTGGTGTTGACCGAGCCCGACGCCCGGCCGCCGTACATCAATTTCTCCGTCGGCTCCGGAAGCGGCTGAAGGGCGAAGGCATCCTTCACCCAGCGGTATGACCGGGCGTATTCGCCGGCCGCCGTAAATTCGGGGATCGTTCCGCCGCTCCGGCTCATCCCCAGAGGTTTGAAGATGCGCTCGCGGACGAACGCCTCCCAGGGCATCCCCGAGATCCGCTCGACGAGAAGACCGAGGGTGATGTACATCAAGTTGTTGTACTGGTACGCCGCCCGCAGCTCCCGGCTCGGTTCCAGGAAGCGCAGAGACCGGACCATTTCGGGAAGGTCCATCGTCGAGTTGACCCAGACAAAATCATGCCGCGGCAGGCCCGTTCGATGGGAGGCCAGGTCGCGGACGGTCGCGTGGGCCGAAGCGTATTCGTCCTGGAGGCCGAACTCGGGAAGATAGAAGGCCACGGGTTTGTCCCACTCGACCTTTTTGTCGGCGACTAAAAGCCCCAGGGCCAAGGAAGTGAAGGCCTTGGTCGTCGACCCGAGGATGAACCGGGTTTGGGGGGTCGCCGGCAGGTTTTGGGCGACGTCCCGCTGGCCGAAGCCCTCGAGAAACGCGACCCGGCCGTCCTTGACGATCCCAACGGCCGCACCGGCGACATGCCATTGTTTCATCGTCGCCGCGACGAAGGCCCGGACGGCGGACGCCGTTTCGGCGGACAGCCTTTCTTGGGCCGGCGAACTCGCCGGCGTAAAGAAGAAGCAACCCAGCAAAATGACCGCGATGGAAATCGAACGCAGGCGATGATTCTTCAATTCCTGCCTCCTCCGGATTCCTATGATGAGCCTCCCTCATTATACGCTCTTTGTCCTTCCCCAGTGGCCCCCTTCCTTTTCCCTCCGATTCTGAGCGGCGGGCTATTTATCGGAAAACAAAGAATGGTCGGCCAGAAAATTCCCTTCCGTGCCGGAACTCGATAGGCCCGGCGTCGGGGGACGGCCGGAACGTGATGAGGCTTTACCGTCCCCGCGGCCGCTCTTCGAAGGGCTCGGCGTGTCAAGCGGCGGCATGGCCGTCCGACGAAGACGCTTCCAAGAAATGGGACTATTGATACTGCCCCCCTCTACTCCCCCCTTCGTGGGGGGAGCCCCGAAAATCGTCAGCGTCTTCGAGAGTCGGAGGGAGGGGCCCCCCATGGCTTTGCCGAGGGGGGGAACCGACGGGACTGGTTCCCCGGGGCCGGGGTTAGAGGATGGCCATGTCGCCGCAACACGCCCCGTTCTTAATACGCCCGACAGATCGCCCGACGGTCAGAATTCGATCGCTTTGAAAATCGGGCGGGGCTCGATTATGATAAAGGGCGGCCGGCGGACCCGAAGGCCCGCCCCGAGGAGGCAGCCCGGATGATCGAAGGACAAGAAAGCCTGGCCAAGGCCGCCCGTCTTCGATACGCCATGGCCGGCGGCGGCAAGGGTGCCTTCATCGGCGGCGTCCACCGCAAGGCCATCGCCCTGGACGGGAAGGCCGTCCTGTCCGCCGGGTGTTTCTCCCGCTCCCCGGCCAACACCCTCGAGACGGGCGAATCCCTGGGAATCCCCAAGGACCGCCTCTACGCGGACGCCCGGGAGATGATCGAAGCCGAGAGCGCGCGGGCCGAGCCCGTGGATTTCGTCGTCATCACGACCCCCAACGATTCTCACCATCCGATCGCCAAGCTCGCCCTGGAGCGGGGCTTTCACGTCGTCTGCGACAAGCCCTTGGCGACCTCGAGCCGCGAGGCCGAGGAGCTGGCCGGGCTGGCCGAGGAGAAGGACCGGCTCTTCGCCGTGACCTACGCCTATCGCGGTTATCCCATCGTCTACCACATGCGGGACATGATCGTCCGCGACGAGCTGGGCGCCATCCGTTTCGTCGCCGCCGAGTATCCGCAGGAATGGCTGGCCTCCCCTCTCGAAAAGACGGGACAAAAACAGGCCGCCTGGCGGACCGACCCGAAGCGGGCCGGGATCTCGAATTGCCTCGGCGACATCGGCAGCCACCTCGAGAACATGGTCTCCTACCTCACCGGGCTGGAGATCGAATCGGTCTGCGCCCGGCTCGACATTTTCGGCGAGGACCGCGTCCTCGACGACAACGCCTCGGTCATGGTCAACTACCGCGGCGGGGCGAAGGGCCTTTTCTGGAGCTCGCAGATCGCCGTCGGCCACGACAACGGGATGCGGGTCAGGATCTACGGGACGAAAGGCTCGCTCGAATGGGCCCAGGAGGAGTGCAATTACTGCCGGGCGTCATTCCTCGACCGGCCGTCGGCCCGCCTCTCGCGCGGCCGCGATCCCATGTTTCCCCGGGCCCAGGGCCTCTCCCGCATCCCCTCGGGCCATCCGGAGGGCTACTTCGAGGCCTTCGCCAACATCTACTCGACCTTTCTCGGCGCCCTGGCGAAGAAGAAGGCCGGGGAGCCGCTGAGCCGCGAGGACCTCGACTTTCCGAATGTCCGGGACGGCGTCCGGGGGGTGAAATTCATCGAAAAGTGCGTCGAGAGCTCGTCCCTCGGCGCCCAGTGGGTCCGTTTCGACTAGCTCAACGGAGGAGACGATGGCCAGACCAGTCACCCTTTTCACCGGCCAGTGGGCCGACCTGCCCTTCGAAGAGGTCTGCGCGAAAGCCAAAGCCTGGGGCTACGACGGACTGGAGATCGCATGCTGGGGAGACCACATGGACGTCCGGAAGGCGGCCGCCGACCCGGCCTACGTCCGGAAGAAAAAGCAAACCCTCCGCAAGCACGGCCTCGGTTGCTGGGCCCTCGGCGCCCACCTCGCCGGCCAGTGCGTCGGCGACGCCTACGACGAGCGTTTGGACGGCTTTGCTCCCCCCGAGGTCCGGGGAAAACCCGCCCGCCTGCGCCAGTGGGCGGCCGAGGAGATGGAATTCACGGCCCGGGCCGCCCGAGCCATGGGCTGCTCGGTCGTCAACGGCTTCATGGGCTCGCCCATCTGGAAAGCCTGGTATTCATTTCCGCCGACAAGCGAGGAGATGGTCGAAGCCGGATTCCAAAAAATCTTCAAGCTCTGGACGCCGATCTTCGACGCCTTCGACCGGGCCGGGGTCCGCTTCGGCCTCGAAGTCCATCCAACCGAAATCGCCTTCGACCTCTACACCGCAAAGCGGCTGCTCGAGACGTTCGGGCGGCGGCCGACTCTCGGCTTCAATTTCGACCCGAGCCATCTCGTCTGGCAGGGCCTCGAGCCCCACCTCTTCCTTCTCGAGTTCCCGGACCGGATCTACCACGTTCACATGAAGGACGCGGCCGTGACCCTCGACGGCAAGGCGGGAATCCTCGGCTCCCACCTCCCCTTCGGCGACCACCGGCGGGGCTGGAATTTCCGATCCCTCGGCCACGGCGACGTCGATTTCGAGGAAATCATCCGGGCCCTCAACGCCGTCGGCTACGCCGGTCCCCTGTCGGTCGAGTGGGAGGACAACGGGATGGACCGCGAGTTCGGGGCGAAGGAGGCCTGCGCCTTCGTTCACAAAATCAACTTCGCCCCGTCGGCGATCGCCTTCGACAAAGACATGAAAAAATGAGCAACAGCCCTTCGGAAAAAGTCAGCCGGCGCGATTTTGTCAAGACATCGACGGCAGCCGGCCTCGGCGCCGTCCTGGGGGGAGGCGCCGCGGCCCGGGGAGGCCAGACGCAGACTCCGGGGGCGAAGCCTCAGGCCGCCGCAGGAGCGGGCGATGAGCTCCGGGTCGGCCTCATCGGCTCGGGTGAGCAGGGCCGGGTCCTTCTCGAATCCTGTCTTCGGATCCCCGGCATCCGGGTCGCGGCCGTGTGCGATATTTGGTCATACAGCCTGCAGTACGGCCGCGGCTATCTCCGCAAGCACGGCCAGGACCCCGCCGCTTACGAGGATTACCGGGAGATGCTGGCCAAGGAGAAAGGACTCGACGCCGTCCTCGTGGCCACGCCCGACTGGCTCCATGCCGAACAGACCAACGCCTGCCTGGCGGCCGGCCTCCATGTCTACTGCGAGAAGGAGATGTCGAACTCCCTCGAGAAAGCCCGGACGATGGTCGAGACGGCCCGACGAACGGGGAAACTCCTCCAAATCGGCCACCAGCGCCGCTCCAATCCCCGCTATCTCCATGCCATTGACACCCTGATCCGGGGCCGGAAGGTTTTAGGCCGGACCAGCCTGGCCTACGCCCAGTGGAACCGCTCCAAGGCCGACATGCTCGGCTGGCCCAAGACCTACGTCATCCCGCCCGAGAAGCTCCAGGCCTACGGCTACGACGACATGACCCAGTTCCGGAACTGGCGCTGGTACCGGAAGTTCGGCGGGGGGCCGATCGTCGACCTGGGCTCTCACCAGATCGACCTCTTCGCCTGGGTTTTCGGGGTGAACCCGTCGTCGGTCACGGCCAGCGGCGGAATCGACTACTACAAGAACCGGGAGTGGTTCGACAACGTCATGGCCATCTTCGAGTTCGAGACTCTCGAGGGCGCGACCCGGGCCTTCTATCAGGTCCAGACGACGACCAAGTACGGCGGCTTCTACGAAGTCTTCATGGGCGACGACGGGGCCATCCAGATTTCCGAGGTCGCCCAGCGCGGCAACTGGGCGATGCGCGAGGCCCACGCCCCCGAGTGGGATTCGCTCGTCCAGGAAGGCCTCCTTCTCTCCGAGGCCCCGGTCATCCAGAAGGTCGACACGCGGAACATCTTCGTCGACGTCAGGGTCACGGCCGAGGCCGGCCGATGGCCCATCCCGGTCGATTTGGCCAAGCCGGCCCACCAGCCCCACCTCGAGAATTTCTTCAACGCCATCCGCCTGGGGACCCCGCTCAACTGCCCGGCCGAGCTGGCCTACGAGAGCGCCGTGGCCGTCCTCAAGGTCAACGAGGCCGTCCGGACGAAAACGTCGATTCGCTTCAAGCCGGCGGATTTCAAGGCTTGACCATGCGCCGCGCGACGACCCCGAAGAAAAAGAAGCGCCCCCTTTTTTTCCTGGTCGTTTCGGCAATCATCGCCGCCTTCGCTTGGGGATCCCAAACCCCGACGGCCAAGCCCGCTCCGTGGGACGGCAGCCGGGTGACGCCCGTCCACCAGATTCCCCTCAAGGACGAGTTCGACGAGACGATCGTCCCGACCGGGCGGTATCCTCTCCCCTTCTCCGCCCGGACGACCTGCGCCCCCTGCCATGACTACGGCGTCGTCCGCAAGGGGTGGCATTTCGACACCGGAAGGACGTCGCCCTCCGGACGGCCCGGCGAACCCTGGGTTCTCGTCGACGAGCGGACGGGGAGCCAGATCCCCCTTTCCTTCCGGCCTTGGAAAGGCTCCTTCCAACCTCTCGTCCTCGGCCTCTCGGCCTGGGATTTCACCCTCCTTTTCGGCCGCCATTTTCCCGGCGGAGGCGTCGCCGAGCCCGCCGACGAGGAGATGGCTCCCGGCTCGCGATGGAACGTCTCGGGACGCCTGGAAGTCAATTGCCTCGGCTGCCACAACGCCCGCCCCATCCAGAATCCCAGCGAGTGGACCAAGCAAATCCTCCGCGAAAATTTCCGCTGGGCGGCCACGGCCGCGGCCGGCCTGGGCGAGGTCGGCGGGATGTCATCCCGCCTCGCTCCGACCTGGGACATCTTCGACGGCCCCAATCCCGACGACACGGAATGGGCCGTCGCCCCGTCGGTCCGGTACGACCGGACGCTTTTCGACAGCAAGCACCGGGCCTTTCTGGACATCGCCGCCAACCCCGGCGACGCCCGATGCCTGGCCTGCCACGCCGCGGCCTCGGCCGAGGTCCCGAAGTTCGACTTCGACGAGGACGTCCATACGGCCGCCGGACTCGCCTGCGTCTCCTGCCACCGCCACGACGTCTCCCACGCCATGATCCGCGGCTACGAGGGCGAAGGGAAGGACAATCCCGACGTCCTGTCCGAGGATTTCACCTGCCGGGGTTGCCACCTCGGCGGCCGCTCGGCCGGCGGAAAGAAAATCCTTCCCGGCCGGCTAGGCGCGCCCTATCCGCTCCACAAGGGCCTTCCCAAGGTCCATCTCGACCGGCTGTCCTGCACGGCCTGCCACTCGGGTCCCCTCCTCGCCGGAGAGCCGGGGCGCGTCCGCACGTCGCGGGCGAACAGGCTGGGGATTTACGGGATCGCGAATTGGGTTCAGGAGATGCCGGCCGTCGTCGAGCCTGTCTTCCTCCGGGACACGAACCGAAAGCTCACCCCCCATCGTCTTTTCTGGCCGGCCTATTGGGCGAAGCGCGTCGGCCGGGAGGTCGTTCCCCTTCGACCCGACGAGGTTTTAAAGGCGGCCGGCGACATCCTCTTTCCCGAAAAACCGGTGAGCCGGATCCTTTCGGCCCTCTATTATACGGTCGACCTCGTTGGAATCCCGATCCTTTTTATGGACGGCAAATCCTACGAGGTCAACGCCGACGGGGGCCTCGACGCCGCGGATGATCCGGCAGGGAAGGAGGGCGATCTGCGGTGGGCGGTGAAGAACGAGGGAAAGACAACGCCGCTCATCGCCGATTTCGACCCCGGCAACCCGGAGGCGGCGGCCGAGCCCGAGATCTTCATCCAAAAGGTCCTCGAAGCCCTGAGAACGACCGAGGCGGCGCCCGGCGAGCCGGTCTTCGTTCAAAGAGGCCATCAGTACAAAATCGTCGAGTCCCAGGTCGAAAAAACCGAGTCGCCGGACGACGCCGCGACGGTGGCCCAGCTCTTCTGGCTGAAGGAAGGCCGGCGCCTGCCCCTCGTCCCGGAATTCGAAAGGCGGACGGTCTCGGCCTTGGCCAGGGCCGAGGCCAAGCTGACCGAAGAGCAGGTCCGCGAAGTCCTGGGGGCCCTGACTCGGACGCGACCGCCCGGGTCGGAAGACGGGGATTTCGTCTATATCTCCGGCGGGAAGGCGTTCAGCCTCGACCGCCGGGGCGGCCTGAGGTCCGAAAACGCCGTGGCGGCCGAGCCGGTCGCCTGGCCGCTGGCCCATCAGGTCCGCTCCGCCCGCCAATCTCTGGGGGTCAACGGCTGCACGGACTGCCACAAGGCGACGTCGGACTTTTTCTTCGCCGAAGTCCGAGGGCGGGGGCCGCTTCTGACCAGGACGGCCATGGTCAGGCCGGCATCGGCCTTCATGGACCTCACGGCGCCCTATCATCTTCTTTTCGGGACGTCCTTCGCCGTCCGCCCGTACTTCAAGATCATCCTCGGCCTGGCCGCCGCGGCCGTCGGGTCCGTCCTTTTGGCCGCCTTCCTTTTGGGGGTCGGACGGGCCGCCGGGCTGATCGAGAAACGGAGGGAGTAGGCCATGGCCGCGTTCATCGCCCTGACGATTGTCTCGGTCGCGGCCCTCTTTCTCCGGCAATCCTCTCTCCGCTACAAGGAAGCGACGGCAGCCGCGGCGCCGTCGGCGTATCTTTCCTGGCTCCGGCGGCGGGGAAAGGAGCTGGGATCGAAAGAATCATTCTCCCGCGCCTCGTCGGTCCTCAAGAATTGGGCCGCAACCCGCTATCCCGGTCCCCTCCGCTGGATTTTCATCGCTCTGACGGCTAGCCTCCTCTACCAGGCGGCCAGCGGTTTCTTCTTCGGCCTGTTCATCCGCCGGGGGATGTTCGGCCTCCCCCTTCTCGCCCACGTCGGAAGCGGCGGCCTTTTCGCCGTCAGCCTGGCGGCGATGATGTTCTGGAGGGCCCGCGATTACGGATTCGGCCGGACCGGAACGGCCTCCTACGCGGGGCTCGCCTGTCCCGTATTCAAGAGCCTTTCTCGCGGGGATCTCGCCAAATTCGCTTTCTGGGCTTTCGCCTTTTTCGGCTTCGTCCAGACGGCGTCCGCCCTCGGGTCGATGCTTCCCGTTTTCACCTTCCAAGCCCAGATGGCATTGATCGAAATCCACCGCTACGGCGCCCTGGCCCTTCTCCTCTCGGTCATTCTCTTCGCCGACCTCGTTTTTCTCCCCCCTCCGAGAAAATACGGGGACACATCACTTAATTCCGGGAATTAAGTGATGTGTCCCCGTATTTCAGTCCACCGCTTTTCGCACCAAGCCATGGGAACTTTTTTCGAGGTTCTCGTCGCCGGCGAGGACGAAACCTACTCCGGCCAGGCCGCCCAGGCCGTCTTTTCCGAGGTCGACCGCTTGGAACGCCTGTTCAGCCGCTTCGATCCCGGAAGCGATATCGGCCGAGCCAACCGTCTTCGTCCGGGAGAGGAGCTGGCGATCGGCCCGGATACGTACGAGTGCCTCGCCCTGGCCGAAGAGGCACGGCGGGAAACGGCAGGGGCTTTCGATGTCAACGTTCGGGCTCGAAATGCGAGAAATACGGGGACACATGACTTATCTGTCCTAGAAAGTGGACAATTAAGTTATGTGTCCCCGTATTTATTGGTCGGCGGAGGGGAGCGATTCCTCATCCGCCGGCCTCCCCAGGATCCCTCGGCTTTCATCGGCCTCGATCTCGATCTGGGCGGCATCGGCAAGGGATACGCTCTCGACCGGGCCCTCGAAATCCTAAAGGAATGGAGCCTCGAAAACGTCCTTCTCCAGGGGGGAACAAGCACGGCCTTGGCCATAGGCTCCGCCCCTCAGGAGGAAAATACGAATTTGAAGGGCTGGCCGGTGGGGGCGGGCGGAGGATGGCCCGAAACGCCGGGTCAAGTCCTTCTCTCCGGCCGGGCCTTGAGCGGCTCGGGGAAGGAGGTCAAGGGAGAGCACATTCTCGACCCCCGGACCGGACTTCCGGCCCGGGGTCATCTCGCCGCTTGGGCCTCCCATCCGTCCGCAGCCCTGGCCGACGCCTGCTCGACGGCCCTCCTGGTCATGGACGCGGCCGAGGTCGAAGATTTTTGCCGCCGCCATCCCGAGGTTTGGGCCTGCGCCGTCGCCGGCTACGGCAGCGTCCGGATCTTCAATCCCGGCCTATTGGCTTGAAAGCCGGCCTCGCCCCACGCTAAGATAAGGGCGAGGAGTATCCCGATGAAAAGACTTGTTTTGACCCTCATTGTCCTCTCCTGTCTCGCCGCCGCGGCCGCCTTCGCCTCCGCCTCGCCCCAGGACTTGTCCAAGGAAGAGCTCAAACTCCAGCTCCCCAAGCCGATGTTCATCGGCACTCCCCGCAACATCAAGACGTCCAACCTCGAGGTCGTCACCGGAAAACCCCGCGGCCCCTTCTTCGTCCCCACGGGGACCATTCTCCTCTCGGCAAAGAAAGCCGTCGCGTCGAGCGATATGCAGCCCGTCATCGGGGAGCTCTCCTTCCTCACCGACGGCGAGAAATCGGGCGAGGACGGCTATTTTGTCGAGCTTGGACCCGGCGGCCAATGGGTTCAGATCGACCTCGGAGCTTCCTCGACCCTCCACGCCGTTCTCGTCTGGCACTATCACGGCCAGGCCCGGGTCTACCGCGATGTCGCCGTCCAGGTCTCTGACGACAAGGATTTTCTCAAGGGCGTGACGACGATCTTCAACAACGACCATGACAACACCCTCGGCCTCGGCCTGGGAAGGGACAAGGAATACATCGAGACCAACGAGGGCCGCCTCATCGACCCCAAGGGTGCCAAGGGACGTTATGTCCGTCTCTGGTCCGGCGGCAATACCTCGAATGACATGAACCACTACGTCGAGGTGGAGGTCTACGGCACGCCCCTCAAATGAACAAGACCGCCTTTCGGTGGTTGGCCCTCGCGGCCTTCGTCGCCGCATGTCTTTTCCGCTTTTCCGGTTTGGACCTCCGGCCGATACATCACGACGAAGCCAACCAGGCAGTCAAATTCGGCGCCCTTCTCGAGAAAGGGGAATACACATACGACAAAGCCGACCACCACGGCCCCAGCCTCTACTACGCCACCCTGGCCTCAGCCTACGCCCGGGGACAGACGACCCTGACCGAGCTCGACGAAACGACGCTCCGCCTCGTCCCGGCCGTCTTCGGCCTGGGCCTCATCGCTCTCTGTCTCTTCTTCGGGACGAGCCTCCACCCCGGGGCCGCCGCCCTAGCCGCTCTCCTGGCCGCCTTCTCCCCGGTCATGACTTACTTCAGCCGGTTCTATATCCAAGAGTCTCTCTTCGCCTTTTTCGCCCTGGCCCTCCTCGTCGCGGTTTGGCGCTATTCCGAGCGCCTTTCCTCCCCGGCCGCTTTCGGCATCGGCCTATCCGCCGGCCTCCTCTTTGCCACGAAGGAAACCTCGGTCATCGTCTTCGCCGCCGTCGCCGCCTCGGTCGTCCTGGCCCATGTCCTTCAGAAAAAAACAGTCTGGTCACCCGGAGTTCGGCTCAAGACCAGCGGGGAACACGTTTTTCTCGGCCTCCTGACCTTCCTCGCCGTGGCCGCCGTCCTCTATTCCTCGCTGGGCCGGAACCTCAAAGGCCCGGTGGACGCCGTCACGGCCTTCAAGACCTACTTCGCCAAGGGGGCATCCCCCTCGGCCCATTCCCATTCCGTCCTTTATTACGCGAAGATCCTCCTTTTTTCAGACTCCGGCGGCCTCGTCTGGTCCGAAGGATTCATCTTCGTTCTCGCCCTGGTCGGCCTCGTCACGGTCGTCGCCCGGCGGTCGGAGTGGGAGGCGAGGCAGCGACTCGGACTGTACATCGTCCTCTACACGGGTCTGGCGACGGCCGTTTACAGCCTCCTTCCCTATAAGACGCCATGGAACGTCCTCGCCTTCTCCATCGGATGGATCCTCTTGGCCGGGATCGGCGGAGCCTTCCTTGTCCGGGCGGTCAAAGGGACCGCCTTCAAGGCCGTCGTCCTCGTCTTCCTGGCCGCCGGCCTGGCCCACCTCGGCTTCCAGAACTACCGGGCGAACATCCGCTATCCCGCCGACCCTCGGAATCCCTATGTCTACGCCCAGACGAGCCCGGATTTCCTCAAGCTCGTCAAGCGCGTTGAGGCTTTAGCCGCCATTCATCCGGCGAAAAAAACCCTTCTGATAAAGGTCGTCGCCGGACCCTACGAGCAATGGCCCCTCCCTTGGTACCTCCGCAGTTATAAGAACGTCGGCTACTGGGCGAAGACGGCCGAATCCGGGCCCGTGACCGATGCCGCTCTGGTCATCGCCTCGGAAGAGAACGCGGCCCTGCTGCAGCCCGCGCTGGGCGAGAGCTGCCAAGTCGAACATTACGGCCTGAGAGAAGGGACGCTCCTCATCCTCTTCATCCCCAACACGCTCTGGAACCGGTTTCTTCTCACCCGATGAGGAGCGGCGTCCCGAGCATCGGCGACCATCGGGCGGACCCGGTTGAACCCAAGTCCGCCCTCATCGTATATAATGTCCGAAACGGAGGCATCATGAAGAACGCCACGCGACTCGCCTCGGTTCTCGTCATCGCCGCCCTGCTCGCCGCCGCGGCCTGCGCTCCGGGACCCAACACCGCGGCCAAAACGCCGGGGAAGGACGACAAGGTCGCCGGCTTCTGGAAGGGACTCTGGCACGGCTTGATCTCTCCCATCACCTTCGTCGTCTCCCTCTTTTCCAAGAAGGTCAATCTCTACGAGGTCCACAACAACGGCGGGTGGTACAATTTCGGCTTCGTCCTCGGGGCCGGCCTTTTCCTGAGCGGCGGAATCCTGGGCCGGGGAAAGAAAGACAAAAAGCGCTGCGGATAATCTTCCGGGCGCGCCTTTTTCTGGTATACTAAACGTCTTCTCTCGTCTGTTTTCCATTCGGAAGGAGGTTGCCGTTATGTTCGACATCGCCCTGTCCCACATTCTCAAGACTTTGTCCGGAATCGTCCCCAGGAAGGAGGGCGGCGTTTCGGTCATCGATGAAAAAGCCCTGGCGGGCCGGATGGACGGGCTCGCCCGCGAAGCCGTCTTCGGGGAAGGAGAGGCCAAGACGGCGGCCCGCTGGCTGATCTGGGAAGCCGCCCAAGAGCTCGGCATCCGGCCTGCCTCCATCCATGATTTCTACCTGGCCCGCGGCCGGGGGGAGATCGCCAAGGCCCACACCGTGCCGGCCATCAACCTCCGGATGATGACATACGATTCCGCCCGGGCCGTCTTTCGGGCCGCCCGGGCCCGCGACGTCGGGGCGCTCATCTTCGAGATCGCCCGAAGCGAGATCGGCTACACCGGCCAGAGGCCGGCGGAATACGCGGCGACCGTCCTGGCGGCGGCGATTCGCGAGGGGTTCCGGGGCCCCCTCTTCCTCCAGGGCGACCACTTCCAGGTTTCGGCCAAGAAGTACGCCTCCGCCCCCGACGCGGAGGTCAAGGCCGTCCGCGACCTCGTCGAGGAGGCTGTCGCCGCCGGTTTTGATAACATCGACATCGACACTTCGACCCTCGTCGACCTCTCAAAGGAGACCCTGGACGAGCAGCAGCGCTTGAATTACGAGCTCTGCGCCGACTTCGCCCGCTTCATCCGCGAGCGCGAGCCGAAGGGAGTGACGATCTCGATCGGCGGCGAAATCGGCGAGGTCGGGCAGAAGAACAGCACCCCCGAGGACCTCGACGCTTTCATGCGCGGGTTCAACGCCCGCCGGGGGGCCCTCGTCGGGATCAGCAAGATCAGCATCCAGACGGGAACGAGCCACGGCGGGGTCGTCCTGCCCGACGGAACCCTGGCCAAGGTAGCCATCGATTTTGACGTCCTCCGGGCCCTGAGCGACAAGGCCCGGAAGGACTTCGGCATGGGCGGGGCCGTCCAGCACGGCGCCAGCACCCTTCCCGACAGCGCCTTCCACAAATTCGTCGAAGCGGGGACATGCGAGGTCCACTTGGCCACGGCCTTCCAGAACCTGGTCATGGATCATCCCGCCGTCCCCGAGGAGTTGAAGGGCCGGGTCGTCGACTGGGTCAAGACGAACGCCGCCGAGGAGCGAAAAGCCAAGGACACGGAAGCCCAGTTCATCTACAAATCGCGGAAGAAGGCCGTCGGCCCCTTTAAAAAGGAATTCTGGAGCCTTCCGGACGACGCCCGGGCGGCGATCGGCGCGGACCTCGAGAAGCAGTTCGGCTTTCTCTTCGATCAGCTCGGGGTCGGAGGGACGGCGGAGCTGGTGAAGAAATTCGTCAAGACCCCCGAAATCCACCGGCCCATGCCGGCGGGAGGAGGGGCGAAGCCCGGCCCGGGGGGGAAGCCCCTGGACATCTCCGGTTTGGCGGACTGAGTCCGTCTATTTGTAGGGATTGGTCGGCTTGGGGTCGCCGCCCGTGCCCGGAACCCGGGCGGCCCAGAGGAGGCCGCGCTTGACGATTTCCCGAGCCTGGGGGACGTCGAAGTCGGCGGCGACGTGGCCGAGCGACGTGTAGAAGATCCGCCCCTTCCCGTACATTTTCTTCCAGACGACGGGCATGACCGCCCCGTCGATCCAGGAGGCGTATTTTCCGCCGAAGGTCGTCGTCGCCAGGACCTCGACGAACGGATCGACGAGCATGTAGTACTGCTCGGAGTGCATCTTGAAGTCGGTCATTCCTTTGGTGATGGGGTCGTCGTGGTTCCGGATGTTGACTTCGTAGTCGATCACCCCGCCGGGGTGGGCCGCCCACGACCCGCCGACCATGAATTCGTACTCGGTGTTGCTCCGGAAGGAGTCGGCCATCCCGCCGTGCCAGCCGGCCATGCCCACCCCGCTTTTCACGGCTTCCTCGAGGTTCTTCTCCTGCGGGCCGGTGATCTGGGACATGGTGAACACCTGGACGATGAGGTCGAGTTTCTTCAGCTTTTCGAGGTCGAGGTAGGAATCGAGGGTGTTTGAAATCTCGACCTCGAATCCCTGCTCGGCGAGCCAGGGGGCGAAAATATCGACGCACTTCTTGGGCTCGTGCCCGTCCCAGCCGCCCCAGACGAAGAGCGCTTTTTTCTTTGGCGAGGCGGCCTGGTCGGGAGCTTCGGCACTTCCGGCCGATGCGGCTATGCCGGCGATAAGACAAGCGATGAATAAAACGATTCCAAGGCTTTTTCGATAGGTTGATCGCCGGGCATTAGTCATATTTTTCTCCTCATCAATACGGGGACACATTCCTTAATTGTCCACTTTTGAGGACAATTAAGGTATGTGTCCCCGTATTCTTTCAAAGCTCGCGGATCCAGATATTGCGGAAGCGGACGGGATTGCCGTGGTCCTGAAGGGAAACGGGCAGCTTGTCGGCGTGGGGGACGTACGGCGGGCGGAGCTTGTGGGCCGTCGGCCCGGTCAGGACGGCGTTGTTATGGACGACGAGGCCGTTGTGGAAGACGGTCATCATCGCCGGGGCTAGGAGCTTTTTCTCGGCATCGAAGCGCGGGGCGCGGAAGACGATATCGTAGGTCTGCCATTCGCCCGGCTTTCGGCAGACGTTGACCAAGGGCGGATACTGGCCGTAGATCGAAGCCGTCATCCCGTCGGCGTATGTCTTGTTGTCGTAACAATCGAGGACCTGGACCTCGTACTGGTTCATCAAGAAAACGCCGCTGTTTCCCCTGCCCTGGCTCCCGCCCTGGACGACCTCCGGGGCGGCCCATTCGACATGGAGATGGCAATCGCCGAAACCGTCCCTCGTCTGAATCGAGCCGGCCTTGGCCGTAACCTCCATATAGCCGTTCTCGACTTTCCACCTAGCCGGCTCACCCTTGGCGTCCGTCCAGGCCGAGAGGTCCTGGCCGTCGAACAAAACGACCGCGCCCGGCGGAGCTGGGACGGGAGGACCTGCCGGCCCCGGGTCGACGACCGGTGGCATCGGCCGCGTCTCGTCATGGACGGGCCAATCGATCTTGGGGATGGACTGGGGAGCGGCAAAGACAAGAGCCGCAAAACAGAGAATCGTTGAGAGCCAAGCCTTTAAGGACACGATGGCCTCCCGTGCAAAGATGGGGGACGCGAACGGAATTCCGGAGAATTCCGATCATGTCCCCTTAGATCTTACAACGACCAGCCCTGGCGGTACTCCTTGTGGACGTACTTGTTGGCCTCGGGGAAGTTCGGGAACTCCATCTTGACCGGATCCCACTCCAGGACGGCCTTGGCGTCCTTGTAGCGGAGGGCGATATTGCCCAGGAGCATGAGCTCGGTCAGAGGTCCGGAATACTCGGCGAAGTCCGTCGTCGATTTCTTCCCGGCCTTGATGGCCGCGATCCATTCCTCGGCGATGCCGGGCGAGCGAGGAATCGTCTTCTCGGGGCGCTTGTAGTCCTTCATGAGCGCTTCCGGAACGAGGCGCGGATTCTCGCCGTAAGTGCTGCACATCAGCATTCCCTTCTTCCCGACGAAGAGAACCCCGCCTCCGTCGTCGCCCATCAGCCGGCCGTTTTCGAGAGCCGCGAACGGGCGAGGCGGCATGAGCCCGCCGTCATACCAGGTCATCGTGACCGGCGGCATCTTCTCCCGGGCGGGGAAATTGTAGGTGATGATTTCGGCGAGGGGATAGGAGTCCTTGGTGAACTTCGTCCCGCTGGCCTGGATCGTCTTCGGCGCGCCGAGCTTGAGGGCCCAGAATGGCTGGTCGATGAGGTGGGCGCCCATGTCGCCGACCGCGCCCGTGCCGTAGTCCCACCAGCCGCGCCAGGTGAAGGGCATATAGGCCGGATGGTACGGCCGCCACGGGGCGGGACCGAGCCAGGTGTCCCAGTCCAGCGTCGGCGGGACGGAGGGGATCTCCTTCGGCGCCTCGATGCCCTGGGGCCAGATCGGGCGGTTCGTCCAGACATGGACCTCGCCGATGTCCCCGATCGCCCCGTCCCAAATCCATTCGCAGATGAGCCGGGCCCCCTCCTTGGAATGCCCCTGGTTGCCCATCTGGGTCACGAGGTTGCGGGCCTTGCCTTCCTCGGCCAGGAGACGCGCCTCCTTGACCGTGTGGGTCAGGGGCTTCTGGACGAAGACGTGTTTTCCCAGCCTCATGGCCATCATGGCCACCACGGCGTGGGTATGATCGGGCGTGCTGACGGTGATGGCGTCGAGGCTTTTCTCGGCCTCGAGCATCTTCCGGAAATCGCGGTACTTGGCCGCTTTCTCGTAGAGAGCCTTCTTCTCCGGCGGATGCTGGTCCGAGGCCAGGAACCGGGCCATCTGGGTATCATCGGCATCGCACAGGGCGACGACGTTCTCGCCGCTCACGGCCTCGGTGTCCGAGAAACCCTTGCCCCCGACGCCCACGCAGCCGACGTTCAGGGTGTCGCTCGGGGCTTGATATCCGGGCCCTCCCAGGACCTTGCGGGGGACGATGACGAAACCGGCGGCCGCCGAGGCCGCGGTGCTCAGGAAATCACGGCGAGTCGGACTCATGGATGCTTCTCCTCCCTGGGAATGATGGCGGATGGAATGGCGGTCATTTCGGGACCGCCCTACTATATACGCGGAAAAATCCGGCGTCAACCCGAAGGATGGGGCCTCCCGGAGGTCAGGAACGGTCAAGGACGAGGGCCACGACGAAGCGATCGATCAGGCCCCATTTGTCGGCCACCGGCGTGACGGTGATCCCGATCTTCTGGTAGGACGGGTCTTCGAGGGAGGGGACAAGCGAAGCCGGAAAGGACTCCAGTTCCGGCGTTTCAAAAACGGTTTCGAACGCCGTGGCTTGAGTCGCGGACCCCCGGCCTCCCTTCCGGATATATCGATGATAGACGGCGGCGGCGAGGCGCTCCAACCCCTCGTTGGGCGAAAACGGCCGAAGCCTTTTCTCCGCCCGAAGGGCGTTGGCCGCCCTGAGGACCAAGGCCGCCAGGCTTTTGGACTTGAGCCCCGCGTATCTGTCCGCGGGCAATAAGATGGCGCAGACGTAATAGGCTCCCCCCGGATACTCCGGAGTCCGGTCGAACCAAAAGCCCAGCCCTCCCCGGGCGAAGGGCGCGGCGGATTTTTTCCCGAGGAGGTCGGCGATTTCGCCGAGGTCCGGGCCGTTGGTGAAGGAGACCTGGCAGCCCTTGAAGGCTTCGGGCACGGTCTTGAGAATGTTTCCCGCCGCCCGGGACCGGGCGTAGTTCCGGGCGGAATCGTCGATTTCGCCCAGCCATTCGAAGGGCGGGAGGCCCATCCGCGCCCGGACGCCCTCGATACCGCGGAGAAGGATTTCGCGGATCTCGGCCTCCGGGCGGGGAACGAGGCTCCGGACGAAATCCTGGGTGACATAATACATCCTGTCCGGAGTTCGAACGACGGCGATGCCGACCTCATCGAAGAGCGGATCCAAAATGTTCTCCCGATGGTCGGGGCTGTTCATGAGGGTATGGTGGATGATGGACGGGAGGAACGTCCCGCTTTGGGCGACGTTCTCACCGATGGCACGGTAGTAAATCTTCGCCGAGAAGAGCCGGTCGGCGTAGGTCTGGCCCGTCGCCGAAGCATGGGTCAACAGCCCGAGGCGGGCCATGTCCTCGCTTTGCCCGCGGGCGACGCGATCGAGAGCCGGGGACGGCTTCAAGAGGGGAAGGTTTCGGGCCGAGCGCTCCTCGTTGAGGGCGACAAACAAGCTGTTCTTGATCTCCTCCAAGGAGGGGATGGAGAGGGTCTCCTGGCCGGCAAAATCCGCCTGACTGCCGAAAAGGGAGGATCCTACGGCAAGAAACAGGAACAATGCCTCTAAGGTCATGCGGCGGGGCAATTTTCTTCGCTCCCCAGATGAATACGTCATCCGGGGTTGAAACGCAACAGCCCCCCTTCCCGCCCCCGGCCGCCCGGGGGCGGGCATCACTGCTTATTTCTTCCCGCCCGGGAGGAAGTTCTCCAGGGCCCAGACTTCCATGCGGGTTTGGCCGGCCCGGAAAAGAAGCCTCTTCCCGTCGGGGTGGAAGCGGAGGGTGGAAATCTGATCCATGGAGATCCCCAAATTATGAGGCGCCCCACCGTCAAGGCGCTGGAACCAGAGCTCGCGGGTCTGGTCGACGGCGTTCTTCGACAGGGCTTTGCTATAAACAATGCCCTTCCCGTCGTTCGTCCAGGTTATAGAGTCTATGCGCTCAGGAGCTTGGAGCTTGAGGATCTCGCGCGCTTCGCCCCCGCCGGCGAGCATGATTTTCAAGGACGTCGTTTGGTCAACATAAGCGATGCTCTTTCCGTCCGGGGCGACGGCAAAGTCGGTGACCCCGCGCGCCGTGGCCTCTTCCTTATAGACCTCGGTGACCGATTGGCTCTCGAAGTTGTAGCGGAGGAGCTTTCGCGCTTTCTTCGGAAAGTCATAATAGATGTAATAGACGTCCCTGGCGTCGACCATGGCCAGGCTCGAGATCGCGGAGCCCGCGTAGCTCTGGACGAGCGGCTTCAGAGCGCGCGCCTGGAGGTCGAAGAGATAGAGCGACCAGTATCCCTCCTTGGGAAGGCCGCGGATGATCATCGAACGCCCGTCGGGGGACCACCGGAGCCGGCCGATGGACCTCAAATCGACCGAATAGGATTCGCTTTTCCCCGTCTCCAGAGAAACGAGGTTGAAATTTCTTCGGCGGGTCATTTGGAGGCCGGGAGCCACCTCCGGGACATAAGCCAGGGACTTCCCGTCGGGCGACCAATCGGGATGCAGCTTCGACCCCATGACTCGGGGCAAGGCCCGGACCGGAGGAGAGACGAGTTTGGCCGTCACGGGGTCGATCGTGGCGACATAGAGGTCGGTGAACGAGGTGTTGGCTCCGTAAAAGAGAGACCCCGAGGCCGTGAATCCCATGGCCGAAACGAGACCGAAATCCTTTTTGATCAATTCCCTTTCGCCCTGGGCCTTGCCGTTCGCGACCCGGACGGACCAGAGGTCGAAGGTCCCGCTCTGGTCGCTGATAAAAATGACGCTCCGTCCGTCGGGCGTCCAGCCGACGAGAAATTCGTCGGCGGGAGAAGTTAATAAAGGCGCGTCGAGGCTGCCGTCGAGGGCGAGGATGTGGATGTTGGATTCCTGGGGCTCGCTCCAGGTCGGCAGGTCGTAAACGACAAAGCGTCCGTCCGGGGAGAAGCACATCTCGCCCGGATAGACTTTGCCCAAGGATTTCAAGCGGCGCAGCGACCCGTCGGCGACGGCGACGAGCCCGAGATGCCACGCTCCGCCTCCCTCGCGGCCGTCGTAGATCAAGAGGGATTTTCCGTCGGGCGACCAATCCCCGGCCTGAACGTAGCCCGCCGAGCCTTCGATTTGATAGACCGTTCTCGGTTTCGACCCATCCAGGCCGGCGACGCGGATCTCGTAGGCTGTCTCCGTTGACCAATTGAAGGCGACCTGCCGGCTGTCCGGAGACCAGACCGAAAAGAGGGCGAACTCGCCCGACTTCTCCCAGGGGCCTTTGTCGGTCAAGCGGATTTTCTTCCTCGTTTCGATCTCGAGAACGGCCTGATCTCCGGTTTCCCAATCGACCGTCGACAACCACTTGCCGTCGGGCGAGACCTCTCCCAGGGAGTCCACATCAGGCCCGTCCCAAACTTTCCTCATCTGGAACTGGTCGCTTTTTGCGGCCGGAGCCGGCCCCGGCTTAGCCAGAGCGGCGAGCCTGTCCTTGGCCAGGGCGACGGCTTCGTTCTGCTCCGGATATTGTTTAATGACTTTCTCGAACGCCACCCTGGCCTTGGCCAGACCCTGCTTTTCGTAGCAGAGCCCGACATAATATTGGGCTTTGGCCGCGATTCCCCGCTCCTGGGGATATTTTTGGATGAGATCTTCGAAGAGCTTGATCGCCCCGGCAAGGTCGCCCTTGGTTTCCATGGCGAATTTCGCCTTCTCCAGGAGCATCTGCGGTTCGGAAGTCTGTTGGACGGCGAGGCCGGCCAAGGCCAGGGCGGAAAAAGCGAGGAAAGCGGCTGCTTTTTTGACGTTCATCGTTCTCCCTCCTCCGGAATTTTTTTCATCCGCTCCCAAGATCGCCTTTTTCGTCCCGGAAGTTGTCACCACAAGGTCAAACAATGTCAGCGAATGTCACTCCGACCCCCTCGGCCGGCGCCTTCAAACGGCGAACCGGTATCCCTCGCCGTAAATCGAAAAGATATGCCGCGGCCGGGAGGGGTCGGCCTCGATTTTTTTTCGCAGTTTCAGGATGTGGTTGTCGATCGTCCGCGTCGTCGGGAATTTTTCGTAGCCCCAGACCTTATCGAGGAGCGCCTCCCTCGAGACGACCTCGCCCTGGTGGGCGACGAGATAGCGGAGGATGTCGACCTCGAGGGCGGTCAGGTCGAATTCCTGGCCGCCCCGCCTGACCTTGAAATGGGCGAAGTCGATCTCGACGTCGCCGAAGGTGAACGCTGTCGGCAGCGTTTTGTCATCCTGGGCCGCCCGCCTTAGGAGGGCCTTGATCCTGGCCAGGAGCTCGCGGACGCTGAACGGCTTGGTCAGGTAATCGTCCGCCCCCATCTCTAAGCCGACGATCTTGTCGACTTCGTCTCCCTTGGCCGTGAGCATCAAGATCGGCACCTTGTTCGCGCTCCGGCGGAGCTCGCGGCAGACGTCGAGGCCGCTCATCGCGGGAAGCATGATGTCGAGAAGGACGAGGTCCGGCCCCTCGGTTTGGGCCTTCCGGAGGCCGGTTTCGCCGTCAAAGGCCCCCTCGACCTCGTATCCCTCCGCCTCGAGGTTGAGCTTCAAGCCCGCGACGAGGTCCCGCTCGTCCTCGACGATGAGAATTTTTTTCTTCATCCCGCCTCCTCGCCCGGCCCTCGAAGGGGAAGATACACGGCGAAAAGGCTCCCCTTCCCCGGCTCGCTCCGGACCTCGATCCGCCCGCGATGGGCTTCGACGATGTGCTTGACGATGGTCAAGCCCAGCCCGCTTCCCGTCGCCCCGGCTCCCGCCTTCGAAGAAACCCTGTAGAATTTCTGGAAGATGCGTTCGGCCTCGCCCGGCGAAAAACCGATCCCCTTGTCCTCGACCTCCAGGACGGCCTGTCCCCCGTCGCGCCGGAGCCTGACCGCGACTTCCTTCGTCCCCGGCGAGAATTTCATCGCGTTGCTCAGGAGATTGACCAAAACGCTGGCCACGGCCTCGGGGTCGAACGTCGACTGGGGGAGGTCTGAAGCAATCTCGTCTTTAATCGCGAAGCCTTTCTTCTCCAGATGATAACGATAGGACTCCAGCGTGGCCCGGACAGTTTCGGCCAGGTCGCCCGGACGAAAGGCGAATTCCTTGCGCCCCATCTCGATTCTCGAGAAATCGAGGACGTTGTTGATGAGATGGGACAACCGCTCGCTTTCCTTGGTGATGATTTCGTAGGCCCCGAGGCGCTCCTTGTCGCCGAGAGCGGGCTGGCGCTGGAGGGTTTCCCCGTAGAGGCGGATGAGGGTTAGCGGCGTTTTCAACTCGTGGGAGATGGTCTGGACGAATTCCGTTTTTATCCGGGTCGCTTCGGCCTCCCGCGAGATGTCGCGGGCGAGGAGAAACGCCCCCAGCGCCATCAGCACTCCGATGACGCCCAGGAGGAGGGCATAGAGGAGATTCTCCCGGGCGGCCGTCCGGCTGAGGTCGCCCAGCCCGGACGAGGCAAAGACAAACCGCCAGGGCAACGGATAGCGGCGAAGGGACAAGGCCAAGGCTCCCTGGGGGATATCCGCGGGCTCTCCGCTTCGGACGTCGCGGCCGCCGTCGTCGATGACCCTGAGAATCCGGCCGGAAGCGTCCTCCGAAGGAACGGCCAGGCCGGCAAGGCCTCGCTTCGCCAGGACCTCCAACTCCCAACCATAACCGCCGTAATATGTCCTCCCCGAGGATATGTTTTCGAGAGGGCGGAAAGCGATCAGGAGGCCGGAAGGTCCGCTTCCCGTCAGGAATCTGGCCGGCGACGCCTTCTCCCCGGGACGGCCAGAGCCGAGCCTCTCACGGAGCGGGGGGACGACTTCGCGCTGGAGGATCTCAGCGAAGGCCAAATTGCCCTCAAAGTCGGACGTAAGACCGCGGAGCTCGGCTAAATCGGGCGGGAATTCGACCGCCGTCTCGATTTCGGCAAGAAAAAACCGGTAGGTCGCCAAATTGCACGGCCATCGGCCGCCGCGGAGGTCGCGATAAGCGTCCAAGAGGAGAACCGTTCGTCCCGCCTCGTCCCCCTGGCGGCGCCGGATTTCGGCGAGCTGGAACGCGGCCGTCAGTCCATAGGGATGACCCGACTCGTTCAAGACCTCCCCGGCCCGGGAGGCGAGGTCGCGATAAACGCGGGCGGCGTCATCGTATCTTTTCAGGACGAGAAGACAGCGCCCTTCCCCGGCCAGGGCCCGGGCGAGAAGACGGGAAGGCGGTCCGGAGTCAAGAGAGCGCCGGTATTCGGCCGCCGCCTTCCCGAAATCCTTCTTTTCGAACTCGAGAATTTCGGCCCGGCGGATGTCCCTTTCCAGAGGGTCGACGCCCGGAGGGGCGGCCGTCGGAGAGGCGGTGATCGGCTCATTTCCCCTTCGCGGCCAAAGGATCTGCAGCTTTTCATCGAGGAGAAAATATCGTCGACCCGGATCGCCGCTGAGCCCGGCCGCGGCCGGCGACCCTTGGGTCCGTTCCAGGAACCCGAGAAAGACGGCGGGGTCGAGGGCTTGGCGTTCGTCTTCGAGAAGCGCGTCCTCGATCGACCGGAGGGCGGCGTCGGCCGAGACGGCGAGGTTCGAGGCGAGAATCCGGCGGACGGACTCCCGGCGCTGGGCGATCGTCCGGAATCCGAGATAGCCGAGGAGACAGGCCGGCAGGATGACGGCCAAGAGGAAGAGGACGACCGTCCTCCGTCTGACCCGAATGCCCTTGCCGATGATGTCCGTCCCCCGCATCGGAATAAACGCCGTGCCCTTCAGGGGCGGTTCAATTCTAGCAAATCAAGGCGGAAGATTGTCAAAGGAATGTCAAAAATCGTCTCGGAATGTCAGCTTCAACTTCCGGCCCCTCCATGCTTGAATGGCCCTGGGAAGAGAGCATGAGATGAAGGCCCTGTCCTTCCAGATTGAAAATCTCGCCCGCCGGTACGGCCTTGAGATCGTGTACGCGTTTGGAAGCCGGGCGAAAGAGATTCAACGCCTCGTCCAGGGAAAAAGACGAGCGCTTTCCCGGACAAAAGCCGACTTGGACATCGGCGTCAAACCGAAGCGGAAGCTGACCTTGAAAGAAAAGGCCGAAATCGCGATATTTTTCGAAGATCTCTTCGGCGCGCTTCGGGAGGACGTCGTATGCCTTCCGGACGCCCCGATTCCCCTTGCCTTTGCCATCGAAACGGGGGAATTGCTCCATGCGGAAGACAAGAGGGAAGAGGCCGAATACCGGCTCCTGATCATGAGAATGATGGCCGATCTCCAGCCTCATCTGGCGATGAAAAGAAAAATGGCCTTGAAGAGAGGAGCTCTATGAGATCTGCCGCAATCAGCTGGACGACATCACCGTTCTTCTCGATGCCATCCTGAAACGCATCAAGAACGATCAGAGATAACTTTTTCTTCGCCTGTCCCATCCCTATCAATTTTTCCACGCGACGGTATAGCGAACGACCACGGGCAAGCCATCCTCGTTTTCTTCGATCGCATACATTCTGTTTCTTTTCCATAATCGAGGCGAATTTTTCAAGACCATCCGAGCCATAAATTTACCTTCTGAGTCGAATACATCATAAAGAAAGCCATCGCCTTTATTGGGTCGTTCCCAAGTTTGGACCATGATTCTTCGATTTCCGTCGATGGTCATGCTTCGATAAGCGGGATAGAAGGCCGGAACATCTTTAGAATAAGGCTGCTGAAGTCGTTTGAGTTCGATCTTTTTCTCCTCGTCAGGTATCGGAATAGGCCGAGAGTCTTTTGTGATCGTCTTCATCACATCCCCGCGAGAATCATAAAGGCTGAATGAGTATTTTTCGTTGCGGCCGATGACAATATCGCCATTTTGAAAAACCGCCCAAACCAAGTGGGATTGAAAAGGCGTGAAGACATCCTGGGGTTTATGCGTAGCTAATATTTTCATCATTTTTAAATCACGATCGTAGAGCTTAATCGCGCTATCAGCTTTCGCCAAAACGGGATCCAGTTGGACCGTCTGGACTAAGAACATCCCGTCCGAAATGAGACAGAGGTCCAAAGGTGACATTTTCTGGACGGGAATGGATTTCTCGAAATCTCCTCCTAAACTGAAAATGGACAACCTTTTAAGATTGCCGTCAAAGACAACAAGTCTCTTATCGTCAATGATCTGGAGCCTATTGATCCGCTCGAATTCTCCCGGCCCTTGTCCCCGTTGCCCAATCGTTTTCAAATAAACGCCGTTCTTGTCGAATATCTTGATCCGAGATTCCTTCCAATCCGAAACGTAAACTCTCTCTTGGTCGTCAGCCTCGATGCATCCGATATCCTGGAACATAAATTCGTCTTTGCCAATGTATTCGCCGATCCTCAGCGGGGCCTCCAAGGCTAAAACCGTCCCTCCATAAATAGGCTCCCGCGGATTTTGAATCCAGGGTGTGCCGTCTTTAATTTCGACCTTCCCCTGCCAATCGGATGTTTGCTTGAAAGGCGGAATAACGATTAACATCAATCCGGCCGCGATCTTCAAGAATGCGGAGAAGATATTCACTCGATCCTCCCTTCACCCCTCAAAAACCGCCTCCGGCAAAATATCGTTGCGGCCTCGGCGACGATGTTGGCCAATGGACTCCTCTCCCCCTCAGCGGATTGAGCTACTGCGTATCAAAATCATCGTCTCAGAGCGTCCCAGTTTTTGATGCGATAGCGGAGAAAGGTCGAGTATCCGCTTTCCGGATCCCTCTGGATCGCATAGAGGCGGCCGTCCTTAAGGAGGGCCGGATAACGCGGGAATTTCACGACCCAGAGAAAAAACCCGTTCCGGTCGAAGACGTCGAACGTCTCGCTCGGGTCCGTCGGCGAATACCGCTTCCAACGCCGGACGTAGATCCGATCCCGGTCGTCGACGAAGATTCCCTCGAAGTAGGGCACGGTATCGGAAAAAATGTACGCCCTCCTGACCTCCTCACGAGTCAATTTCTCGACCCAGGAGAAAGATAATTTTTCCTGCCTGAGGAGGAAGTCCTCGATCAGCCGTTCTCTATCCTTCTTCGTCACCGCGACCGGTTTGGCATCCTTCTCGATGGCCGCGACGACGTTTCCTTCCTTGTCGAGAGTAAAAAGCCGGTAGGCGGATGAATGCCCATAGATGCCGCCTCCCGAAGAGAACGCGCCATGGAACAGCCGAGACTCGAAAGGATTTCCCAACATCCTCTTCTTGACCACCGGAGGGGGCGGAGAGAGCGGATAGTCGGCGACCGTCTTGAGCCTCTCCCCTTCGACGGTGAGGAGAAACAGCTCGCGCTTGCGCCCTTCCAAGTCGGAGGATCCTTGAGCCAAAAAAACCGAGGGTTGGATAAATTTCGGCCCGACTCCAGGGACGTTCGGAAAGCGGTATTTATGCGTGCGGACGAAAGCCCCTTCGCCGTCGAAATCGTGGAGCGAAGCATAGACCCCCAGGCTCTCGTAGACAAGGACATGGTCCCGGCCGTCGACGTAAATGTCGCTCAACTGCCGGAATTCGCCCGGCCCCTGCCCCTTACGCCCGAAGGAAAGAAGGAAATTCCCCTTCCCATCGAATTTCTGAATCCGGGAATTGCCGGCATCCATGATGTAGATGCAGCCGGCGGAGTCCAGAGCGAACCTGACAAGATCGTAAAACGCGGCCCGATCGTCCTTCTCGTCGCCGATCCGCAGCTCTTCCTCGAGCTCCAGATTGACCTCACCATAGAGAGGCAAAGCGGGATTCAAGACCTTTCGAACGCCGTTTTCGATGGTGATTTTTCCTTTCCATCCCGGCGGCGGATTTTGCGCTTTTACGAAGCCGACGCAGGCCAGAAGTAACGCGGCCGCCGAAATCATCAGCCGGGAAATCGCCATGGACATCCCCCTGAAACAATTCCTCTCCAATTATATCAGAAGCTGGACGAAATAGGCCGACAGCGATCCGTAAAGAATTCAGCTCACGCCGCCCAGGGCGATCAGGGCGCGGAGGAGCTTGAAGCCTTCGATAAAATCATTCGAGACGAAGCCGACGGCCCGCGGGGAAAGGCGCTTGACTCCGGGGACGAGCATCGGCGGCTCGGACTGAGCGCTGTTATGGAATTCGAGCTCGAACGACAGCGGCGGCCCGAGGACGAACGGCTTGGCCTGACCGCGGCCTTCGAGGGCTTTTTTAGCCCCGGCCTTCAGCTTGGCCAGGGCCTCGGACCTAGGCAGCATCCGGGCGGCCAACCGGCCGATGGCATCCTTGACGGCGACGGTCGCGAAGTCCGGGCCGAAGAGCTCGCGGGCCTGACCGCATGTCACCGTGTCGCCCGTCAGGAGGATGACCGGGACCTTGAAATATCCCGCGATCGCGGCGTTGAGCCCCATCTCCGGAAGCTCCCGGCCGTTGACCTTGATCGCGTAGACCGTCGCGCTCGAAATCGTGTGGTCGAGATTCGCGGGGAAAGAGCCGGCCCGGGCGTGATAGCCGACGAAAACGACGGCGTCGAAGGAGGCGTCGATCCCCTCCATCATGGACAAGGGCTTGGGCGTCCCCGAAATGAGCGACGCCGTCGGATCGAGGGCGTCGGCGACGATGTTCTTCATCCCGCCGTGGGAATCGTTGACGACGACCTCCCCCGCTCCGGCCTCTCGCAGGCCGGCGATGACGGCGTTGACGTCCTCGGCCATCCACCGGCGGGCCGCGCCGTAGCCTTCGCCCGCCGCCGAAACCTGGTCGCCGTGGACGACGCCCCAGATTCCTTCCATGTCGACCGAAATGTAGACCTTGAGGGATTTCGTCTGAGCCGACGCGGGAAGGGCGGCCAGGATAAAGGCGGCTATCATCGAAACAATACGGCGGTTTCGCATTTTATCCTCCCAATCAAAAGATGGGGGACACGATAAGAATCATGTCCCCGGAAGATGGGGGACACATTAAAGTGTCCCGCTTCTTAGCGGAATTCCTTGATCCGAAGGTTGCGGAATTCGACCCGCGAGCCGTGGCCGCAGAAGGCGATATGGCCTTTCTCCCGGCGCAATCCGGGATGGTCCCGGCCGTCGATCGTCCCATCCGCCGACGCCTCATCGAGGTCGGCGTCGACGATCGTCGTCCCGTTGAGAACGACGGTCACCCGGCGTCCGCGAACGATGATCTCCTCGGCGTTCCACTCCCCCGCCGGCTTGAGAAAGCCGCGCTTCGCGGGCGCGACGCCGTAGATCGAGCCGTGGAACTGATACGGCCTGAGGTCCTTGTATTGTTCGGCGGTGTCGTCGAGGACCTGAATTTCCATCCCGGCATAGGCGGCGTCCCCGACGGGCGGCGTCCGGATCCCGAGGCCGTTGTTCGCCCCCGGCGTCAGCTTGAACTCGAAGCGGAGATGGAAATCGGCGTATTCCTTCTCGGTGAACAGGTTTCCCCCGCTCGCCGGCGAGACGACGATCGCCCTATTCTCGACGATATAGCCTTTCGTGTCTCCCCTCCAGCCCGCGAGGTCCCGGCCGTTGAAGAGGCGGACGAATCCGGCCTTCTGCTCCTCGACGTCGACATGGGCCTCTTCCGAATCGGGCGCGATCTCGCGGAGGAAGATGTTCTTGAAGCGGAGCGGCGTGCTGTGGGCCTGGAGCTCGATCTGCCCGGCCGGATAAATCGGCTTGTCCCGCTCCCAATAGTTCTCCATGACGACGTCGACGACGACGAGGATCCCGTTGAGGGCGACGGTCACGCGCTCGCCGATCATCTTGATGTAAAACGTGTTCCACTCCCCGACCGGACGGTCGGCCGGAACGAGCGGGTCCTTCGGGTTCTTTTGGTTGTTGTAGAGACCGCCCGAACCCTCGGGCCACTGGGCGGGATCCCAGATCTGGACCTGGGGCGAGCCGCGAAGATAAATCCCGCTGTCGCCCTTCGGCTCGATTTTCCAGTCGACGAACATCTCGAAATCGCCATAGTCCTTGGCCGTGCAGAGGCTATGGCCTTTCCCGTCGAAAGACAACACGCCGTCGACCACGCGCCAATGTTTCCTCATGTCCTCGTCGGCTTCGGCTTGGGCCGCAGCCAGCTCTCCGGCCTTCATCCCGGCCCGCTTCGGAGGGTCGGCGACGAGTCCTTTCCATCCGTGGAGACTCTTGCCGTCGAAGAGGGAGACGAATCCGGCCTCGAGGAGAAGGGCGTGGGCGTAACTTTCCGCCTCTCCCCGGTCATATTCGTTTTCGACGAAGGGAACGGCCGCCTTGAGGATTCGGGCCGTTTCGAAACCCTTGAGTCCCTCCACTCCGCTTGCCGGAAGGGCGATTCTTAGGACCGCCGCCGCGGCCCTCGCCTGGACGGTGGGATCGTCCAAAAACCTGGCGGCGGCGGCCAGCGCGCCGGCCGTTTTCAAGGCCCCGAATCCCGACAGGACGGCCGACTTCTGGTCCGGCTCGACGGCCAAGGCCATGGCTTCTTCGAGGGCGGCGAGCTTTTTCTCCGGATTTTCTTCCGAAGCCGGGACGATCCGGGCGATTCCCTGGAGGGCCAAGGAGCGCGCCCTTCGGTCTATCGCAGACCTGGCGATCGCGAACAGCTCCTCCAGGGCGCTCTTGTCCGGCCATTGAGAAAGGGTGTGGACGGCCACGACCTGAAGTTGAAGGTCGGAGCTTTTCGTCTCGGCGATAACCGCGGCCAAGGCCTTCGCCCCGCCGACCTTGGCCAGCGGCCGGATGAGGTCGGCCCGCTTCGCTCCTTCCGTCCGCGTCAAGGCCTCCAATAGCGATTCCGCCCGGGCTTCCGGCTCGGCGATCTGGGCGGCGGCCGCGGCGAAGGCATTCTGGAGAAGGGTTGTCTCGCGGGCCGAGGTGGAGGCGAGGATAAGGTCGACAATGGCGGCCGCGTCCCGGGGCCGGGCCAACCGCTCGAGAGCGGTCGAGGCCGCCGTCCTGATTTTCTCGTCGTCGCTCTTGGCCATCGCGATGACGACTCCGGCATGATCACGCGCCTGCCGTTCACCGAGGAATTCAAGGACGGCCAGCCGGGAGGGGACGGAAACGCCCGAATCCCCGAGGAGCGAAGCGGCCAGCGGAACGGCCTTGGCGGGCGCAGAGGCGATGAGAATTTCCTTGAGGGAGCGCGCCTCCGCGTCTCCGGCTCCGGAGGCGATCGCCGCTACGTCTTCAAGGACTTCCTCTCCCCCGATACTCGCCGCGGCATCGACCGCCGCCAGCCGGACATCCGCATTCTCCGATTTCATAAGCCGGCGGACGACTGGCCAGGCCGCCGTCTCTTTTTTCCGCGAGAGAAGAGCGATGATATCGGCCTGGACGGCCGGCGGAGAAGTCTCGAGTTGACCGACCCAATAGGCACCATCCCAGGCGTCGGACAGGCTTTCGACCAAACTCAGGGCCTTGCCCCGGAACTCGCGGTCCGGGGAGACGGCCGCCGCCTTCAAGTCCGAAACGGCGTCCGGGCCGAGAATCTCCGCCAGGAGCGAAAGCGCCGCGGACCGCGCTCCGGATTCGGACGGCGCGGAATAGCCGGCGATGAAGGACCGGCAGATCCCTTCGGCCTCTCGCGCCCGTTTCTCCTCGGCCAGCCGTCGGGCGAACCGGAGGAGCCTCGCCGCGGCGCCTTCCCGCTCCTTGTAACCCGCCAACACGGAAATGTGCTCCAGTACGGAGCGGGCGGCGGGATCCCCGATCTCGGCCAAGGCATCGAGGGACGTCAGGCGAAGCCGAGGCTTCCGGCCCCCGGCGAGCCGGAGGAGCGGCCGGACCGCCGCCCGGCTTCGAAGCCGCCCCAAGGCCTGGACGACCTCGACGGCCGATTCGGACGGAACTTTCGGCAAAGCTTCGAGAAGAACGTCCTCCGCTTGGGGACCTCCGATGACCGAGAGCGCCCTCGCCGTTGGGCCGGCCAAAGCCCGGTCGCGAAGAAGCGGGGCGAGGGGACGAACGGCCTCCGCCCGTCCCACGCGCTGGATGAGCGACAAGAAAAAGGCCGTGTTTTCGGCGTCTCGCCGCGCCTGGACGGCTTGAAGGAGGATCTGGGAGAAACGAAGGCGCTCGACTTCCGCTCCCGGCCGGTTAACGTAGATGGCCAGGGCGTCGAGGGCGTACCGGACGAGATGGTCGTCGGCCTCCCCGGGAGCAGCCAGCCGGCCGCAGAGGTCGGCGATGGCCGATGGACCCAAAGCGAAAATCTTGGCCGCGGCGGCGTCGCGCGCGGCTCCCGAATCCGCGGGAAACGTGCGGAGAAGCCCGCCCAAGAGATCGGGCCGGACGACGTTCTGCTGAGCACCGAGAAGCGGCAGGCAGGCCGCGGCCAGAATCAATATTCCGATCTTCTTTCTCATCGGCGTCCGCCCTTCACAAATGCCACGGGGCCCGCATCGGCTCATCGAGGAAGCGGTTGGCCTCCTCGTCTTCCAGGAAGCGCTGTCCCTCCGGGTCGAAGCGGAGCGGACGCCCCAGCCGGACGGCGATCTTGGCCAGGTTGACGAGGGTGCAGGAGCGATGGCCGTTGGCTTCGTTCAAAGCGAACCGGAGGCGCCGCCGGACGGCGTCGGCGAAATCGGTGACCTGGGGTTCCGGGTCGGGAAGCGCGGCCGCCAGCTCCCTGATGTTCGCGATGTTCGAGCGGAAGCCGCGGTAGAGCTTTCCCTCCGGACCCTCAAGGAACGGCGGGTCGGCTTCGCGGTCCTCTCCGTCAAGGAGTATCTCGCATCCGTCGGCGTAGACGAGCCGGATCCGGCGCCAACGGCCGCAGGCGTCGGGATGCTGCTGGGGCGCATCGGCCTCGATTTCGACCGGACTCGTGCCGTCTTTATCGAGGATGTACTGGACCGGGTCGAGATAGTGCATCCCCATGTCGCCCAGGCCGCCGCCGTCGTAATCCCAATAGCCGCGGAAGGTCTGATGGACGCGATGGGGATGGTACGGCTTGAACGCGGCCGGCCCGAGCCACATCTCGTAATCGAGCTCGGCCGGGACGGGCTGGGGAGGAAGGTGGGTCCGGCCGCTCCAATAGAACTTCCAGTCGAACCCCGTCGCGCCGCAGACGCGGGCCTTGAGGGGCCAGCCCAGAAGCCCCGCCTTGACGACTTTCTTGACGGGTTTGACCGTCGTCCCGAAACCGTAGAACGCGCTCTGGAAGCGGAACCAGGTGTTGATCCGAAAAATTCTCCCGTAGCGGGCCACGGTCTCGATGACGCGCCGGCCCTCGCCGATCGTCCGGGTCATGGGCTTTTCGCACCAGACGTCCTTTCCCGCCTCGGCGGCCAGGACGCTCATCAAGGCATGCCAGTGGGGAGGGGTGGCGATATGGATGATGTCGATATCGGGCCGGGCGATGACCTCACGGAAGTCATGATAGCCGGCGACGCCGGGACCGGCCGCGTCGAGGGCCGTTTGGAGATGGAGCTTGTCGACGTCGCAGACGGCCAGCAGCCGGGCGCCCTCATATTTAATATGGCCCAAGCCCATTCCGCCGACACCGATAATGGCTTTGGTCAGTTCATCGCTCGGCGGGGTGTAGCCCGGCCCGCCGAGGACCCGGCGGGGGACGATGGAGAAGGCCGCCGCGGCGGCGGCCCCTTTGAGGAAATCGCGGCGAGACAGCGAAACCCTTCGGGACATGAGCCTCTCCTCCGTCCCGGTATCTTACCCCGTCCGGCCGGGCCTTTCAACACGGCCGACTCCGGCCGCCGGTCAAGGGCGCGCCATCCCTGTTACCGGCGAAAATCCTTGCGGCCGGCAACGGACAGAACGCCATGAGGATTTTCCGCCCCGAAGACGCTCTTCGGAAGGCTCGGCGTGTCATGCGGCGGCATGGCCGTCCGACGAAAACGCTCCCAAGAAATGGGACTAGTGATACTGCCCCCCTCGCCTCCGACCCCCGAGGGCGCCTTCCAGTTTCGGGGCCTCCCCTTTTTCGAGGGGAGGAAGGAGGGGTGAATATGGATAGTCCCATTTCTTGAGGGCGCCCTCGAAAGGGGGAGCCCCGTAATTCGTCAGCGTCTTCGAGAGTCGGAAGGGGGGGCCCCCTGGCTTTGCCGAGGGGGGGAACCGACGGGACTGGTTCCCCGGGGCCGGGGTTAGAGGATGGCCATATCGCCGCGATACGCTCCCGAGAAATGGGCCGGGGAACCGCTCAGGCAGGCGGCGGGATTGACAGGCGGCCGGGGGGTTTCTACAATGCGGCCGTCGAGAGGTCGATCATGAAAAACGCCAAGAGAGGGGGCGGCCTCGCCGTCCTCATCCTTCTCGTCGCCGCCTCCGAGACTTCGGGGGCGTACCTTTCCCTGCGGGCCGGGGCGTCTTATTTCCGCCCTTCCGACGCCGTCTTTCGGGAAGTCTACGGCGCCGGGCCGAGCTACGGGGCGGAGCTGGCCCTGGGCCTCGGCCGGCGCTGGGAAGCCTGGACGTCGGCCAGCATCTTTCAAAGGACCGGCCGGCTGACCTTCACCGGCGAAGAAACGAGAATCCGGCTGACGCCGCTCTTCGCCGGGGCTCGTTATCACTTCTCTCGGTCCCGCCTTCAGCCGTACGTCGGCCTCGGGGCGGGATACATCTTTTACAAAGAAACGAGCCCCCTCGGCCGGACGACCGGCGGAAGCTTCGCCTATGTCGGACAGGCCGGATTGATCGTCAAGGCGACCTCGTGGCTTGCCGTGAACCTCCGCCTCGCTTATTCCGCCGGCCGGGCCCGGGGGGAGGACTTCGACGCCGAACTCGGCGGCCTCGAAATCAGCCTCGGGCTGGGATTCGGGCGATGAAAAACACTCCCCGAATCCGGTGGGGCATCCTCGGCTGCGCCCGGATCGCCGAGCGGGCCCTCATCCCCGCGATCCGCGCCGCCCGGAACGGCGATCTCCAGGGGATCGCCGCCCGCGACCCGACCCGGGCCCGGGAGTGGGCTGGCCGATACGGCTTCCGGACGTCTTATCGTAATTACGCCGCCCTTCTCGCCGACCCGGAGATCGACGCCGTCTACAATCCCCTGCCCAATCATCTCCACGCTCCCTGGACGATCGCCGCGGCGATGGCCGGAAAGCATGTCCTCTGCGAAAAGCCTCTCGCCCTGAACGCGGACGAGGTTCGGTCCATCGCCCGGGCCGCGGCCCGGCACGGGGTCCTCGTCCTCGAGGCCTTCATGTACCGCTTCCATCCCCAGTTCGTGAAAGCCCTGGACATCATCCGGGAGGGACGGATCGGCGAGGTCCGACTCGTCCGGTCCTCTTTCACCTTCGCCTTTATCGGCGACGACGGCAACTACCGCTGGAATCCGCGGATGGGCGGAGGCTCCCTCTACGACGTCGGATGCTATCCGGTCAACGCCGCCCGGACGATCCTCGACCGCGAGCCGATTTCCGTCTTCGCCCGGGCCGACCTCCAACCGCGCCGCCGCGTCGACCTCACGGCCGCGCTTCTCCTCGAATTCCCCGGCCGCCGCTTCGCCTTTTGCGACAGCGGCTTCGCCGCGCCCTTCCAAAGCCGGGTCGAGGTCGTCGGGAGCGAGGGCCGCCTCACCCTGAACCGGGCCTTCTCGGCCAGACACCACGACGTCGCCGTCGAGATCGAAAAGGGCGACGAAAGGACGTCGATCCCGATCCCGGCGGACGACCAATACAGGCTCATGGTCGAGCATTTCGGCGACGCCGTCCTCCGCGGCCGCCTCCTCCGCTACGGACTCGACGACGCCCTCGGCCAGGCCCGCGTCCTCGACGCCGCCTTCGCCTCGATCAAGACGGGACGGCCCGTTCCGGTCGGGCTCGGACGCGGCCGGAAAGGGGCGGCTCTAGCATAAATCCGTCCGTTCTCTTAGAATATCCGTCATGACCAAACGACAGATCGTCCTGGGCGGCGTCGCGGCGCTCGCCGTCACCGCCGGCGCGGCGGCCTATTTCGTTCTCACCCCCGGCTCCCCTCAGGAGCCCGCCGCGGAAACCGACCAGGCCCAGGCTCCGGCCTTGGGCGTCGCCAAGGACGAGATCACGATCCGCAACGTCACCAACGAAACCGTCCGCTACGAGCTCCGTCCCTACGGCGCCGAGACGGAGCCGATCCCGAGGATCCTCAAGGTCGGCGAGATCGACCGCTTCCCGACGGCCCAGATCGTCGTCATCACCTACGAAAAGTACGGCCGCGAAGTCACCTACTCCCTCTATCCGGGCCGGCCCTATTCGTTTCGCTACGACAGCGCCGGAAAGATCGACATCTGGGCCGGGGCCCACGGGCTGGAGACGGCCGTCGACCTCGCCCCCTGGGTGCCGACGCCTCCCGAGGTCATCGTCAAGATGTGCGAGCTCGCGGAAATCGACAAGGACGACGTCGTCTACGACATCGGCTGCGGCGACGGCCGGATGGTCATCTACGCGGCCAAGGCCTTCGGGGCGAAGGGGGTCGGGATCGACATCGACCCCGAGCGGATCAAGGAATCGAAGGCCAGCGCCAAGCGGGCCGGCGTCGAGAACCTCGTCACCTTCAAGGTCGCCGACGCGACCAAGGTCGATATCACCGGGGCCACGGCCCTTCTCCTCTACCTCCTCCCGGAGTCCAACGAGCTCCTCCGGCCCAAGTTCGAAAAAGAGCTCAAACCCGGGACCCTCATCGCGACCCACAACTACATGATTCCCGGCTGGGAATCCAAGGAAGTGACTTCGGAGGTCGTCAAGGACACCGAAGGCACCGAGCACAGCGTCTTTCTCTACCGGCGCTGATCCCGAGCCGGCAAGGAGGTCTTCATGAAAAGAACGATGGCCATCGTCCTTCTTGTCCTCATCGCGGCGGCGGGGCCCGCCGCGGCCGCCGACAAGCGGGCCCCCACCGTCGACGACCTCATCGCCCTCAAATCGGCCGGCGGACCGCAAATCTCGCCCGACGGGACGAAAGTCGCCTACACGGTCGGCGAAACCGACCTCAAGCAGGACGCCTATGTCACCCAGGTCTGGATCGCCGACGTCGCGACCGGACGGAATTTCCAGCTCACCCGGGGCGAGAAGTCGTCCTCGGGCCCGGACTGGTCGCCGGACGGGCGGTGGATCGCGTTCACGAGCTCCCGGACCGGGGACAAGAACCAAATCTTCGTCATCCGCCCCGACGGCGGCGAAGCGGTCCAGATCACGAAGAGCGAAACCGGCGTGGGGGGATTCGTCTGGTCGTCCGACGGCAAGATGATCGCCTATGCGGCCGCGGACCCGACGGCTCAGGCCCTCAAGGACAGAAAAGAGGCCTTCGGGGACTTCGCGGTCATCCGGAAAGAATACGCCCATAGCCATCTCTGGACCGTGGACGTCGCCGCCGCCCTGCGGGAGCCTCAGACGGGTAAGCAACGGACCAAGGGCAAGGACTTCACCGTCGGATCGTTCTCAATCTCGCCCGATGGCCGGAGGATCGCCTTCAGCGCCGCCGTCAATCCCGACCTCGTCCAGAGCGCGACGATGGACATCTACGTCCTCGAACTCGCCGACGACTCCGTCCGGAAGGTCGTCGACCTGCCCGGCCCCGACTCTTCGCCGCTCTGGTCTCCTGACGGAACGCAGATCCTCTTCCATTCGCGCTTGGGCGACCCGAACTACTACTTCGCCAACAGCCGTCTGGCCGTCGTCCCCGCCGCCGGCGGCGCGCCGCGCTCGCTGACCGAAGCCTTCGACGAAAACGCCGGCTTCGTCGCCTGGACGGACGACGGAATCTATTTTTCGGGCATGCAAAAGACGGCGGCCCACCTCTTCCGGGTGGACCCGGCAACCCTTCGCCTCACCCGCGTCACCTCCCCGGACGGCTTCATCGGCTCGTCCTTCACCTTCAGCCGCGACGGGAAGACCTTCGCCTTCGCCGCGAGCTCGGCAACCACGCTCGGCGAAATCTACGTCTCCGGACTCCCCTTCGCCCCCCGCAAGCTGACCGATATGACCGCCCAAGTCGCGGACTTCACCCTGGGGACGCGGGAAGTCGTTTCCTGGAAGAGCCGGGACGGCGAGACGATCGAAGGCGTGCTCGTCAAGCCCGCCGATTTCGACCCGGCGAAGACATACGCCCTTCTCTGCGTCATCCACGGCGGGCCGACGGGTATCGACCGTCCCGTCCTGGGAGCCGACACGCGATATTATCCGGCCGACATCTGGGCCGCCCGCGAAGCCCTCGTCCTCAAGGTCAACTACCGGGGGAGCGCGGGCTACGGCGAGCGATTCCGCCGCCTCAATGTCCGGAACCTCGGCGTCGGCGACGCCTGGGATGTTCTTTCCGGCGTCGAGTTTCTCGTCAAGAAGGGCTGGGCCGACCCGGCCCGGGTCGGCTGCATGGGCTGGAGCCAGGGCGGCTACATCTCGGCCTTCCTCACGACCTCGTCGACCGCCTTCCGGGCGATTTCCGTCGGGGCGGGGATTTCGAACTGGGCGACCTACTACTACAACACCGACATCACCCCCTTCACGATCAATTACCTCGGCGACGACCCGATCGACGACCCGGAGATTTACCGGAAGACGTCGCCGATGTCCTACATCAAGGGGGCCAAGACGCCGACGCTCATCCAGCACGGCGAGTTCGACCGGCGCGTCCCCATCCCCAACGGCTACGAGCTTCGGCAGGGGCTCGAGGACCGCGGCGTCCCGGTGGAAATGGTCGTCTACAAGGGCTACGGACACGGGATCACGAAGCCGAAGTCCATGCGGGCCGTCATGCTCCACAACCTGGCCTGGTTCGGCCATTACATCTTCGGCGACCCCAAGCCCGACCTGACGGCGCTCCCCGCCCCCGAGAAAAAATAGCCCGCCGAGAGTATAATGGGAACGTGAAAGCCCGGCGCTGGATCGGCGTTCTGGGCCTGGGCGCGATCCTGGCCTCCCAGGCCGGCTGCGTCAGGCCCGACCCCAAGGCCATCCTCCTCAACCGCCTCCAGAGCGTGGCCAAACTGGCCACGGTGAAGTTCACCTTCCAGAAGATCATCTGGGGCGAGAAGGAAAAGAGGATTTTCCTCAAGCTCCAGAACGCGACGTTCCTGGCCCTCTCCAAGATCGAAGTCACGGCCGGGATCGACCTCGCCAAGGTCAAGCCCAGCGACGTGACGCTCGACGGCCGGCGGGTCCATCTCAAGGTTCCGCCGGTCGAGGTCGTGGCCTATGCCTTCCCGTTCGAGAAGATCGAGGTCGACCGCGACTACACGGCCAGCCGCTTCCTCAATCCCATCCGGCTCGAGGACGTCGAAGAGCTTCTCCGGCAGGCCGACGCCGACGCCCGCCGGAGCCTGAACTTCCTCGGCCTCGAAACGCGGACGATGGACAACACCCGGGCCCTCCTCGTCCGCATCCTCAAGAAATTCGGCTTCGACCCCATCGAGGTCGAATTCACCCCCTCCCGCCCGTTGAGCTTCAACGCCTATGAATAAGCCGAGGCCCGTCTCCGGAATCCTCCGCCGGCCCTGGCTCTGGGCGGCGGCCGGGATTCTGGCCGCCCTCCTTGTCCTCAGGTTCGGTTTCCACGTCAAGCTGGCCTTCGTCCAGACCAGGCTCGTCCTCAGGCCGACCGCCCTGACCCTGGAGGACGTCCGCGACCTGGAATACCTCGTCACCGCCGAATATTTCGGCGAGGTCATCGGCACGGCCCGCGATTATTTCGCCAAAACGACCGTCCCGGCGGCCGAAACGGTCCTCGGCCGGCTCTTCCTATCCCCCCGGCCCGACGAGGTCCCGCTGACGGCCGAAGAGGAGAAAATTCTCGACTCCGTCCGGGCCGCCGTGATCAAGAAAAGCCGCCTCCATCCGAGGGTCATTGACAAGGTCGGCGACCGGCTCGAGCTTCTGGCCTTGCTCCGGCCGGATTTTTCAGATCGCCGCTTCGGCGAAGAATTCCGGGAAATTCTCCTCGGCGTCCTCCTCGAGAGGCGGGACATCGCCTATCTGGCCAGGGGCGTCGTCCAAGCCGGCTATGACCTGGCCAAGGTCGACGAAAGCCGCTATGCCTTCTCGGCCGCCGAAAAGACGGTCTACCTCCAGCTCGAACCCGAGATTCTGGGCAAGGCCATCAATCCCTGGTTCATTTACGACCCGCCGACGAACACCCAGGTCAAGGGCTTCGAGATCATCGCCGAATCCAACGTCGACCTCGACGAGGACGACGCTTTCGACTTCATCAACGGGGTTAAAGAGGCCTGCCGCCAGAGGCTTCTGGAGGACGCCCTGAAAGAGGGGATCGAGGAGCAGGCCCGCCTTTCGGCGGAGCAGAGCCTCACCCAACTCTTCAAGATGTTCCGGGCCGACGTCGAGGCCGTGAGGCTCGTCGACCAGGCCGAGTTCGCCCGGCGGCGGGCTTCCCGGTGATGTCCCCTCATCTCAGCCTCGTCGTCCCGGCTTATAACGAGGAAGCCCGGATCGGGTTGACGGTTCGTCTCCTCGCCGCTTATCTCCGCTCCCGTCCGTGGAGCGCCGAACTCCTCGTCGTTGACGACGGCTCGACCGACGCCACCCGCGCCCGGGCCGAAGAGGCCCTCCGCGACGTTCCCCGGGGCCGGGTCCTCGGGCGGGCGGAGAACCGGGGCAAGGGATACTCCGTCCGCGAGGGCGCCCTGGCGGCCGAAGGTGCCCACGTCCTTTTCACCGACGCCGACCTTTCGACTCCGATCGAAGAACTCGAAAAATTCTGGCCGGTCCTCGACGCCGGAAACGACATCGTCATCGGCTCCCGGACCCTTCCCGGCGCCGATGTCCAGGTCCGTCAGGGCCGGATCCGGCAGTTCATGGGCAAGACCTTCAATCTCCTCGTCCGCTTCTTTCTCCTCCGCGGCGTCCCCGACACCCAGTGCGGCTTCAAGCTATTCCGGCGGGAGGCCGCCCGGGCCGTCTTCGAGCCCCTGGCGACGACGGGCTTCGCCTTCGATGTCGAGGTCCTCCTCCTCGCCCGGCAGATGGGATTCCGCGTCGCCCAGGTCCCCGTCGTCTGGCGGAACTCGTCGCCGAGCCGGGTTCGCCTTCTCGGGAGCTCCATCCGCATGCTGGCCGAGCTCCGGACGATCCGCCGCAAATTTCGCTAAAGAGAGAACGTCTCTTTCTGAGAAGAGAGACCGTTTATCGAAGTTTAAGAGAGAAACGGTCTCTCTTTATCGTTATTTCAGGACGAGCCGGCTGAAGGGGACGACGTAGGCCTGGAGGAGGACGAGGAGCCCGACCAGGGCGGCCAGGGCGAGGCTGTGGAAAAAGACGAAGCGGAGAATCGTCCCTTCGCCGCCGTCCCAGCGGGTTGCCGTGCTGGCCACGACGATGCTCTGGGCGTCGATCATCTTCCCCATGACCCCGCCCGCGCTGTTGGCCGCGGCCATGAGGACGGGGCTCAGCCCGAGCCTCTCGGCGGTGATCCGCTGGAGGCTCCCGAAGAGGACGTTGGACGACGTGTCCGAGCCGGTCAGGGCCACGCCGAGCCAGCCGAGAAGCGTCCCGAAGAAAGGATAGAGTCCTCCCGTCCTGGCGAAGGCCAGGCCCATCGCCGCGTCGAGCCCCGCATAACGGGTCGTGAATCCGACGGCCAGCATGGCCGCCACGGTCAACAGCGAGAAGCGGACGCGGACGAGGGTCTTCGCCCAAACCCGGACAAGCCCGGAGGGGCGATATCCCATGACCAAGCCGGCCGCGAGGGCGGCGAGGAAAATGCCCGTCCCCGTGAAGGACAATCCGTTGAACGAAAAGACCGCTCCCTCGGGGGTCGGCGCCGGGACGACGGGAGGCATTCGCAAGATCAGTTTGTCCACGCCTGGAACCGGAATTTTCGGGGCCCAAATCCCGTCGAGGAAAGCCTTGCTCTGGGGGATCCCCCAGACGAAGACGAAGAGGCTGAGGATAATCCAAGGCGTCCAAGCCTTGATGACGTCCGACCGGGAGGTCCGGACCCGGCCCCCGCCGCCGTCCCCTCCCTCCCGAGTGCCTTCGAGGCGCCGGATCCGGCGGGGATGCCAGACCCGGAGGAAGAGGACCAAGGCCGCGATCGAGAATCCGGACGAGACGACGTCGACGAGCCACGGACCGTGGAGGTTCGAGACGAGGGCTTGAGGGACCGCGAAGGCCGTGCCGGCGACAAGGAGGGCCGGCCAGACCTCAAGCATGCCGCGGAATCCGGCGAAAGCCCAGATCAGCCAGAAGGGAACGATGAGGGAAAAGAGGGGAAGCTGGCGGCCGACCATGGCGCTGAGCGACCGGAGGTCGAGGCCGGTGACGCTGGCCAGGGCGATGATCGGGGTCCCCAACGCGCCGTAGGCGACGGGCGCCGTGTTGGCGATGAGGGAAAGGCCGGAAGCCGCCAGGGGATTGAACCCGAGGCCGATGAGGATCGCCGCCGTGACCGCCACGGGCGTTCCGAAACCGGCCGCCCCTTCGAAGAAGGCTCCCAGGCAAAAGGCGATGAGGAGGAGTTGAAGCCGGCTGTCGAGGGTCAGGCCGGTCAGGCTGTCCTTGAGGATCCGGAGGAGCCCCTTCTCCTCGGCCAACGTGTAGAGGAAAATGACGTTGAGGATGATCCAGCCGATGGGAAAGAGGCCGTAGGCGGCTCCGAAACCGGCCGCGGCCAGCCCTTTTTCGGGAGGCATTCCGAAGCCGAGGATCGCGACGAGGAGCGCGGACGCCAGTCCGGCAAGGGCAGCCCAATGGGCCCGCAGCCGTAAAAAGGCCAGCGCGCCGAGGAGGACGAGGATGGGAAAAGCGGCCAGCAGGGTCGACAAGGCCCAGTGGCCGGCGGGGTCGTAGACTTGGCTCCAGGACATCGCTGTTTCGGCTTCGTCTCCGCATAGCGCGGCCATATCCCCCTCGCTGCGTCACCCTGACGAGGGTCCCACTCCGCTCCGGGGGACACGGCCGCGCCATAGGCTTTTGGGCCAAACGCCAAAAATGCGTGACGGTCAGTCCCGGCGGCCATTATATGAACCCCTCCCCCTGTTGACAAGACGGCCTGAATCGAATAATCCTAGGGCATCATGGAACGGGTGAAAAAAAGGACTTCTCGCATTAGACCCGAGCCGGGGGGGCGGATGGCTCAGGCTCCGGCCGAGGGCGTCATGGGCGGATCGTACGAAACCATGTTCAAGCGGCTGCCGGTCGCCGTATATCGGTCGACGCTCGAAGGCCGGCTCATCACGATGAACCCGGCCCTCGTGAAGATGCTGGGTTTTCGCAGCCCGGCCGACCTGAAACATATCGACGTCCGCAGATTCTTTGTCGATGAAAAGGACCGAAAAAAACACTTCCGGGCCCTGGACAAGAACGGCGCGACGATGTCGGTGTTCCGGCTGAAAAGGAAGGACGGGCGCGTCATTTGGGTCCGGGATTTCGCCCGCGCGGTCAAGGGGCCCGACGGCCGGATCCTTTGCACCGACGGAGTCATGCGGGACATCAGCGGGGAGAAGAGAATCGAAATCCGCCTCAAACGAACGCTCAGCAAGCTGGCCGAAGCGAACGCGGCGCGGGACGAGATGATCCGCCAGCTCGAGAAGGTATCCATCACGGACGACCTGACCGGGCTCTACAACCGCCGCGGGTTCAACGTCCTGGCCCGTCAACACCTGCTGCTCGTCGACCGCCGGAAGTCTCTGACCTATCTTCTCTATCTCGACCTCGATCATCTCAAGAGGATCAACGACACCTTCGGCCACCGGATCGGCGACGAGGCTCTCGTCTCCTTGGCCGAGATCCTCCAGGCGACGTTCCGGCTCTCCGACATCAAAGCCCGCATGGGCGGCGACGAATTCGCCGTCTTTCCCATCGACACCAACGAGGAGGGCGTGAACACGGCCCTTGGACGCCTGGAAAAGGCCGTCGCCGATTTCAACGCCTCGGGGAAGAAGCCGTTCAACCTCAGCCTATCGACGGGGATGGCCGGTTACGACCCGGCCAATCCCTCTTCGATCGAGGACCTTCTCGGCCGGGCCGACAATCTCATGTACGAAGCCAAGCGCCGGAAGAACGGAATCCAGCGGGCTTGAGCCGTCCCTCTTCGCCCTTCCGGCGGTTTTCGACAAAACGTAAGGAGGTCCCATGAAAAAGAGCTTTTGGTGTCTCGGTCTCGCCCTGGCCTTGCTCGCCCTTCCGGCCACGTCCGCTCCGATTAAGTTCGCCCGTTATCCCCATATCGCCAAGGGGAAGATCGCCTTCTCCTACCACGGCGACATCTGGGTCGCCGACGTGAACGGGGCGAATCCCCGCCGGCTTACGGCCCACGTGGCCGCGGATGTCTTCCCCCGTTTTTCTCCCGACGGAGCCTGGGTCGCCTTCTCCAGCGACCGGATGGGGTCGAACGACGTCTACGTCGTCCCCGTCGCCGGCGGCGAGCCGAAACAACTGACCTTCATGACCGGGGCAGATACCGTCCTCTACTGGACGCCGGACGGACAAAGCGTCCTCTTCGCCACGAGCCGGGGCGCCGGGGCCTGGGGGAGCCCTCTCCACGCGGTCCCGGTCGCGGGCGGGCTGCCTCTTCCCCTCCCCATGGACCAGGCCGCGCTCGGGATGATCTCCCAGGACGGAAAGCGGATCGCCTTCAACCGGATCGCCCCCCGCTACTGGCGGAAAGGCTACAAGGGCAACGCCAGCGCTGAGCTCTACGTCATGGACGCCTCCGGCTCGAACATCGTCCAGCTGACGAACACGAGGCTCGAGGATTTCCGGAACTTCCGCCAGGATTTCATGCCGATGTGGGGCGCGGACGGGATGATCTACTTCCTCAGCGAGCGCGACGGGATCTTTAATATTTGGAAGATCCCCCCGGCCGGAGGAACCCCGGTCCAGGTCACCTTCCACAAGAAGGACGGCATCCAGTTCCCTTCGATCAGCCCCGACGGGACGGAGATCATCTATGAGTGCGAGTTCGACATCTGGAAGATGAAAGTCCCGGACGGAAAATCCGAGAGGATCGCCCTCGACCTGGCCTTCGACCCCAAGGGAAATTGGGTCGACTACCTGACCGCGGACGGGCGAGCCGACGGATTCGCCCCGGCCCCCAAGGGAGATTATCTGGCCGTCGATTATCACGGCGAAATCGTCCTCGTCCCGACCGAGGAGGGCATCGGCGAGATGCGCCAAATCACCTCCTCGCCCTGGCGCGAGCGCTACCAGACCTATTCGCCCGACGGCAAGCTCCTGGCCTACGTCTCGGACGAATCGCTCGAGGAAGAGATCTGGCTCTTTGACCTCGCCACCGGCGGGCGGAAGAAGCTGACGACCCACGAATCGACGAAGGGCTCATTCGTCTGGTCCAAGGACTCGAAGAAGATCGCCTTCAGCGCGGCCAACAAACTCTTTCTCGTCGACGTCGAGACCGGGAGCGTCCAGGACCTCCTCGAAACGCCCGGCGGACAGTCCGTCGCCGAATTCTCGCCCGACGGAAAGTGGCTCGTCCTCGGCCTCCGCGACGAGGACGCCAACGCCGACGTCCATCTGTTCAACATCGCCGAAAGGAAGGCCTACAACGTCACTCCCGGCCCCTTCCGGGACATGGGAGGGGAATTGACGCCCGACGGAAAAATCCTCCTCTTCCTCTCGAACCGGAACGCGGGCGTCACCCACCTCTTCAAGGTTCCCCTGGCCAGACTCGCCGAAGATCCCGACGACCCCCTGGTCAAGGAACGCTTGAGGAAGGCCGAGGAGCCGAGGGGCAAGGAGAAGGAGGGCGCGGCCCAGGCGCCGCCCTCGGTTGCGATCGACCTCGACGGCATCGACCGGCGCGCCGTTCCGCTGACCGCGGGGACGAACGGGGTCAACAACGTTTTCTTCCTCTCCAAGGACGGGAAGACGGTCTATTTCCTGAGCACCGACGAAAAGGGCCCCGGCATCTTCTCGGTCGGCCTCGACGGCAAGGACCGGAAGAAAATCGCCGACGGAACGTTCGGCGGCCTCCAGACGACCGAAGACCGGCGGACGGTCTTTTATCGCCAGCCCGACGGCCTCTACAAGATGGACCTCGGCAACAGGGAGAAGAAAAAAATCGGCTTCCGGTTCAGAATCGTCGTCGACCGGAAGAAGGAGTTCGAGCAGATCTTCGAGGAATGCTGGCGGGTCATGAAGTACCGGTTCTACGACCCGAAGATGCACGGCACGGACTGGGAAGCCGTCCGGAAAGCCTACAAACCCCTCCTCGCTTACGCCGGCGACTACCAGGACGTTTACGACTTGGCCAACGAGGCCATCGGCGAGCTGAACGCCTCCCACACGGGAGTCAGCGGGCCTCCGGGGCCGGAGCGGGCCGAAAGGCCGGCCGGACCGGCGACGCGCTCTCCGGGCTTCGAGATGGTTCCTGACCGGGATTATTATAAAATCAGCCACATCTACCGCGACGGACCGGCCGATAAGGAATGGCTCAAGCTCAAGGAGGGCGACTACGTCCTGGCCGTCGACGGGACGGCCGTCAAGGCGGGAGACAATTACTATCCTCTCTTCGGAAATCTTCTCAACGAATACGTCACGGTCCGCGTCGCCTCCGACCCCGACCCGCGGAGCGCGACGGCCCGCGACGTCCGGATCCGGACCGTCGCCTCGCTCGGCGACATCAAGTACCAGGAATGGGTCAAGAAAAATCGCGACGTCGTCGACAAGCGGACCGGCGGCCAGATCGCCTACGTCCACATCAGGTCGATGAATGAGCCGTCGCTCCGGATCTTCGAGAACGAAATTTCCCAGTTCTCCAGCAAGAAGGGGATCATCGTCGACATCCGCTACAACGGCGGGGGCAACATCGACCAGCAGATCCTCGACATCCTCGAGCGCCGGCCGTACGAATACTGGAATTCGCGCTGGGGGGCCAGGAGCTGGGGGCGGCGTCCGCAGCAGGCCATCGCCGGTCCCAAGGTCATGCTCATCAACTGGCGCTCGGCCTCGGACAGCGAGGTCACGCCGATGGGTTTCCGCGACCTCGGCCTGGGCCGAATCGTCGGGAATCCGACGAACGCCTCGGTCATCGCCACCGGGAGCTACAGCCTGATCAACGGCGGCTCGATCCGGACGCCGGGCTCGCTCGTCGTGACCTACGACCCGACCAAACCCCATAATTACGGCGTCAACCTCGAGAACTACGGGGTCGCCCCCGACGTCTTCGTCAAGAACTCGCCCCAGGACGAGCTCTCCGGCTTCGACCGGGAGCTCGAGGCGGCCGTCCAGGAGGTCCTCCGGATGCTCAAGGAGGGGCGTTGGCAGTACGAGAAGTGAACGAGGCCGGCAGCCGTCCTCTAACCGCTCTTCCGGCCTCCGATAACGGCCTCCACTCCAGATCGGAAACCTATCCGCTTGCGCGCTTCCCGATTTGCTTCGGCGGTCCGCAACTGCGCATGCGAGTCTTTTCGCGACAATATGATCCCTGCCTACATCTCCCTCTCATCGTTTTCCCCGCGATGCTCAGACATGCTCCCGCCCGCCGGAGCGGCTACCCTCGAAACTCGAAGCGCAACGGCGGGGCTTCCTCATCACGTTCCGGCCGTTTTCGAAGGCCGGAATCTTCCCCGTGGATCGGGAGCGTCCATTCGGATACGTCCGCTCGGCACGTATCGGAATAACAAGAAAGAAGGAGAAGAGATGGGAAAAGAAGATCATCTCTCCATCAATCGACGGAGGTTCATCGAGTATTTCTCGTCGGTCGGGCTGGGGGCGACGCTCCTCCCCGGCGCCCTCCTGGCCCAGGCCCAGGACGCGGCGACCATCACTCCGGAGATGGTCGGCTGCGCCTCCAAGATCGCCGGCATTCCCCTCTCCGACGAGGCCCGCAAGCGGATTGCCGAGGGGCTGAACCGCAAGGGCGGACTTCTCCAGAATTTTCAGGCTATCCGGGAGATGAAGCTGGGCAACGACACGCCCTCGGCCCTGGTCTTTAACCCCGTCCTCCCGGGGACGAAGATCCCGAGGGAGCGGACGGTCTTCAAATACTCCCAGCCCAAGGTGGCGAAGCCCAAGACCGACGAGGACCTGGCCTTTCTTCCCGTGACCCATCTCGCCCAGCTCCTCAAGAGCCGGACGGTGAAATCGACCGACCTGACGAAGCTCTATCTCGAACGGCTCAAGAAGTACGACCCCGTCCTCCACTGCGTCGTCAGCCTGACCGATGAGCTGGCGCTAAAGCAGGCCGCCAAGGCCGACGAGGAAATCAGGGCGGGCAAATACAAGGGGCCTCTCCACGGCGTTCCCTGGGGAGCCAAAGACCTGCTGGCCGTCAAGGGATACAAGACGACCTTCGGCGCGTCCCCCTACAAAGACCAGATGATCGACCGCGACGCGACGGTCTTCACCCGCCTGACCGAGGCGGGAGCGGTCCTCGTCGCCAAGCTCACCCTGGGGGCCTTGGCCCAGGGCGACCGCTGGTTCGGCGGCCAGACGAAAAGCCCCTGGGACCCGGCCAATCCGACGAACGGCTCGAGCGGCTCTTCGGCCGGGCCGGCCTCCGCCGTGGCCGCCGGACTCGTCGGTTTCTCGATCGGCTCGGAGACGCGGGGTTCGATCATGTCGCCCGCCTCCCGCTGCGGCGTCACCGGCCTGAGGCCGACCTTCGGCCGGGTCAGCCGCTACGGGGCCATGGCCCTGAGCTGGACGATGGACAAGATCGGCCCTCTCTGCCGCTCGGCCGAGGACTGCGCCCTCGTTTTGCGGGCGATCAACGGGCCGGACGGAAAGGACAACTCGGTCATCGACGTCCCGTTCGCCTGGGGCGTCGAATTCCCCGTCGAATTCCTCCGCGTCGGCTACGTCAAGGCGGATTACGAAGGCGACATCCCCGACGACCCGAAGAACGAAGAACGGGTCCGGCGTCAGCGGGAGATGCGGAAGTTCAATCTTGACGCCCTCGAAGTCCTCAAGGGCCTGGACATCATCCTCGTCCCGGTCGAGCTGCCGAAAATCTCGTCGAGCGCCGTCGACTTCATCCTGACGACTGAAGCCTCGGCGGCCTTCGACGACCTCGTCCGGAGCGACAAGTTCGACCAGATGTCGGCCGAACCCGAACGGAGCGGCTGGGTCCCCTCCCTCCGCCTCCACGAGTTCGTCCCGGCCGTCCACTACATCAATGCCAACCGGGCCCGCTACAGGCTGATGGAGCAGTTCCAGGAGGTCTTCGCCAAAATCGACGTCCTGATGGGCAGCCAGCTCGGGACGACCAACCTGACCGGCCATCCGGAGGCTAGCCTCCCCCACGGCTTCGACGCCAAGGGGCAGCCGACGAGCCTGCGCTTCACGGGGAGGCTGTTCGGCGAGGAGCATCTCCTCCTCATCGCCCACGCCTTCCAGACGAAGACGAGCTGGCACCTCAAGCGGCCGGAACTCAAAGCTTAGCGCCGTTGTCTTGCTTTTGTAGCCCGTTCGTGCTACATTTAGTTCTCCCCAATGGAGGAGGAACGGCGATGAATAAAACAGCAACCGTCCGAGCGAGGATTGAACCGCGCTTAAAGCGTCGAGCCGAGCGGATCTTTAAACGGCTAGGAGTGAACTCGACGCAGGCTATCACGATCTTCTATAAACAAGTTGAGCTTCGCGACGGGCTTCCTTTTGATGTGGCGATTCCGACGCCGTTGACCACGAAAACGATGGAAGCTACCGAAGCCGGCCGGGAATTGGTCGTCTGCTCGGACGCCGAAGACATGTTCCGAAAACTGGGGATCTGATGCTTCTCCCGGTATATACCAGACAGTTCGAACGGGACGTCAAACGGGCGAAGCGCCGGGGCAAGAATCTCGAGAAGTTCAAGATCATCGCCCGGGCGTTGCTTGCCGAAGAGCCTCTCGACCCCATCCATCGCGATCACAAGCTCGTCGGGAATTTCGTTGGCCGGCGTGAATGCCATATGGAATCAGACTGGCTTCTCATCTATAAGTTGGACGAATCAAGGGTCGTCTTCGAACGGATGGGCACGCATTCGGATTTATACAAGGAATAGATCAAGCAATCCTCAGAGGAAATTCTTTTCGCGGGTCCAAACCTCTTTGAGGTTTGACCGGAAACCTCGACAGATGAAAATCGACCGGCCGTTTTCGTAGGGCATAGCATAGGGCGAGGAAGTCCGGCCGGCGAGGACGACTTCCCGGAAATGGGGCTTCAAATCTTCGAAGCTCCGCTCCGTGTCCCTGAAATCCCCCAGGATGATCGCCGCCCGGCCGTGCCAGTCGGGCGGCCCCCAGAACCAGTAGCTGTTGTGGCCGCACGAGGCCTTGGGCAAGCCCCGGGCGGGTCCGTAGAAATCGATGGCCGCCGCTTCCCCGTAATTCCGGACATAGATCCAGCAATCCGCCTTTCCCTCTGGAGCTAGCGTTCCGTAGATTCTCGCGAACTCGGCCGCCATTTCCTGCCAGCCGAACATGTCGGCGAAATGCTGAGGGAGAAGGCCGATGTCCTGGTTTTCCTGGCTGTGCTCGAAGCCGAAGAAGCGCATAACGGAAACCGTTTTTTCGACCGGCAAGATGGGAAGGACCATGGGGAGAAAGACGAGGGAAGCCGCGCCGAGGGCGGCGGAGAAGGCAGGAACGAACCAGCGCCGTTTCGCCGCGGTCCAGCGTTCGTAGGCGATCCCGCCCCCGGCGAAAAGGACGGGATAGGCCCCGGCCAAGTAATAATCCTTGCCGTTCTGGAGGAGGAAAAGGACAAAGAGGGAGACATACATCCAGCCGAAAATCCGATATTTGCGTCCTTCCCTGTGGAAGAAGAAATAGAGGAGGCCGGGCAGCCAAACGAAGAGGGTGAGCGGGTTATTGTAGAGGATCTGGCCGAGGAGAAAGCCGAGCGGGGTGTTTTGGACATTCTTGAACTGGCTGGCGTTGCGCATGAATTCGAGCATCGGCCAGCCGTGGGCGGCGTTCCAGGCGATGTAGGGGAGGAAGAGGAGGACGGCCAGGACCCCGCCGAGCCAGAGATAAGGGCTTTTCAGCCATTTCCGCTCCCGGGTCAAGAGAAGGCCGACGCCGATTCCGAAGAGGAGAAAGAGGACGGATGTTTTATTTTGCAGGCCCAGGCCGGCGACAAGGCCAAAGACGATCCAGAGGCGCGCCCGGCCGGTCTGGACGATGCGGAGGAGGACGAGGAGGCCCGCCTGCCAGAACAGGATATCGAGGAAGTTCATCGAGTAGACGTGGAACATGAAATGGCTGCCGGTCGCGGCGAAGGCCGCGGCCGAGGCCAAAGTCATCGCCCGGCTCCGGCCGCCGAGTTCGCGAACGATCAGGGCGGCGAGAAGGACAAACGCCGCCCCGCCCAGGGCGGGGAGAAGACGGAGGGCCGTCGGCGAATCGCCGAAGAGGAGGCGAACGAGTTTCAGGAGAAGGATCGAAAGCGGCGGCTGGTCGACATAGCCAAGGGCCAAATGGTCGCTGCAGGCGATGTAGTAGAGCTCGTCCCGAAAAAAGCCGAAACCGCGGATCGAGACGAGATGAAGGATGAGGTTCGCCGCGGCGAAAAGGCCGGCCGGCCAAGCGTCCTGAAGCCGCGTTTCTCTTCCGGTCGTCGCGTTCATAGCCCCCCCCTCGCCTCCTCCCAGCCGGGGTGCGACTAGTATTTCGCCCGATCGGGCTTTTTCCGCCAGGCGTCGAAAAGAGCGAGGCAGTCTTCCCGGTTGAGCGATGTCATCCTGACGGGAGGATTCCGTCGTCCGCAGACGGCGTCGTAGAACCGTTTGTCGTCGAAGCCGATCCGGGCGGCGTCCTTCCGGGTGCAGCCGAAATAGACCCGCTTGATCCTGGCCCAGAAAACGGCCGCCAGGCACATCGGGCAGGGCTCGCAGGTCGTGTAGAGCTCGCAGTCCGAGAGGTCGAACCGGCCGAGCGTCCGGGCGGCCCTTCGGACGGCGACGATTTCGGCGTGGGCCGTGGGGTCGTTCGACCGGAGGACGCGGTTATGGCCGCGCCCGACGACCTCGCCGTCTCGGACGACGACGGCCCCGAACGGTCCCCCGTCGCCGCGGTTCATTCCCCGCCTCGCTTCCTCGCGCGCCAGGCGCATCCATTCGGATTTCATGCTTTCATCCAGGGAGATTATTATAAATTTATGGCGGCGCCCAACTCAATCGAATAAATTTCGGAGCGCCGACTCGCATTTTTTCCCTCTCGAACGTATTTCCTATGGGACCCGACCGGATGCCGCTCAAATTTCCGGGTTTCGAAAATCCGAGACGGGGTTGTCCGGCACCGGATTTCGTGATAAAATCGAGTGTCTTTATCGGATTAGGTAAATTTGGCCAATTAAGGAGGAGAAGCCCATGGCTCACATCAAGCAACGACGCGCAACGACCATTCTCGCCGCGTTCCTCCTTGCGGTCGCCCTGGCCGCCGCCGCGGCCCAGCAGACCGAGGTCGTTTGGACCACAACCCCCGGACCGGGCAAGAAATGCCCGGTCAACGACGATTATCATTTCAAGTACGAATTCAACGAGCGGCCGAAGATGGGGATGATCATCCTCAAGCTTCAGGTCTTCGACAAGAAGGGAAACCAGGTCGTCCCCTACTCGATCACCGGACGGTCGGACATGCCCTCGATGCGCGGCGCCCACGACTCCGGGGACGTCGAATTCAAGCTGAACAAGAACAACGACTATCTGCTGCCGGTGAACATCGTCATGCCCGGCGATTGGGAGGTCCGAGTGACGATGACCCTCAACGGCAAGGCCGTCTATCACGGGAGCATCCGCTTCGATGTTTAAACGCCGCCTCCCGGCGATCCTCGCTCTCCTCGCCGCGACGTCGGGAACCGCCGCGGCCGGAACCCGCCTTCTCTTTCTCGAGTTTCAGGCCGTGGGCGGGTACTCCTCCGCGGCCGCGAAGCTCGTCGCTTATTCGATGACCCCGATGGAGGCCATGCAGAAGCCCAGCCTGGGCTTCGACCTCGTCCAGCGGTTCTCGGCCAAGGGAGGGGATTTCGCCGTCCTGGCCGTCCAAGGCCGGGTCGCGTGGAACAAGAACGCCTCGGAGGCGGGGATCAAGTCGTTCGAACCTCAGGTCTACAACGCCTATCTCCGCTTCAAGCTCGGCTTCGCCGATGTCTGGGCGGGCCACAACAAGCCGCGTTTCGGGCTGTCTTACGCTCTCGACAGCCACGCCGCCCTCCTTCAGCCTTTGGCCATGTCGGGCTACGGCTTCGACCGGGACTGGGGCGTCGGCCTCGACCGGGACACGGAGAAGGGCAGCATCGGGTTTTCGGTGACGACGGGGTCCGGGATGTCGCTGCGGCGCGAGAACAGCTATTTCTTCGCCGCCCGGGTGGAGCGCGGCGTCCTCAGCCGCGACAACGCGAGCGGCGGGTTTTCGGTCGCCTACGGGATGGTCCAGGACGTCATGGGAAATCATCTCCTGAGCGATTCCCTCATCGAGCTCAGGCTCGCTTCCTTCGACCTCTCCTGGGTCCGGAACAACTGGGAGCATCGTCTCGAGATGATGGGCGGGGGACGAGACAGCAAGGGCGTGTTCATCGTCTTCTGGCGGACGACCTTCGGAATTCTCGACGAGAACCGCCTCAAGCTGGAAGCCCAGCCGGTCTTCAAGCTGGCCAGGAAATCGAACGACGCGGAGCTTTTCCTCGGAGCCGCGTATGCCCTGACGCCCGACTGGACGCTCCGGGCCATGGCCGGCTACGATTCTGCGGTCAAGGATTTCCGGGTCGTCTTCCAGATTTATTTTTACAAACAAATATGGTGATAACTACCCTATTTACCCTATTTCCTTGAATCGACTTTCGCCGAGATTATGAAATTGGAAATTAGGTAAATGAGGTAGTTATCACCGTATTTATATTACACCGTATTAGGAGCAAATAGATGATTCAAAAGAAAATAGGCCGCGGAACGGCGATCGCGGCGGCGATCGGCCTGGCCGCCGGTCCCCTCCTCGCCGCCGTTGGCTGCGAACTGAACGACCCCGACCGCGACGTCCGGCGGCTCTTCCCCGGATCGACCGGCTTCAAGACGATCTATGTCTCGATCGCCCGCCAGGGCGGGGAGATGCTCCTCCGCAAAATCGAATCCCGCCTCGGCGATAAATTCCAGGGCCTGTACGAAACCGCCGACGTGCCCTACACGATGTACCAGATCTACAAGGGGACCGAGCTCATCGGCTACATCCACGGGGTCAACCAGAAGGGCCTATACGGCGGAATCCAAGTCTTTCTCGCTCTCGACCTCGAGGGGACGATCCGGGCCTTCTATTATCAAAAATTGACCAATCAGCAGGCCAAGCTCCTCCGCGACGCCGCTTTCGGCAATCAGTTCGTCGGGCTCAACCTCTCCGATTTCGACGCCTACGATCCCGTTTCCGGCGTCGCTCAGCCCGGGAGCAAGGTCGCAGCGATCAAGAATCCGGCCGCCGGGGCCGAGGGCGATTTCAAGGCCACCCTCCGGGCGGCCAAGAAGAACCTCATTCTCTGCCAAGCCTTCCTCCTCAAAAAAGACATCTAAGGACATCCTCATGGTCAAAAAAATCTCCGTCTACCAAGTCGCCTACAAGAACCTCCTCCGGAAAAAAACCCGAACCGCCCTGACGATCCTCGGCATCGGCCTCTCGGCCTGGGTCTTGACGAGCCTCTTCGGCTTCAACCGGGGCTACGAGTCGGCCCTGAACAAGGACATCGACAACATGGGCTTCCAGGTCCTCCTGACGGCCAAGGGCTGCCCCTACGAGGCGGCGACCCTGATGCTCAAGGGCGGCACGGGACTGCGCTACATGAGCGAGTCCGTCTTCGCCGACATCCTCAAGAACGAGGAGGTCGAGAAGATCACCCCGATGCTCATGCAGGCCGTCTTCGACCCCAACAAGGGCGAGAGCGGCGGGATCAGCGCCTACCTCGGCATCGACCCCGAGACATTCCCGGCCATGAAGTCCTTCCTCGAGTTCCGCCAGGGCGCCTGGTTCTCCGACCCTGAAAGCCGCGAGGCCGTCATGGGCTACGAGGCCGCCGAGCTCGAGCAGCGCGAAGTCGGCGACAAGATCCTCGTCCCCGAGATGAACATCGAGTTCACCGTCGTCGGCATCCTGGCCCGCTCGGGCACCCAGGACGACGGGACGATCTTCGTCCCCATCCGCACCCTTCAGAAGGACTTCAACCAAGAAGGCAAGGTCACCGCCGTGGGGATCAAGGTCAAGAAAGAGGCCAACATCTCCCTCCTCGAAAACAAGCTCTATGACCTCCCCGACGTCCAGGTCGTCTCCATGGCCCAGGTCAAAACGACGATCATGAGCCTCGTCTCGACGGCCAAGGTCATGGTCTTCTCGATCGCCCTGATCGCCATCCTCATCGCCATGCTGGGAGTCGTCAACACGATCCTGATGTCGGTCTTCGAGCGCTTCCAGGAGATCGGGATCATCAAGAGCATGGGGGCCATGCCCTGGGACGTCTTCCGGATGATCTGGACCGAGACCGTCATCCTCTGCCTCCTCGGCGGGACGTTGGGGATCGCCATTTCCTTCGGCCTGGCGAAAGCGACCGACCTCCTCATCCGCCGCCTCCTCCCCTACACCCCGACCGGAAGCCTGGTTGCGATCGACGGCCGCCTGGCCCTTTTGACCCTCGGCGTCATCCTGGCAATCGGCCTTTTGAGCGGGATTTATCCCGCTTGGCGGGCGGCCCGGGTCCGTCCCCTCGAATCCATCCGGAGCGAAGGAGACTGACCATGGCCCCCGCACAAGCGAAAACGAACGGCATCGCCCTCGAAGCCAAGGACCTCCGGAAAGTTTATCATCGCGGGAGCGAGGACATCGTCGCCGTCGACGGCGTCTCGCTGACCATCCGCCGCGGCGAGTTCATCTCCTTCATCGGCCCGTCCGGATCGGGAAAAACGACCCTCATCAACCTTCTCGGCTGCCTGGACAATGCCACCTCGGGAAGCCTCCAGGTCGGCGGCCGGACGGTCTTCGACGGCCGCAAGAGCCTGTCCGAAAGCGAGCTGACGAAAATCCGCCGCCAGGTCTTCGGCTACATCTTCCAGAAATTCTACCTCGTCCCGACGCTGACCGTGATCGAGAACGTCCTCCTCCCCTACGCCTTTTACAAGAAGGCCGAGGCGCCGGCCGATCCGATGGACATCCTTCGCTTTCTCGGACTCGACAAGCGCGCCGGACATCGCCCCTCCGAGCTTTCGGGCGGAGAGATGCAGCGGGTGGCCATCGCCCGGGCGCTGATCAACAAGACGGAGATCCTCCTGGCCGACGAGCCGACCGGGAATCTTGACACCAAACGAAGCGAGGAGATCGGTGCCGTCTTGCGCCGGCTCAACGAGCGGGAAGGCCTGACCGTCCTCCTCGTAACCCACAACCCATCGCTTGCCAAAATCGCCCAGCGGACGGTCATCCTGCGAGACGGCAAGATCGCCGGCGAATAAGCTCCGGCTCCACCCGATTTCCAGCTCTTCTGCAGAATTGGTTCTAAAAAAATAGGGTAAATAGAGTAGTTATCACCCATTTATCCACGGCTTGACAGGGAATCTCCCCTTGAAAAGAATGGACGCGGGAGAGGCCATCGAAGTGAGACCGGAAAGGGAGGAGCGGCCATGACCCGAACGGCGAGACTGACGTTATCCGCGATTCTCGTTTTATCCTGGACCGTCGGCCTGGCGGGACAGGCCCCGTCCCCTGCGACGGGCCCGACGCTTCTCTCCCGTTCCGAGCAGATCCGCGTCCGCGAGGACTGGCTCGTCAAGCGGCACGAGATGATCCTGCCGCTCCTCCGCAAGCACGGTATAGGGATGTGGATCGTCGTCAATGAAGAATTCCACGACGACCCCCTGACCGAGTTCATCGCGCCGCCCCGCTCTTATTGCGGGAACCGGGACGTGTTCGTCTTCGTCGACGCCGGAGAGGCGGGACTGAAGAAATTCGCCGTCACAGGCTACAGCGAGGAAACCGTGGACAGGTTCTTCGAGACGCCCTCCCCGGGCGCCTCCGGTAAAGCCCTCCGCGAATGGTTCGACCGTTACCAGCCGCGGACGATCGCCCTCGGGATCGGAGGACGGCGGGGCGTGACCCGCAGCCTGACTCACGACTCCTATAAATATCTCGCCGAGCAGCTCGGGCCCGAGGCCGAAAAGCGCTTCGTCAGCGCCGCCGATCTCATCGAGGAGTACCTCGACACCCGCCTTCCGGAGGAATTCGAGCCTTATGCGGCCCTCGTCCACATCACCGAGTCGCTGGCCAAACGGGCCCTCTCGAACGAGGTCATCATCCCCGGCCGGACGACCGTCGGCGACGTCCGCCGCTGGCTCTTCGACCAGTCGGGAGCCCTCGACCTCGATCCCTGGTTCCAGCCCGACCTCCGTATCCAGCGCCGGGGGGCGGCCGACGAGAAGACCGGCCGCGGATTCCTTCAAGTCGCGAAAGAAGCCGTGGTCATCGAGCGCGGCGACCTCATCCATCTCGATTTCGGGCTGACTTACATGGGCCTGAACTCGGACTGGCAGAAGATGGCCTACGTCCTCCGCGAGGGCGAAACCGACGCGCCCGAGGGCCTCAAGAAAGCGTTGTTCAACACGAACGCCCTTCAGGACGTCCTGGCCCGCGTCTCGCGGCCGGACAAATCCGCCGCCGCGGTGGCCGAGGAGACCATGGCCGAGATGAAGGCCATGGGCATCACGGCGATGATCTACTCTCATCCCCTCGGGAACCAGGGCCATGCCTTGGGCGCTTCGATCAACGCCCGGCCCTCCCCGCAGCCC
>Ga0208047_1000003_pt1 | contig 107790 bp, 110 predicted proteins | sample Kivu_220m_FD_184162 | JGI IMG/M metagenome (GOLD analysis project Ga0208047, IMG submission 184162) | Freshwater microbial communities from Lake Kivu, Western Province, Rwanda to study Microbial Dark Matter (Phase II) - Kivu_220m (SPAdes)... | ecosystem: Environmental > Aquatic > Freshwater >...
GGTTCATCTATGCCCTCGACGAGACGAACATACAGATCATCAGCCTGATGCACAAACTGGGCCCGAGGAACCTTCTTGAGATCGCCAGGGCAGCAGGGCTGCCACCCACAAGCGTCTACGATCGAGCCAGAAAGCTGGAAGAACGATTCAGAGCGCTCTCGGCAGCCAACCTAGATCATTCGAAGCTTGGTCTCCGAAAGTGCATTACACTCGTCGAATCGAACCCGGGCATGGAGGACTATGTGACAGAAGCCCTTGCCGTTCCCAACTACTGGAAGACGATCACGAGATGCGAGGGTGGCTTCACCCACTATGGCCTGCACGCAATTCCAGAAGAGCGAAGCAAGGAATTTGAGAAATATGTGGCCGAAATCGAGAACTCAGGCCTCATCAGGAGGCATGAGACGGTATGGGTGACGGACTATCACTATTCATTCCCGAATTTCACGCTATACGATCCCGCGAACCGTTCCTGGTCTTTCGAATGGGACAGGTGGAAGGACCGCGTTAGGGAAAGCAAGACACTGAAGGCAATTCGTGATCCGTCGGGCTTTTCAAACAGAGCCGACAAGACGGACATGCTGATTTTGACTGATCTGGAGATAAACGCCCGGGCGAAATTCTCGGATATTTCGAAGCTCACTGGGATTACGCTTCAGGCGGTCAAGCACCGGTACGATAAGAGAATAGTGCCGCGAGGTCTGATCAGGGAGTTCGTGATGAACATGTTGCCGTATCCCCTTGAGCTCTCAGACCTTTATGAGATTCTGCTCACTTTTGAAGACGACGAAGGAATGGACTCGTTCTTCGGCGTCTCCGAGGAGATGTTTCCGGTCCAGCGCACGGTGAAAGTTCTGGGTGAAAGGAAACTGAGCGTGAGGGCATACTGCCCACGTAGTGAGACCGAACGTCTTTTCTCAATGCTATCGAGCCTGGCAAGGACGGGTTTGGTGGCCGACTACTCTGCCGTAAGGATCAGACCTGAGACGCAGACTTGGCAGACGATATCTGCCGAGCTTTTTGGCGACAAGACCGGATGGAAGTATGAATCAAGCCAGCATTTGGCTGCACTTGGCACAATAGTGCAGAACGCCAAGGTGAGTATCTAGACAGCCGTGACTTTTGCGCGTTCGCCCAAGCGTGAGCTGGCGCATTCCTTTCTGCAAGCGCCACTGGCATAGGATCGCGAGGACTCTCTATCCGCGTCGCTCAGAGGTCCCCAGACGACACTCACCATGGTTGAGATCTGCATCACCCATAGCACGCAGACATGAGGTCCAAGATGACCTGTGCGAGGAGATGGGTTTTAATGATCCTCCCATGTTCGATGACACCAAATTGAGCGGGACAGACCGAGGCGAAATCCCGGAGGAACAAACGGTCGCCACAGGCTGAGCACATTGAAGCAATTGATCCACAAGGGCATATTGTTCCCAAAGTATGAACCCAAGAAGTTCAGGATCGCAGTGCGCGGCAAGCCCATCGTGCTGACTCCGGAACAGGAAGAGATGGCGGTCGCATGGGTGAGGAAGTTGGGAACGGATTATGCAGAAGACGCCGTCTTCGTGAGGAACTTCTTCGGAGATTTCTGCAAGGCACTCGTGCTGGACGGGAGACTCGAACCCAGGGACTTTGACTTCTCTGAGATCATGAAATACGTTGAGGAAGATAGAGCAAGGAAGCTCTCGATGAGCAAGGATGAGAAGAAACGCCTCGCCGCGCAGCGGAAGGTCATCAGAGAAGACAACAAAGTGAAGTACGGGAGTGCAATCGTTGATGGCGAGAATGTCGACCTCGGGAACTACATGGCGGAGCCATCCTGCATATTCATGGGGCGTGGCAAGCATCCGCTCAGAGGAAAGTGGAAGCAAGGTCCTTCTGAAGCCGACGTGACCCTGAACCTCTCCCCAGATGCGCCGAAGCCACAGGGCAATTGGAAAGAGATAGCCTGGCAGCCTGACTCAATGTGGGTTGCTAAGTGGGATGACAGACTGCGCGGAGAGGAGAAGTACGTCTGGCTAGCCGACTCATCGTCGGTGAAACAGGAGCGCGACATCGAGAAGTATGATAAGGCGAACGCGCTTGACCGCAAGATCAGCGATTTGAGAGCCCACATTCTCGTCAACTTGTCGGCTGCCGACTTGAAGCGACGTAAGATCGCTACTGTCAGCTACCTAATCGACGCCCTCAAACTGAGAGTTGGTGACGAGAAGGACAAGGACGAGGCTGACACAGTTGGAGCAACAACTCTACGGCCCGGACACATCAAGATCCATGAGGGCGGACGTGTCCTCTTCGACTTCCTCGGAAAGGACTCCGTGCCTTGGCGCAAGGAAGTGGAACTGCCACGGCCCGTGATCGAGAACCTTGAGGAATTCATGACAAACGCGAATTCATCAATCTTTGAGGGAGTAAGATCCGACAGAGTCAGGGACTTCCTCAGCGAAGTCGTTCCAGGCCTTTCCGCAAAGACCTTTAGAACATACCATGCCTCGAAAGTCGTTGGAGAGTATCTGAAGAACACAAGAATCAGCAAAGACGACCCCGAGTACATGAAGAAGAACGCTGCCACATTGGCGAACCTCGAAGCTGCCATCATCTGCAACCACAAGCGGAAACTGCCGAAGAACTGGGAGAATTCGCTGGCCAAGAAGATCGAGAGACTCAAGGCGCTTCAGGACAAGAAGACCAAGAAATCCGCAGAGGGCGCAAAAGCCTTGAAGATCAAGATAAAGACAATGAAAGCGACAAGGGACTACAATCTGGGAACCTCTCTCAAGAGCTACATCGATCCCCGCCTCTACCACCGTTGGGGGAGAAGAGTGGACTTCGACTGGAAGCTCTACTACTCCAAGACGCTGCAGCGCAAGTTCTCTTGGGTCGAGAAGGGCCACTAGCTCGGAGTGCACGTTCATGGCATTCGGCCAACTTGGCCGAACATGCTAGAACATCGCTTCGCCGCCGTTCACGTGAAGCGTCTGCCCGGTAATGTAGCTCGCCTTCTCTGAGGCTAGGAACACCGCCACATGTGCTATGTCACTAGGCTTGCCGATTCTGCCAAGCGGAACAAGCTCCAATGCCTTCTTCATCTCTTCGGCTGTCGTCCCTGCAGTCATGTCTGTCTCAATCCACCCAGGCGCGATCGCGTTCACGGTGATGTTGAAGTGTGCCAGTTCCAGCGCGAGTGATTTCGTAAGTCCCACCACTGCGGCCTTCGACGCGCCATAGTGTGCTTCATGATCTGTCCCTGTGAATCCGATGACTGAGGAGATGTTGATGATTCGTCCCCACTTCTTCTCCCGCATTTCGTGGCCGAAGACCTTGCTGCAGAAGAAGACCCCGTCGAGGTTCACGCCTAGGACACGTCTCCACTCGGCTTCGTCCATGTCCCACGACTTGAGGTGGTAGTGGATTCCAGCGTTGTTCACTAGGATGTCGACTCCGCCGAATTCCTTCAGCACGCGTTTCCGCATGACTTCCACCTCGTCGAGCCTTGAGACATCCGCCTTGATGACAAGAGCTTGCCGGCCCAGCTTCTCTATCTCATGCCCGACTGCTTTGGCTTTGTCATCCGAGTGAGCGTAGTTCACAATAACATCCGCGCCTTCTCGAGCCAACTCCATGGCTATTGCTCTTCCAATTCCCCTTGACGCGCCTGTGACAAGGGCAACTCTCTTTCCAAGCAGCTCCAAGCGCATCCCGTCGAATGCCAAGAACCGTTCTTCTCAGCTAATACCTCTTCGATCACATCTAATCTGCGCCTGAGGTGCCCGGCAACGATTAAATCAGCGTAGGCTATCATGGCGTCGTGATGCGGGGGTCGCCCAGCCAGGTCAAAGGCGCAGGACTGAGAAGTCACACACTTCGTCCACAGGCTCCTGTCCCGTAGGGGTTCGAGATTCGGAACATCACACCAGTGAATTCCGGACGAAAGGGTTCAAATCCCTCCCCCCGCACCATACTTAATGCTTGTTCTTCCCGAGTTTTGGCCGTTGTTCGCCCGAATGATTCGGATTTCAGCCGCTGGGTCTTTCGGGGCTGCGAGATTTCCTAATGGGTAAAAGCCCCCATAATGTTCAGACCGGAGTGCTTGTTTTCAGTGCCTAGGTGCTCACACTGGTGCGGGAATCCCACTCCCGTACCAATTTCCCGCCGACGGCCACTGACCCGTCAGGCGACAGTGCTACCGAACTTAGTTCCAGTTTTGAGAGGGCGGCGCCTTCCCGGGGAGCCCCAAAAAAAGGAAGAGATCGGGCTCAGCTCTTAGCTTTCCTCGCATTTCTCATCAGGAATATGGCGATTCCGACGACAACAATACTGAGCACAATTGCTCCCACTGTGTATGGCATCGAGAGTGTTGGTTCAGTGGTGCCTGATGTTGTCACTGCAGAAGTCGATGCCAAGATTGTGGATGCCGCAGAGGAGGAGACAGAACTCGCGGTGGTGAGGCTTGTCGTTGTGGTGGTTATTGCTATGAATGGGACCGAGCCCCAGCCGGTCTCGTCTAATGTGATTCCGAGTGAGGGATAGTATATCCACACAAGCATATCGATACTTTCAGGATGCCCCATTATTGCGAGTGGGAGTGCAATCTCCGCCACGTTTCCGATAGCGTAGGTCGCGTCGAGCGTCACCTCGTTGGTCCACTGGCCGTTTGGCACTCCTCTCAGATCATACATCCAAGCCGAGTGTTCGTTGAAGCCAAAGCTGTAGTCCCAGTCGGCGTCTCCGTTCAGGTCAACTGGGAAAATGTAGTTATTTCCAGGGTCAGGCTTTCCCCACACCTGTATCATAACATAGAGGTTCTTCTCATCAGCTGCTGCGTACACCGCCTTCAGGTCTGTGTCCGCAGTGCCCTTCTTGCTATCTCCACTCGGGTCTTCTATTATCAAGTTGGAAATTGTCCAATCAGACTCTAAACCGTCGATCTGAAACACCATTGATGTCGATAGCGAAGTGATTAGCGTTGTCGAGGTCACAGATTGCTGAGGCAGAGGCCCCAAGTCCGTCTCAACCTGTTGCCAATCGACAACTATGCCCAATGGGCGCGCATGTTGGATCGGGAGGCGCTGAGTGCCGTACACGTACAAGTCAAAGAACTTCGACAAGTCTTGCTGAGCGGCTCTTGAGGCTATGCTTTTGATGTTGGTGTTCGAGTAGAATCCCTTCTTGTTTCCATAGAGTCTGTACATCTCTCTCAATACGTCATCAAGCGATCCAGCGCCTGAGGAAAAGCGTTGTATGGTGCTATCCAAGAGGAAGTTGACAAGAGAGCCTTTGGAATACGCGAGGAAAAGCGCGCGGTCGAAGTCTTGGGGGTTGAAATAGTCCCCAGCAGAGGAGACTGGAGCGTCCTGCGGTGTGCCGTAGTTGCTATCATACTCTGACAGGTAGTCTTTCATGTAGTTCAGGTCAGCCTGATATTTCAGAATGAAGGGAATCTTCGAGTCATAGTAGACATCGCATCCCTCGCTGAACCATTGTTCAGCACCACTACGAGAGCCCATGCCGCTGGGCGGAAACGCATTGAATGTATGGAAGACCCTGTGGACAAAACCATACATCAGATTCATTCCGAACCCACCAAGGGCCTCTCCTTGGCTGTCGTATGACTCGATGAAATCGACTCTGTGATTATCTTCAGTCTGCGGAACGTAGACCGCTAGGTATCTCTGCGGGCCCGGTGCCCCGAAAAGATCGACCAGATACCGATAGGCGGCGGAGGTATACTCGAAGGTCTTCTCGCGGTCGTTCTGACTCCAGCTTCGGTGCACCGCTACGGTCAGTTCGGTCGTTCCGACTGTTGAGGTACGTGTTTCGAAAGGCCCAATACCAATGGTCGACTTGGCAAAGTTCTCGTCTGCGGGAGCGACGTACCGGTTCCCTTTCATCTGCCAAGGTACTGCAACACTCCAAGTGTCTGGAACTTGGAAGACCACGCTGACTTCGCCGCTGTAGCTCGACGGCAGAAGGAACACCCAACCTGCCCATGATAACAGGAACTTCGAGCCTAGATACCCCATATAGGCTCCTTCGCCTCCGGTGTTCTTGTCGAAGTATCTCAGGTACACGTCGTACTCCACTGTCAGGTTCTTGGCGAAGCTATGCAGTATGGTCCAAGTTTGTCTCTTGTTATCATCAATCCGATACTGCACTGTGACATCTTGGCCATCGCCGAATGCGCTGAAGTCTCTAACCTCTATCGGGTCGTACCATCCAGCAGTAGTGCCGTGCATAACCAACTTGATTGAGCTCAGGCTCGAAAAAGCTGGCGAGGTCATCGTGACATGTGCAAGGCCGGAAGTCGCATCGTTGCTGCTTATGGAGAGTCGATAGAATAGGTCTGGCTCTTGGGAAGTGACTGCAGCGGGCGCCTGCGTTAGTGGCATCACGAGAATACAGGCCGTCACTATTAGTGCCTGCAGACACAATCTCAAAGAACAATCCAGCTGCAGTCAAACTCGAATCGGTAGCAAAATAAGACTTTCCAATCACGTGGAAATGCCGTGTTGACCCTCGTGCACCTCTTCTGGATTCCTCTCCCTAGCTCGTTGGCCGTACAGTCATTCTGTGTTTATGCCTCCCTTGGCGGGGATCGATAGTGGGTACAAACCCTCAGGAGGGCTCATCTTCAGCGACCTACACTGGCACGTCAATCCCACCCCTAAGGACTCTTCTTGACGTCGCTCTTCATGGCGAGTCCTTGATTGACTTCATTAAGAACCTATCCTCACCTCTTTTGAAATAGGATCGAGGAGGATCCTCCGACGAGCAAATCTCCGAAGCTAGTGGCGGTCGTCCTAGTAGCGGTTATTCTTGTCGCGGGAATTGGTTACTGGACGCTTGTTCCAATGACGCCTACCCAGATCACGAGCTACACAACGCAGCAAACCTCCGCTGTGACATCATCTGAAGAAACCCTTTCGACCTCCACCTCGTCGACAACGCTCGCTTCAGCAACAACTCTTTGGATCAATGTCGCAGCCACGAAGCCAGTCAGCCACTACCTAGAACTGCTTGAGTCAAATGGTACTCAGCCGTATGTTCAGTTGGCTAAGGAGCTACGGAAACTTCCCGACCCGACCAACTCGACCGCCGTCGCCAAGATTACGTATCTCGGACTGAACGCTTCGAACCCTGAAGTGAAAGAAGCTCTCGAGTTGATGATTACAGGTGGGACACCGAATCCGAGAGACTTCAAGTACGGGGTTCCCAGCTACAACACCGAGGTACAGGTTCTCTACTGGCTCGCGTGCCGAAATGAGATCAAGAAGGACGACACTCTAACCCTTGCAGTTGCGATGGTGAATGGACTTTGGGTGACCATGGGGGATGAGCAAGTCAGGGAGGCAGTCAAGACAGACAGCAGTGAATTACTCGCCTTCTTCAGGAATACTAGCGACTTTCAGAGGAGAATGGGCTGGCCTCCGCTCGAAGAGTACCCCCTGGATGCGAAGATCCTCCTTGCATGGACAGGGGATGATGCTCTGAAGGTGGGACACGGGCCACACACAGAGGTTGGTGCGGAAGCCCCTCACAGCATCTTCGAATATGTGAGCCGCAGAGTGGATCTCAAGACCTACAAATGGAACAATGTAGACGCCGCCACGCTGACAAAGATGCAGGCCGTCATGCTCCAAAGAGAATGGGGAGCTTCGAGTGTCAAATCAACCTACGAGAGAGTTGAAGAGTACTTCCTCCCGATCGCCAGCAACCCTCACTGGTACTACACCGCCACGCCAGATAGGAGAGACAAACTGGTTACTGTCGACGGTGAGAAGGTCACCCCGTATGTGATACACAATGCGAGGTTCCTTTTCGAGTACTTCTTACAGACTGGAGATGGCTTTGGTGTTTGTGATGACCAGGCCACACTCGTCGGCGCCTTTCTGAAATCTGTTGGAATCCCTACAAACTATGTCTACAAACTCTGGGCAGGTACTCCATTCGGTGGCGCAGGACACACCTTCAACATCTACTATGACGGCAAATCCCGGTTGTGGACCGCCAACCCCTGGCACCTTTCATCCTCAGGAGGTCCCCAGATGAACATCACGATCGACTTCTACCTGTTCAGACCTCCAGTGACGCAAGCTGGGTATCTTCACCATGTGAGGGAGCAATACTACGGCATGCCGATGGGATCTGCATACTACACAGAGATCAATGTCGCCAACCTAACAATCTACAACACGTTTCTTCAGGGAGTGACAAGTGCCCAAATGAAACAGTGGCTACTCTACAGCTAGTTCGTTCGAGGCGATGCGATGAATAGGCGACGGTTCCTGAAGTATTCGGGTGCGGCAGCGGCACTTGTTGGAGCATCAGTTCTCGGGATCGAGTACTTCGCGCGGAGTCCCTGGATATTGAATCCCTCGCAGACAATCATGTCAAGTCAGCTGATGACTTCTAGTGCTTCCTTGAGCACTTCGACTCAACTCGCTTCTCTCGAGGGAAGGTTGTTCTTTGACTACAATGGCAACGGAAAGCAGGATGGAGAAGAACCCGCGGTCGCTGGCGCATTAGTGCAGTTGAAGGACTATGTCTATGGGAAAGTAGTCGCCGAGACACTGACGGATTCCTCCGGAGACTACCGCTTCGAGGACATCAAGGTGAGATACTCCGGCATGGACTACGTGTACCTGCATCTCAGCGTGGGTAACAGCAGGTTGCGGTACATGTGCAGGTCGCCGGGAGAGTTCAGAGCCGTTACTGATGATTATGGCGTGCCTTTGCAGGAGAACGTGCGCATGGACATCGGGTTGATGGAAGGGTTCCTGACACTGCCCATGTCAGGAAAGAGCCGTTGCGAGATTGACAGATTCTATGATAGGAATCCAGATCCTGACAAGTATCTCTGGTGGAATGGAAGATCTGGATACGATCGTGGTCTCAAACGCGGATGGTCTCCTAATCATCGCGGGATTGATTACTACATCGAGGAAGGTGAGCCGCTGTTAGCTCAGGCTCCGGGCTAGGTGGTTTCGACCTTTGCCTCTACAGGGGTCGACAAGGGAGCACTTGCCATGTTCATTCAGCACGCAAACGGATTCCTGACATCTCATGGGCACTTCTCCAAGGCTCTGGTTACCGAGGGAACATACGTATCCCGTGGGCAGATCATGGCACTGTCAGGAAAAACTGGAGTCAACACAACAGAGGCAGACTATCCTCATGACCACGTTGAACTTCGCACCAACGACCACTATCCATTGGACCCATATGCCCCAGACTTCGACTTGAGCCCGGAGCATAGTGGATACTATGAGGGTAATGCAGAATTCGCGGGCGGTTGGACTCCACTCCCGATCGATGACACGAATCCGAATCTAAGGAATTACTGGACAAAGAAGAACGCTCCACAGTATACGTCCTGACCAGTATCCAGTATCTACCCACTGAGGGTTCACGAATCTCCACGGTCCGTGCCAAGATCTTGCATGCTCATTGCCGCTTTCGTTTCCTGCGGAAGGCAAGTATGACCCCTGCCAACACAACGCCAATGATGACCAGAACCACGGCTAGCATTTCTGTCGAAAGGGCAGATGCAAGCTGTTTGGTCGTCTCAGATGTTGTAGTTGTCGTGGCGGACACGGTTGCTGTTACGTCGGACAGGGTTACGGTGACTGCGCCCTTGTCAGGGATGAAGTCGTTGTAGACCTTGCCGTCACATAGGATACCGCTTCTGGCGAAGAATCTGATCTGGGATCCCTCGGAGGCGGAGATGTCTTGGTATCTGCAGGCGAGCACGAAGGAATCTTGCCCGATTCCTCCGGCCAATGTAGCATCGCTTCCCGAGCGTTCAGTGTTCCTGATCGATGTCCAACTCCAATCGGTGCCCGTGCCTGAGTGTTTGGCAACGAGGAACGTTACTGTCGTTTCAGCTTGGTATCTTATTTCGAGATCCAGTATGTAGTCGGGTGTGAAGTCGCTGCTCCAATGGAATCCTGTGTTGGGATCCGAGTCAACATCAAAGAGCACCTGATACCAGACACTGTCGACATTTGCTGTTGTGGGCTTGTTCGGGATTTCTCCGTTCAGGTTGAAGCGGAAGCATAGCATTTGGTCTGATTGGCCGTATGCTACGCTAGCCAAATCTACATAGGGCTGCCCGAGGTCTCCCACTATCGGACCCTCTTCGCCGACGAGGTTCAACGAACCATCAGCAACCTCGCTCCAGACGCTCGGCAGAGTCCAAGTGAGCGCGGTTACAGTTGGGGTTTCGGTCGTTGTGTGTTGGATCGAAATGGTTGTGGCTGTTTCTGTCAGCGTGGGATAGTAGCTGGGTCTCATGTGAAGGGTAGGATCTCCCAGGATAATCATTCCATAGAAGTACTTCTTCGTGTATTCATTCCTTGAATCCTCGTCTTTGATACGATCCGCAAACCATTTGCGAAAGGCGCTTCCGATGTTACCGTCTCTACACATGGAGTAGAATCTGTTGAACTGCTGCATGTCACCTGGCTTTGTGGAACTTATCGCGAGGAGCCCGTAGCTCTTGCTGAATATGTACCAGCCGCCCATGTAGTCTGTCGCGGTGTACCGGGCATTCCAGCATGAGATCAGGATGTAGAAGAAAGCACGCGGATCAGTCTGACGAATGTCGAAGGACATAACATCACCTTCGGGCTCCTCATTGTCGACATAGAAATGATGGAAGGTGGGGCTGCCATGGATCATCATGTGGACAAGCGTCCATTCCTCTTTCAGGCGATTCAGGTAATCTGCGGGGTTCGTATGTAGTCTGTCATTCACAACTGTCCTGTTGAGAAAGACCGCACCAACCGCTGAACTATACTCCTTGGCCATGTCGCCCCAGAAATCATCCACGTAGATCAGTGCTCTTTCGGGCAGTTTGAGCCAACCGCTTCTGTATGCGTGGTTCTTGGCGAAGTAGTTCCTGAGAAGCGGCACCTCGTCTTCCGCCATGCCAGGAGCTTTCAGTCTGCCAACCCAAATCTCAGGTGCCCTGTCACCCGAGTGCTGATTGTATATTCCGTCCCCATCCGTATCCTTCCATACCCCGTTCAGATCCATGTAGAAGAGATCCAAGGGGAACTCCTCATGCGCTACCTGAGGTGTAAGAGGATATGACACATCCATCTCATACCATGCCGAAGGGATATCCCCGACCAGGAGACAACCCACCAAGCCCCTGGGATAGTCGGAGGCGAGTGTAGACCTAATACCCTCAGCGCTCCCTCCCGTGAACTCGTGAACCTCAGCCCCCAATCCATCGCGTTCAATATCCTTGACGTATTGGTCGATCTCCGGCTTTATCGAGTCGAAGACATTGTGGTGAACGAGGACGTAGACAAATGAGGCCGGTTGCCCTACGGAGAACGGAAACAGGATTTGCGACACAGCAAGCGCACACAATAGAAGGATTGCGCTTCTCGGTCTTCTCGAGCCCGACATAGCCCGTCTCCAAGGCTTCAGAGAGCATCAAAGTCTAACGTGCCCTTATTGGTGCTATAACATTTCTTCACCAAAGGAAGGCAGGGGCGTTATGAACTCTTTTCCCTCTCTCGCGCTGACTCTTTTTCAAGAAGCCTAAGTCTTGCGTGTCTGAGTTGTTGTTCGTCCAGCTTGTTGAAGTACTCCATGAGTGCTTGCCTTATCGCCTCAGGTTTGGATCCAACTACTCCTCTTTGGATTAAGTCGGTCTTGCAGATCCTCACTTGTCTCAGCTATCCGAATAGAGCACCAATGGCCTCGAGGGGGAGCCGCTCCGCAAATTCCTTTCTCAGGATTTCGATCGCGTCATCCAACTTGCAGGACTCCCAGTCTATGAGAAGCATCCAATCGGGTCTTTTGACTTGTCTCATGTCAAGAAGGCAGAAAGAATCCGCACTGACATGTAGCTCACCCTTCTGCGCCAAGATCACTTCGCACCCATAGGCCAAGTCTCTTGAGCGGTCCAGCTCTCGAATGAGAATGCACCACCCTGTCAGGCGAGGGGGCGATCCGGGCTCTTTTCGTTTCCCAAATTCAACAGCCGCCTTCCTAAGCCTCTCTTTCTCTCTCACTATTCGCTTCGCAAGTTTTGTCCTCTCTTCCCTTACCTTTGCTAGCAGCCTCCGACGTTCCTCCCAGATTCCCGTAATCTTGCGATATTGGGCGGAAGAAACTGGCTGCCCGCACAACGGGCAAGCGTACTTCATGCGGCGTCACCCCTCGGAAGTCTATGAAGTATCGTACTGCCTTGCGCTCATATTGTTTGCTTCATTTGGGTCTCGAATATCTAGATGCCACGGACACTGTATCCTTGTCCTGATATACGTAGTAGGAAGATGTCTCCTCGTTCGAATCCGGGATGACGCCTTCCTTCATGCCGTATATGGATCCCTTGGGACATCCATCCCAGTTACCCACCTTACAGTCCGCCACAAACACGCCGGGCAAAGAGAAAACCCCGACACTCACTATCATAATTCAACGTGGAGATATTGAATCTGTTCCAATGACGAAAATCAGATGACCTCCACAACGCTTTGCCCTTCAGCAGTCTTTGCGACGACAAGTTTTGAGTCGAAGGCATCCTTCACTTCCTCAATGTGTGAGATGATCATAATTTTTCGGAATCTCTGGCGTAGTTGGCGGAGGATTTCGATTGTTGCCTGGCGTCCTTCTTCATCCAAGGCTCCGAATCCTTCGTCTATGATGAGTGTCTCGATCTTGCCTTTGTATCCGCTTCGTTTTGCTATAATTTCTGATATTCCAAGTCTCAGTGCGAGGTTGATTCTCATTCGTTCGCCACCCGAGAATCTGGTCACGGGATGGAGCCCGGTGGTGTCTTCTGCCTCTACGACTAGCTCATCGGTGACTGTGTCGCGGCCGGTTTGCCTTCCGAAACGGAAGTTCACGTTCATGCGTCCGTTCGAGAGATCGCGCAGGATCCTTGAGGCTTCCTCCTCCACCTCAGGGACTAGGTCTCTCAGTATGGCTGTTGGTATTCCGTCCTTGCTGAACGCTTCTTCTAAGATCTCGTAGATCGGGATAAGCTCCGTCTGCGTACCGACTTCCTGTCTTATCCGAGCAAGTTCTTTCTTGGCGTTCGTGATCTGTTCAAGTTCTGCTTTCAAGTATTTCATGCTGGATTCTGCTGTTGCCCTGTCTTCGCGCAGTTTGGCCAGGCGTTCCGAGAGCGTCGTCCTCCTGGACTCAAGCTTTTCGAACTCCTTAACGGATTCGCGGAGTGTCTCCAACTGTGAGGTTGCTTTCTGTTTGGCTTCAGTTGCCTCAGAGATTTTCGCCTTGAGTTCCCTCTCCGTCTCCAGGAGTTTTGGAAGTCTGCTTGCGATAGCTTCCTGTCGAGCTTTCTCAACCTCATACTTCTGGCGTAATTTTGCTTGTCGTTCGAGTTCAGCGAGCCTTGGAAGAACTTCCTTTTCCAAAGTGTTTCGGTTCGTAAGGCAGTTCTTGCTGCCTTCCTCGTGTTCTTGCTTCAGCTCTTTGAGTCTAGTGTCGTATTGATCTAGAACTTTGGTCCTGTGGGCTTCATCGAGTGGTTGTTTGCATACGGGGCATTCTGCTTTCTTGGATCCAGTGATTGTGTTGAAGTGCTCTTGCTCTTCGGTGATTGCTTTCTTGACTGATCGCATTCTTTCTTCCTGTTCGGAAATTTCTCCGTTCAGTTTCTCCTTTAGCTTCTGGACTTGATCTCTTTCCTCTTCGACTTCCTTTCCTTTCTTAAGTTCCTTGCTAAGCTCATCCAGCGTGGATGTTGCTTCTTTGGCTGACTTGATTTCTAAGATGGTTGTCTCGAGGTGCGCTTTGGTTGTCTTTGTCTCGCGCTCGATCGCCTCGAGGTTCGTTTGCTGTTTATCGTATTGGCTCTTCTTCTGTAATGCTGCTTTGATTTCCCGGGCCAGGGTCTCGAGTTGTTCCTGTTCTTTGGTTATTGTGGCTTGAAGTCTCTCAGAGGACCCTTTCGCTTCTTTGAGGCCCGTTACAACTTCCTTTTCGTTGGCTATTGTGTTAGATAGTTGTTCTGTCAGTTTTTCGGAAGCTTCTAGGTCTGCCTTCGCTTTGATACGTTTCTCGTGTGTTGTTTTCTTCAGTTTCTCGTATAGTTCCAGGCCGAATATCTTCGACAATATTTCCTTTCTTTCCCCGGGTCTGAGGCTAGTGATTCTGTCCATTTCGTCTTGGCGCATTATTGTTGAGCTTACGAAGGTCTCGTAGTCCATTCCGACGATGGACTCGACCATCTTCGAAACGTTGGTGGCTCCAGCTTGGAGCGTTTTGCCCAACTCAGAGGATAGTGTGGCCTTTCCTGGTCCTCGTCGTGTGGCTGTTCGTTCCACTCGGTAGGTGTGTCCGTCTTTCTCGAAGGTTGCAGCTACTCTGCCCTCTTCTTGTCCGTCTCGAATGAGGGCCTCGTTTCCCAGCTCCTTTCGCTCTGTCGCCGTGCTTCGGCCATAAAGTGCGAAGGTGAGTGCCTCGATTATGCTGCTTTTCCCAGCGCCATTCGGGCCGCTAATGCTGGTCGCGTCAACGCTTGTTAGGTCGATGAGTTGTGGTTCTCCGTAGCTCTTGAAGTTCTCGAGCTCTATGGTCTGGATGATCATGATTCAACCTTCGCTAGAGTCTCGTTGATTATTTCTTGACCGATCTTCATCGCCAGATCTCGCTCCTTTTCGATAATCTTCTTCGTTTTGAGATACTTGCCTAGGGCTTGGCTTGGTTCCAGTGTCCCTCCGAACGCTCCCTTCGAGTCGGGTCCGGGTTTCCGCGCAAGCTTCTCGTAGACAATCTGATTCCAGAACGAGTCGTTCAGAAGTCGACTGATCTCGTCTCTCTGAACGCCGGGAAGCTGGTCCTTCACGACTATGTGCAGACTTACAATGGCGTCGTTCAGCGTTTTGTCTGCTAGCTCTTCCTTCACAGAAGTCAGCGGGTCTGGCTGGTTGCTACAATCAACCCTGATATTATGCATCGGACGGGATTGTATGTCAATGAATTTCCAGTCTGCGGTGTGATTGCGAATGTTCACACTGACGAAACATTTCTTCTCGTTCGCTTCACTGATGTCGACTCTTTCAATTGAGCCGGAATAGACGATGGGTGTCTTGGACTTCATGACCTGATGTTTGTGAAGGTGGCCGAGGGCTATGTAGTCGAAAGTGTCTGCATCGAAAGCTGAGGGCAGGACTGAATACTCCTCTCCTGTCGCCCAGATCTTTTCCGATCCAGCAACTGCTCCTTCGACTGATAGGTGCCCGACGAGGATGCTGGCGTCCGCACCTTTTCTCCCGGCTCGTGTGAAGATGTCGATCTCTTTCCCTATTTGCTCACGAAACGCCTCTGCGAGCAGATCCTTGTCGAGTTTCGTCGTTCCTTTCTTCTTGTCAGAAGCAAGCTTCACCGGGTGTCTATACGGAATCGCAAAGACTCTAACCTTCTCACCTGAACGGCATTCTATGTCTTTGAAGTCGGGCTTTGAGAAGAAGTAGACGTTTGGCACGTCTAGCTCGATGAAGGGTTCAGGTGGGGCGGCACGACCGGATTTCGGGGTGTCATGATTTCCGAGAACAATCACGGTCTTGATGTCTGCCTTCGAGAGGCGGGCGAGTCTGGTTGCGAACATCTTCAGCATGGTTGGGGTCGGAGATGGGTCTTTGAAAGTGTCACCGCAGAGGAGAAAGAGATCTGCTTTCTTCTTTATCGCATAGTCCACTGCTTGGTCGAAGGCAGCGAAGAAGTCGTCAATGCGTCTGCTGATGCCTGTAGTTGGGTTGAGTGGAGCGTAGCTCGATACTCCCAGGTGGAGGTCTCCGGTGTGAATCGCCAGCAAACCTATTCCTCCAGCTGCCTCCGCGCCTCCTCATCCGATATTGGTCCATCTCTTGAACTTCTGGATGTTTCCCAGTAATCGAACAATTCTTGGTCGAAGTTCTTCACTCGAATTGTCACGGGCACGGGCACTGCGTACCCGAAAAGCAATGCTTCCTGCTGTTGGAGGGATCCTATGATTTGCTTGAAATCATCTGCGTTTGCTACACCCGCTAGGGCGGCTCTGATGTCACGGTCATCAACCAGAGCCATGATCATTCGAGTCCAGATCTGTGAACGCACGTCTTCTTCGATCTGAGATGGGCGTTGATCGATGACACAGAGGGTGACCTTGTACTTCCTCAACTCTCTTGCTATTGTACCGAAGACTGATAGAGAGGCTGCCTCGGCCCCGAGAAACTTATGCGCCTCTTCAATGAAGATCATCAGTGGCTTAAGAGCCGACTTACTTTTCGCCTTCCTTTCTTGGATTGCAGCGTTGACATACATGTCATGGATGCGGCGTGAAATTATGTTCGCAACGATGATGTACGCAGAAAGGTCATCGCCGAACCTCCCGAACTCCAGTACCACACTGTTCCCGCGTCGGACTAGGTCCACGATTTGTGCAATGCCGCTTTTCTCCTGCGCTATGGTTTCCGCCAAGAACGAGAAGCGTGCCATTCGAGCATTCAGTCGGCGGCGAAGAGCGGGGACAGTGGCCTCATGTATGCCTAACTCAATGATCTTCTCGTCGTCCACTTTTTCATCCAGAAGAGTCTTCAGCCACTTGTTGCCCAGCTTCCTGCCGAGGATGTATAATGCATCAACCATGGCCTGTGAGAGGTCCATTTCCCGGCGCGTGAGAATGATGTCCTCAATCTCAACGTCTTCATAAGTCATGTAGAATGGGTAGTCGTATTTCTCCGAAGACTCGGGATCCAGTGACACAACCGAAACGCTGTGTGGGAAAAGCCGCTTCAGTCCGGGTGAGGCTACTGCGGCCTCGGATATCGAGGTGTATCCGTATTCGTTATGCATGTCATAGATCATCACGATGCCTAGTTTGCTCTTGATCACGTTCCCAGCGACGATCTTTGCGAGGAAGGTCTTGCCTGAACCAGCAACCGCGAAGATCCCGGTACTTCTCTTCAGCAGTCTCTCATTGTCGAGGGCGACCTCGTAGTCGACGCCGAGCGGCTTGCCAATTGGGAAGAATCGTTTGCCGTCTGGCTTGCCGAACACCCTCTCGATATCGTGGGCTACCGCCTCGCGAGCAGGCGAGAGATGAGGTGGAACGGATTTTGCGAGTCTAACTTCTTCTTTGGCGCCCTTTGGGATCATGAGGAGTGGTTTCAGTGTGACTCGCACATACAGCGACCGGCCCTTCAACGCCTTCTTAACGAGTTCGTCGCCGCTTTCTCCGTCCATGTTCTGGACCAAAACGTCTGCGAGGCGCTCCTGGTTGGATGCCAGATCGATATCCTTGATTATGGTCACGTAATCCTGCCGTTCGCCCTCCACGATCAAGTACTGCCCCACAGAGAGGTTTTCAGGCGAAATGGCGGGAAGCAGTCTAACCACGAAGCCGTCCGTCAGGTTCGCTTCAACTATCTCGCCCAGACGAGTCATCCCTTACTTCAGCCTCCCAACAAGTTCAGTAATCATTCTTGCAGAGATCCTTGGAGCGACAGCCTTTTGGTAGGTGTCGAGGACTTGCAGTAGGAACGGTTCTCGTTCGTTCTGATCGAGCGCAGTAACGACGTTTTCGAGAAGTGCACTGACAAAGTCGATTGGATATTCGATCGAGTTGTCCTCTATCATTCGGCTCATGTAGTCCACGCGAAAGCCTGCACCGCCTTGATGGAAACGCTTCACGAATGCGTGATCGATCGGTATCACCAGGTCGTGGATCATAGGTACGTTCGGTGGTAGTCTGTGTGAAACCAGTCCTTGAGCGTCCACGTAGCCCAATACGTACAGGGTCTGGATTAGCCGCATCTTCTCGCTAAGATCAGGATAGACCTGCACGAGTTTCCCGCGCTCAAGTTTAAGGGGCTTGGGAATTCTTGCTACGACGTCAACGGGTTGCATGGTCGAATCTTGAACGGCGCAGATCAGGTCGATCGCTCCGCTCCTTATCTTGGCAATCTGACCGAACTCTACGGCTTTCGTGGGATCGTAGATCTGGATGGCCACAGAAGCGAGTGAGCCCTCCGTGACCTCTCCGACAGGTGCCTCGCTCGTTGTCAAATTATCGACTCCCGTTTCAACCTGCGTTTAGAGGACTCACGAAGATCTGAACCGAACCGCCCCGCAAGAAATCTGTCCAACAGGTCATAAAAGCCATCCTTCTCTGGTCCTGTGATCACGGCTTTTTCGTGTGCTCGAGTTAGCACGTAAGGATAGCCGAATCCCAGAATCATCTGCGCCAACGTGATCTTGTGGATTCGTTCAACATCATCTTCGGTCATCCAGTCGAAGTATGGGATCTCAATTCTGGCAACTTCGTTGCGATCAAGCTTCACATAGAACGCCGCGATTTTCTCTCGGTAGTTGACGGAACTAGATTTGTAGAAGTCGAGTATCTTCCTCTGAACCATGAAGATCGATGATCTCTCGCCTGGGCTCAGTAGCGCGTTGAACAATGACGAATCCGTGAGCCCGATCAGGGAATAGCATGCTACGTTTCGCATTCCTTTGCATTCGGAGATGCAGTTCTCACATGCGGTCGGGATCCTGTCGCAGAGTACCGCGTACCTAAGCGAGTTGACCCAGTCCGCCGCGCGCGATGCCGCTAGATAGCCGCTCACGAAGATCTTTCTTTGATCGCACAGCTCGAGAAGTTGCATCAACAATCCGACGATGCGGCGCTTCGAGATGTCGCTTCTTGGATCCAAAAACGAGTAGATCAGAGGTCCATCCATGAATAGGAATGATTCCTTGGGTTTGGCTGATTCGAGGATCTCAGAGGCATGCTTCACTTCCATCTCAAGCCGTGTGCGATCCAGATCCTCCTTTGAGATTAGGCGTTGAAAACTGCCCTGTGTGACTAGAAGATCATCACCAACCAGCAGGTGGGGTTTGGATACACCAAGATATTCGACTGGGTCCCCATAGTGGAAGCGCGCTGAACCCATATTCACGAGTGCGCAATTGAATCGGAGGTGCCCTTCTGGGTAGATTTGGGATCCATCCACGCTTGATACGAACTGGTCTCGAAGAACCTCCTCAGTCCAAGCCTGATCCTTTCTGAATCCTGGAATGGGCTTCGGGGCCTGCGGGTCGCTGTCAACAGGAAAGGCGTATGAGTCCTCGCCTTTCGACTTCAAGGAGGACTTGATCGTCTCCAAATCCAGAGGTTCATCTTTCATACATTTGAGAGCTGCACCTAGCCCGGCTCTTGTGTGCTCGAATGATTCAGCAATCAAGTCAGACCTTACAGACAGCTCACTACGTAACAGATCGATGTCAAGCAAGAAACTACGACCCTAACAAGCTGAACCGTCATGGATAGTAAAATCGATTGAGTGTTTAGCACTTGCGGTGACTGGTATTAGTGAATTGATTCGCGACAATCGACTAGCCGGATGAAATGCGTTCTCCACATTCCTTGCAGAACTTGCTGTCTCCAGGTATGAGTGCTCCGCATCCTGGGCAGTCGATCCTGGCCATTGTGTCAGAGGAAGTTGTCTTTGTCATCCGGAGCGAGTCATCTTTTTGGATCTCAATACTAACAGAATCCCCTTTCTTTAGGCCAACACGGTTGACCCACTCAATTGGCAGCGAAACTGTGAACGTAGAATAGCCGACTCTTTGCACCCTTCTTACATGGATCAAGGAAACCCGTCAAGGTAGTCCTTCTTCGAGCAAATATCCCTTGGGCTCACCGCGCGTGACCTGTGATTTGACCTCTATTACCCATTTGTCCCCGCTCTTCTCGGCTTTGATGTCGTAGGGCCAGCGTGTCTCTTCGTCCAGTGTTTGGTGATTTCGAAGCCGTTTTTCCAAAGCCACTCCTTTGCATGTCCTTCTCTCAGATCTAATCACGGTTCCCTAATCGTAGCGCATTTTGGTAACTATCTTGGTTTTCGGCTCAATGTCGCTCCGAATACTGAATTCGGTATCATTGTAGTAGCTCCTCCAGATCTCCTCAAGCAGTGCAACAACTCTCCGCAGATCGATACTCATCACCCTAAGCAGGCGAATTGTTACATCTGCTACGCTAACTTCCGGATCCTCCGCTGAGCCCAGAGTTGAATAAACATCGAATTGGGCTTCATCTCGAGGGAGATATTTCGGAACCATATCCCAAACGGAATCTTCCATTCTTTCAGCATCTTCTTCAAGCCTGCAAACAGCGGCCCAGTGTTCGTCGAAATCCTCGACACGAAGGTCGGGAGGAACCTCTTTCCCCAACAGAGGGACTACAATATCTAGACTCGCAAGTTGTGGTAGTTCAGAATACTCACAATTTCCATAACAGATGAGCGGCCTCAGACTTTCGTTGCCTGTGTCCAGAGCGACATAAGATCCTAGTCCGCCGCCATTTCGCATCCGATCCAATAGCCCTAGCAGCGTATCCTTGTCCTCTTGCCTCAACTGGCTGCCTTCCGAACAATTATTTCCATGACTGAGCGAAACGTTGTTACCCCATTGCTCTCGTTGATCATTTCTTGGGTACCAATTCGAACACTCTCGATTCTCAAAGATGGAGAGCTACGTCTTCTTGCGATTTCTATGATGTCCACAGCGGTGGAGATGTCCCGACTAAAAGCGCGCACTATCGCTTTCTCTCCGGGCTGTAGCATCACTAGCTTAGTAGAGCATCTCAACTGGAAATCGAGAGTGGCGTCGATTATGATTCCCGACAAGCGGGCGCCTCATAGAACAAGGTCCAGTTCTGACGGTTTCTGTCGATTTGCTTAAATGCCTTTTCAAGTGAGACAAAAAGAAGGAGACAGTTGGTGCACGGAAAAGCCGGCCGTAGTAACACGACAATCTTCAGGCTATTGCCGCCTCATCTCCGAAGTCTCCTCTAGCTCTCGTTCGAACTCAAACACACTCGCGTTTTTCAGAACAAGCTCGTCAATCAATTCTCGTGCATCATTGGGTTCGTTCCAAATCTTGCCCAGCGCTTCTCTAACTTCGCCCTCGTTCCGTGCCCTCGCGCAGATCTTCTGAACTGTCACGGACTTGTGGACTCCCCGTTTGTGGAGAATCTCGTTCAGATCTGACGCTTTTAGGAGTTGGATGCTCATCCTTGCAGCGTACTGGGCAACGGATAAGACTTCACTGCCCACTTTGACTTTGTCTTTGGGGTTGAATGCTGTGCCTGCGAATATCCCTATCACTCCTTGTTTGATCATTCTTCCGTTCTGCGAATCAAATCCGAAATCCATGCTCCACTTCAATACGTTTAGGAAGTCTTCTAGGCTTTCCTTTCTGACTAGGCCCCACTTGCATTCCAGCACGTAGGTAACAGGTTGGCTGATGGGGCTGGGTTGTATTGTCCAGACTCTGTCAACTTCGGCAAACAGCTTTCTCTCACCAGTCGGTCTAAGAAGCTTGAGCGTGATCCGACGACTATCCATTCTTGATCGGTGGTTTTGTTCCCGGAACTCTGCGCCCTTTGTCAGTTTGTCAACGAAGAATTCCACGCCGGCTTCCCAGTTGTGGCCTATGCGGTTGTGTTTGCCCTTCACCTTCCGGATGTAGTTTTGTTTGATCGCAATAGCGATCTTCAAGTCATCCTCGTTCAGGTTGGCATGGTAATAGTATGGGAAGTTGAAGATGTTGATTATGCTAATTTCGTCTTTGAAGAGTTGTTTGGCTCGGTCTAGCGCGAATCGAACCTGGTCTTCGCTACAGTGTAGTCTCTGTTGGAGGAAGTTCGGGCTTACGATCTCTTTCAGCTCTCTTGCTTTCAGTAGTTCATCGCGGATTATGCGGATTCTGTCCGCCAACGGATTCGCGTGCGAGCCACCTTCGATTAGTAGTTGGGTGCGTTGTGTAGCCTCGCTGACTGCTGTGCTGCGGTCTTTGTTTGGGTCGATGTAAGTTACAATGTAGCCGGCTCCGAATGGTGTTTCGTGTTCTGCGCTGCGGTATCCTCGGAAGTAGACTATTCCATTCTTCTCGTATCTACGCAGGTTACATGCTATGTCGCTGATCGTGACGCCTTTATCTTTCAGTCTCTCAACGATCTGGGTCGTGTAGAATGCTCGGTCAGGATTATCTCTCAGGAACCCAAGGATGAGTTGTGCTTTGTTTTCTCTCTGGATCCTGGGCGTTTTCGCGAACGCTAGAAATCTGATCTTGTCGGTGACCGTCTCGTCGCAACCGTTTGCGAGAGAGTAAAGATGGAAGGTACGAGTGTTGTATGATGTGCCTGCTCTACCAGAGAAGTTACTGTTATTCTCGCGAAGCGGTCTTTCGGACCTTAAGAGTAAGCCAGCTTTCCAATATCGGTGGCAGGCCGTCTCTGCAGCTTTGCCAGTTAGGTGTAGCTCTTCTCTTACATCTCGTGTACATCGTGGCTTCCCATCGCTCAAAAGGATCAGAAGCCTGTCTCGGGAATTGAAACGCCTGCTCATCGTCCAGACTACCTCGCGTGAACTTCCTCTTAGCTACCGAACCCGAATCCAACCCGAAAGAGTCACGAAACCCTCGGGTGCGGGCTCTTAGGCAGCCACACGAATATCCCCCCGCACCATCTCTCATGGGCGCAGGCACCTTCAGGCGTCCTCGCCATTTCTCTCACGGGCTTAGTACTTCGTCAACATACCGTCTCCCGCAACCGTCATACACGTCGAGTAGCAGGTGAAACCGCAACGCTCATAGCCGAACCACCAATGTCCACTGTGTCATGGACCCTAGGCAGATCGTCGACGTGATCTTCTCAGCTGACAAGAACATACGATACGTGGGCTTGACCGGTCCGGGGCCGGACTACGAAGTCAAAGCATCACAGATGAGAACGGGTGTGAGGGCCCTGACCTCGGCAGAACAGGAGCAGCATTTCATTCAATTCATCCCCGAGATCATCCTTGGAATCGCCGACAAGCTGAAGGACGATCTGGGCAGGATCGGATACGCGCTGCTGTGCTTCCAGAAGGTCACCCTGATGCTCTTCAAGACGCCAGAGTACATTGTCGTTCTCAGCTTGGAGGCGGGAACCTTCGCGAGGCCAATCTATGAGAGAATCAGCACCCTGCTGGGTCTGGAGCACTCGCGGGGCTGAGACCTCTCAGGCCTGACTCCGCATTCGATCAGCTCCAGCCCCTGACGCGTGCGAACTCTCCGCTAGCGCTCACCTGCAAGGATTTAACGCCCATCGCACAGTTCCGCGGAGAAGACGCATGGCCGTCGCAGGAGGCAAGGCTACTAAGCGAACACGCCTCGGCAAGATAACAGCATCACTTGCCCGCGGCACGCTCGGATCCGCACAGTCTTGCATTGATGCGGGCCTGAGGTATCACGTCATTGACGCCGAATGGAAGATGAACTATCTCCTCCACGACGAAGCGGCCACTCTCCTCCGCGTGTCAGATCCAAAGATTACTACAATTCTGACCTACTCAACCCGTCACTCATACTGCGAGAGAAACATACGGGAGGCGTTGGAAGGCGCATCTGGCCCGCAGAGGTTTGGTCTGTGCCTCGTTGCCGGAAACGCCGCATACCTAGACAATTACGAGAAGAGACGCCCCTTGATGAGAACAATCCGCGAGGCCGTGAGGTTTGCCGAGGAGAACATCGGAGAGCGCGAGGTATGGATTGGCACAGAGGGGGTCCTTCGCCTCGCCACTGAGCTGTCAGCCGAACACAGCTTGACACCTTTCCTGCTATTCGACAGAAGCCTAGAGCCAAACATAGACTTCCTCAGAGATCACGGCATAGAAGACTTCACCGTCTACGTTCCGTACTACATCGCAACGAACACGAGAAGAGTACTTCATGATGTTCTGTACCGCCTGTCTGGGTACATGCTTCGCAGAAGATGGGTTCGCGAGGAGGCCAGACGACTAAACTTCGACCTATCACTGCCAATGCTGAGGAACCTCGTACAAGAAAAGAGACCTCTGTCGAAGAGGCTCCTCAAGAGCCCACTCGGCGCATTGCTAACGAAGGCCGCGTCGTCTCTGTCCGTCTTCGGAACGCCACAGACTGTAGAGGAACGTGTAAGAAGCATTGCAAAGTTCGGACCTCGAGTGATTGTCGGTCTACCGATCAAGGAGAGCGAGGACCAAATCGCCGCGTTCGGCAGATGCCTCACAGCCATCTCACAATGACACGGAGAACCTGCTGTTCTACGGAAACGGAAATCGGCGATGAATGGAATGGCGAAGACCTCGCACCTGCCTTGGGTTCACACCATATTCCAGTCAATTCCGGATAGCGTAACCCCATCCCTCAAGTACGAGAAGCAAGCCTGTGAGCAAGATGCCCCAGGCGGCGTGTGATGATATCGGATGGAAATCCCGATCGAACTCCTCGATCAGAGATTGCATGAGATACTCGCTGACCGAGAGCGAGCGTACAGGAAACAGTTTGCATCGTCAGCAAACGAGACGATGAAAGCAGTGAAGGTTGTCGAGAAGGCAGCAGTGAGCCTGGCTGACGCCACTCGAAGAGCGTGGGGAAGTATCAGTAGACCAGCACAACAGCACGGGCTCAGGCTCTCCGAGCAGATCGTCGATACTTCAGGGTCACTAGTGATCAGCAGGAAGGATGCCTCATACGAGGAGCTGAGGAAGTTCGAGGAAAGATCCCTTCAAGCTATTCGAATCATCGTGAAGACATACAACAAGTACGTGGCGAGCGTTGTCAGGTCAGCCAAGTCGGAGACTTCAGCCCTCGAAGATTCTATTGCACGTCTAAGCCGTGCCATTACCGATCTTACAAAGATACTGGATAAGTCGAATCTGAAACAGCTGCAGATGGCCCTCAACGATTCGGATCGACTTGCCCAGAGCGTTAGAGAGCTACGTCTCAAGATCAAGCAGATTCAAGAAACGAATCAGGCGTTGGGAGGACTGCGGGAAAAGGAAGTCAATCTCTCGAAGGAAATCTCCACGCTCAGCCGAGATGAGAACCTCCGAGAGTTGACCAAAATGGAAGAACAGATCCGCCAGAAGGAACAGGAGATTCTTGGCCTGCTTGAACCGCTTTCTAAGCCGCTGCGCAAAGCCAACAGACCCGAAGGCAAGGCGCCCGCGGGATTGACAGGGCCGAGCGTCAGCAAGCTTGTCGACGATCCGTTAACGGCGATCCTGGAGACCCCGGTCGCCGAGATGCACAGCCTGTTCAGCTCACTTCGCCAGTCGATCGAGAAGGACGAGCTCTTCCTTGATCAGAGAAGAAAGCGCAAGTCGATCGAAGCAATAGAGACCCTCGAAGCCGGACAACTAGAGCGTTTGAGGGAAGACCATGCAACACTACAGGCGAATCGTCGAGAGGTCCTGCGGCAACTGAAGGGCTCCGGCGTCTACGACAAGTGGTTGTCCCTGAAGAGCCAGCTGGATAATACCGTCACGAAGATCACGAGATACCAAAGCCTGGTTGGAGACTCGGAATCTGAGGAGGGAAAACTGCGGGCGCTCATCGATTCCGACAAGGAGAAGATAGAGGTTGCTCTCCAAGAGATCTTGAGTGAGCAAGTGTCTATCAGCGTATCATTCTAGCCGCATCATTGAAATAGATTGGTTGTCGTGGACTCGACTGAGTCGCCTACCCGCTGACAAGTGAGCGTGCAAACAGGAATATGTTGCTCTTGTGCTCGCGAATCCTTCTCACCGCATAGGGCCACCAGCTCTTTCCGAATGGTATGTACTCACTCACTCGGTATCCTCGACTGACAAGCTCGAGCTTCTTCTTGTCCCTAATGCCCATCAACATTTCAAACTCGAAATCAGCATGGTGGACATTGGCGAGGCGGGTCGCTTCCTCGATCAACCTCTCGTCATGACTGGCAACTGCGAATCCTCTTCCACGCTCGAACATCATCCGCATGAGTCTAGAGAAGTTGTCATTGATGCGGTTCCTTTGCTTGTAGACAATCTCCGGGCTTTCGTTGTAAGCTCCCTTGCACAGCCTGATGATTCCCTTGGAATCGAGGATGCGAGTGACATCATCCTCGCTTCTCTTCAGGTATGCTTGGATCGCCACTCCCACGTTCTCAAACCTTTTGTGGAACTCAAGATAAGTGCCTACGACGTCAGCGGTAAAAGGCGAGTCCTCCATGTCCACCCAGACGAAGATTCCGAGTCGTGCGGCATTCCTCACGATCCTGTCAAGGTTCTGTATGAACAGGTCCTTGTCGATCGCTAGTCCCACCTGCGTCGGCTTGACTGAGATGCAGCTCTGAATTCCATGCGCGTGGATCTCCTCCAGCATCTTGATGTACTCATCAGCAGCAGCCACGGTCTCTTCCCGACTCGTCGTCTCCTCTCCGAGGAAGTTCATGATTCCCCGAACACCGACGGCGTTGGATCGCCGTGCGCGCGCCGTTGCATCCTCCAACGTCTCGCCAGCTATCCAGTGTTTCGCCACCCGGAAGACGAGGCCGCTCAACAGATTCGTCAACACAATCGCCGCCCAAGCCACATTCGTCAGATCATATAAGACGCTCTCAAGCACGTATCCTTGGAATACCCTCGATGAGCGATACCTACACGCTGATATGAGACTCAGTGTGACGAGCGTCCGTTGAGCTCGATGCCCGCCGTGCCCACATTCGCCAGGGTGGTCGCTCTTGGGGACAGTCTGACGACCGGTTTCCAAGCATACGGCCCTTTCGGGAACAGCGAGGTATCAACTCCATATACCAACGTACTCATTGACCGCGTCAAAGGCGACTTCCCCTCAAGTGTTCTGACAGTTGAGATCATCAATAGGGGAGTCGTCGGCGAACTCACAGAACAGATGCTCACCAGGCTCAGCCGCGACGTGATTCAACTCTCGCCCAAGATCGTAATCGTGCTAGGAGGCTCAAACGACTTGGGTTGGGGTCTTGGCCCCGAAGAGATCTTCGCCAACCTTCGCGACATTTACATCCTCTCGCTGAAAAGCAGAATAACGCCAATCACATGTACCGTCCCATCGATACTGGGATTCGACGAAGGAATCCCACCGCGAAAAGCACTCAACAGTCTGATAATGGGACAGAGCAATGAATCCGGGCTACGCTGTGTTGACCTGTTCAGCGCACTCGCGGACCACGACACCGACCGACTCGCCCCGCAATACTCCGCGGATGGTCTCCACCTCAACACTGATGGCTATAGGAAGATGGGAGACACCATCTACGAAGACGGACTAAGGCCTACGATACAATCAGCGGTGGAGGACGACCTCTGACGTATCGTGAAATCAGAGCTCGAGCTCCGCTACTGCACTTTGACCGCCGGGACCGGCTGGTCTCCTCTGTTTGGAGGTCAGCAGATTCCGTGACTAGGTGACGGGGCCTCGCTAATGCTTGCAGCCGATTGCGTCGCCGAACCTTGTCTTAGGCAGTGAAGCCTTCTTCTTCATCAGTTTCTCGTATTCTTGATCTTCGAGAACAGCCACGCATCGCCCTATGCTCGACTCGCCGTCAACGAACCTCCACGGGAAGAAGCCGATGGTCGTGCGCTGGTTGAGGAGAAGGTCGATGTCACCTCCGATGCATTCTGCGTGGATTAGTGTGTACGGGAACATCTCTATGTGCATGAGCTGGTACTTGTCGTCTGAGAAGAATTCCTTCAGCGGCTTCCCATATTTCTTCTGGAAGTGGACATCCGCTTCTCTTGCCTGTCTAGGCATCCAGTCGCGGATGATCGTGTTCATCGGATGATCTGCGCTGCCGCAATCCACACCTATCCACTTAATCTTCTTCCGTTTCGCCCATTCAGCGAATTCACGGTCCGGTCCAGGATGTTTGGCCATGTACCGAATCTCGTCGGCAGTAGGTTGATCCCAACCGTATCTGTGATACCCCGTATGAATAATCAGAATGTCACCCTCTCTGACCTCGACTCTATCTTCCACCATCTTGGAACTGTAAACATCGTAGTCACCTGAAGCATCTGAGAGGTCAACCACGGCGCCGGGACCTACAAGGAAATCCATTGTCAAGGCAGCGATGTCCTTTCCAGGTGTGTAGAAATGGATCTCGCCGTCGAGGTGAGTGCCGACGTGATTGGAGTGAGTAAGCAGTTGCCCGTTGGCACCATTTGGCGCAAGTCTCTTGAAGTATTTCACCTGAAGGGGCTCGTACGTAGGCCACGGCGGCGTCGCGATCCCAAGTGGAACCGTCAGATCAATGAACTTCAACATGAGCACCTTGTCTTCTGGACTTGAGGTCAAGGCCTTCAACGACTAGATATATGCTTTACCAAATGTGGCCACAACAGAAACCCAGCAGGTCAGCTTATCCGGAATTGCGTCCGGCAACTCAAATCTGCACGGAGCGTGAAGACTCACGCGCGCAGATACCCGGAAAGGGAGTCAACTGCACGAGCGACGATCCTGCTGGCTTCCTAGATTGGCTTGATCCCGCCCATCTTTCGCAAAGCATTGTCGAGTTCGGCCCCCGTCAGTCCTACACCAGCGACTCCGTCTTTCCTTACAACAACCTCACCGTTCTCGAAGCCAACGAGAGTCGGAACAATGTCCACGCGAAAAACCTCCCACAATGGGTTGTTCATGTCACTAATGTCAATCGTAGCACCCAGAGGATCTGACTTCCCTTTCATAACCGTCTCGAAGAGCCTGATGAAGTCTCTGCAGAATGGGCACCACCCTCCGTAGAACACGGCTAGGATTCTGCGCGAATCAAGAAGCTTCGTACCGTTGAAGTCATCTATCTTGAACGCGAGCATGAGCAGCCCTTCCCTCCGTTGTCCGCGTATGTGTCTGGTTGCTACACTGTCGCATTTCAACTAACCTCATCAGTGTCACTTCTACGAAGACTCCGCATCCACCACAGATTGGGCCCACGGGCGCAACGCATGCCACGGAAACAAGACACCGCAAGCTCCGACATTGTACCCCAATGCAGAGATGAACTAAGACTCTGAGTCGAAACCCCTCCGCCAGGTTTTGGATGTTCGACGCAGATAAGTTACATTTGCTGGCGGACGATGGTTCGCTTCTGACGATGAGGCAGAAGAACGGTCAGTACAAGAGCGCAAGACACGAATGCGATTGCTGAAAGAACGTAGGGAGCTCTCGGATTCACTAGTTCAGCTGCAACACCGCCGATCCCAGATGCTACCATGAATGCGATCGCACACGCCGTCTCAAAGATTCCCATGGCGCTCCCCCTCGACTCGGGCTCGACACCATCGGCGACTATGGCAACATTCACGGGAAAGACGGCTCCTATGGAGAGGCCGGCCAAGAAGGCCCCTGTGGACAGAAGCAGCAGTCCGGAAGTAAGCCCGATCATTACGAACCCGATGCATCCGACTATTAGAGCAAGCAGCGCCACGGGCTTTCTACCAACCCTGTCAGACTCGCTTCCGGCAATTGCAGCGCCGAGTATCCTCCCGATCCAGAATACCGAGATGGCAACTCCGATCCACACAATTTCGATCCCAATGCCGACGGCGTAGACGGAGAGTAGGGCTATGACGGTGGCCAACCCGAACGTGTATGAAGCGCCCAGCAGGTTGCCGAGTACCAGATCTCGAGAGAAGAGCGTCGACAGGAACGAGTGCTGCAGCAACGGCGTCGCTGGTTGTGTAGCCCTTGGAGCTCGGACAAGACAGACCGAAAGCACGGACAGGCAGGCCATCACAGAATATGTCATGAATGTAGGGGCGAAACCATAGGCGCTTGTCATGAATCCTCCAACAAGCGAACCGATCGCGAATCCAGCAGCGTAGACAGTGGTGACAATCCCGATTCCTCTTCCGGCGTGTTCAGTCTCCGCGGTCTCGGTTGCCAGCGCCTCCATCGGCGGCCAGAAGCAAGCCCACGCCAGGCCCTCTACTCCTCTGATCGCGATGAGTTCTGAGACAGTTGTCGCCCGTAGGAAGAGAAATGCTGCCAACGCGCTCAGGCCAGCACTGATTGCTAGGACAGGCTTCCTTCCCATCTTGTCAGAGAAGCGTCCGGTCAGGAAAGCCGATAGCGTGAACACGAGTCCCCATGCTGATCCCATCAGACCGATCTCGACCCAGGTTGCCCCCATCTCTGAGGCAAGCAGTGGCGAAACTGGCACGCCCATGCCAATCGCGAACATCAGTAGCAGAGTGAATACACACTGTCCGGTCTGTTGGCGCATTTTGGATCCGAGCCACATGATCAGAAGAAGGTCACTGATCATCTTCGATCTAAATGATTTCTCTCTTCTCACTCCCAATCTGGCCGGGGTTGCTGGGTACTTTCGCCCGCCTCTGTCGTCCGTTTGGCCGGTGTCCGCCTTTTATCGTGCGGTCTGTCGCATGCTCCGTCGGATGAACTGACTGGTGAATTGCATGGTTCTTCGAGGACTCGCACGCATCATACTAGGAACCCGTTCCGACCGAAGCCGGACGGGGCTCCTGTATATCCCGGCTGATATCGTGAAGGATTCCCTATTTCCGTTCTCAGCCAACGAGGAGGTAGTCGTCCGAATCGATGGCGAGAAGCTAATTGTAGAGAGGAGTCAACATTGAGCCAGTACAAAGAACATTACACGTTTGGAATGGACTTCGGAACCAGCGATTTCAAGTTCGGACCGATAACATGTGGAGACGCACCGAGGATAGTACGTAACAGAGGCTACTTCCCTGATCGAGACTCAATCATGATGCGAGCTCTAAGTCAGGCACCGGAGGTTGTCGTAGGTGACGATGTCCCTCTGTACCTACAATCCTCAGAGGATCTGACATCAAGACTCGTCTACCCGATGCGAAACGGCGTGATCGATCGAGAAGACAACAAGGCATGGCGCGTCGTGAATGAGATATCGCGCTTTGGACTCAACATGTTCAGACCAAACCCAGGGAAAGACTTCGAGGGGTTCTACGTCGTCGCATCACTCTCCAGCGTTTCGGCACGATACATGTACGAGAGCCTCTTCGAGAGTATGACAGAAGCAGCAAAGGATGGACTAGTCAAAGCAGCGACAGTCATCTCCCAGCCCTTTGCCGTCGCAATAGGTCACGGAGTCACAACCTGCGTTGTCGTAGAGTCCGGACACGGCAACACACAGGTGTGCCCAATCAGCAGCTACCCAATTCGCAGTGCTCTGGTCGCCGTCAACCGCGGCGGAGGAGATGCCAATTCCATCACTGCCGAGATACTGAAGGATCTGGGATATGGCGACTTGGCTCGCGAAGAGGCCTTTGTACGTCGCGTGAAGGAACACTTGGGCCTTCTTCCACTGGACCTAAAGAGGGCAGTGAAGGCCGCAAAGGAGAACCCGTCGAAATTCAGAGCGAGATTCAAGGTACCTGGCACGAGGGTCGAAGTCGACCTTGGAGACAAGTCATGGCAGAGGTTCCTCATCGGAGAGTACGTGTTCAACCCCACGAACGAACTGTTCCAGAGCTATCTCACCAGAGGAATGCCGAGGCCTCGAGACGTCAAGGTAGGCGACGCTGTCTTTGAAGGCATGATAGATTTCGGAGAGGCAATAGTGAGATCTGTGGAGCAGTGTCCCGTTGAGCTTCAACCACTGCTCTACAAAGAGATACTCCTCTCAGGAGGGAACTTCAGCTGGGAAGCTCCTGAGAAGCTTCAGGACGTCGCGACGGATGCTCCCACGAAGATGAAGTCACTGCTAAAGGAGAAAGGCATCAAGGGCGTCTCAGTCAAGATGACCAAGAACCCACAGTACTCGGTCTGGCACGGCTGCATCATCTACGGATACGCGGTTCCAGAAGACTACAGATGGAACTGGGAGCGCATGGAGGGGTGGCTCCCTGTCGCAGCCTAGGGGCTTAGACATAAGACAGAAGCTTCGTCAGCGCTTCGCAACCGCCGGACTTTCTGAATCACAGCCCCCAGAGGCCGGCTCTGACTCTGATCTACTCTTCATTGGGGAAGGCACCAGCGTGCGAGTGGTGGTTCTGGAGCGGGAGCGCTGGTCAGACAGACAGGCCATAATGGATTCAGTCATGAGAGCATCAGCCTCAACAGGCAAAGCCAGCAGGACATATCTCGTCCTCCCCAAGATGGCCGCGTCCATCACGGATGCAAGACTCTTCCAAGAACGAGGGATCGGTCTGTTCACCTATGATCAGCGCAACATCGAGGAAGCCCTGCCAGCACGATACTTTGAGGACTCTAGAACGATATCGGCCGAAATGGATAACAAGGCAACCGACCAGCTTGAGAGCGAACTCCGTGAGCTCCGTGCGGACTTCGACACCCTTCAGCGAGCCATGCAGGAACTCAAGGAGGAACTGGCGTCCTCAAGAAGCGGCCCTACTCCAAGCGAGATTGTGACGACCTTCACCGCTCGTGCTCCACTGCCGGAGGTCCAAGTTGCTCAGAACCTGCCCACATTCTTCACGGGAAATCCGTGGGTGGAAGTACTCTCAAGGCGCGGCAGGGGGGAACCAGCATTTGTTGGCTGAGAATTCGGGACCCTTCGTCCGGGTTCCCATAAGGACGATCCAAGTCGTCGTCGACCTTGAGGATCCGTTGGCACCTGAACTGACCGTGGAGGATTTCGTTGAGATATACAGAACCGAACCAACGTTCCCCAAGTACCGAATCATCAACGTGGAAGTTCTGACCTGCCCCGAAGACCAGCAACCCATTCTGGCATCTGAGTGTGGGCATTGCCCTAGGTTCATCAGGCGCCTTGACAATACCGCGTACTTCAGGAGGCAGAACTCACCCGAAATGAACTCTCCTTGATTTGAGCCGGCATCCCCGGAAGAAAGGCACCAATGGCCTGGTGTGCCTCCTGTGGCAGAAGTTGCGAGAAATAGGTTGGGAAATACTCGCTGAAGTCGTCTAAGTCTCCACGACTTCACATTTCAGCTGTTTCAGGACATCAGCTGCCTTGTCCGCGCCCAGTTTGATGGTGTAGAGTTTGCCTGCGGTTCTAAGTTTGAGTTTCACTACGTCCTCAAGCCGTTTCACTCTACATTCATCTGCGCGTTCCGAAATGCGAATGAACTCTTCGACATCGCTCATCTCAGCAGGCATCTTTCCCCGATCCCGATCGAAGTCAAGCTAGCATCTGCGCGGTTGATATAAACTATGTTAGTAGATCTCAGTGTCCGAGGCAGCCACATGGCCTGCTCCACCCCCGTGCGCAACCGGCAGAAACACGACTTCATCGCCATCTCTCAGCGACGTATCGAGACCACTCAGGGCTCCGACCTCAGTCCCGCAAACCATGATAAGTGCGTTCGGGCGCGGGTCTCTAAGGTCGGCATCGATCAAGTAAGCTTCGAACTCAGGCTGTCCAACGGCATCAACGAGCTTGCCAACGAGCTGCCGGACAGACGAACCGGTCTCGAGGTCTAGTTTGATCTCTTCTCTTCCGGCCGCCGTCTTTAGAACTCCGTATAGCCTCACTCGAACCTGCAATGTCTGGTCTCTTTCTTGCACGGCTTCTAGTGGAAAATAAACGTCTCTTCTTCGTACCGTCTGCTTTCGATGACAGCTCCGGATGGCCTCTGAGTCATTCGCCTTGCTCTCAGGCTCGAAACGAACTCCTCGTTTGCCTCTTTCAGCGTCGAGTCTCCCCCGGTCAGCATGTTGAGGGGGACATTCACGCTCAACGGTCTAGCCGGTATGACGTGTCTCGTCACTTTGTGGGGCAGAAGTCGTCCACTGAGTCCAGCCTCGCGCACCAGTGCCTTATCGATCCTCGGAAGCGTGACTATTGCGTCTGTCTTCCGACTAACGAGACTCTCGAGCGCATCGCGCTCGGTTTCGAAACTGACAGAGAAACCAAGCACTCGTACGCAGCGTTCTCCGACTTTCAGAACCTCAAAAACTCGCCATCCAGTTGCATCCATTCTGAGACATCCTCCATCCGCAAAGAGTACCGCAAGCAATGGCGTCTCTGCCATCGTGACCGCGTCTACAGATGCCTTCACTGTCTCGATTCCACATGATGACAGGGCCTTCTGGAGCTGCGACAGATGCACTCCGCCGGACAGAGTTCTGTACCAAACCCCAACTCTGATGCTTGGATCATCGTAGTCAACCTCGCACACGGGAATGCAGGTGCAGTTAAGGTCCCTGAGTGCGGCAACGCGATGCATCCCGTCAAGCACAACATGTGAGTTAGCGTCGACAATGATAGGATCTTTCACCACACCCTCGTCGACGAATGATTTCTTCAGTTCCGTCACTCGATCGGGAATCGTCTCCTCGTGAAGTAGGAGCATGTCAGACGATAGGAGACAGATTCTGAGGTCGAGCTCCTTATGTTTGATCACAAATGCTGGTGAGCCGCTCCTTTCATCGGGAGATGCGTGGGACCCGTTCCTCACAGCTCTTTCCTCAGCCAGTTCCACACTGTGACACTGAAGCGGAAATGGGTACTGCCTTCTCGACCGCTCAGCAAGTACCCTGGAAAAGGGGACGGGTCGAGAATCACTTGACGAACTTTACCATCTTGGTGCCGCAAGTCGGACAGACGGCACGTATCATATTGCGTCCTTTGGCGGTCTTCTCCTTTGTCACGCTGTCATCGGCGACCGTCTTCTTCTCCTTGCATTTGACACAGAACATTTCTACCATCAGCATGCGCCTCCCTTGACATTTGCAGTGTACCCCATTTCATCCCCATAAAAATCTTTGCAAACTTCGGTTTGGCAACCGGGTGGTCCACAAGTTTCATGTGGGTCTTGTCGATGGGCCCAACCGGTTGTACATATGGTAGCAGTTATCACGTCCTTGAGGTCTTCGGGCCTTGAACTTCTGATGTCACGGAAGAACCCGTGGTAGGACTCGCAAACACCGGCACTTTGCCGGTGTGAATTAACTGAAAAGAACGAATAAGCTGTACTACTCGAACTACATGCTCGGCATCGTGAGGAGCGAGGACGATTAGCTTGCGGCCGGGGCGCTTTCTTCCTGGGCAGGTTCTTCTTCGTCCTCACCAAGACCAAGTTCGGCTTCGGGACTCATCTGAAGCATGGTCGCTTTCTTGACTTCTATCATTTTGAGACGGGTCACATATCCTGCAATTCGGTTCCTCAGTCTCTTTGATGGCGCTCTAAGCAACTCGTTGACTGCGAGCTTGTTTGGCTCATACTCGCTAACGAATTTGCCGGGGAACCTTTCAAGCAGTTCCCGCGCCGCTCGCTTGACGACTTCGGTCCGGACTTTTCCCAAGTTGCCATTCTCCGAATTGAGGTGGGCCCTTGCAATCATGCCCCTAGCCTAAAAACCTAAGCTTAGTGAAGTCTGACCCTTGTCCGGTTCCCGGTCAGATTGACGGACTCCCTGTTGCGTTCTTCATTTCCCGGCGCTCTAGGTTTGGATGCATCTACACGGATGAAAGAGTCCACTGTTTTCGATCATGGTCTCATGTTTCCGCCTTTTTTCTTCCTGTATAATGGCGCTAATTGACATGACAGAGTAGATGAGAAAAGCCCAAAAGCAGCCTCTAGGCGGCGCAGAAGCCCCAGATGGGCTCACACCGCCAATAACTGGCAAACCTTAATAGAATCTGGCATTTCAAACTGTTTTCAGGTCATTTTCATGCGAAACGGTGAGCTTTCCACGGCGGCCGTGCGCAGGCTGATCGAAAAGGCGGGAGCCGAGCGAGTGGGTGACGACGCCGTTGAAGAAATGCGTCGAGTCTTAGAGGAGTATGCTGTCCGGGTCGGAAAGGAGGCTACTACACTCGCCGGGCACGCAGGACGCAAAACCGTCAAGGCAGAAGATATCCAATTGGTCATCAAGCGAGCCCAAGGGTCGTAGAAACCCCCTACATCGCCTGACGAAAGAGAACTGGCAAATCTAGTTCGCTGGTGGACCATCTCCGACGGCTTGTTCTTCTCGCACCGAGGTCCGGAATGCAGATCGGTTGTGGTGGGCCCGGGGCGATTTGAACGCCCGACCAACCGGTTATGAGCTTCGACAACTCTGGTTTGTCGTGAGTGTTACGGTCGCTCCAACCTGGCTGAGCTTCCCGGGAATCTTCATTCCTTACGGGCCCGGGCCCATTCCTAGTCCGATGTTCGCAAGTATTTAGATGTGTAGTCCGAAAGCCCTGTCGCCCTACGCCTTGAATCGCTGGAATGTGATTTCGAGCGAATCTCTTGCCCAGTCGAACCTCGGAACATATCTTCTGACCCTCTTGAATCTGTCCGCAAGAGCCTGGCCTAGAATCGGCAAAGCGATCGTCGAATCAACATGACAGGTGACCATCTGTGCTCTTGGACTGTATTTGCCCCAGCTCTTGGCCTCTTCGAGTGTAGCCCCGCTCAGGCCACCCCAGTGTGCTGCATCGGTGGTCATCTGGATTGCATAGTCGTGTGTCCTATCATGCCTTGTCGCATAGCTGGCAACCACAGCTGACTGCTGTATGAAATTCTTCGGAACCCCTCCCCCAAAGATCACTACTCCACTCCTTGATGACTTCTCGGTAATCGTGGAGCTCTCGTCGACATCCTTCATGTGATCGACAACGATTCTACGTCCCTGCTGCCTGTTCGCGAACATCATTGAGAATCCAAGCGAGCTATCGCAGATGGCTGGGAGAAAGACCGGTACACCCGCCTCGTATGCTGCAATTGAGATACTGTCCTTATCTCGACCCCTTTCAGAGAGCCATTCCCCCAACTTCTCGGCGATCTGGCGTGATGAGTACGGATAGTTGTCGCGAAGCATCGAACAGAAACCTTTTCCGATCTCGTTGTCCAGCCGATAGAACTTCCTTTCGTCGGCGTAGACGTCGTACATCCTGTCAACTCTGTATTTCCTGAGCTGAACGTCGTCGACTCTGTCAGTTCCTTTGAAGTGTTTCCCTCCGACGGCCTCGTAAGCATCATGGTAGACGGTCGCACCTGTGGTTACAAGTACGTCGACCATTCGCCTTCTGATGAGCTGAGTGACAATCTTCCGCATGCCCGCCGGCACCATTGCTCCTGCAAGGCCCATCCAGATCACGATCTGTCGTTTCTTCAGCATTCGACTCCAGATCTCAAAGGCCTCTCCAAGTCTCCTTCCCTGGAAAGCTGTTGAAGCCATCTCCGCCACGATTTGGTCGGTCGATCTCTCAGCGGAGATCTCAAACGGTTTCATCGGATGACTTAGGAACCGTTGGCGATTCATTGGTGCCCGCCTTACTCTCATCCATTGCATTTGATTAAAACGCTTGCCTTTGATATGGCAAACCGGAATTCCTTGGTCATCCAAGCAGATCGATCTTGATCCGCTGGATGAGTTCTCTCAATTCTTGAGGAGAACCTGACTTTGCCTTCGACAAGATGCTCTCCAGTTCAATGCGCAGCTCATTTTCGAATCTATCGACAATTGCCAGAACATCCGTAATGGGAACCCAATCAGAAGTCATGGGATAGGCTTTCTCGCCGAAAAGGTTCCTTGCAGATTCTTCGATCTCATTTCTCAGTTGTTCCAGTTTCATATGCTCCATTGCCCACATTGTCTTCATTCGCTAGAGATTCTTGCTCCAAGACACTCATGATTTCCGGTTGCCAGTCTTCTGCGGGCCTTTGAAGTCAAGATCGTAGGCGGTCCACATCGTGTGGTGAGAAGCGCCGCGCAGTTTCGGCACTCTGAAGTAGCGTGTGAGTCCTGCTGGTTCTTCCTGAACTTTCATCTCGAAGACGCCATCGACACTTTCCTGTACCGCTGCCAATATTGCGGTTGGGAAAGCTTGTCTGTTGAGCGTAACAATAGAGTCGAATTTTGCGGCTCTCGCCTTCCCCCTTATTGTGCGAATCAGCTCCAAAGACGCGGTCAGACCTCGCTTCAGAATGAGCGTATCAAGGGAGTCTAGGACGAAGAGACCTTGATTTCGATTCTCGAGAGCTTTCGATACGGCAATGCTGAGCTCTGATAGGTTGTTCGGATCGGCAAACAACCCCTCATCGCTCACAACGCCAATCTGCGGAGAGTAAGAGTCAATCATGACGAGATCCAGCAGCCTCTCTGGTCGGGAAAGGGGCCCCGTCAATCTCCCGAGGTCCGGCATAGCACTCAAGGAAGCCCTGATCTCTTCAGGAGACTGCTCCAATGTCAAATACACGACGCGCTGCTCGCGCCTGAGTGATCTTGCAACAAATTCTAGACACAGCTCTCTTTTTGCTGCTCCAGGATCTCCCATGAAAAGGAGCATTGCTGGAGAGGGGACTCCTGATGGTGCAGCGATATCGATCATGTCAATTCCTGTTAGCTCCCTCGTGATTTCTTCAAGGGGCTCCATTTCCTGCCTTGCCGTGGTCTCTTTCAGTTCGTCGGAGATCTCTTTCTGCAGCGTCACATCACGATCTGCGTCCAATGAGTAGATTCTCTGCTCCCGCAATAGCCCCACTTCGACGAGTTCTCTGAGGTCTCTCTCAATCTCACTGGACTTCCTTCCTAGCCTCAGGGCAAGGCCATCCAAGCTGTCGGCGGTTCTCGGGTTGCTGTGGAAGAATGTGAGCAACTCTGCCCTCGTGTCCGAGCCTAGAAGTTTCTCCAGCGAACTCCTCCTGAGTATTGACACATGTGAACCCTACTTTCGAACTCTTGCGGGCCTAATCTTCGCGTTCCTTGCTAGATACCTCTTGCCCTTTCGACGTTTTGCCCTCCGTCCTGCCGAGACCTCCTTATCAGCCCTGCTTGAGAAGCTGATCTGCAACTCTGTGCAGACACTCTTGCACATCCCAGCGTACTGAGCATGCCAGCGCTTGTCCGATCGGACAAGAACAACTGACCGATAGACTCTGTTCTGGGTAAGGTAATTCTTTACCGCCCCCGCCATAGCCTTCAGGATTCTGTCATCGGGTTCTTCCATTGCTTCGGTCTGCGAGAACGGGAAAGTGTCCTCCAGTTCTGATGGTATCAGGCCGTATGGTGATGAGTACCAACAGATGTGTGTTCCTCTGTCCGCGGTCATCTTGGCGACCACGGCGCTCCTCTCGCCGCAGGGGCGTTGAGTTGTTGCAGGTGCCAGCATCAAGATCCTTGCCTCCTTGGGAGGAACGTAGTCTCGTAGCAATCGCTCAAGATGCATGACGTATTCAGGTCTCTCCAGACTCGTTGAGTCAAGGAAGAGGATCCCCTTGCGCTTTGTTGAAGGAGCGCAGCACGTGACTTCATCTTCGTGCTTTCGGACTCTCTGCAATCCCTCTAGGAGGCGAGGATGACTCCTGCATCTGACTTCAACAAGTTCCCACAGCCTGCCTTCGACGATAGATTCCTTGATCGTCTCTATCTCCTGCAGGGAGACCATCAAGTTGTGCTCAGCAAGGAATCGCGTTTTCTCTGAAATCGGAAGAGATCTAACCCTTTCAGGGCTCGTGTGCGCGCACGTGTTGCATTTACATGGGAAGTATTCCATCTGCCTGAGGTGCAAGGTTCCTGCTTGCGTGAGGTACCGACCCCTACGCGCGTATAGGATGTAGGCGGCCGAATCAAACAAATCGCAGCCAAGTGCAACCGCAAGCGAGAACATGAAGGGATGCCCAGCACCGAACAGATGCAATGGCGCGCTCGGTGGCAGGTTCATCTTCGCAGCGAATATCATGTCTACGAGATCCGCGAAGAGATACTGCTCCATGACTTCAGTCGGACTGCCGAGGGCGTATATGTCGAAGCGTCTCTTGGCCATCTCACGAGCACTGTGGGCAACCAGATCTGGATACAGTCCTCCCTGTATTGGCCCCACCCACGCTATGTCTCGATTCTTGATGACTCTCCGCGCCTCATCAGCCCTTCTTATTGTTTCGTTCACCGTTTCCATTGCTCTGGCCCTTGACGCCCTCGACCCGGTCGGCACGTCAAGGATCACGCCGATGTCCGTTTGGATGGACTGCTGGTACTCAATGATTTCTGCGGAGCCAACCTCGACTTCCCCATATCGAAGTATTTGGTATGCACCGGAATCTGTTGCAACAATGCCGGGGAAATCCAAGAATTCGTGAATGTTGTGGACTCCTGATTGGCCTGCCCGTCGTCTGATCAGGTATGCGTTCGAGATCAGCGCCTTTGATCCGAGTTCCTCGAACATGAAACGAGGGGGAATCTCTTGGGCAAGTGGGTTGACAACGGGGAAGAGCGTGGGGGTCTCGAGCACTCCGCTCTTTGTCTCAAGATACCCAATCCTTCCCAGAACGTCTCGCTGCCCCGTTTCGAAAGACAAACCGCATCCTTCAGATAGTGTGGTTGTTCCGTTTACGTAGACGCTCCACTTGAAACGCAGTTGGCCGTCACTGGCGGCTGTCGGCCGCTAGGTTCCCTTGCCTTGGTCCTTTATGAACTCCTGGTATACTCTCTGAACTCTCTCAGCAGCTGGTCCTGATCCCTCGATTATGCCGTTCTCGCTGAGCCTGATCTTGTCCATGACAAGTATCACGCCTGCCCCCTCAACAATCCTGACCATCCTCGGGAAGACGCGTTCAACTCTGTCAGCAAGCGCCTGCAAGTCAAACGGCTTCTCCATACTGTAGATCTGGGTGATGGAAGATCCATTGAGGAACAACTTGTGGATGGCCTTCCCTGACTCATCTGCGCAATTGGAGATGCATACGCTGAGAGAGTCCGTGTCGACTCCAGAGAGAAGGCCAGTGTACTTCCTTCCACTATTCGTTTCCACAATGACCGTTTTCTGAAGGAGGAGCGCGAGCTCCTCGGAGAACTTCCTGTCCGCGGTTGAAGACAAACTGATCACTGCAGATATTGACGCGCCGGCATTAAAAGTGTGTACTGGCCCGTTTTACATGCGGCTCAGCGGCAGCGTTCCCAGGCCTGCTTTGGCTCTTTGAACGTAGAACTGATCGCGCCTCCTCGATGTCGCTGGTCATCCATAGTGTCTCTGCCTTGGAGAGCCCGATCCTTCCCCCGCAATAGGGACATTGCCTAGTCTTTGTCCCTTGCCGAGCAAGCAGAAGCCGTTGGCATTTCGGGCACACTATGACCAGATAGACTTTCCTCAAAGTCATGCCTCATCCGAAATACCTAACCAGCGTCTCCTGATGTCTCAGATCCATCAACCAGTCAACCCTGGGCTTTCGCTGAATTCCTTTGTGTCTCAAGGCTTGGACCACCGTCTTCACCGCATAACGAGGTTGCATACCAGTAGTGTCGATCTCAACGATTCTCTTCCACCCATAGTTGTGCGCTGCATCCCAAAGGCAGACGCCAAGAATCTCCGCCTGCAAGTTCTCAACAGTTTTGCGTTTCGACCAGCGTCTCCGGCGCAGTCGCTGTTCTAGTTTCCTTGGATGACAGCGCAACACAATTACTCCTACCAGTCTAGGCGAGGTGATTCTGAGAGGGAGGTGGCTGTCCACGACCATGCCATGGTTGATCGACCTGGACAGCTTGCTCAGTGAGATACACATCCTCTTCAGGGAAACTATACGGGTCTTCCTGTCATCGTCATAAGTGTAGTCTGTCCCTTCGCGTTTGAGTAACGTCTCGGGGTCAGCGTAGTGCGCGCGGAGAACCGATGCCAGAAGACGACTAACAGCTGTCTTACCTGTGCCGGGAGTCCCCGTCACCAGTATCGCTGTTCCTTTCTTGAGTTCGGGCAACCGATTCACGTTTGAGCTGGCTTGGTGCTCCGGGCGGGATTTTCATGATCTGTTCCTTGATCATTTTGAACCCGCGTCGCTGGCTTTCTCCGAGCTGATCGCGAGAGGCCAGCATACTCTCGGCGCCATATGCGTGACCGGGCTATACTACCGGAGCACTGGTCGTCTACGAGGCTCGACATCCTTTCTAAGGCTTACGTTCAGGACTGCGCGGACAGCTGGTTCTCTTCGCACGGTTGATGCAAGATCAGCGCAGCTACCGGCCACTTGTTGAAGAAGGCGCTTCGCTGGACTGCTCTCTATCAGATCTGGTCTAGTATTCCGGCATTCCTTCTCCGCCTGGGCCACCCCTCGGAGGCGTCGGTGGAGGTTTCGCAGCCGCTATGACATCATCGATTCTCAGGATCATTGAGGCTGCCTCCGTAGCGGACTTGATGGCCTGTTCCTTGACCTTGACAGGTTCCAGAACTCCACTCTTGAGCATGTCTTTTGCCCCGCCCCTGAAGACATCCACTCCCATCCACAGCCCGCCCTTCTTCTCGTGAGATGACCGCAGATCCACCATGATGTCAATTGGATCGAGACCAGCGTTTTCGGCAAGTGTTCTGGGAACAACTTCGATTGAGTCTGCAAATGCCTCGATCGCCAACTGTTCTCTGCCCCCCACCTTGACGGCGTATTCCTTGAGTCTCTTGGCAAGCTCAGATTCGATCGCCCCACCGCCGGCGACGACCCTGTTCTTGGTCACGACATCGGCGACCACGGAAAGCGAATCGTTCAGAGAGCGCTCAGCCTCATCGACAAGTCTCTCCAGTCCTGCCCGGATAAGTATCGAAACTGATCTCGGATTCTTGCATTCCTCGACGAAGACCATCTTGTCATCGCCGAGCTTGCGTTCCTCCACTAGGCCGGCCAATCCAAGGTCGCTCTCCTTGAGATCCACAAGATTGGTAACGACCTTTCCTCCCGTCGCTCGGGCCAGCTTGTCCATGTCCGATTTCTTGATTCTTCTGGCGGCAAGGATTCCCTCCTTGGCAAGGAAGTGCTGGGCCGTGTCGTCAATTCCCTTTTGGCAAAGGACGACGTTTGCTTTCGCGGCTTTGATCTTCTCGACCATGTCCTTCATCATCTTAGTCTCCTCGTCCAAGAATGCCTTCATCTGCGTAGGATCATTGATTCTGATCTCGGCGCTGATCTCCGTCTTCTCGATCTCGAGAGCGCAGTCAAGCAGTGCTATCTTGGCGTTCTTCACGGTCTTCGGCATGCCTGGGTGAACGACTTCCTTGTCTACGATGATTCCCCTCACGAGCTCAGTGTCCATGAGACTCTTTCCTTCCTTCTTAGTCAGCTGTATATTGTCAATGTCAGCTGTCCACTCTGTGCCTCTCTTCTCGGCGACAAGCTTCATGGCCTCGATAGAGATGTCTGCAAAATGCTCCCTTGCAGCGCCCAAGCCCTTGCTGTGCATCGCCGTCATGGCCACCTTCTTGAGTGTGGCACGGTCATCAGGCTCTACTGGAATTGATATGTCGCGGAGCACTTGCATCGCTCTTTCTGCGGCTTTCTTGTATCCTGAGACGATCACGGTAGGGTGAACGTCATCATCGAGAAGAGCCTCAGCACGCTTCAACAGCTCTCCTGCGATGACAACCGCAGTGGTCGTACCGTCACCAACTTCATCATCCTGCGTCTTTGCGACCTCAACCATCATCTTCGCCGCAGGATTCTGGACGTCAATCTCATCCAGAACCGTCGCTCCATCATTCGTTACCGTCACATCGCCCAAGCTGTCAACGAGCATCTTGTCCATTCCTCTTGGACCAAGAGTACTCTTCACGACCTCCGCGACTATGCGGGCGGCGGTCATGTTTGATCTTTGAGCGTCTCTTCCTCTATTCCTTGAGGAGCCTTCCTTGAGGACGAGGACGGGTTGTCCACCGAGATACGCCAAATCCGAGTCCCTCCAAATGAAACAGAAAGATAGGCGCAGAGCACGCCAATAAAAATCTTCCCGATTTCCCACCGCATCCATTTGGTCGAGCGTTTCGGCAGGTTTTTAGCCAGTCCTCCCAACCTATCCGCTCTGACAGAGCAATAGCTGATACTCATGCCGATATCAATCAACGTTCACGGTGACAGTCTTAGAAACTGCACTCTCATGACGGGATTCCACGGGATCGGATCGACTGGTTACATCGCAGTTTCGTATCTGGTGCATTCGCTCCAAGCGAAACGAATAGGGTTCGTTGGTGTCGCGCATCCTCCACCGTTTGTTTCCACCTCGGAGGAAGGACTAGTCACGCCGTTCGAGGTGTTCAGAAAGGGCAAGCTTGTGTTTGTCAAGCTTGAGTTTGCCCCCCACAGAACAGAGGAAGCCGAATTCGCCAAGACGCTTGCCCAGTGGGCAATGAGGGAGAAGTTCAGGGATGCCGTGCTCGTCGGCGGATTGGATTCCGGCCTCAAGTCCGGGAAGCAGAACTTAAGAATCGTTCCTACTAGGGCATATTTGACCAAGAGGAATAGATTCAAGTATCCGACCTTGGAGCCGGGCCTCTTCGTCTATGGCCAGCTTGCAGTAATGCTGAGTGAGTTTGAGATGAACAACTTCCCTGCGATAGCGATTCTGCCCTATGCCTCTGCAACCGCTGCGGACCCATCGGCCGCGTCAGTTGCAGTGAGGACCATATGCAAAGCCTATGGTATCAAAGTAGATGTCTCCGATCTCGAGGATGGAGCGAAAGAGATCGAGGAAGAGTTCGAGAAGAGGATGAAACAGACCTCGAAGTCCTTACAGAGCATGTACGGGTGATTCCTGACCCACATCAGCGTCATTGCCTACAAAACACTTAGAAAGGCGACGAGACCGCATCGCAATCGGGCCGATGAATCAGAATGAACATACGCTTCCTTGGCGCATGCCAAGAGGTTGGCCGCTCAGGCGTTCAAGTCAAGCTAGGGGAGAAATCGATTCTACTTGACTACGGCGTCATGGTCAACCACGAAATAGGTTTCCCGGTGCATGTTTCGCCAAAGGATCTTCATGGCATCGTAGTGACGCATGCCCACCTTGATCATAGCGGGCTCGTGCCAATGTTCTATGTTCGGAACCGTCTTCCAGTCTACGGAGTCGAGCCCACCTTCGCACTAGGTAAGATCCTGATCAGAGACATGATCAAGCTCAGCGGATACTACCTGCCGTTCGAGTTCATGGATCTAGAAACAATGATGGAACACTCTATCAACGTGCCGTATCGTCACCCTTTCAAGATCGGAAACGGAACTGTGACCTTGCTCAACGCCGGTCATATCCCAGGCAGCTGCCAAGTACTCGTGGAAACAGAGGGAAAACGTATCGTCTACACAAGCGACTTCAACCTGAATGCGACACGACTTGCAGGCTCCGCGGATTGCGACTATGGCCAGATTGACGGGCTCATCATAGAAAGTACGTATGCCAAGGAGGACCACCCCGACCGGAGCGAGAGCGAGAAGCAGCTCGTGGCTGCATGCAACGAGATAGTTGAAGACGGAGGGACGGTCTTGATTCCGGCTTTCGGAGTCGGTCGGTCTCAAGAAATAATGTGTATGCTCACAGCGCATAACTTCCAGCACCCCATACATGTAGATGGGATGGCCCGAGTGGCGATTGAAGTGCTGGAAGATCATGGATCTGCACTTGTTGACCCTCAGCTCTTCAAATCCGCCGTCAAGAAGGCAGAGTGGGTTAGGAACTGGCACGAAAGACGAAAGGCGATCAGGAATCCTAGCGTGATTATCTCACCGGCTGGCATGCTCAAAGGAGGCGCCTCAGTCTTCTACATGGAAAACGTTGCACGCGGAAGCAAGAATGGAATCATCCTTGTGAGCTACCAAGCCGAGGGCACGCCCGGCAGGGTGCTGGCCGAGGAGGGCAGATACCTGCTCCACGGTAGGCCCCAGAAGGTGAGCGCGAAAGTGCTGAAGTTCGATTTTTCATCTCACGGTGGAAGAAGCGAACTGTTGCGATGCCTGGAGAGCGTGGACAAGAAGACTAAGATCTTTGCAGTTCACGGAGACGAAGACAGCTGTGCGGTTCTGGCTGGTTATGCGAGCAAACAGGTAGGGCTGGAATCGTTCGTCCCCAAGGCCGGTGAATACTTCGAAGTGTGAGCTCAGGAACATATCCCTTGTTCCGGTCGCCCAAGTCCTTGAAGGATCCATAGAGATCCTCAAAGAACGCCTCCCCAACAAATTCCCGGGCGCTGCCTGTTACGTTGCCGAAGTGCCGGTGGACATCGAGAACTCGCTCAACCCACAATCCGGCCAACACCACTCCACCAAGCTCCTAGCCGCTCTTGAGAAACATGCAGACGTGGACGAGGATAAGCTGCTGGGGGTGACGGACCTGGATCTCTACATTCCCAACATGAACTTCGTTTTCGGTGAAGCAAGGTTGCCGGGCAGGGTGGCCATTATCTCAACGCGCAGACTGAGAGAGAGTACAGACTGTGGTGGCGAGCGACTGTTTCCGATTCGAGTCGTCAAGGAGGCAGTGCATGAGCTCGGCCACACATTGGGCCTGGCCCACTGCGACACACACTCATGCGTGATGTACTTCTCCAATAGTCTGAGGGACACGGATCGCAAGAGCGAGGACTACTGCACGAGCTGCTCAAAGAAGCTGGGAATATCCAGATGACAGCACATTTCAAAGCAAGCTTCGTGCAAGTCGTGCCAGTCATCGCGGCCCTTCTCCTTGCCGGGGGCCTCACCTATGGATTGCAGGCCTCTGGTGCTGAGATCGCGGCAATCACAGTCTTTCCGGAAACTCCGAGCGGTGCAACCTTGAATGCATCTTTCTTCGTGATCATGATGGCCGCTGCTGCCACCTCGATCTATCTGCTTCTCAAGTACAGGAGAAAGCGAATTGTGAAATACCTCATCACGGCAGCGATGTTCTTCGTCGCATTCTTTCTCTTCAACTGGTACAGCGAGCCGTACGCGGACCAGCTTGCTCCGTTGGTTGATGTCTACGGCTCGGGCTGGATCCTGACGACCGGAGTTGCTGCCGCTCTTCTCATGCTAGGATTGCACAAGGGTCCTGAGATCGCGAGAATCTTGTCAGTCACGATCGTTGGCTCGTTGACGGGAACTTTCCTCGGTGCTTCAATTCCAACCCTCACGGCGGTCGTCCTGCTCGCAGCCCTTGCGATATACGACTTGGTCTCAGTCTACCGTGGACCGATAGGCAAGATTGCGGAGACGGCTGACCTAGAGGAGTTCAAGGGAGCCGTGTTCACTGTCGGCGATTTGACAGTGGGCATGGGCGACCTTGTCTTCTACTCGATGCTCGCCAGCAGCGCGATGATGAACTTCGGGACTCTGGCATATCTTGGAGCATTCGTGGGTGTTGCCGCTGGCAGCTATCTTGGATTCAAAATGCTGGAACGGAGGCAAGTATTCCCCGGACTGCCCATTGCGGTAGGTCTTGGGCTGGGAGCTATGTTCCTTGTCTGGTGGCTGCAGGCGGTTCGCTTCTGAGAGGTCCGCTTGATGACGACAGAAAACACTCGTAGACGAACATGGTCTCACCTAGGAGTCTTCGCCTGCGCCTCTCACGAAGTTCGAATCCATTCTTGCGAAGCTGCTCTTTGACCGCAGCTATGTCGAGCTCCGTGGAGACCGAAACAAGGGCCTTTCCTCCCTCTGCAAGGTGGATGCCCAAGCCTTCCGCGAACCTGTCCAGCACCTTCTGGCCTCGCCAAGCATATTCATACCATGTTCTCGGTCTTCCTTCATAGTATGGCGGATTGAAGATGACGAGGTCGAACCTCTTCTTCCGGACCGGCCGAAACAGGTCGCCCTCAAGCACTCTGACTTGATCATCAAGACAGTTGATGGCGACATTCACTCTTGCACAGCGAACCGCGATCGGGCTGATATCGGTTGCAGTCACTTGAGCTCCTTTCTTCGCAGCGAAGATTGCGCACACTCCTGTCCCTGTTCCCAGATCTAGAACACGCGAGCCCGTCTTCAGCTCCAATTGATTAAGTGCATCAAGGAGAAGGGGCGTACTGAAGAAGAGTCCCGGGTGGAAGACCCCTGGGAACACAACCAGTGGGACCCCTCGAAGCCTGTCAAGAACCAGCCTCCCATGTTTTCGTCCGCGTAAGACCAGGAAAAGCAGCCACGTTATCCGTCGTAGGATCCACCAGTTCCAACCACGTCCGCTGATTCGACGAGACCCTGTGACTTCATCAGGCAGGGAGACGCGCGTCATTGTCTTCGGGGGTTGCACGGAAGAGAGACGCGACATCTCACGCCTCTCGGGCATGTGGCTCACGAGCTTCCTAGACGCAGTGCTACGCTAGATTCCCAACCTCTTTCACGAGGACTGAGGATTCGGTGAGTCCGACGTGTTCATACTGAATGTAACCGTTCTTGTCGATGATCACGATTGTCGGTGTGGCCCGCACGCCGTACAGCTTGTAGATCCCTTCCTTGTCAACGATCGCGACCCAACCCATTAGATTCTGATTCCTATAGTCTCGTAGAGTCTCATCAGTATCCGATTGAATGCTAATGGACACCATGACAACGTCTCCTCCAAAATTGGAGCGGAGCTGCCTCAAGCGAGGACTCTCTTCAACACAGGCTGGGCAAGCTGTGTACATGAATTCGAGCACAACAACCTTCCCGTGTTGATCAGAGAGTCTGAAGGGCTTTCCGTCAACATCGGTCAAGGCGAAGTCCGGAGCAAGCGTATTCGTCTGGTTCGGTGTCTGCGGTGACGTGAAGAACGCCAGCCAGATTATCCCGATGACAAATATGCCGATTGCCGCGAGCCCGATGATTTCGGTGATGCTACGCTTCCGCTTCTGTCTCTTTTTTGGCAAATATCCTCCACCTCAGGAATGATTAGGTATCGGAGAGAGGACTGCTGTAGATTTGGGGCCGAATATAAAAACAGTAAGACTACCTCTCTTCACATGCGTGGCTTCGTCATGACTGCACTTAAGAGGAAGCTCACGTATCGCTCAACTTGCGATGAAGTGGACTGACCTGCTTTGAGGGGACTGCCCGGTGAAATGTGCATCTCCGCTGAGCAAATCCAACACTGGTGACTGCGCTAGATTGAGAGACCTCTGCGCCTTGAACATCTCCGGACTTGGCTGCATGAGCTTCCTCATGCTCGCATTCCCGCCCAGCAGGAAAGAAGTCTTATAATGGAAGTCAGGCGACTGGTCTAATTCTCGGAGCCCACCCGGTTGCCGGTGTCTTACACGTCACCCTCATGGGATCAGATCTATGACATGATGCTCGAACTGGCCAAGCGAGTGAAGGATTCAGGATTCAAGCCAGACCTGATAGTCGGAGTGTGCCGAGGCGGATGGGCTCCTGCCCGGATCATGTCTGACCTGCTAGAAAATGCGAACACAGCAAGCATTAGGATCGAGTTCTATCTTGCACCGGGCGTTACTGCGCGGAAACCTGTGATTAGCCAGGCGATTATGGTTCCACTCAGGGGCGCCACTGTGCTCGTTGTGGATGACGTGTCAGATACCGGGGAGAGCCTCAAGGTGGCAGTGGAACATCTCGACGCGTGCGGAGCAAAAACCATCAAGACCGCGACACTCTACTACAAACCGCAGAGCATCTTCAAGCCAGAGTTCTTCATAATCGAAACTGGACAATGGATCATATTCCCTTGGGAGAGACTTGAGAGCACACGAAGACTGCTTCGCGAGGCAGAGAAGAAAGGACAGACGCCCGACACTGTCAGAGAGACATTGACAGGTGCTGGGATCGACGGGAAGATCGTCGAGAGATTGATCGAATTCGCACGGCACTACGGATAAAACTTGATCCTCGACCTCTCGAAAGATGGGAGATTCGCTGCCGTCACGGCATTCAAGACCCCGTCAGGCATTGACCCATCGGCCGCGTTGACGGAGCTGCGGAGTGCATTTCCCGACGCAGATATACAGTTCTTCGAAGGAGCGCGAATTGCCGGCAAGGAGCATCTGGAGATCGCGGCGACAGCTGCCCTTCACGCATCCAAGACGGGGCTGAACATCTCAAGGAACGTGGCGATGGAGGTGCTTCTGTATGCCTCGGCGCAGAGGCAGATCGACGCAGCGATACGCGTGCTCGGAGTGACACGTGAATCCAAGACAGTTGGCCTTGTCGCGTTTTCCGGCTCAAGAGACGAGGTGGATTCGCTTCAGGACAGGATAGCTAAGTTCCTGAAGACCGATCTGGACGATGCGCTTCTCGAAGAATGGTCGCCAAACAAGGCGAGGATGATCACGAGACTCTTCGGGATCAACAACTCAGAGTTGGATGCCATCAAGATGCCGGGGCAGCCGGTCAGGGAGGTTATACAGAAAGCCGTCCTTGAGCGCGTCGCCCTGTTGTCCACGAGGACCTAGCTGTTCCTTCTAGCTGTCACCTAGTTCTTTCCTTCGAGACGAGTCGCTTCTCTCTTTCGACCGAGAGGACCTTGTCGGGCGCGATGACGGACACTCCCGTGACTTCGCCAAGAATCTGAATCAGCAGGACCTTGTCGGGCTCGTCAAGGTTGACTTTACGGTCTATCCGCTCAGCTATCGCCTCGATCAACTCCCGCCCCGAGATAGCGGTTCTTCTCTTCTCGACGGTGATTCGGTACGTCTCATCTCTCTTGATGGATTCTGACAGTTTCACTGCGAGATCCGCGATTCCTTGTTGATCTGACGGAACGGTGCCGACTAACGGGGTGACCTTGAGGGTGTATCGGAACTCCCATGGGCGCTCAAGTAGGATCGACCGCAGTTTATCGACGGCCGTCACTGGGTCGATCTTTGTGCGTGCCACTACAAGCCCTATCACGGGCGTCCGCTCGACGACTGATGTCCTGTCACCAGCCTCGCCGAGCAAGTACCACATCTCGCTGCACGTGTATCTCTCGTTGCCCCTTGAGGTGGATACCAACAGGTTGAAGTCTTTCAGCAATCGATTCTCCTGCTGCAGATCGACCACACTAACCGTAATCGATAGTTGAAAAAGGGTTTGCCGGGGCGGTCAACCCATCCGTGGCGTTCCCTTGCGCAACGAATCGGCGCCTGAGAGGGCTTTCCGCACTTGGGTGCGCGATACTGGCCCCTTCCGGAGCACGGTCATTCTCCGTGAACTCAAGCGAACTATGGTTGAACCGGTTCGGCGGGGGGAGCGCCCGCCGTCCACCACAGCGTCTATTCTATCACCCAAGCAGCGGCGAACCATGTTGGCGCTCGTGCAAGGGGGCAGACCAGCGAGGTTCGCACTCGTTCCGGTGAGGAATCCCCCGCATTTCTCGATGAGCAGTAGTGCAATCCGGTTTCTCGGGCATCTCACAGCTATTGTCTTCTGACCCATCGTAAGCGAGCGGGGGAACCGGACTTTCGGTCTTAGGACCATTGTCAGTGGCCCCGGCCAGAATCTGGAGGCCAGCGCCTTTGCGCGATTGTCCATCACAGCAATCTTGCCGGCCAATGCGGGCGAAGCGACAAGAATGGGAAGCGCCTTCGTGCGCCTGTCTTTCACCGTCAGGATCCTGCTAATGGCTTTCGGGTTGTGAGGGTCGCACCCAAGTCCGTACACAGTGTCAGTCGGGAAGGCCACGATGCCGCCTGCTCTGACGATTCGAGCAGCTCTTCTGAGATCAGTGGAGGATGGCGAAGGAACTTTCAGAGCCTGTCACGTCTTCTTCATTATCTTGGAGTGCGTGACTCGCCTTAATAGGAAGCGCGAAGAAACGCGAATTCTCCATTTGAGGAGTCCGCAGCTATTGTCATACAGTTTGGTTGTCCACGGGGGAGCGGGAGTCTGGAAGACAGGCAGAAGAAGGAAGGGCATCAAGGGAGTACAGAGAGCTGCGTCGACAGGTCGGGAAATCCTTCGACACGGTGGTTCCGCTCTGGATGCTGTTGAAGCTTGCATCGTCACCATGGAGGATGACCCGGTATTCAACGCAGGCTACGGCTCCTACCTGAACCTGATCGGCCGAGTCGAAATGGACGCCTCCATAATGGATGGGCGAACCCTCCGAGCGGGAGCTGTGGCGCTCCTAACGCGGGTGAAGAACCCCATTCACCTGGCCAGACTCGTCATGGAGAAGACGGACCACGTCCTCGTCGCTGGCCAAGGAGCAGAACGCTTGGCCGACATATTCCAGTTGGAGAGGCACAATCCAATCACGTTGACTGCCAAGAAGTCTTGGAGGTCTCTCAGAAAGCAACTTGGTCGAAAGGAATTGAGCCACCTAGCGAAGACCTCACAGCTGATCCACGACCACCCAACTGCGTTCAGCAGCGGAACCGTTGGAGCCGTGGCTCAGGACAGCGGCGGGGCAATCGCGGCCGCAACCTCTACAGGGGGCCTAGCGCTTAGACTGCCTGGCAGAATCGGGGACACACCACTCATAGGCAGCGGAACGTATGCCGACGAGGCAGGAGGCTGCTCCGTCACGGGAATCGGCGAAGCCGCGATGCGCCTCGTTCTCGCCAAGACTGCCTGTGACCTCATGGCCCGGGGATTGACGGCACAGAAGGCAGCAGAGCAGGCCGTGGGACTGCTAGAGAAGCGCCTGAGAATGAAGACCGGCATGATCACACTTGACTCGAATGGCAGAATCGGTTCTGCTCACAACACCCGAGATCTTTGCTGGGCGTATGTGAAGCCGGGCATGCGAAACCCCCACGCAGCCATCCGATAGCAGGTTCCGAGAGGAGAACATAGAAAAACCTTAAAAGAAACTGACATTTCGCAAGATAGGCGCCTGTTCTGGAGCGTCAAGCAATTGGGTGAGGAAGAGGAAGACTGGGACGAAGACGAGGACGAGGACTGGGAAGAAGACGAGTGGAGCAAGGAGCAAAGCTCCGAACAACACTCTTTCTAGTTCCCTCCGCATCTGGTCGGCCTCACGCTTTTTTGAAACCTAGTTCAGCCCCGTGTTCTCATATTGGGGGAGATCTGCGATGACGAGAGTAGCTGTGCTCGAAAAGGAAAGATGCAAACCCGACGACTGCGGCATTCCATGTTACAGATTCTGTCCAGAGGTCCTTAACCGAAGATTCGCGATCAGGTTTATCAAGGGAGAGAAGAAGCCGGTCATAGTGGAGGATGTGTGCACTGGGTGTGGAATATGCATAAAGAAGTGCCCCTTCGGAGCGATCAGCATAGTCAACCTCCCTGCAGAACTTGAGCACGATTGCAGCCACCGCTATGGCGTAAACACGTTCAAACTCTACAGGCTCCCTGTCCCGCAGGAGGGTACTGTAACCGGACTCGTTGGCAGAAACGGAACGGGAAAGACGACTGCTCTAAAGATCCTCTCAGGCGAGATCGTGCCCAATCTGGGAGTATTCGAGGGCCCGCCCGACTGGCACAATATCGTGCGCAACTATCGCGGCTCCATTCTCCAAGAGTACTTAGACAAGCTCGGCTCGAAGCAATTGAAGATCGTTCACAAGCCACAGTACATCGATCGAATCCCCGACTATCTGAAAGGTAGAGTTTCAGATGTTCTGAGTAGAGTTGACGAGAGCGGAAGACTTCACGCACTCGTAGAGCTGCTACAGCTTGAGAAGATCAAGACGAGACAGATGAAGGTGCTGAGCGGTGGAGAACTCCAGAGGCTGGCAATCGCAGCCGCGGCGTCAAGAGACGCAGACGTGTATGTCTTTGATGAGCCTTCAAGTCATCTTGATGTCAGTCAAAGGCTGAGGGCGGCCCGCGCGATAAGAGGCCTTGTCGAGGCCGGCAAGACAGTGCTTCTCGCTGAGCATGATCTCGCCATGCTTGACTACCTCTCAGACCAAGTCTGCGTTCTCTATGGCGAGCCGGGAGTCTACGGGATCGTCTCCCACGTCCACGGCGTTCGAGTTGGCATCAACATCTACCTTGACGGCTTTGTGCCCGACGAGAACATGAGGTTTCGTGACGAACCGATCAGGTTCCATGTAAAGCCCCCTCGCGATTTTGCACCGGTCGACAACTGGCAGCTCGAATGGCCCAAGATGGAAAAGACGTTCAAGCAGTTCAGTCTAGAGGTGAACGCAGGATCCGTTGGCATGGGCGAGGTCGTGGGCATCCTCGGACCCAACGGCATCGGCAAGACCACCTTCATCAAGCTGTTGGCAGGCATCGAGGAATCAGATGATGGGGCTGAACTGGCTTGGAAAGGCCTGACTGTCAGCTACAAGCCACAATACATTTCTGGAAAATACGAAGGCACGGTCGCATCCCTGTTCCAGTCGGTAGCCGGTCCAGCATACGAGACTGAGACATTCGCGAACCAATTCCTGAGGCCGCTGGGAATCGCCAAACTGGTCGACAGGAATGTCGCGGAACTAAGCGGCGGCGAGTTGCAGAGAGTTGCGATCATCTCTTGTCTGGGCAAGGATTCACAATTGTACCTCTTGGACGAGCCCAGTGCCTACCTAGACGTGGAAGAGCGATTGGCTGTTGCCAAGGCTATCCGTCGCACAGTAGAGGACAAACATGCCTTCGGGTTTGTCGTCGAGCACGACATCGTGTCACAGGACTTCATTGCGGACAGGCTGATGATTTTCGACGGAAAACCGGGCGTAGAAGGACATGCAGGCGAACCGGCACAGCTGAGAGATGGAATGAACAGTTTCCTCAAGCAGATGGACATGACATTCAGACGCGACCCCACAAGCGGAAGACCTCGCGTCAACAAGTTGGACAGCAAGCTCGACAGAGAGCAAAAAGACATCGGCGAATATTACTACGCTCTCGCAAGTGATTGATCCGCTGCAAGACTTCCCGACTGATCGCATTTACGCGAGGTTTAACTATGATTCCGCAGTTACAGGGCATCTCAGAAGTGCAAGAGCTTGGCTCAGTACTGTCTGGAGTGTGGAGGCACGCTCAGCTACGATCCAGCCTTGAAACAGTACTCTTGCAAGAGTTGCGGCCTGACATTCACGTTCCAGCAGCTGCTCGAAGGCAAAGGGCGACTGCTAGACAGAGAGTCGGGCGACGAGCAGAAGAGACGCAGACAGAAAGAGTACCTGAACTGGTGGCTTTCAAAGAAGTAGCCTGAGCACGTTCAACGTGCCCTGTTAGCGCGCGCTATCTTGGTCTTTCAGGATCCCCGCATGTCCCGAACCAAAGCTCTTCCTCGAAGTCTCCTCTTCATCAATGCAACTGATCGCTGCAGCTCTGATTCTGATTCTTTGGAGGATTTGCTGCTGGTTCGGAAGTGTAGCTCGATCCTTGCCGCCCCATTCTTCTCAATTCCTCGTGGATGGGATTTGATGTAGACCTTTGGATGTTGATGCATGACGTGGTCTATTGTCGGTGACAAAGTGGACTCTGGAATTCCGCGGAGCATCAGAGAGTGCTCATGGAAGCGCTCGGTTCCCCCGAACTTCTCAATCATGTGAGCCACCGAGCCTCTGAAGATTGCTCGCATCTCCTTGGGTACGCCTGGAAGGGAAACCAATGTTGTCTCATGGACTTTGAGGCAGGGGGCGGGAGCTGTACCTGCAGGGTTCGGCAGAGGAAAGGCTCCTTTCGGAAATCGTGCCATCTTAATGCGCGGAGGAGTCAGCTTTGCACTTGGTCCGAACCTCGTCATGTATCTCCTTCGAAGGAAATCCAGTGCGGCAGGATTCAGTGCCAGGCGCCGTTTGAGCAGTTTGCTGATGCTTTGCAGCGTGATATCGTCATGAGTCGGACCTAGCCCCCCGAGTGTTATCAGGAAGTCAGGATGTCTTGACAGGGCGTCACTGACAGCGCTTGCGATTTCCACATGTTGATCGCGGACAGTCGTGATTCGTCTGAGTTCTCCTCCGAGCTTGCCGATCTGTACCGCTAGCCAATGCGAGTTCGTGTCGAGTGTCTTTCCTATCAGAAGCTCATTTCCGATCGCGACGATCTCGATGATGGGCTGTCTCATAGCGGCCGGCTCAAATTGATCTAGTCTCACGCTCTCCATAAGCATGACCACTAGCTCGCTTGGACAGTCAAGGCGAGGAAAACCGCACGCCATGTCCGGCCGCCGGAGTCAGCAGAATGACCAGGATCACCATGGAGGCGTCATCTGGCCTTCTGGGGTCTGAGGTATCGCCTCAGTCGTGGCCAGCCAGTCTTGGCGTGCTTGAATCGCCTAGGATCCTTCTTGACCCAGTGTAGCATGTGAAAGAAACTCTTGGCCCTCTTCTCTTCACGCTCGAGAATCGGCTCGTATCCGAGATTTCTTATTTCGTCGAGGTAGGCGGTCTCCACCAGATGTTGAGCCCTTCCCACTATCTTGGAAACGGTTATCCTATCCTTTCCATATGTTCCCTCAAGATCACGGACCGCCTTTTCGAATATGAAACTGCTGCATATCTGTATGGGTTCATTGTCGAGCAGCTTCATTTTACCGACGATCTCGATGACGAGCTGAGAAGCCCTTTCGAGGTAGGTCTTCCTACGAAACCTAGGTGGTTGGAAGAATTCCACACCTACTACATCGTAGGTGAATTCCCCCGTCTCTGGGCGGTACGCACCAACTATGGCGCCGTAGAGCAGGTCACCAACGCCGGCATCATCGATTTGGAGAGTCATCAGATCAGTGCTCGCAGTCATTGGAAATGGTCGATATCAAGCGCTATGCGATCTATTCTCCGATCGTCGTCTACCTTGGGTAGGCATCATATGAATCTTGGTGATCCAACGACCGAACCGAAGCCACAGCCGCAGGTGGTGATGTCGAAGGCAAGACACAAGAATCGTCGCCCACGTACTCCTGTATGGCCGCAATGACTGACAGGCTAGATGCAGGATCATAATGACTGTGGAATCCGGGTCGCGAGCGGCCTTATCACGTATCTGAAAGCCCAGTCATGGAATATTGCGATGGCGCTGAATCGTCTGCTCGTTGCCCGTGCCAGAGCGATTACGGGTCTCCTTGGTCAAGACATATTTCGAGGCTCTGACAATGTCAGCCGATCAGAAGGCGACCTGCGATACTTGCCATATTCGTTATCGGCATGGCCGGATCTGGCAAATCGCTCCTAGTTGCATCGTTCTCGGAGTATCTTCGCTCCTCAGAACAGAATGCAGTGACACTCAACCTGGACCCGGGGGCAACTGCATTGCCCTACAATCCAGACGTTGATGTCAGAGCGTATGTGGACATAGACGAACTGATGGAGAAGTACAAGCTCGGCCCAAATGGTGCACTGATAATGGCGTCCGATGTTGCTGCGGATCATCTTGAGGAGATTCGGAGCGAGCTTGAACAAGAAGCCCCAGATTTTGTGCTAGTTGACACACCGGGGCAGATTGAACTGTTTGCTTTCAGAGAAGCCGGTCCCTATTTCGCTCAGGGAATCAGTGATGAGCCCAAAGCCGTTGTCTATGCCCTCGATGCACCGTTTTGCAGGAACCCGATGAACTTCGTGTCGAATCTCTTCTTGGCAACAGCCGTCTACACTCGACTTCGTCATCCCCAGATCTATGCGCTGACGAAGGCAGACCTTGTTTCGGCTGAGGAACTTGAAACAGTGGTCGGATGGGGAAGCGAGATTGAGCGACTCGAAGATGCACTTGAGACTACCTCTGGCGACGCGGCTATGTTGATTGCCCGTGACTTGGCGACGGCTGTCCACGCGGCAGGTCTGGTCCACGAGCCGATCCCAGTCTCAGCAAAGTCAAACGTGGGCCTCCTTGAGCTCAGTGCCTCTGTCACGCGAGCCCTGACAGGTGGAGAAGAACTCAGGCCATGAAAGGACCGAAGGAACCGGCGCCAAGGCAAGCGCCAGAAGGTAACCACGTTGACTGTTACCCTGATACCCCAAGTTTGGGAAGGGTTATCCAATAACAGAGAGCACTGAGGGCCCACTGGGCACGGGGCGATCGTGACTGAATCTGATGGTGCCCGAGCAAGAACTGTTCATTCTTTGGCTATTGAGGACTGAGGACGAAATCGGCAGATATCGTCTGGCAAAGATGTTGGGCGTGTCCCAAGGCTCCGCAAGAGGAATGCTCACCCAGATGAAAAGAAGAAGATTGATCACCGTCCGACCTCACGCAGGAACCAGATCAAGCCAGAAGGGGCTTCGTGAACTGTCCGTTCTCATGAGACACCACCGCCTCAAACTGGTTGAGAGATCCAATCTGGAGCTTCTGGGCCTGGGCCCTGCGACTGTGGTCTTCCAGATCTCTGGGCGGTCTCAGCGGCTGAGCCATGGGATCGAGCAGCGAGATGCCGCCATCAAGGCAGGCGCCATGGGCGCCGTCACATTCCTGTTTGATGGCAAGACGCTGAAGTTCCCCGGTGTGGCGGAGCCGGTATCTAGACGAAGCCCCATGGCTTTTGAACAGCTGAAGGCCAGATTGAAGATGAAGAAAGGGGACGTTGTACTCATCGCATTTGCCCACACGTGGTGGGACGCGGCAAGAGGCGGATTCTCGGCGGTCAGAACGCTGGTCTGAACTCGCTCACCGAGGGAACACCACGAGCGTCCATTCGTATCTTATCCCATACATCTCGCCGCTTGTGGCCCGCTGACCCATATTGAGATACTGCATGATCCCTCTCACATGGCCGAGCCCCACAACTGCCACAACCTGGCCGGTGCATGACTGCAATATACCTCGCAACATCCCAGCCATGTGCTTGTCTCTGTCTCTTACGAGAATTCGCGAGAGTGTTGGATACTTGGCATCGAATTCTTCCATCAACGCATTGAGGCTCGTGTTTTCTGGCTGGACTGACTTGCGTCGTGTGCCAATCGCCAAGAGAGCAACTACGATGTCGGTGCCTATCCTGAGCTTCTCGCGAAGTGGCAGGGTTGAGAGATCACTCAATATCGTGTCGATTGGTTTGTCAATCATCGCAACCTGTGCTCCGACTCTCTGAGCCTCATTCACAGCCTCAAGCATCTCACTTCCGGGGAAAACGCCCGTCAGCGATCCGACTGATCTCTCAAGCAATGCCATGAGCCACGCCAGCGGGCCAGAGCGGATCGGGGAGATCAACCGATCTCTATGGGGATCTCGCAGCGCCCAGAGTCTCTCGTCGTCGAGTTCCACCGCGACGACTGATGGGTGCCCCTCTGAGATAGTCTTCCGAACACGTTCGATGCTGGACCTGTCTACATGAGTCGTGCCAATGATTGTAAGCCTCTGAGAAGCGATGTTCTGCTCCAACGACTCCAACCAGACTAGACCTAGCCGTCAAGCGTGAGGTGCAGCAGAGAAGGCGAGCAACGATATTAAAGCGGTCGCATCGTACAGATTTTCAAGGCAACTCGCTTTGGGCGCCAAAGAAGTGCAGGCAATAATCGGAAAGGCCCTCGCGGAACGGCGACGGAATCTCTTGGAACCCGAGGCGAAGGCAATATGCCTTGCCTATGGCATTCCAACACCTCCTTTCAAGGTCGCAACGAGCCCCGAAGACGCCGTGGCTTGCGCCCGGAGCGTCGGATATCCAGTTGTTCTGAAGATTGTGTCCCCTGACATACTTCACAAGACCGAGGTGGGAGGCGTCGTCTTGGGATTGTCATCCGAAGATGCGGTGGAATCTGCCTACCTTCGCATCATGGAGACCGCGAAGTCGCACAAGCCAGATGCACGACTCATGGGAGTGCTCGTTCAGAAGATGGCTCCTGACTCGATCGAAGTCATTGTCGGAGCCATCAACGATCCCCAATTTGGGCACACGATTCTCTTCGGTCTGGGAGGAGTCTTCGTCGAGGTACTCAAGGACGTGGTCTTCCGAATCGCTCCCTTGGAAGAACGCGACGCACGGGAGATGATCCTTGAGGTCAAAGGATACCCCGCCCTAGCGGGATATCGAGGATTCCCGCCGGCCGATCAAGACGCCATAGTCAACCTGATTCTGTCAGCCTCACGCTTGGTGACGGAGAACACTCAGATCGACCAGATGGATCTTAACCCTGCAATGGTATACGAACACGGTGCCTTAGTGGTCGACGCGCGCATTCTGCTAACGAACTCAGGCACCCATGTGGCAACCAGGCAATGAGCCCGTGGGCCTAATAGCACGCATTGTCTGAACTCATAAGCCTAGGATGGAGGTACGAGAAAGTCTTATGAGGAATCATGCATCTTCCGACTGCCAGCAAAGGTACAGAGCGGCTTGCCAGACACTGCTGAAGCATTGTTCCGACAGATCAGTGCTCTCAGGGACTCAAACACGCGCATAGTCGAGCAACGCGAGACCCTGAACCGGAAGGCCAAGGAACTCCTCGAACAGCGCAACAGGATGAACGAGGAGTTCAAGAAACTGATCGGTCAGGTCAAGGAACTTAAGGCCAGAAGAGACGAACTCAACCGCAAAGTGAAGGAGCTCAAAGCTTCTCGAAACGTCGCAAGGGACGCTGCGGTTGCCCAGAGGGAGAGACTCGAGAAGCTCAAGAACAAGTCCGACGTGATCTCGAAGCGCTTGGACGAGAGCCCGAGAAAGGCGGTCGAGGAGTTCAACCGCCTGGAATGGAAGATGCAGACCACGCTCCTCACTCCCAAGGCCGAGAAAGAGATCATCAATCGACTGAAGGAACTCGAAGCCCAAGTGCTCGTTGCCAAGCGGGCGGAAGACCTGAGATACAAGATCGTGGGGACCAAAGCCGCCATCGGCGGCAAGAGACTTCAGGCCCAATCATTCCATGAGCAGATGACGAAGGTCGTCGAGGAAAGCGAAGTCATCCACAAGAACCTGGTCGAAGTTGCCGCCTCTGCGTCAGAAGCAAAGGCGGGAGCAGACAAAGCACACGTAGCTTTTGTCGAAGCGCTGAGAGGCGCAGACAGCGCACACAGGCAATACGTCACCAACCTCGTCAAGATTCGAGACCTTCGTCAACAAATCGCCGAAACGGGACCGTTGGCCAAGCTCCGAAAGGGACAAGAGGTCCGGGAGAAGCTTGAGAAATCTGGCAGTGAGAAACTCGAGCAGGGAAAGAGACTCTCGCTTGAGGAGTTCAAGGCTCTGATGGAGAAAGGCGCCATCTAGCCCCCGTCGGCCGGCACCACTTATATCCCCGCATTCTGTCACGTGGAACCAGTACACAGACTCGACTCGGCGGTAACCCTTGTCTGACATCAGGATAGGGCTGATAGGCGGCTCGGGTTTCGAGAAGCTCGTTCAGCAGGGAGAGACAAGACTGGTAGACACGCCTTACGGAACACCTGTACAGGCAAGGATCGCAGAAGTCGGCGGCGTCCGCGTTGCCTTTGTCTCCAGACATGGCGCTCGCCATGAAGTCCCCCCTCACAAGGTGAACTACCGCGCCAACTTGTGGAGTCTCAAGCAGATCGGAGTCGAGAGAATCGTTGCCACCAACGCGGTCGGCGCGATGAGAGAAAGCTACAAACCTGGGGATCTGGCGATCCCTCTGGACATAGTCGATTTCACAAGATTGAGAGCTCAGACGTTCTACGAATCAGAGCCGGTCATGCATGTTGATGTAACGGATGTCTACTGCCCAGAGATCCGCAGAACCCTGATCGAAGTGTCAGGCAGGTCATCTCGGAAGGTCTGGAGCGAAAGTGTCCTAGCATGCGCGGATGGTCCACGCTATGAGACACCAGCGGAAATCAGAATGATGAGGAACGGAGGATGTGACCTCGTTGGAATGACATCTGCACCAGAAGCGTTCCTCGCACGTGAGCTCGAGATGTGCTACGCTGCCTTGTGCTTCGTAACAAACATGGCTGCCGGACTTCAGAAGACACTCAGCGCAACGGAAGTCACTGAACTCGCGAAGAAGGTCCTTCCGGAAGTTGAGTCACTGTTGAAGGATGCAGTGGCCAGAATTCCGGTCACAAGGGCCTGCAAGTGCGGAAGCGCACTCTCGCAGGCTGCCGTGAAGTGAGAGGGAATGCTGAGAGGTTTCCTGCGAGCCATCGGCACCTACGCTGCGTACGAGAAGTGGCTCGACTGGCAGATCAGAAAGAGACCGATCCCGGAGCACCTGGGCGTCATACTTGATGGGAACAGACGATGGTCGATCGCTCGTTCAGGCATGGAGTATGAGGGACACAGAGTCGGCGCAGAGACCAGTCAGAGCTTCCTCGAATGGTGTCTCGACCTCAAGATCAAGACCATTACACTCTATGCTTTCTCAATCGAGAACTTCAGTCGACCGAAACGCGAAGTGGAGACGATACTAAGCATCATCGAGGGCGAGGGCAAGACGCTCCTGAAGGACCAAAGGCTACATCGGAACCAGATTAGAGTGAAGGCCCTGGGGCGAGTGGATCTCCTGCCCAAGAGCCTCCAGCAGGTACTTCGAGAGATCGAGGATGCAACAGAATCCTACGACAAGCACTACCTGAATATTGCACTAGCGTATGGGGGAAGAACTGAGATCATCGATGCCGCTCGCAAGATTGCGCGCGATGTCGGAGAAGGCTCAGTGAAACCTGAAGAAATAGATGAGCAGTTCTTCATGAAATACCTCTACACTGCTCACCTTCCGAACCCGTATCCTGACCTCATCATACGAACATCCGGTGAGGAAAGACTCAGCGGTTTTCTGCTGTGGCAGTCAGCCTACAGTGAATTTTGCTTCCTTGATGTATATTGGCCTGAGTTCAGACGGATAGATTTACTCAGAGCTGTGCGAACTTACCAACAACGCAAGAGAAGATACGGCCAGTAGCCGCAGAAGCCTCAGACAAGTCGCTTTTAACATGAATCCGGGATGCCTGCAGCGTCCAGATAACTCGCCAAACTTTATCTCACATCGGTCATGGTTCAAAGGTCATTGACTTCACGACATGTCCGGCAAGTCTCGAAGGCCTCGCGTGACATTACGGGATCGGTTCAGTCTTGGTCTACATTCGCAGAATTGATCTTAGAGGTTTCAAGACCTTCGGGAAGAAAGTGTCCCTGAACCTTGATCGTGGCCTGACAGTTGTAACGGGCCCCAACGGTTCCGGGAAGAGCAATGTGATAGATTCGGTGAAGTTCGCCCTAGGCGAGCTGAGCGCGAAGGAACTGAGAGGCGGAACGATCACCGACCTCATCCATAGAGGATCTCCACATGCTGCGGTAAGATCCGCCTACGCCGCGATCCAATTTGACAACACGGATCGCCGCTTGCCCGTTGACGCTGATCTTGTGACGATCTCTAGAGAGTTCAGAAGAGGCGGTGAAGGCATCTACAGGCTGAACGGCAGACGTGTTTCAAGAAAACAGCTAACTGACATCCTCATGTCTGCGGACATTCAGGTCTCAGGACACAACATCGTCCAGCAACACGCCATCACCAGACTTGCTGAAGTGACACTGGAGGAACGGCGAAAGATAATCGAAGACATGATTGGAATAGCGGTCTACGATTCGAAGAAAGCAGAAGCACAGCTGCAGCTTCAACAGGCCGACTTGAACATAAAGGTGGCATCCGCAAGGACTGATGAGGTTCGCGCCAGAGTCGAGGGGCTTGAGAAGGAGAGAAACGACTACCTCAGATCACAGCAACTCAAGAAGGAAACAGGCAAGTTCCAAGCCCAACTAGCTTCTCACAGAATCTCCGAGATCCAATCGCAGATAGCTGATCTCCGACAGAAAGCGAACGAGAAGCAGCAAACGATTGAGCAAATGAAAGCCAAGAAAGATGAGACCTCCAAAGACAGAGAGAGAGTTGAGTCGGAACGTCGTGACTACGAGGAGACGGTTCTGGAGAAGGGAAGCGCCGACCTATTCAAGATCGAACGCATGCTCGGCGATGCTAATGCAAACATTGCCGGGCTCAAGGCGGAGGTAGAATCGTCCAAGAACACGATCAAATCACTGGAACAACAGAGATCCGAGATCGTAACGCATGCGGAAGACGCTAGTCGCTCCGCCGCCGAATCCGACACTGAAATAGCCAGTTACAGAGTTCGATTATCCGAGCTTGTAGAGCTTCTCAATGCCAAGCGGAGAGAGCACGATGCACTGTCGCAATCGCTCACCGAATCAAGGAAGAAACTCAGCAAGGAATCAAGCGAAGCAGACGTAGTGGAGAAGCAGATCACCGAACTGACAAGGCAACTGATAGAGGCAGACGCACAGGCAAAAGGAAGCACTTCAAAGATCACGGTTCTGGATGGACACATTCAGACGCTCAAATCCCGGCGCGAAGAATCATCCAACCTGGCGACGGGAATCAAGAGCAGAATAGGAGAGCTCGAGAAGCTCCTCGAAGACGAAAGAAGCAGGCTGAAGACGATTGAGGAGAACCTCTCAGAGTACGCGAAGGTCGAGACGGAGAAGCAAGATGAGGTCGCGCATGCCGCTGAGGTTTCCGAGAAGGCCAGACTTACCCTCGCAGAAGTTGAGAGCCAGAAGAGCGTCGCGGAGGCTCTCGCCTCCGATGAATCCGCTCTGGAAATGATCGAGGATATGGGTCGATCAGGTGCCATCGCGGGCGTGCACGGGCGCTTGTACGATCTGGTGCGCTTCAAGGAAGAACATCGCCGGGCGATCGAGGCTGCCTCAGCAGGATGGATGAAATCAATAGTCGTCAAGAACATCGATAGCGCAATTGCCTGCATAGAGAGCCTCAAGAGGACGAAACTCGGACGCGTCAAGTTGATCCCAGTCGAGAGCCTCTACAGCCCGAAGAAGATCGAACCTCCCATGCACATCGAAGGAGTGATAGGTCCAATCGAGGCGCTAGTCGAGCCTCTAGGGCCGCTTGAGCAAGCAGTCAACTTTGTCTTCGGTGACACAGTACTCACTGCGACCCAAAAATCGGCTTTCATGGTCTCTCTCGAGGGACAACGCGCGGTGTCTGTTGCAGGCGATCTCTATGAGCCAGGAGGAGGCATGGAGATCGGCTACTATCGAGAACCATTGGATACCCGAAGACTCGTGCCGAAGCAGTCAGCAATTGCTGATGTGGCGTCCGCAGTCTCATCGTTGGAAAGCCTACTTGAGCGCAGCAAGAAGGACCTCCAGAGACTGAGAGAAGAAATCCTCAACCTCACCGACAGCAAAGCAAAGAGCAAGAACCTGATCGAAGCGATGGCAAGGGAAGCCGACGCGATCAAGCAGAATCTCGAACGCACAGCAAGAGCAATCGAGAACTCGGACAATCGCGTCACCGCGCTGTGCCGGGAGATCGAAGAGGAAAGGAGCATCCTTGAGGCTTCTGCGGACTCTAGGCGGGAGCTCCAGAACAGGCTCGACCTCCTAACCAAGGAAAGGCCAACATATGGACTCAAAGAGAAGTCTGCCGAACTCGCTGAGCTCGAGAGCAAGCACACTGCGCTCTATGACGAGCTGAACAAGCTCATCCAAAGCAAACTGCAACTTGAAAGCCGAATCTCAACACTCGAGTCCTCGGTCGCAGCATTCACGCACACCCAGAGCCAAGTCAAGGTCCAAACGGAATCGATCGAAAAGCAGACTGCGGAGCTACGGTCCAAGATCGGGACAGCAAGCCAAACGCTGACCCGCGAGCAGGAATCCATCACGCAACTGCAAGACCAGAGACAGGGGATACTGGATAATCTCACATCCGCGAAGACAAGACGCGGCGAATTTGAGCGGGAGCTCAAGAAACTCGAATCTGAGCTGATGAAGACAATCAATGGACTTGAACCACTGAACCGTGAGGTTGCCAATCTTGACTCAGCAGTCAAGGAGAAGGAGATGCGTGCCTCACTTCTCTGGTCAGAGGTCAAACAACTGGGCTACAGCGAACTAGTCGACGTGAGCCCACAGGAGCTTCCATCATTGGAAGCATCCTTGGATGCATTGAAACGTGAGCTAGACCGCATCGGGGCTGTCAACGAGCTGGCCGTCAGCCAATATGAAGATCAGAAGACCAACTACAAACAGCTCGCGACAAGGATCTACGAGATCGAGAAGGAACGTCATGCGATCGTCGAGTTCATGAACGAACTTGACAAGAAGAAGTTCGACATGTTCATGCGGGCGTTCAACCAGATCAACGGCACATTCCAAGAGATCTTCGCCAAGATCACGGGGTCCGGAAGAGGCAGGATGGCGCTTGAGTTTCCTGAGGACCCATTCAAGGGCGGCGTTGATGTCCTGCTAGAGTTCCCGGGCAAGTCAGAGATGACGATCAGCAGCGCGAGCGGCGGAGAAAAGTCCGTCGGAACCGTCTGCTTCCTCTTGGCGCTTCAGGCCATTCACCCCATGCCCTTCTACATGTTCGACGAGATCGACGCTCACCTCGACGTGCTGAACTCGCAGAGACTCGCAGAACTGCTCCGTGAGCGATCCAAAGGATCGCAATTCGTCGTCGTTTCGCTCAAAGACACCTCCATTTCCAGAGCAAACAGAGTCTATGGCGTGTTCATACAAGAGGGGGTCTCCCAAGTTGTTTCGATGCCGATGGCTGAGGTGGCAGCCTAGTGGACATAGCCGAGAAGCCGTTCTGGCTGCGAGCCCCATACGTGATACTGTTTGACCTGCTTCGACTGCACCGAATCAAGCCTTGGGACGTGAACATCACCTATCTCCTGAACACGTTCCTGGCGGAAATGAAGAAGCAGGGCTTCATTGACTTCTCAGCCTCGGGAACCGCTCTTCTCTCTTCCTCGATGATTCATAGGATGAAGTCTGAGCTCGTGCTCAAGATGGAGGAGCCGCCGAAGCCTCCAATCGCGAGGCTGAACGAAGAAGTCCCTCCGCCTCTCCCGTTTCCGATCCGATTCGAATACACATCCACATCAATAGAGCAAGTGCTGACGATGCTGGAAGAGGTTCTGAAGCGCGAGACCTTCGCTCTAGCTGAAAGGAAAAGCCTGCTCAGTCCGCCAGAGATTCTTGAGCAGATGGACGAGTTCCTCGCCAACATTGAGAAGAACATCGAGATCTTCTACGCCACCCTGCTTCGCAAAGCAACTAGCAATCCTGCGATCTCGTTTATCGAGCTGGCAAAGGAATGGACTTACCTGGACGCCGTCAGAGCGTTCATCATGCTTCTGTTCCTCGTCATGCAGAACCGAGTCACTCTGAGCCAGAAAGAAGAGCAGGGTGACATAATCATCGGATTGCCGGAGGTCGCGCCTACAGTTGTCTGAGACTCAACAGGTCGAGGCGCCCTCAGAGCAGCGCACGAAGACACAGATCTCAATGATCGAGGCCGCCCTCTATGTTACCGGCAAGCCGCTCGATGTGGGCGTCCTAGGATCAATCCTCAACATGCGCTCAGAAGAGAAGATTCGGAAACTCGCCTCGGTCCTGAAGGAGAAGTACGCCCAGAACCCTGGAGCACTGGAAGTCCTGGAGCTTTCTGACGGCCGCTATGTCATGCAACTCAAGCCAGAGTATTCAAGGACCGTGAAGCGACTTGCGACAAGACAACTGCTTACGCCCGGCCCGTTGAAGACGTTGTCCTACATCGCCCTGCGCCAGCCTGTGGCGCAGTCACACGTCGTGAAGGTGAGAGGGAATCTCGCATACGGACATGTGAAGCAGCTGAGAGATATGGGACTGATCTCAGAGGAGAAGCTGGGGAGATCCAAACTCCTACGGACGACCCCAAGCTTCTGTGACTACTTCAACTTGAGCCAAGATTCCAGACTCATGAAGAGACAGATCCAGAAGATCTTCGAAGACCTCAAGGGAAGTCAATCGGGAGGAAACCCACCAGCCGCGCCACAGGAACCTCCTGCGAAACCTAGCCAAGAAGAAGCGAATCCCAGTCGACCCTCCGAGCAACCGAGCGCGCCGAACCAATAGACCGGGATCACTGAAGGATCATCCAAGCTTATCCAGAAGCGTGCCCAACTCTAGGGGCGTGGGGCAATTGGCGAGCGTCAGGGAATTCATGAGCAAAACACCAGTCACTATTGACTGCAAGAGGACTGTGGCCGACGCCTGCAAACTGATGGGGGAAGAACACATTGGGAGTATCCTTGTCTCCCGCGAAGGAGTCACCCACGGGATCTTCACGGAACGCGACCTGCTCTCGAAAGCTCTCTCCGAGAAGAAAGACCTGAACTCCATTCCGGTGGGAGATTATGCGTCGTCGCCGCTGATCACCGTGCCGCCGGGAGCAGATGTGAAGGAAGCAGCCCGCATAATGACAGAGATGAAGGTGAGACGGCTCGTGGTCGTTCAGGACGGCAAGCCAGTAGGGCTCTTCACAGCGGCAGACCTCGCAAGGGCGGTGGGCAAGTTCCCTCTGGAACTGTAGTCGCAGAGCGTGAAGAAACATGACCGAACTCCACAAGAAGACGGGAGATCTTTCCTGCACCGACTGCGATCGAGCACTACCCTCAAAAGATGAAGAGCGGACATGGGCGAAGTGCAGGTACTGTGGGAAACCAGTCTGCTTTGACTGCATCAGATACATGGGAACCGCAACCAGAGGCCCCTACATGGACTACGTTGCGGCAATACGGACCTGTAACAAATGCTACGTACGCAGAGGATGAACCACCTAGCTCCGCGACTAGGAATCCAATGATAGCAGGAATACCGCTCCCGCAGCCATGATCACACCGATCCCCTTGGGAACAGTCAGTTCTTCGCCGAAGACGAAAACCGCCAGCAGAAAAGTCACCACAAAACCAAGTCTAGCAACAGGCGAGTATCGACTCGCTTCACCTCCACCAAGGGCCATCAACAGTGCCAAGATTCCGGCAAACACCAAGAACCCAGTCACGGGCGAATAAGTCACAATACTCTTCGTAAGGTTCGGCCTCCCTTCCAGAAGAAGCATGGCAACGAAGGCGAACAAGGTCATGAATCCTGTTTCTACCGCCATGTATGTTACCGGCGAAGAACCTGACATCAACCCTCTTCTACGTAGTACGTCCGCAACGCCAACGGAAATCATTGCGAAGACTGCGAACAACAGCTCACTCTTCACTCGATCCACCATCGATGGAAAAACGCTGATGTGAGTATTTATCGCTGCGGAGAGCCGCCCGCTCAAGCGACATTCGATAATCAGTGATTACTCCCTTTCCCCCACCATTTCAAAGAAGCCCCCGTTTCCGGGAATCCACCTGCCTACCATGACATATGGATGAGAGAATACCGAGCGAACAGGTTCGACAGGACGACGCACCGCATGCGCCAAATCACAGGGTCAGGCAAGCACAATAACAACAAGATGGAGCGGTTGACCGGCGAGATACGTGACAGAGAGAAAGTCACGCGTGGCCTAAAGCGTCCAGACACGCCGATTCTGACAGGCTGCCAAATCTACCACGACCACATTCGACCGCACGAGGCACTAGAGGGCAAGACGCCCGCCGGTGCTTGTGGAATAGAAGTCGAGGGGGAGAACAAGTGGATGGCCCTAATCCAAAACGCCGCGCCTCACCCGACGAAACTTGACAGGAGGAAGCACCCGACATGAACTTGACAGAGCCCTCCCGCCCTCTCCTCAACCGACGCCGCATGCGCGGTTGATTACGCGTCCGCGAATGTCAGGATACAGGTGGCTGACATTCAAGGTGACGAGCTTCCAAAAGATGTGACCTTGATCATCTTTGGGCAATGCAAGGCTCGGGTAGCGGCTAGCAACTTTTCCACCTAAACCAAACCGATGTTCTTCCTCGCTTTCGAAAGAAGAGAATCAGTGTCGGATGCGATTTTGAGCCACGTAACTTCACCGTACGCCCGCGAAAATGCTTCAACACATGCCCGATTTAGGGGATCTACCTCGGCCAAGCTCATACCGCTTCCCCGGGCAAAGTACCTGTTACGCTCCTCTATTGCATCGTACAGAGATCGCAACAAGGTAGTCCTCTTTGCCGAGTATTGCCGCCTTTGACTGTTCGGCTTTGCTACACCAACTAGGATAACTAATGTTCCAGTGATGCAATGGATCAATGAACATCTTCAAGATGAATTGCACTTCTGTTGCAACACCATTTCTAAAATCCTCCTTCTCCCTACTAGTAACCGAGTATTGCGTCGGGTGAGCCTCTGACTCTACCACAAAGAAGGCTTCTTGCCGAGCTAGTCGATTCCCATCAGAGAGTTTGCCTTCTCCTATCTCAAACACTATCTTGTATTCTCCAATAGGGAAGTCAGCTAACGATTGACTCCCTTTGTATTCATAGGGAGGAGGGACGATCAATCTTCCCACGCGACCGGAACCGTTCGGATTGTGATAAGTCGTGGGATCTGACCACCAATCTCTACCTTCAGGTATTGTTGCGCCCGAGGTAGAGGAGACTTGAATCACATGGTACCCTTTGTATAACGTACCTGTGTATTTCGCCCAGAGACGAACGCTCTCGTGTTGGCGATAGCTGCTCTTGAGAATCCCCGCCTCAAAGGATACTGACTTTCCCTCAGTTTGTAGGTCACTTTTGGCCTTGAGGTACTCTTCTCTGGTTATCTCCCCTCGACTGTACCTGAGATTCAGGTTGCTGATGGTCTGCACAATATTCGCTAGAATTGCGTCTTGATGTTTCGTTGTGTCCACAGAACTCACGTTATCTGGAGTGACTTCACGTTGAGCAGACTCAGACTTCTTCGATCCTCCCCTAATCCACAATCCCACAGCCGCAGCCAAGATGACAAGAATCGCACCAGAAACGATCTGTGTCAGAAGGTCTGACAAGTCTTTTATCAGCCCCCAATAGAGTGGAAGACAGAAGAGGAAGCCCGCAAGGACAATGAGGGTGAATGATAGCCGGCGGTCCTTGTGCATTCTGAGGCAGCGCCCCCAAGATGTACTATTTGATGTGATCCACTCTTAACACTTAGACATTCGATGCTTTTTGACAGTCCTTCCGACCCGACGGGCGGATGACCGAGCTGCTCAGTTGTCGATGTCCCGCCCCGCAACAGCCGCCCGACTTTGGAAGCGTGTCCCAAGGACGCAACAGAACCTGAACAAGTAATTCTTATATGCCGTGTTGGGTGCTGTGCACCGCTTGAGTTTGGAGCGTATCCTGATTTGCCTCAATGGCATGGTGACTTGCACAAACGCAAACGTTCCGGAGGACGAAGGAAAGTCTTCCGCGGCAAGCGCGCATACGAGATGGGCAGCGACCCAACAGCGACTGTCATAGGTGAACCTCGAATCGTGCAGAAACGCGGACGCGGAGGCAACATGAAGCTGAGTGTGCTTGCCACGAAATTCGTGAACGTTACAGATCCAGCAACAGGGAAGACTGAGAAGACCGAGATCAAGAGTGTCGCCAAGAACCCAGCCAATGTCGACTACCAGCGCCGCGGCGTCATCACAAAGGGCGCCATACTCGAAACGCCCCTAGGCCAGGCGCGTGTGACTTCGAGACCAGGCCAACACGGCGTCGTCAACGCGATTCTTGTCCAGAAAGCGTAGAGACGGATCGTTTCTCACCCGGGCCCGACGAGCCACCCAACAGTAGCGAGGCGTGCGAGAGTTGAAGCAGGCGGGAAAGATGGTGGTCTGGGCTGCGGCCATCGACTCTACGAAGTCCCGTTCGCAAGGTAGAAGGCTCACGAAGTCGCAAGCTGTTCAAGGCCCACGAATCGATGAGTTGGAGGCCGCAGCAAGGAAGCTCTCGTTCGACCCGGAGGTTTCACCGAAGGCCGCGATTCCTTCGAGCTGGTGGGAGAAGACAGGGTATGTCTCGGTCAAGCGCGGAGACAGGACCCGATCGAAGCTGCTGAAGGACTTGGCGGCAGAGATTCTCAAGGTCCGACGAGCGAAGCAGTGAACGCCTCCTGATCAGCTCGCCAGAATGTCCCCTGTGGTGGGGTTTGGCTCAAGTCCTGGCGCTTTTGTGCGGAGCAGTGAGGCGAATTCCTTCGATTTCAGAGCAGACAAGAACGATTGAACGGCCGGTTTGTCCAGGCGATCCTTCGAGGCCAAGAAGTCGAATGATTCGTCTCCGATCTTGACGAAATCGAGATCGTATGTCACTGCGACGGTCCTGATGCCGACGCCCACGTCGGCTCTACCATTGGCTATCGCGGCTGCCACCGCGGAATGAGACTTGGCTTCGGAAGTGTAGCCCTCTATCTGCCTCGTGAGCTCGTCGAGTGTGACGCCCTTCGAGGCCGCGATCTTCGAGAGATGAAAATCCATCAAGATTCTGGTGCCAGAGCCTCGGTTCCGATTGATTAGTGAGAGCTTCTTGCCGAATAGGTCGTCGAAACTCCGTATCCCATTCGGGTTGCCCTTGGGCAGAAGGAAGCATTGCTCGCGCGTGTATCCCCTGATCAGGACCGCTTTGCCTTGCAGCCCAAACTGGTGGTAGAATGGGATGTTGTATTGGCCGGTTCTTTCGTCCAGCAGGTGGATCCCGGCGATGTCTGCTTCACCTCGCTTCAGGGCGTGAAGCCCTCCCAGTGATCCGGTGTTGATGACCTTTGCATGGAACTCGGGGCTATGTTCCCTAACGACTCCGATCAGGACATCAATCCCGACACAGTGGCTTCCAATTACCACTATGTCCGCGGGGTTCAGACCTGTTCCGAAGAGATTGACTTTGACTTGTTCTCCTTCCTCAAGGAACTCAACATTGTCCGGAATCTCGATGAATCCGTCGGAAAGGGAGAACGACGTGATCGCTCCAGAGCCACCCGTCGCTGGATAGACGAGGTATTGTCCGGTCGCGTCACGGGTCAGATGAACTGGAAGGAGTTCGCGTCTGCCCTTCGCCGACATTATCTTGGATGCAGCCTTAGCGCCCAGCACAACGGCTTCTCTTCGTGCCAAGCCCGACATTGCCCTGAGAACAGGCGCCACGAGCGCATGGAAAATCATCAGTGCAGACGTTGGATATCCCGGAAGACCGAACAGCGGCTTGCCGTCAACAACCGCCACGAGTGCGGGCTTGCCCGGCTTAACTGATATTCCATGAACAAGCACTCCCGGCTTTCCCAGGTTGTCGATGATGCGATAGACGAGATCTCCTGCACCTGCAGATGTGCTTCCGGAGGTCAGAACCATTTCGCTTTCTCTTAGCGCTTGCCTGAGCGCCTTCTCGATCGTCGCAGCATCGTCAGGCACGATCCCAAGATTGACAGGCTCTCCTCCGCATTCGCTGACGCTGGCTGCGATTGCATTGGCGTTGATGTCGTAGACCTTCGCGTATGTCAGCGGGCTGCCTGGAGGAATGAGCTCGTTGCCTGTCGACAGGATAGCAACGCGAGGCCTTCTGAAGACTGCGACTTTGTCTGCTCCAAGCGCGGCAAGCACTCCGATCTCGCGCGGCGTGATAGTCTCGCCTTTGCGGAGGACAAGTTCCCCAGCCATGATGTCAGATCCGGCTGCTGAGATATTCTCCCCGGGGACAACAGGTCGGAAAATCTCGACCGTAGAGTCTGCATGGCGAGTGTACTCGACCATGAGGACCGCGTTTGCTCCGCGCGGAACGGGTGCACCTGTGGAAATCTCAACGGCTTGTCCTCTATCGACTGGAGTTGAGGGCTGCTGGCCGGCTTCGCATCGTCCAACGATCTGGAGCTTCTTGGCGTTGTCATCGTCGGCGCCGAATGTGTCTCCTGCGACAACGGCGTAGCCGTCCATTGCCGCTCGGTCGAATCCGGGAACGTCGATCTGCGATGCCACGTCTCGTGCGAGCGTCCGTCCAATCGCATCTGAGAGTCTGACTTCCTCGACGGACGTGGGTTCAGGTTTGAAGAACTTGTGTAGCTCAGCCTGTGCTTCCTCGATTGTGACTAGTGTTCTGAAGACTTTACGGTCTCCCAGCGCTTTCACCTCGTTCCACGGGTCTGAAGAGTTGAACCTCAATCTCGGCTCCTTCGTCGAAGCCTTCCACGTTCTCCGGAATCACAACGATTCCGTTTGCGCGGGTGAGTGTCGTCAGTACGCCCGAGCCGGGAGTCCGAAGAGGCTCAGCAACCAGTTTGCCCTCCTCTTCTTTCACGCGGACACGTATGAACGTGCGAAATCCAGGCACTCCGACGATCCGTTTGGTGGCCCTTGCTCTGATCTTGGCCTGAGGATCTGGCTCGGCGCCAAGCATCTTCAAGATGAGCGGCTGAACGAAGGTGGAGAAAGCGAACATTGCTGAGACCGGAAGGCCTGGTAGAGAAACGATCGGCTTGCCATTCACCACCGCGAGTCCAGTGGGCAGTGAGGGACGCATCGCGATGCCATGAACGAGCATCCCCGGCTTTCCAAGCGCATTGATCACATCTGGTACAAGATCACCCTTGCCAACAGATGTCCCGGCTGTCACTAGGACCAGATCCGTCGACCTGAGTCCTCCCGTGATTCTCTGCGAAATCTGTTTAGGATCGTCCCTGGCGATTCCGAGGTCCACGGGCATGCCACCGGATTCCTCGACCATTGCCATGAGTGTGGGACGGTTGACATCCGCGATCTTTCCGCCAGAACTCTTGCCGGCCGACAGCTCGTTCCCAGTCGACAAGACACCAACCCTCGGCTTTCGAACCACTCTAACGGATTTTCGACACAACGCAACAAGTAGGCCCAGATCAGGGGGCTTGAGTCTTCTGCCTATTTCAAGAACGACCGTGCCTTGTCTGACGTCCTCTCCGACTTGGGCCACATTCTCTTCCGGAGTTACAGCAGAGTGCACTTCGACACTGCCGGTGTCCAATCGCTTGGTGTGCTCAATCATCACAACAGCATTGGCGCCCTGCGGTACTGGTGCTCCGGTTGCGATCGCAGCCGTCTCACCTCTGTGAAGCAGGATTGTCGGCGTTTCCCCAATCTTGCTCTCTCCAATCAGTCTGAGCAGGACGGGGGTCGTCTGCGACGCTCCGAAGGTGTCCTCAGCCACAACCGCGTAGCCGTCCATAGCGGCTTTGTCGAAGGAGGGAAGACTTGCCTCCGCCGTCACATCTTCGGCGAGTATTCGATTCAGTGCCTCGGGAACCGGAACGAGTTCAGAGGGCGATGGCTTTGGCGGAAGCGCCTCGTAGAAGATGCGCCTCGCATCCTCAATCTTCGTAGCTTCCTTGAATCCCCGATCTCGAGCCTTCGACAAGAAGGATCTTCCTCAAACGGAGTTGTGATCGCTCTCTCCTCGTGCGATATTAAAAGCATACACGATGAGAGATCCGAAGAATCATGATGTGACCCGATCTCTGACGGGTCGGGCTTTGTCGGGTTCGACTATGAACTCTTAAATAAGTGACTTGAGGCTCGGTGAAAACGGTGCCGCCGAATAGAGCCGCCGTTTGTGATCAAGCAGTTGATCATGGACGATAGCTCAGTGGTAGAGCAGCGGACTCAATCGCGGAAGATTGGGGCTGAAGCTGTTAGCCACATGGCAGCGACCCGTTGGTCGAAGCGCCAACGTGCGCGACTAGAGGTTCGAGTCCTTCCGGCGGCGCCAACTACGACTTGACACAGCAGCTTGGATTGTCGAAATACTCACGGCTCATTCGTATCATGCTCTTGTCCGATGTCAGTATCGCGTAGCCGCCCTCGCGATTCAAATGAGATGCTGTGACAAGCTTCTCTGAATCCGCGATCAGGATGTTGCATTCACATTCCAGCGTCCGCACATCATCTAACGTCCTCAGACTCTCGCTGTTCTTCAATTCAGGAGGAACTGCAATGCCTACTTTCACTTTCCTCTTCCTCGCACGTACTGCGCCCTCGGCAACCGCGTCTAGGAGGCCCTTATTCGAGATCAGGAGTACGATTTCTCTCCTTGACTCTTCAATTGCTCCAAGCATTCGCTCGATGATGTTTCGCTTGCCTTTCACGACGTAGGCGAGCTCGATCTGCGTCGGCTCTGACCGTGCCTTCGCCAACGGCTCAGCTTGCTTCCTGAATAGCTCGACAACGTGAAGTCTCCGCTCGTGTTCTTCTTTCTCATCGCGAATGAGACTGGAGATCATCTGGTCGAATCTCTGAGGTTTGTAGAGAGTCGGCGTTCCATGCTGAGACTCAACGAGTCCTGCCTTGTCCAGTTCTTCCAGTGCGTAGTAGATCTTCGAATCCGGCATGCCTGTAGCTCTGCATATCTCGCCGGCGGACAGCGGCGCGTTGCCAAGCAGAGCAACTAGTGACCTGGCTGCGTAGCTGGAGAGCCCGAGTTCCCTCAACCTCGCCGCAAGGCTTTCCTGGAGGCTGATTTCCTCCTTCCTCAACTTGGCAGAGACCTGCATTTTGTCTACTCCCATCTAGTAGTAGACGGAAGATACTGTTTATATCGCTTTCTACTTATCCGTGTTGGTAGATGACTCGAATGGCAAAGACGAATCTGATACGCAGGCTGATGAGGAAGATTGAACAGAATCACTCTGCTGAGAAGCGTCAGGGGACCCAAGGACCATGCAGGCCGTGCAGAATGGAGAGCATGCCTCCGACGATAGTGCCCGGGATATCCGGAGGCCCCGTCATGGTCTCAGCAGGGAGAGAGTATTGTGTCAGGGTTTGAAACTCCGATGACACACGACGAGACGACAATACGCAAGGCCGTCAGAGATCACTATGCTCAACTCGCACAGACCCGGAAATCCACCGATAGTTGCTGTTGTCCACAATCAAGCCCCCCGAGCGAGGCACCTCCGGAGGCCAGTCAGATCTACGATGGGTGCGGATCCCCGATCGAGGCTGCCGGAATCAGGGAAGGCGAGATAGTGGTCGATCTCGGCAGCGGCGGCGGGTATGACGTCTTTAGAGCTTCGAAACTCGTCGGACAGACGGGGTGCGTTATTGGAATCGACGCGACACCTGAGATGATCTGGAGGGCAAGGGAAACCGCGAGGAAGCACAACTTCTCAAACGTTGAGTTCAGATTGGGAGAGATCGAACACATACCTCTCGACTCAGATTCAGCTGATGTTGTTGTGAGCAATTGTGTCATCAACTTGGCACCTGACAAGCTTCCTGTGTTCCGCGAGGCTCTCCGGATCCTGAAACCGGGCGGCAGGTTCGTGGTCTCAGATGTGGTCGCCCAGCGCGGCCGCAAGATCGATCGTAGCGACCTGAAAGCATGGGCTGCTTGCGTCGCCGGGGCGCTCCCTGAGAGCGAGTATCAGAGCTTGATCAAAGAGGCAGGCTTCACAGACACCCAGGTCACAAAGAGAACGCCAAGTCAAGATGACAAATCAGCACAATCGTGTTGCAGTTCGGGCATCGACGCATTGATTCTAACAGCCACCAAGCCGAGAAACCCGAATTCGTAGCTCTGTTACCCACCGGTGAGACAACACCTCATCAGCGGTTCGCATGACACTCGTCGCCACCCGCAAACGTGATCGTCGACTCTACGTCAGTTGATCGTGGCCTCGGCAGGCCTAGTGGCCTGGGAAGCAGACAAGGTGAGCGCGATGCCTGCTAAGATCAACGCAGCACCGAAGATCGTCGGCAAAGTGGGAGTCTCCCCGAGGAACACGAATGCCAGCGTCGATGAGCCAATCGGTTCGCCCAATGTTGCGATAGCAACAAAGACAGCCGGAAGGCGCGCAAGCGCCCAGTTGAACGAGGAATGACCGATCAGCTGCGGCACCAGAGCCAACAGCAGGAACAACAAGTAGATGAGCGGCGGGTACCCAATCAACGACTCATGAGCTGCGATCGTCATCACCAACAGCACGGCAGCGGCTGTGCTGAACACGATGGTCACGTAGGGCGTTAGCGATATCCTGCCACGCAACCGCCGCCCAATCAGCCAATATCCGGCGACCACGATTGCACCAAGAAGCGCCAGCACGTTTCCCACTAGAGGCGCACTGCCAGCCTCCTGCAGTGTATCACTCAAACCAATGACCGTGCCCCCGGCCAACGCTAAGGCCAGTCCAAAGATGACAGGACGAGACAATCGTTCGCGCAGGAACAACCAGCCTGCCACTGCCACCCACAGCGGCGACGTAGCGACCAGAACAACCGAGCTGGCGACGGAGGTGTATTCGAGCGAAGTGACCCATGCCGCAAAATGTAGTGCAAGGAACACGCCTGATGCAATCGCCCACCGCCACTCGCTGCTGCTCATGCTTCGAAGTTCGGTGCGATGAGTCCGCCAAGCGACCGGCACCAGAACAAGCGAAGCTAGTCCCATGCGGTATGTTGCGATGACCAGCGAAGGAGCCTCGGCCTGCGCGTAGCGAATGAAGATCGAGGCCGTTGACGCTGCGACAATACCGATCACAAGCACAATGCTCGAAGTGACCCTCATGCGATATCAGCCTGCGCCGCGCTCTACCCCATACATGGCTCCTGACCTGTGCGCTAGGGCTGACTATTTCTTTCCTGTGCCGGTGAGATCCCCTCATTCATCCGGCCCGTGTGCCATTGGCTATGGGGCTTTCCGGAATTGCCAGAACCGGCTTGATCCTATCGGCATAGCCGATGTCGAATAGCATTCCCTGCGAGATCTCGCCCAGCATCTTCTTGGGCTCGAGATTGACGACGAACAGCGCCTGTTTCCCTTCAATCTCTTTCGGGTTCTCACGTTCCTTCTTCATTCCGGCGAGTATGGTTCTCTTGTGATCGCCGAAATCAACGGTGAGCTTCACCAGTTTCTCAGACCCTTTCACGTCCTCTACAAGCTCGATCGTTCCAACACGGACATCAACCCTATCGAGCATGTTAGAGGAGATTGTTGGTTTGACTGGTGCGATTCCGAATGTTTCCACTGTCGATCATGCCCCCGCTTCATGTAGCTGACTGAGGTGACGGCCTCGGCCTTTCTATACTGTTCATAGCCGGAATACCCGGACGCGAAGCCACGAGGACACAACTTGAGGCATGCCACAGCCGAGAGTGTCCTGACCCTTGGGTCAATCCAGACCGATGCACACGCCAGAGGCCCGTTGCTGTCTTCAGGCTGTCAGACTCGATTCTGATTCATGGTGGCCCGTGATGGCTCTGCGGGGCTGTTCGAGTTCGGGCTAGGGTACTGTCTTGATTCCCGCTTTCTTGAAGTGGCTGTCAAACGTGAATGCAGCCTGCAAGCCCAGAGACCTCATCAAGACGAATGATGTGCAGTCCGTAAAACTCACATCACGCATGTTCATGAACAGCTTCCAAGAGGCTTCAAAAGTCGGCTCGTCCACACGCAACATCATCGTACGCGGAGACGATCTCAGCGCTCCTCCGACCTGAAGTGCCAGGTCGTGTCTGCCAAGAACGCACTCTATGACAGTCATCGTCTCGTCAAAGACGTAGTCCGAGACGAAGAACTTCGTCAGCGGCAGTTCGCCCGTCAGAAATCGGTTCATCACTTGGCTGGCGGCGTTGTGTGAACTGTCGTCTTCGTTGTAGTAGGCCACCAGCCCCGAGGTGTCAAGGAAGACCTTCACTTGCGACGCCTACCGTACAGAAGCTCGTCAAGCTTCGACGAGTCAGTTCTGACTCCTGTTCTCACAGGTTTCAGCTTGAGGAGAGGGTCCTCTTCCAGAGGCGTCTGAAGACCGACCCAACTCTCGATCGCCTCTCTGACAGCTTGCTTGATGGTCAAACGCCGCTTATTCACGATCCCCTCAAGGATAGCGTATTCTGACAGCTCAATCTCGGTCTGGACGACTTTGCCCATGATGGCGACGCACATGCAGAGTCTACATGTGCGACACATTTAGGTGTTACATGACAACCCCTGCCCCCCGCCCCTAGAAAGGACCCGCTTCCCTCCTCTTCCACGTTTGGCCCCGAGGTGATAGAGACGAGAGATGCCGGTCGATTCACTATCCTTCAATTCTGCCCGTAGAACCTCAAGGAACAGGGTGGACCCCACCCGTCCTCGGGTGGACCCCACCTTTGATTCCGCGATAGACCGATCGGATCGTTATACGGTTGATTTGCATTGTTATACGATGGGAACCTTTCAATTCTCAGGCCGATCGCAGTTCTGTCATGCAATTGATTTCAATTGTCATGCAATTCGCCCTCGCTCATGCGGTAGGTTGACTGGAGCGGTCAATAGGAGGACACGTGGGCTTCGGACTCGCGGAGTTACCACCGTGCCGGAAGCAATAATGCTCACAATGCATCTTCATGGTAGGATAAGATGCGGAGCTGTCATGCAGTTGAGTGAAGAGCTCAGGAAGGACTATCCGATTCGGGAAGGCGGGTTCCTCAAGCAGCTCGGAGGATTCGATATCTATCGCTCTTCGAGCCTCATCATGGCCGTAGTTGCAGTAGAGACCCAGAATGGGGCCCGGGATATCCGGTTCTATCGCTGGCAACTCAGGAAAGACAAGCAGTCAGGAGAAGAGGCATGGAAGGTCGACCTTGCACGCTTCAGCGTAGGACGATTCGACTTCAAGATGATCGCGGAGAAAGTGGAGCGTCTGAGGCAGCTGTTCCCCTGACCAGTTGCATCATCGGGGCGGTTAGAAGGCTCCATCAGTTCCTCTAGGAATCCGAACGGTCAATGATGCCGGTGTAGATCCAGTCGAATCCGCCGCGGGCTGCCCGCACAATCTCGCTGCGGATATCATGCACTCTCTATGAACCAATGATTGCTGGTCCAGCTCTGTCAGCTGGCGTCTTGTGAAGGCCCGTGAGATCAAGATCCAGTTCAAGGATTTCAGCAAGTTTCTCCAGAACTCTCGCCGCAGCCTGTGGGTCTGGTGATTCCGGGTCTTCGGGGTTTGGTTGGCTTCTGCCAAAGAGGCATATGCCCTTGATTCCTCTGAGCTTTGCGAGACCCAAGACGAGGCCTGAGAAACCCATGAAGGGTCCCTCGTATCCTGTTCCTATGCCGCGTTTCTTGAGTTCGTCCACCAGTTCAGGATCGGTCGCGGCGCAGCAGACCTCTCCTTCACCGACTCCGTATCCCGCCAGCACAAAGAGTCGTGTCACGCTGTGTTTCTCGAATATGTCTAGGACTTGCTCTGCGACCTCATGCTGTCCTTGGAAGTTCGCGTGATAGCCTCTGGTCAGCAGAAGCCTCGGCGAGTCAGAGAGGTAGAACTCGACCTTTGGAAGCTGCACTCCGTCATGCCGGAGCCAGACGCCGGACCTTCCGGGGAGGTCTGGATGAGCTGCATAGGAGGGCTGCGTTTGGTAGATCATGGGAAAATGCGGGGAATAGAACTCGTCAATCAGTTTCGGCTGGAATTTCTCAATCAGGTAGTCTAGAGCTATCTTTCCAACCGATCTTAGACCGCGCGACCCGACGACAGCGGTGACTCCTGGCATCGTTGATTCCTCAAGACATGCATGGGAAACGATGAGCAGTGGTCAGACGTACATCTGCTCCTTTGGTGGACGCGGAGACGCGGCTCTTCGCACTTCCTCGATTGTGCGCTGCTCGATCTCCTCCATTCTTTGCATGAACTCTTGGCTCAGCTTCGCTTCCGCTTCGAGAGGCTTCATGTCTATCTCGATCTTCAGCATCCTTGTCAGTACCTCAAGTAGCGCTTGCGCCGCTTTAGCGTCGACCACGAAGCGACCTGTTGGCGTCGTGTAGGCAGGAGTCTCACTGAGCAGGCATATGCTTGGAATGCTCTGAAGCGCCGCAAGCCCGAAGAGCAACCCGTTGGTGCCGGCTATGCTGCCTTCTTCCATCGGAACCACCCCGTATTCCTTCAACTCTTCGATGAGGTTCGGATCCGTGGCAGCTCCATGGATCCTGGGCTTCTCAGGCGGTTTCTCTACAACGTAAGCGGCCGTCGCGTAGAGCCTGACGACACCGAGGTTCCTAGCTCTGGATACTGTCTCGTTGGCGATTTCGTACTGTCCCTCGGAGGACACGGCCTGCGTGTTGCCGGTGAAGACTATCAGATCACCACCAGAATTCGGGTTCCTGCAGTAGTACAACTCATTCCTCAACAGGTCGACGGTTCCATCCTTGTTTACTAGGACATGTGGCGGAAATGCGTCCGAGTATAGTTCTTCGAAGAGTTCGCCTTTCAGCTGTTTGACCAGATAGTCCGCTGACAGTTTCGCGACGCCAGCGGCGCCTGGCAAACCCGTGACCATGAATGGGCGCTCGGGCTTGACCTCCATGCGCAGTCTCGATCTCATGTGCGGTCCTCACCGCTCCTGTGATCTCTTCTCTTCTTCTTAGCCATGTAGTATACCACCCCCACGATGAGGCAAAGTGCACCTATTCCCAGCGACGAGGGACCCGCGAAAACCATGAGGAGGGCGCATGACCCCAGTCCTACTGCTGGCAGGAATCTGGGGTATTTTCTCATCTCCGCTTTCAATCTTAGAGCTGAAGCATTCGCTGATCCGTAGTAGAATAACATGGCAAAAGTGCTCACGGCAACGACACCGGTCAAATCGAGGGAAAGAGCGAGAATGGTCATGGCCGCTCCGGCAACCAACACAGCAAGGTGCGGAGTATTGTGTCTGGGATGGACCCTACTCAAGGCTGAAGGCAAGTCGCTGTTTCTCCCCATCGCGAACATGACACGAGAAACACCCAGGACCGAGGTGAGAGAGACGCTGGCCGTGGCGATCATTCCTCCGAACGAAATAAGGTACACCAACGCGGGACTGCCAAGCACACTGATCGCTTCCGAGAGAGGTGACTTCGATCCTCCGAGGTCCGCTGCGCCGATGAGCCCAACGGCCACTACACCGACCACCATGTAGAGGATACTTGACACGGCCAATGCGAGCATCATGGCGCGCGGCACGATTCGTCTGGCGTCTCTGACCTCTTCGGCGGCAACGGCGACTCTTGCGAACCCGCCATAGGCGAAGAAGATGAAGTAGGCGCCATAGAGAACCCCAACTTCAGAGGTCACGAATGGACTGAAATTCTGCTGATTCACATGGGGTAGACCGGCGATCGCGAAGATCAACAGGATGGCAACCTTTCCCGTAACCAGCACGTTGTTCAAAGTAGCAGATTGTCGAGTGCCCACGTAGTTGATTGCCGTGAACATCACGCACAGAGTTGCTGCAACCAGTCTGGGCTCTACGCCAGGAAGGAGAGCAGCAAGATAGTATGCGAATCCGAGCGAAACGGCTGCGCCGGCAAAAATGTTCGAGACTACCCACATCCAGCCAGACAGAAAACCGGCGGAGGGCGAGATGAGTCTCCGAGCAAACTCGTAGACACTCCCTTCCGCGGGTAACCAAGAAGTCAGCTCCACAAAGCTCAGCGCGGTGAGCAGAGCAATAGCCGCTGCAACTGCTATCGAAACCACAAGAGCGGGGCCTGCTAGGCCAGCAACTATCCCGGTGACGACGAAGATCCCACCGCCGATGATGGCACCTACGCCTATGGCAGTGGCATCGAAGAGACCCAATGTCGGCTTAAGATCATTCGAACCATTCACCGAAGCTTTTTCCTTCGTCATGGCAACTCGCTCACCGGATCAGCGAATGTTCTTAGGGAACTAGCCAAAAAAGGCAACTGACAAACCCCGAGAACTACTCGCCAAGCGATAGCCCAATGTCAGGTTCGATCGGAGCAGGGAGAACACTTTGCGTGCGTAAGGGATTTGAACGCGAGACTTTCCTCGCATATAACCCAAGCGCAGTTCTTCCTGACAGTACACTGGGACCAGACTTTAGGCGCGCCAGCAGCCCTCGTACGAGCAGTGATTCTGAATGGAATCGCGGAGAGAGTTGGTTGAGCTCATAAGAGCGCAGGCCGAAATCGAGAAAGAAAGCGTAACAAGGCTCGCAGAAACAGAGCAGAAAGTCGGTACCGGTGCAGCAAGGCTCCTGCTGGCCGAGATGAGATACGACTCACAGAAACACGCGATGATTCTAGAGGCTGTCCTTGACGCGCTAAATGACACTCACTCTTCGACGACCCTCTGGCAGCAGGCGCTCAGTGGGTTCGCTGACCCTATTATTGTGAAGAGAGAGATAGAGAACCACATGTCCTTGGGCAAATCCATGGTATCCCACATACAGAAGGAAATGAGCAAGACGGATGATGAAGCCGTACGAACTCTCCTTCAACATCTGGCAGAAGACGAGAAAAGGCACAGCGAAATCCTAGATACGGTAGCACGAAAAATCCACAGAATGATTCCCTAGGCGAAATGACCAAGCACCTCTTCCTCCGGACTAGGGCTGTCGTGGCTCCGACCTTGCAGAGTGGAGGAACTCCGCAACAGCTCGCAGAAGCCCCACAGATGTCAAATGCCGGCAGCCGTCAAATCAGTAGCCGACCAAACATGGGCAGACTGATTGACAAGTGGGAAGTCACTGCCAAGGAACTGGCAGGAAGAGCCCTTCAAGACGAGAAGCTACTTGCCGACTTGCTGAACGGAATTCTGTCCAAGAAGGATGAGACAAGGTACACGAGCTTCAAGGCTCTGATGTTCATTGCCGAGGAACACCCGAACCTTCTGTATCCTCACTGGGATCACTTTGCACGGTTGATCGACAGCGAGAGTGCTCATTCGAAATACATTGCCAGCTACCTACTCGCTAGCCTCACAGCTACTGACACAGACGGCAAGTTCGAGAAGATGTTCGACAAGTATTACACAATGTTGGACGACAGAAGCGTGATTCCCGCTGCACATGTCGCGCGCAACTCGGGGAGAATCGCGAAGGCAAAACCGGCGCTTGAACCCAAGATAACGGACAAGTTGCTGAACACGGACAAGACCCACCACAGCCCAGGACACAAGGAGCTAGTGAAAGGGGAAGCAATTACAGCTCTCAGCGAGTACTTTGACCGAGCCCAAGACAGGAAAGGAATCCTAGAGTTCGTCAAGAGAGAGCTGAAGAGCAAGAGTCCGAAGACCAGGAAGAACGCGAAGGAATTCCTAGAGAAATGGGCAGAATCGTGAGCCCGACCTGTCGAAAGAGATATTAGCACACATGCCCGCAACCACGATTGTTTCTGGTGTTGACTGATGTCGATCAAGCTTTCGTCAGGGAAAGAAATCCCGATCGAGATGCACAAGGCACGAATGGTGCAGAGAATTTCGCTGGTTCCCGTGGAGGAGCGCCTTAGCGCAATAGCTGAGGCAGGATACAACACGTTCCTGCTCAAGACCAAGGACATCTTTCTGGACATGCTCACTGACAGTGGCGTGAATGCGATGAGCGATAACCAGTTTGCCGGCTTCATGAACGCAGACGACGCCTACGCAGGCAGCATGACATTCTACGACTTTGCGAAAGCCGTGGAGGACGTGCTGGGCTACAAGCACGTCATGAACGTGCATCAAGGTAGAGCCGCCGAGCATCTAATCACTAAGGTCTTCGCCAAAGCAGGCGACGTCATCCCCACAAATTACCACTTCACAACCACCAAGGCACACATCGAATTGACAGGAGCATCGTGCCTTGAGATCTACTATGATGAGGCATTGAAAACCGAGAGTTCTAACCCATTCAAGGGAAACATGGACCCCGACAAACTGAGGAAGGTAATCGAGATGTACGGAAAGGACAAGGTCGCCTTCGTCAGAATGGAGGCGACAACGAACCTCATTGGCGGCCAACCGTTCTCCATGGCGAATCTGAAGGAGATAAGAAGGATCTGCGACAAGCATGGATTGATGCTTGTTCTGGACGGGAGTCTGATTTCCGAGAATGGGTATCTGATCAGGCAGCGAGAGAAAGGATACCAAGACAAGAGCGTCGCGGACATAGTTCGTGAGATGTGTGGTCTTGTCGATCTGTACTACATGAGCGGAAGAAAGAACACATCCGTCAGAGGAGGCATGATAGCAACAAACAACAAGGAACTGTTCGACAAGATCAGGCCGTGGCTACCGGTCTACGAGGGCTTCTACACATACGGCGGCATGTCGATGAGAGAAGTCGGCGCCATGACAGTCGGAATGAGAGAGATGGTGGACCCAGCCGTCGCAGGCTCATCCGTAGAGCAGATAAAGTACTTCATTGGAAAGCTAATCGAGACCGGGATTCCGGTCGTCACACCACCAGGCGGACTCGCCTGTCACCTAGACGCGATGAAGTTCCTTCCGCACGTTCCTCAATCACAGTATCCGGCTGGAGCGCTGTCGGCTGCACTCTACATATCCTCCGGGATAAGAAGCATGGAGAGAGGAACCGTTTCAATGGATAGAGACAAGGAGGGCAAGGAAGCGTTGGCCGACATAGAACTGACAAGGATCGCACTTCCGAGGAGAGTCTACACAATATCACACATCGAATATGCTGTTGACAGAATAAACTGGCTGTACAAGCATCGCGAACTTGTGAAGGGGCTGAAATTCATATTTGAGCCACCAGTGCTCAGATTCTTCGATGGAAGGCTCGAACCCGTGGGCAATTGGGGAAGAGACCTGACAGAGGCTTTCAAGCGGGAAATAGGCGATCGCTGACAAGCATAGAATGCGAACCACTCACCGCAACTTGAGGAATCCCAGAAGGGACCAGCGAGCAGGCTAGACAGCCGGGGACATCTGTCATGTTGCGGCAATCTCAGGGGCAAGCTTCCCGAGCCGCTGAGGAGCCGAGGCGTATAGCCTAATGTATGGCGCCATGGCACGAAAGATCTTGCTCTCAGCCTTTCTCACGTGTTCCTCGTATGTGGTCCTAGGGACTCTGTGCTTTCGAGCGATCTCCTCAGTCGTCGTCTTCTTCGGAACTTGATAGTAGCCATACTCAACCGCAGCTTCAAGGGCGTCAAGCTGCTTGACCGTGAGCGTCGCGAACACGCTGCTGAGAGAGATCGCGAAGGTGTCACGGATGCTCTTCTCTGCAAGGACCTTCTTCTGCATGATCTCAATTGGCCCCAGATCATTTAGTGCACGGAAGAGCTTCTTGTAGTCGGATTCCCTGAAACCGACTATTCTGCGCTCCTCCCAGCCTCTGTGATATGTTATGGGCGGTATCTCCAGACACGAGTTCTCCTCGACTACTCCTGATATGCTCGTCTTGATCTTGCTGTCACGACACGTCTTCACAACCACTTGGAGGTTCCTTTCGAGGAAAGCCTTCGTGAGAACCTTGCCGCCCTTCCAAGACAGCAGATTCTGCAGATCAACGTCGATACTGCTGAAAGTCTCGATGTCAGGGCAAGCGATCTCCAGCACGTCTATTCTGAGATTGCACCACTCAAGTATTCTGACCTCCGGATGTCTCATTGAGAATTCCACATACGGACATTCGTGCTTGGCCCTGAAAGAAACCTCGAACATGTCGAGACCTCGCACTACAAGGAGCCGGCTCCGCCTATAAGCGCTCTACCGTCGTACGCCCGCACTACTGGCCCAGCATACGGCGGCCCACGCTTGCCGTCCTAGGACGGCAGCAACCACTACCGTAAGTGACGCATATTCTGCGTTGGAGGTGACATGATTGAGCTTCATGTTAAGAATGTTAAGCCTGCTCAGGCTACCGATTGAGGACAGAATCGGTGCACGTGTCGTCGCGGGGCCCGATGCGGACCGGCGACGCTCCCGAATTCCAGATGCGAGGCTAACGAGGTCATGGTTCTCAGCGTTCGAGGAGAAACGGTTCCGCGGTACGTTACAGGAACGAAGTGCTTTTGACGCACTCACCGCCCGCCTGCCGACGGCGAGATGAGCAAGCTAGAACAGAATCGGGCTAGACCAAACCCGAGCGCGCTGTGGGCGACCCAGTGTGAATACATCCGCTGCCGCTGGCTCCACCCAGCGCACGACGGGCAAACCGCTATCAGGATTGCAGGAAACGAAACGTCCAAGTCGATCTGGCAATAGAATACGAAGAGGACTGAATTGAACGAAGAGAGACTGTTGCAGAATATCCATTCTAGGTTGCAGGATAATGGACATAGAAGCAAGACTGCGTCCATTGAACGCATCAGTGACCTACAGCAGGACATCGAGCGAAACCTCACCCACGGCATGCTCGATCTGGAATTCTATCGGGAACGTCTCACCCGCTTCTCGTTCAGGCCTCCTGACACCCTGTCGGGCGCCAAGTCTCTGATTGTGGTCGCCTCCCCGCAGCCCCAAGCTAGGGCATTCTTCGCCTATCACGGCCAGCCTCGTCCGGTCATGGTCCCTCCGACATACTCAGATGAGACTGACATTGCAGTCGAACACATCCTCTCCTCTGTTCTCAACCCCGAGAGATTTCATTTCATACAGGCCAGCCTGCCCCTGAAACTGCTCGCCGCCCGTAGCGGACTCGGAGAGTACGGAAGAAACAACATATGCTATGTCCCAGGCATGGGGAGTTTTCATTCACTTGCGGCCTTCTACACAGATCTTCCATGCCCGGAAGACAGCTGGGGGGAGCCACAGATGATGAAGAGATGCCACGAATGTCGAGCCTGTATTCACGGCTGCCCAACAGGTGCCATAGCCGTTGACCGTTTTCTCATCCGGGCCGAGCGATGCATCACATTTCACAATGAACGGCTCGGCGAGTTCCCGGCCTGGATAGACCCTTCTTGGCACAACTGCCTGGTAGGGTGTCTCCGCTGCCAGAGGGCATGTCCCGAGGATACGCCCTTTCTTGACTGGGTTGAGGGCAGCAGTACGTTCTCTGAGGAAGAGACCACTCTAATCCTTGACTCAACTTCATCGGACCGCCTGCCAATAGCGACAACGAAGAAGCTCGAACAACTTGGCATACTTGGATACTCTGACATGCTAGGGCGCAATCTCAATGCGCTCCTCGGGGAAGCAGCAGCACACTAGACCGCTACTGTCTTCCGGATTCGCTCCAGTGTCTCCGCCGCCTTGGGCTCATCCGATAGGAATTGCTTCAATTTCTCGCACGGGTAGTCTGCGCAATGTGCACAGGTCTTGACTCCTCTGGCATCGGCGCAGGGTCGAATCTTGCAGACTCTGGTGCACCACCCAGAGATCCTGTTGGACATGCATCCCATGCATTCAACGTCTTCCGGCTTGAACTCAACTTTAAGTCCCTGGGTCCATCGCTTAGCTATCTCTGTCTTCCGCTGAAGGTCTCTCGCTTGAGTGGCAGCGAATGCATCGCATTTGCCGCAGTCAAGCCCACAATACGCAACTAGTTCTAGCACGAATCTCACATTCCTTGTATGAATAGCGTCCGTGGCCAGATTCAAGGTCGACCGACGCGATAAGCTCTCTACAGGCGTATGACGACTAGGCGACCAAGATCAGACGCTTCTTGTCAACCGCCCTCTGCCGAAACGCCATTATCGCATGATCAAGCAGCTTCGCTTGGTAGCATTGGAGGCCGTACATTGTCTACTTGACCTGCATGCCGGGTTCATCAAGGGATTCAAGATGAGACCGCGGCCCTGATGTTGGAGTAAGCCACTCGCCTATTCAACAGCAAATGAACCACGACAAGTATCACAGTAATGAGCGCAAGCGCAGGATGCACCTCTATGAACTCGCCCCTGCCCTGTGGCTGGAAAACCAGCGGACCTTGGGCCGGCCCACCCTGTGGGCCTCCCCGAAACAGGAGCATCAGACCTGTTGCTAGCGTTAGGAGACCCATACCCACCATCAAGAGGAATAACAGAGTTCGGATAGTCGGCCTCTTCAAATGTAAGGTCCTCCCTCACGTGGCCATGGCAAGACGATTGGTTTCATTTCGCGCTCACGCTGCCGAAACGCCTCCGCAGCATAAGAGGCCTTTCCAGAATTGTTCTCAATTTCCTTCCTAATTCGCATCTGGCCTAAGCGTACCGGCACCTTATCACCCCCAGCAAGTACCAGTCATCGAATCATTACACGCGACGCCTAACACTTGCTATCGCGAGCGGATTCGACCCTCTGAAGAACAGCAATGACTGCACGCTCGTGTGCACCGGTTCAGCAAGTGTGCAAACTGGCCAGAGCTAAGTCAATGCTTGAGGCGGCCTTGGCCAGCTCCGTTGTGGCGTTCTCAGGAGCCCCGCAGCCCATAGAGCCTAGCTCTCCTGCGCCAACATGGCCGATTCATCTGCTCAAGAATCCATTTCTCTTTCAACAGGCCGAGGTACTGGCCAGCGGTCAATGGCTTTCTCTTTTTCTTTCCCAAAGAGTAGTGCTCCCGGATCTTACATTGTTCTTGTGGTCTGGACAGCCGTCTTGTGCTGCATCCATGCCCAATTCTCGGCTGGCTTCCTTTCTCGCATACCTCAGTAACATGATGGTAGCCATTCGAATCGGCGTCGGTGACTTGCCAGAGTCGCGTATGAGATGATGAGCACAAGCACGGCCGAGGTGACTGCCATCACGAGGACAAACAACGCCCCGTCAGAGAGTATGCCGCTTGCACTGCTCGCGGAACAACCGTTGCCGGCACAGTAGCTGAGGACAGACTTCATCAAACCCAACACACCAGGCGACTTGAAGTCGGAACTATACAGCCCTGAGCGCGATTAAGGCGTGTTTCAGAATTTCACCGCAATTGTGCCCGAATCACGTCATGAGACGACGACGCAATTTCAGCCAGCACGCGAGAGAAGCCACTTGAATGCGAGAATTCTCAATAGACCGGGCTCGTGGACAAGAGAATCACTGGTACTATCGCGAATGGAATCGGACGGAGTGCTCCAGACCCGCACACGTTCTGAATCACCGGACCTGGAGCGATGCCGCTCAGAAACATCCGGACCTCGACCTGAATCTGTACGCCGGTTGGGAGAAGATGTTTCCGTAGGCCACGTGTGACTCCGTTGCCTAACAGAACATGCTCCGGCGGTCTCAATCAGAAGGCAGTGTCCCCACAAAAGAGGGGGACAATAGCTGGTTATTCCCAGCTATCGCTTCCGACTATTGTCCAGGGATTTGTGGCGGAGGTGGGAGTTCGATGCCCCATTCTTGCAGTTTTGCACTGACAGCGTCTCTGATCTCCTCTTGGGTTGCTCCGGAATCTCTCATCGACTGCATCAGCTGTTGGATCTCTGTTTTCTGCTCGTCAGTGAGCTTACTCATCCATGGGAGTTCATGTCGTCCACCATTGTCTTCAGGAGGCTGGATACCCCATTCTTGCAGCTTTGCACATACAGCGTCTCTGATCTCTTGTGGCGTCGCTCCGGAGTCTTTCATTGACTCAGTCAGTTGCTGGATCTCCGTCTTCTGCTCGCCAGTGAGCTGACTCATCCATGGAGGTTCGTGATGTCCACCGTTGTCTGCCGGCAGCGGGATACCCCACTCTTGCAGTTTCGCATCGACGGCCTCTCTGATCTCCTCTTGGGTTGCTCCGGAATCTCTCATCGACTGCATCAGCTGCTCGATCTCCGCTTTCTGCTCGTCAGTAAGCTGACTCATCCATGGGGGGTCACGCGGTGGTGGTTGCGGACCGAACGTGCTTCCTTGATCCTGGGCTACCGCAGAAATGATAATCGATGAGCCGGTCAAGACTACGGCCACAGCCAGCAGTGATATGAGGATAATGCCTCTTGTTCTATTCGTTCTTGTCACCTCCGTTTCGTTCCATGGTGGGCGCGCGCTCGCACTACGGGAATGATCCGGCAGGATAAGAGGGGTTTTCAGAATTGTCCTCAACTTCGCCCCTGATTCTTCCCCAATCTATGTCGGCCAGCGCTGCGGCAATCTTCTCCGATCAAATGTCCTGTGTCATGAGGCAAGATGCGAGACAGTGCTGCGCTGGACTGGCTTGGCATCTGAGAAAGCAGTCATGATCAAGCTGACATGGCCGCAGTCATTATGACTACCGCCCAGTTAGGAACATAGTCCGATTTCCGGTGTGCTTCGACAGGAAGTGCGTCTAGTATCTGAAAGTCAGATACAGCAGTACACCCAACGCCACACATGTGAACAGGTCAGGGAGCATGGCAAACGGCCCCAGACCGAATGCATGAAATCCAAAGGGGCGCTGGACAAGAGGGTTAGAGGACAGCGCATACAGAAACAGGACTACTGAGAACACCATTAGACCCAGAGTGAAATCCGATTTCACCTTTCGGTACATGCCAAGATATGCGGAGAATAGGAAGATCAGCAGCGTGGCATTGATCGTGGTGAGAACGATCCTCACTGTATAGTACAGCTGTATGTCCCCGGGAGATGGCGGATAGGAAGGCCTCTGCCCGAACGGTGGCCTGGCTGGCTCCACATAGTTGACGCCCAGATACGACACAAGCAGCGCCACTGCTATCAGTGCCGCAAAGACTATCCACGCTTTCTGATTCCTCTTCATGAGTGCCTTCAATCCAAGTCGCTGTCTTTAGGTTTTTTCCAGATTTTCCCCACAATCTCCTCGAAGACGGCGTAGTTCTCTTCCATCTGTGACGTTAGAGAATAGGTTGTGCCGTACCTATCTCCAGTAGAAGTAATGATTCCATTCTTGCGAAGGATCTCAAGATGGTGCCTTATGGTCCTGTAGTCTTTCTCGAGTCTGCTGGCCAGTTGGTTCGCATTCTGAGGCGTCTCTCTCAGCACCGCAACTATTTCGGCGCGAGTCGCCCCTCCCTTCGTGCCTGCGATCAACCAACCCAACAGACGCTTCATCGACAGGTCGTCGAGAAAGGCCACGTTGGTTCTGGCTCCTTTGTGGGGTCACTCTGGTGCTAGGTTCCGACGAGGCATGACTCCCGCACATTATATGCCTTCTGGGGATCGCATTCCGCTTTCGCGTGGCTCGCGAGAGAGAGTGTCCCACCATTCACGGCCGACCGCGATTCGGCGTCCTTGAGGACGACCTCCTCCAATTCGCAAGTTGGATGGCGATTGATGATCCGACCATTCTCTTTGGTCAACTTGATCTCAGCCGGAAGCCCGCTTCTCCATGTGACTGTCAGCGCGCGGGCGGGCCCTTTCGTAACGACGCACTTGCAATGACCATCACGGCAGCCAACATCGCCCCAGTTGCGGGTAACTCCGGAACTGTGCCGCTTGGCTGTCGCAAGTCGAAGTCTACCGGTATTTCCCAAGCCATGGACACGCGAATCTCCATTCCTTGCGCTTCGTATCCCGGAGACGACACCCCCAGCGTGTAGGTTCCACTCACTATCCACATCTCGTAGGTGCCATCCAAGGAACTCGTGGCCGTCAGTATTGGCCCATAAGCGGTCACGGTGGCCCAGGAGAGCGGAACCAGATCTTCATACATGTTTAGTCCGCTGATGGTGCCGTTCACGTGAGCCATTCTGTCCAACGAGATGGTGATTCCTGCTGTGCTGCCGACTGTGGTGTATATGATCGGAGTCTGGGCCTGGGCATAGCCGGGAACCCAGACTATCACCTGATACGCCCCAGGAGGCAGCCCGTAGTCGTTCTGCCGCGAACCATCAGTCGTGTCATAGTAATTTGTCCACCTCAGACACGGATTCCCGGCGTAGTCATGGAACCCGACCACCTCAATCGCAGGACCGGATACGTTGTACGGTATGTGGGTGGCATTTGCTCCTACCAAGACTCCGAGGGAGTCGTAGACTTCGATTCTTGCGGGCACATCCGTGAGATTGTGGCGCGGATTGTAGTGTGTATACGTGTCGATGTCGTCCACAATGTCCTCCTTCCTGAACTCTAGTGTCACATTCAGCCTCGCGGCCTCCACCAAGTACACCGTCATGTCGCTCGTGCCCACGCTCGATACTGACACGGGATAGCTCGTGGTCTGAATGTAGCCAACGGTGTACGCTCTGACCAGATAAGTGTCCGTAGGTAGACCGGTTACGTTGGCGAAGGTGACGCTGCTGCCAATCGCGGCGTTCTGTTTTGCATCTCCGATATGGACTTGTCCCTCGGAATCGATGGCTTCAATCCTTATGGTTGCACTGGGATATTTCCAGATTACACTCTGAGGCGGGGTCTGCCAGTTGACTGATCTCAGAATGAGCAAGAGGACCCCCCCCTTGACCATGTTGAAGCTCAGGCTGGTCGTGGAGCATCCCTCTCCCAACGTTGCCCGAGAAAGGGCACCTTGGGAATATCCGGGGAAATCAGCTTCTATCATATAGGTCCCACTAGGAAGCCCATAATTGACACTTCCCCGAATTGTCATGTTCCAAGAGAGTGCTCCCTTGGGTACAATTGTGTTGTTCGAACCCCAAAGCGTCCCATCAAGCGAATAGGCTCTCAATGTCAGTCTGCCACTCTTACTCGTTATGTTATGAGTCCCTTCCGAATCCATGAAATGTACCGTGACATTGAACTGGCTGCTTCTCCACAGATCAAAAGGAACAGAGATGCTTCGCGAGTACTCGTACACGTGGACTGCGACTATGTCTTTCTGCAAGTATCCGCTGGCATAGGCTTTCAGGTAGTAGTCGCCAGGCTCCAATCCGGAAACGTATCCAGCATTGTCTTGCGGCACGTGACCGTCAAGGTCGATCGATCCGTCGAATGAGAAGCTGAAGTAGGCTTGGGATGGGTCGTAACCGGTTTTGTTGGCTAGAGTTGCTTTCAACTCGAGGTTGGAGTCAAGTATTTCTACGGTGATCGGAGGAGGGAGAGTGATGTGTCCGGCGGACACGTTGTAGATGCCCCACGGGATCGACCCCGGGCCGCACTTGGAGCAGATCGTGCCGGATATTCTGGTGCTCGGATACACGTGAATGTCGATGCCTTCTAGCGATTGTCCGGCATATACTGTGACAGTCGCGTTCAGAGTCGTTGGAAAGAATCCCGCTGCTGATGCGGTTAGGCTGTATGTTCCCGGGGCGAGGCCATAAAGCGTGTAGGCGCCGTTTGCTGAAGCGTTGAAGTAGGCCTGCGCCTTGACGGCATTCCCAAGTGGAGTCGTTCCCTCGGCGATGACTCTGCCCGACCGATTGACAGGTATATCGTACTCCGTGGGGTCGCCATTCAACACGAGGCCGGACACGTATGCGGGGTCTGTGCTGCCTTTCACAACGATTGTTGGGAAATTGACGGCGCCGATCGAATGACCGTCTATGAAGACCTTTACGAAGTATCTGCCACATAGTTCAGGAGCTGTAATGCTGAAGATCCTGACCGTGTAGTTGCCAGCCAAGACGGTCCCGTTCAGAATCTTGATGCACCACCAAGAAGGGCCAATGGCATCTCTCGAACTGAGCTTGGTTACGGAGATGCGTCTGTAGTCATTCGTGATGCTGGTCCACACGCTAGTGGTGTCGGACTGTTGAAAAGTGAACTCGGGTGGGATGTAGATCGCTATCGACTGATTGCTATTCTGTTTCACGTTGATACTCAGAGAGATGTCGCCTGTTGTGTTCTGAACGATGGCCCCCTTCGCCTGGTCCAGTTTCACTGTGCCTTCAGATGCACCTAGAGTCCCGGCATACGTTCCAGGGGACATCCGGACAACCTCGTCAGGCTGTGCCGAGACATACCCGATCAGATGGGAGGTTGTAGCTGATCCTATGATGAGCAGCAGTAGCACTGCAAGTGCTCGCTTCGAGTGGCTCATCTTCCATTCACTGATAGGTCTTGAGAAGTCAAGACCCACACGACGTCGGGCTAGCTGCCTGTCAGCGTGGGCTCTTCTTCAGAATCCTGTTCCGGGACCTCTTCGACTTCCTCCCCTCTGCGTATTCGAACATATGCCAAGGCAATTCCGAAGACTAGTAGAACCATGAGGAAAGCAGCCAGAAACGATGCAACGAGGAATGCCTCTAGTGATGTTGCGCCAAACCCTCCAACGGGAGGTGCCCCGGTCGGAATCCCTGTAGCGCGGGTGGATGTCTGGGTCGGCACCAACGAGTACAGCAAGTATGCATAGACGGAATTCAACAGGCCCGCCACTAGGCTTGCGGACGCCAACTTCCTCTTTGAGACCTTCGGACTCTTGGATTTGAGTATCGACCCGACTACCAAGCCTACGACGATCAGAGGAATCATGACTGGAATCTGCGGCATGGAATCTCACCTGCTCGGCCAACACCGACGACCACTGGATAAATCAGTTTCCCAGAATTGCACCCAATTCCCCTGAGTTGATTCCCTCAGAATCCTCCCGAACAGCACGCGTAGCCCTGACTAGGAAGGCACGCACGGCACAACCTGCTCCTTGCCCTCCAAACCGAACAGAAATACCCTCTCTTCGAGGGAGATTCTGGGCGAATTCTGCAAAAGATCAAAATGTGGCTTCCGTGCATCTCGGCGAGACTGCCGGATCTGTCTGCGGGCGCAGCCTTACGCGTTCCGGGTATCTGACGGCTAGGCAGGAAGATGAAAACAACATGAACAATCTTGCTGGGTTGCGATACTGCACGTTTGCGGTCGTCGCTACGTTACTGCTCTTGACGCCAATCGGGATCGCTCAAGGCGCGAACCCGACACACTTCGAGATGACTGTCATCGGCCAGACCTTGACTGCAGGCTTCAACAACAATGTCACCGTCGGGGTCACATACCCCTTGAGTGCCTATTTTTCAGGATCTGCCTACGATGTTGATCTAGCCGTATCGATACCCTCGCCGCTGCAATTGCTGGGAGACGACCACTGGCGCTATGACTTGATCACACCAGGGCAATCCGTCACTGTCAGCTTTGAGGTCTATGCGCCGACTGCGGCAATCGGCGAGTCATACCAGGGCTCGATCACGCTTGCTTACAGGGAACTCGGCGAAATATCGTACACCGAGGAGACGCACACTGTGGGCTTCTCGGTTCAGGGGTGGGTGAACCTTGTGCTGTATGGGATCCAAGTGACCCCATCAGCCACGACGTCTGGAGGTAATGCAACCGTCTCCGGGAATCTCCTCAACAGTGGAAACCTCGCGGTCTACAATGCAAACGTGACTGTGGAATCAGAAGCACTGGCTCCAGGCGCTCAGGCAAGCGTATTCTTGGGCGAAGTAGACCCAAACATACCTAGACCTTTCAGCCTTCTCGTCAGCTTCAGGAAGGATCTTGCTGAGGGAACCTACTCAATTGTCGTCAAGATATCCGCCATCGACACCAATAGGCCCGCTTCTCCCTACACAGCCCAGAAAGCATCTCAGATTCAAATCAAGAAAGCCACCGTGCAGTCGGTGACTGAGCCTCGCCAAGCAAGCGGCGTCGTTGGAACGATCCTCGAGATCCTGCGATATCTCCTCGGGCTGTTCTTCGGCTCGCAAAGCCTATCAATCCCACTTGAATGGCCTTTGCTTTTCTCTGGAGACATCCGTGCGTCTGGATTGGGATCATAGGCTGCAGTTGATAGAGAATTGCCATCGCCCGCCGGCCCAGCAGTTCAAACGGTCAACGTTACGAAAGTGTATCGTGTTGGGCGCATTGACTATTCGGCTCTCAGAGGCGTGAGTCTCAAGATAGGAAAGCGCGAACTCGTATCAATTGTCGGGCCTTCAGGTAGCGGGAAGTCAACACTTCTCAACCTGATTGGCGCACTTGACCCGCCCACCTCAGGTCATGTCATCATCGACGGTGTCGACCTGAGGAAGCTGAACGAGGACAAACTGGCCGCCCTCAGAAATCGGAAGATAGGGTTTGTCTATCAGACCTTCAACCTGATCCAGAGGCTTACCGCGGCTGAGAATGTCGAGATGCCCCTGATTGCACGAGGAGTTCCGGACAACATACGCAGGAGCAAATCACTGAAGATGTTGAGTGCAGTTGGACTGGCAGATAAGGCGAGCAAGCGTCCGACCGAGCTTAGCGGCGGAGAGCAGCAACGTGTAGCCATCGCTAGGGCGCTCGTTACTCAGCCTGCTCTTGTTCTCGGTGACGAACCAACTGGAAACGTGGACTCGAAGACCACTATCGAGATCCTCAACTACATCGTTCAAGTCAACAAGAGCCTAGGTACCACATTCATCCTAGTCACCCACAATCCAGATGTCGCCAATATGACTCATCGCATGATCACCATCAAAGACGGCTTGATTGAGAAGGAGCAGTATCCCCAGCGGATGGATTCCCACACAGGATTGTGATGCCAATGCGCATATCCGACATATTCAAGCTCGCGTTCAAAGCGCTTCGTGATAGGAAACTGCGAAGTCTTCTCACGATTCTTGGAATCATGATTGGCTCGGCGATAATCCTGGCGCTCATCGCCAGCTCAAGCGGCCTGAGCGCTGGAGTCCAAGCTCAAGTGGGCAAGATCGGAGCTAATACACTCACTGTCAGCTCGGCCCGCCAGTTCTTCGGAGGTGGCGGCAGCAGCGACACACAGAGCTATCAACTCTCTCAGCAAGATGTGAATACGATGAAGTCATTCCAAGGCGTCTCAGATGTCATCCCGTACTACAGCCAGCGTGCCACAATCTCATACGGAAGCAATTCAATAGAAGGAGAACTGATAGGCGTCGACGCAAACGCACTATTCACCATGTACAATGGGCTGAGTCTCAGCAGCGGCAGTCTGCCTGACCCGTATGACCCGAGCGCGGCTGCTGTGGGCTACTCGATTGCGTTTCCGACGGGGTCAAGTGATCAACTGGCCCTCAACCAAATGATTTCCGTTACTCTCGGTGGTTCATCGAGTGGCAGCCTCACTTTCTTGGTGAAGGGGATTTTCTCAGAATATGGAAGAGTGCTGTTCTCGAATATCGATGAGACAATGTTCATCTCCCTACAGTCTGCTCAGATTCTCCTTAAGACCCAGTACTTCAGCGGGTTGTACGTGATGACCGATACTGCTGGAGATGTCACAACGGTTCAGCAAGAGATAGAGAGCTACTACGGTACGCAGGTCCGAGTGATGAACGCTGGCTCTATGGTGTCAAGTGTTGAGTCGATCACGTCACAGATGACCGTGTTCTTGGGAAGCATAGGAGGTGTGTCGCTGTTTGTGGCCGCAGTTGGCATAACCAACACCATGTTCGTTTCCGTGATGGAGAGAACAAGAGAGATAGGCATCCTGAAAGCCCTAGGATACAAGCCCAAACAAATCATGAGTATGTTCCTTTCCGAGGCAATATTGAGTGGCATCGTCGGGGGAGTCGGAGGCACCATACTCGGTTATGTCCTATCTTTCCTGATAGGCGGTTCCCTATCCGGGTTCAGCGGATTTGGCATGGGCGGAGGACCTCCCGGACAAGCCAGCAGCTCGAGCAGCACATCATTCACCCCAGTCTTCACCCCCGAACTGATCGCCTTCTCGCTGCTCTTCCCGATAGGAGTCGCGGTACTGGCCGGGCTTTACCCGGCCTGGCGAGCGTCAAGGATGAACGCAGTGGTCGCACTGAAGTACGAGTAGACCGATCCACCAGCTGGGATTGGCGGCCAAGCACGGAGAAAAAGCGGAGAGATCCATCGGGGCACGGAGCCGAGCCACGACAACTTGACCCCCGCCATTTCCCGTATACGCGTGGGTCGGACGGAGTTCTTGAAGGCCCAGTAGGGTCCGCGACAGTCTTGTTGCTGAAAACGGTTCCAAGATTCAACCAGGTCAGAACCGCACAGGTCCTGACCTCGTTCCTGCAATGATTGAAATCGGCGAATAGTCTGATGACAAACGTGACGCGCATGATCATGGCCTGTTGATCAAGCAGGTTGTGATGCAGTCACGGATCTCACGCGTGTGCAGAGACACAAGTCATAATACTGAACGGCACAAGTTCGAGTTCGGTGGCAATTGTCAGAAGCGAAAGAGCATTCCTCCCGTAGAAACTTCCTGAAGATGGCGGGGGCCTTTGCTGCGGGTGCAGTAGTCGCTGGGGCGGCGGTTGCCGCAACTCAACCCGCCGTGGGGCCCGGGGTGACACAGACTGGAACTCAGAGCTCGACGCGAACCGTGCCGGTGAGCGTGGGGGATCTCGGTGCTTTCCGGTCCGCGCTTGAGCGGGATGGTTTCACAGTTGGACAGGGGGCAGCGGCCGTGTTTCCACTCATTGAGGCGTACGAGGCAGGCCTGATCAAGGCATGCTGGGGCAATGACCCAACCAAGCCTTACCTCGTATGCCTAGTTCCACCATCGCCTGGAGAACTGGTGCCAAGCTACAAGTTCAAGGTAGGTGAATTCCTCGGCCTGAGGGGTGTTACGATTCTCTTCCGCATGCGCCCTGATGAGGCTCTTGTCTTCGTCGGGCGGACTCCGCCCGAATGCATGTACTACGGCTTCAGTGGCTACTTGATGGAGAGATTTTACGGAAACGAGAGCAGAGTACTCTTTGCGGACATAACCGACGCGTTGAATCATCTAACCATAAACAGTGAAGGAACCCCGAACGGGGCGGAGGGGAACCCGTTCGACAAGAATACCGTCATTGTGAGTACGGCTGACAGGGGCATTGACGAACGTGTCCGAACAGCAGCCATTTCAGCCGGATACTCGTCCTCCATCACGAACACGTACGTGATCCCGTCTCCAATGCTGAAGATGGGACTCGACGATGATTCCGACACATTCAACTTCTTCATTCGGCCGTCTGTCTTCAAGGACCAGCAGGCTGGCGATGCATACGTCAAGAATCCGCCTGCAGTGATTCTGCGCATAACCCCGAAGGAGCCTGTCAACCTCAATCCCTTCAGTGTAGCTGACCTGAGGGTTCGGGGAACAGGCAAGACGGAGCATGATCTGACACCCGCCCTCAATGATCTACGCGAAGCCATCTTGGCGAAGTACGGTGACTTGGAAGCTACAGAGCTTGAAATCAACGAAGCGGTCCCGGAGGGGATCGAAGGTATCCAGAGAGGAATCAACGTGGCTGGGCCCACTAAGGACGCGATCTATCTTTCGACAGGTGGGCAGCTTCAATTCTACCCACCCACGCCGTCACTGATAACGGGCAAAGCGGAGAGACCTCCGAAGACTTTCACTCTCTCCGACGATCCGAACGAGTTCGTAATCGTATATGGAGCCAATCATGAGATCTCAGGGAAAGCCGCTTTCTCGAGCTTCACCGTCTACGGGGCGGACATATGGAATGGCGTCGGAGGCATCACCAGCGACCAGTATCCGACGGCTGAGAATTACCTCCCCGGCCACCCGAACGCCAAGGACCTTTACGCCTACAAGATCGCTCGACGATGTGACGGCGAGGATTGTTACAGAGTTCCAGGTCCTGGCCTTAAAGCGCATGGCATCGAGCTGGACCAGCCGATCTTCATCATCTTCCGCGTCTACTGTGAACCCGCAACCAAGGCGGGGCCTGTGAAATCTGAGATTCTGTGGGACCGCGCGATCAAGTTCAGCCCACGGAAATAGGATATGCCGCGTGGAGCAGGACCCGATAATGGGGGCGGAACACCCCGATCGCAGGGGCCGAGACAGACGGCGAATCGGGACTTGGACAATGTTTGTGGCGGGCCCGGTTAGGTGACATTTCACGTTTTGAACCAACGAAATCCCAGCGGACAGAGACTACTCAGAAACTCCGCAAAACATCCACAGACATGCAAGAAAGGATGATTGGGCCAGTGCATTTTCGCTAATGGTTTGCAGGTCACGGGTTCCCGTGTTCAAGCGTTCTGTGGACAGGGTTCGTGCGCGGTGCGGGAGTCTGGCATCCGATCAGGAACAGGTCTCTCGTCGAACGACGAATCGTAGTCTACATTAGTGTGTCTTCCAGCGGCCTTCTTGGTGTATGCTTCTCAGGCTCCGCATAGCCCAGTCTGAATGGATGTTGCGGCGTCTCTCTCAATCCTATTAGGGTTTGGAGTTTCTTCTGCATCTCAGGTATCTCGCATGGCTCACTCAATGGGTGCACTCTAATGCCGGCACTGGTCGCGGTCAACGCCAGTCTCTGAAAGATCCGGCCGACCTTCACGCGCGACATGTTGTCATCCTTCACGGAGCTGATAAGACCCAGATGGGAAGCGCTCATTAGCGCCTTAGAGCCCTTTTCCGCCGTCCCCTTTCCCACATTTGCGTGAGAGATAGCGATCTGCCCGATCTTTGAAATCAGCCAGGGTGTGCCAAATACACCTTGCCCATACCAGTAAGCGAGTTCTTCTGTGTATGCTGGATCAGCGAAGTGGATCATAACCGATTCCATGAATAGCTTGTCCGCCTCAATCTTCAACGTGTCATCATCGCTGAAATCGATCCTTAGGTCATCTTCATTGCAGCAATCTCGCAGCCTATTCAGGTCGTTCCCCGGGATTCTCCGGCTCTCATACGCTCTACGATTCGTGTGTCTGACCGTCATGGCATCAAAGATCGAGCTAGGGATCCTCGACCTCGCGCCCTCCGTGAGATCGACTCGAGCAACGTGGTCGTCTCTCTTCTTGTCTGGGAAGTATGTGAGATCAGCCTCGTATCCGAGATGATCAGCCGATATGAGCAGATTCTCAAGGGCGCAACCGACGCTGATGTAGAGTTCTCGCTGGCTTGGATCAGCGGCCCTTAGCCACCTGTCCATATCTGCGAATACGTCGATCTGTCCGTCCTTGACGGAGAATCTCCAAGGTTGAGTGTTATGACTGGACGGAGCTAGTATGGCGTATCTCAGCAGGAACTTCGGTCGTTCCTCTTGGCTTCCGGACCTGGGAAAATCAGCTTCCTTGACCTGCCAGCAATCCTGAATCATACTGATCGTAGTAGACCCTGCGCTCAACCGTCTTAAGCTTTAGACACGAACCGATGTGAGTGCAGAAGTCAAGGACATTTCGGACAGTGTGGATAGCCCGGAATGTAGTGTTGGCGGATGCGTGGAGAAAGAAACGTAGAGAAGCTTAGACGATGGTGTGTACGCCGGCTCCTGGAAGGTTGGTCGATTAGAGATGTCTCAGCCCACGCCATGACTCCTAAGAGTACAGTTCATGATTGGTGGAGTCGGTTCCAGTGGAATGGATGGGTGGGCCTCTCAGACGAGTCCAGACGACCATACATCATCCACAGACTACCAGAAGAAACCGTGGCTAGAATCATTCAGGTCAGACTGCGTGAAGGATGGTGCCATGAGGCGATCGCTGCATACCTCAACCAGCAGGATAACATCAAGGTAAGCAGCGGCTCCGTATACAAAGTCCTCAAAGAGAACAATCTGATCACCAGAACCTACAAGCCTCGAAGACAACGAACATACACCCGCTTCCAACGCACGCATCCAGACAGCCTCTGGCAGACAGACATCAAATACTACGGGGACGAATACCTGATCGCATATCTGGATGACTGCAGCCGATACCTTCCAGGCATAGGACTCTACACGGAAGCAACAACCGACAACGTCCTAGAGACACTCCAAGAAGCCCTGTTGAACGGTAGAACCCCAAAACAGATCCTCTCGGATCATGGCACACAGTATTGGAGCAACGACGGCCCAGGCAGGTTCACAAACTTCTGCCAGACACATGGCATAGAGCACATTCAGGGTTCCATTGGAAAACCAACCACACAAGGCAAGATAGAACGATTCTTCCAGACATTCGAAGCCTACTATCCAAGATTCAACGACATGAACCAATTCAGAGAATACTACAACAAGACGAAGCCGCATCGAAGCCTTAACTACAAGACACCAGCACAGATCTACCTCAACTAACTGTCCGATATGTCATTGACTCCCGCACACGAACCGATGTGAGAGCTTGATCTATCCTGATCGAATGTAACTGGAGGGGACAAGACCAAGAGAGTTGTCGTAGCGGCCATCGAGAGATGACTTCTCAACAGCCATCCTCATTGAAATGGGCATGGAGCTCTTTTCCTGATGGGTTCCTGAACTACTCAGATACAATCTCCTGTCTTGACATCATGGACGTCCAAAAGACTCTCCTAGACTCACGGATGCTAGCCACTATCGTACGATGATAGTTTGGCGGGCCCGGTTAGGTGACATTTCACGTTTAGAACCAACGAAATCCCGGCGGACAGATACTACGCAGGAAATCCGCAGAATGTCCACAGATCTTCTGAGGAGCGAAACGAAGATCGACTCACCTGCACGGGGACTCGCCCCTAGAAGCGTAGGATGTTAAATGACCTAGCGAGGACTCTGTTCGTTTAGGAGGCCTTTACCTTCGGACTCCCTCAGGCAAGCAGGCGACGCTTTCTGAAGTATGCAGGAGCGGGTGTTGCCGTTGCTGGAGCATCGGCAGTCGGCCCAGACTACTTCTCGACACGTTCTGATAATCGAAGTGGCAAATCATGATGAGGCATCTCGAAATCCTTCTACTATTCACGATGGTCTTGTCGCCAAGTGTAACGCAGGGAATTCAATCGGTTGGAGTGGCGAGTCGGTCGTTCGATATGGCTTCCCAGAAGTTAGTCATGGCTCACTATCTCAACAACTGGGCGACTCCACAGACGACGGGCGGATGGGACGGCTGGGCGTGGGGTGGAGACGGTTGCCGCTTGGGCTTTCATGACCCTGACAGAATTCTGGCAAATGGCAGGAGGGACATCGCGTCTATCTATTACCCTCTCATAGGGCCGTATGACACGAGCGACCAAGCTGTTATTGAGTACCATATACGGCTGGCCAGAGCGTCGGGAATTGACGCCTTCATTGTTGACTGGGATGGCATAACTGGTCACGCGGATTTCGCAAGAATAGACTCCAATTTCTCGGCGATGTTGAAGGTGGCTGAGCGAATGAACTTCTCTTTGGCGGTAGACTATGATGCGCATCGCTACTATCTTGGTTCAAACGGGCCGAAACTGACGCTGTTTCATAGCAGAGCAGAAGCCTTGCTGCAAATACAAAACGATCTGAAGTATGTCATCAGGGAGTTCGGACCAAGTCAGGCATACCTCAAGTATGATGGGTTGCCGGCGATCTTCGAGTTTGGCGGGAGTTCTGTGATGAGAGGCACGGATTGGAGACAGGTCTTTGATGCCTTGGGCTCCGAAGGAATTCGTGCGAAATACTTCAGGTTCTATTTCGGTGGAGAATCATACTATCCTCCGTTCAGCGGGTTCGCGCCTTGGTTGGAGCCAGGCTTAGCCGCAACAGGGAAGACTAATCCTGTGACATACATCTATCGAGCGGCTGATGATGCTCGAAGTGTACCTGAGATAAGCTTCGGGAGCAACCCGTGGCCAGGGTTCGATTCAAGTCCAGTTGGCGACTGGTGTTACAACGAAGGTCCAAAAACGGTCGATAGGGCTGATGGTTCGGTGTACAACAAGACCTGGGGAACTACGTTGTCAGTTTCACCCAAGTGGGTCGACATCGCAACTTTCAACGACTGGAACGAAGGCACCATGATAGAGCCGACAACCGAGTTCAACTACAAGTATCTCTACTTGACCGCCTATTACGCGGCACAATTCAAGCATCAGAATCCCAGCTACGCCGGAATCCCCGTTCCCTTGGCCATCTACAACGCCACGCTCGCCATGCGTCAGGCACAGAGTGACGGCCGCACTGTCGGCTTGGACATCGCAGATGAGACGCTTCAGCGCGCTGAGCAGGAGTTTCAATCCGGGCAGTATTCGAGCGCTCTAGCAGACGCCAATCAGGCGAAGCAATCTGCCGAACAGGCGACGATTCTAAGAGCTTCAACGACTATTCTATCCCATACCTCCACACAGCCAGCCTCTCTCCAACCCACAGCGCCTTCTGGTTGGAACTCGATATTTGGAGCGGCAGTTCTTGGAGTCGTGACGCTTGTTGCAGTCTCGGTCATAGTGAGAAGACGAAGAACCAAGCAGCGGTAGGTAGCTCTTTTTGAATCGCCGGAGGTTTCTGAAGCATGCTGGCGCAACCGGCGCGGTCATTGGAGCTTCAGCACTAGGGTTGGATTTGCTCACGATGCGGCCTACTTCGACACCAACCGAGATGATGACATCGACTAAGCTCAATCTTCCCCCCGTAGCAGAGTTCAGTTTCACCCCGAACTACCTCAATCCGACAGATCAGCAGATAGTACGGTTCACGAGCGAATCCTACGACCTCGATGGTGACTCTCTCGCGTACAAGTGGATGGTGGACGGTGAACCCGTCAGTGAGGAGAAGGACTACTCCGCAAAGCTGCCTGTTGGTCGACATTTCGCTAGGCTAGAAGTCTCCGATGGATACTACAATGAAACAACGGACAATGCAATCATAACAATCGAACCTGACCAAATCTACCCTACGAAACAGTTGCGCATCAAGTACAAAGGAATGGACTATGCGGCCTCCCGTGTCAGCCCGGAACTCGACATGACGCCTTCTGTGATACCGGATCACGAAAGGCTGGATGAACAACTCAGCACAATCCATGATGAACTCGGCTGTAATGCCGTTAGCATTTGGGCGGGTGATGGCTATGAGGACAATCTCATCGAAGCCTGCAGGATAGCGTTGCAGAAGCGCTTCGACCGAATATACGTTCTTCCAAAATACATGCACTTCACCGTCGATGAGATTGCGGAAAAGCTGGCAAAGCTAGCACCGAGGATCACGTCTCTGAGAGAAACATCTGACAAGATCGTTTGGGTGATCGGAAATGAATTCACGTATTGTGTCAAGGATCTAATCCCAGGAGACACATTCCGGGATAAACAGACATGGGTACACAATCATCATGATGGCTACATAGAAGCCCAACAGACCAATATTCCGAGAGTCTTCGAAACCATCTTGCCCGTCATCAGAAAGATCTACCGTTACCCTGTCGCATACAATGCCGGGCCGAATGAGATTGATCTTGTCCCATGGAACGACCCGCTCTTCGAGTCGGTATGCTGGAACGCCTACCTCAAGCCTGCATACAGAGAGTCAACCGAGAAGTCTCTGCTTGACAAGTTCTCTCAGCTCAAGCGGTTCCGGAAGCCAATTATCGCAAGTGAGTTCGGATGCGCGACATGGACAGGTGCCGGTCAAGCGTCGGACACAACCCTCTTCCAGAGTCAAGCCTACGATGAGGATGAACAGGCCGATTCAATAGACAGACACTGCATGATGTTTAACGACGCGAGAATTGACGGAGCCTTCCTCTACATCCATAATGAAGAATGGGACAAGGGCTTCGGCCTATACAACGGCAAGAAGCGCAAGAAGGGCTTCTACATGTACAAGAGCTACCAGAGAGCATCCTGAGCCGCAACAGGATCTCAGGTATCTGAGACTGTCTGAATAGCGGCAAAAGATCCGCGGAGAGCTCGAAAGCGATAGGGAGACCCGCGGAACGCAGAGCCGCCTAATACTATCTTAGGTTTGGCAAGACGGGTCTGGGAGTTGGGGGTAGCTTGCGTGGCTGAGTATCTCAGTGCATCTCAGACGCCGGAGCTCTCTGGGATCATGAAAAGTTCTAAGACCTAGGCTTGAGACATACTGGTCCATGGACACATGCAGCGACTACGAGTTCTGGCTTGTCTTCGCGACAGTATTGCTGGTCGCCGTCACTGGTTACTATGCCGTTCAAACAAGACGAACTGTCGAGCAAATGAGGAAATCCGCAGAGGCAGAATTCCTACCTCATCTGAGAATGTCTGTGGGGTTTGGCGAGGGACCGTGGATCGAGCTATTTGTCACGAATGTTGGCAAGGCCTCGGCCATCGGAGTGCAGACGAACTTTCGTATTCAAGAACTTGAGAACAGCATGCGTACTTGGACAAGTCCGTTGCTGGTGTCCGGTGAGAGTGTGCGGTTTCCAATTCCCGTAGGTAAGGACAAACGCCAAGAGACAATACGGTTCTTTGAGCAGCAGCAGTCTACCTTAGTGTTCAAAGCGGAGTACTCTGACATCTTTGGCAAACCGTACAGTGTTTCTGATTCCATCGATATCACGAAGTATGTGAAGCAGTTGAGTAGCGCACCAGTGCTGTTGCCAAGAACGGAACTGGGCATGATCAAAGAAGCATTGGAGCAGATCAGGGACGAACTCAGCACACTGACTCAAACCGTGCGCCGCTAAGATGGTGCGTCCGCAAAGACGCAAACCTGTCTAGTTGATTTCATGGCTCGTCTGACCTAAGACCTACTCAGGGGTCTGGGACAATTTGTACAGCACCGTCGTGCGCGCCCTAGTGTTTCTCCAAGACGCTATCAGCAAAAGATACAAACTCGAGGAGAGCGTTGACCCTGTCCTCAAGCTGACGCATGGGATATTTCGCCTTGAAATTGATTTCATGTACGAACGTATGTCGTGCTTCAACTAATTCTTTGACCCTCTCGTAGAAGTCCTCCCTTATGCTTTCTCTGCCGTGAATAGGACAATTGTAGACGTACTTCCTTACTGCTGAGATGAAATCCTTCCCGATAATGCCGGAAAACACCTTGCTGATGTTCTCAAGGCTCTGGAAGTTGCACGCTGAGCAAAGGAGTTCACCGACCGAGACACGCTTCGCTCTAATCCATTCTAGATCGGCAACAGGTATGCTCTGCTTCTGCAATTCCGGGATTTTGCGTATGTTGGCTTGTTCCTCGTCAATCGCTTTTCTCAGCATCTCTCTGAAATAGACTTCGAGGGCAGTAGTGGCGCTGGCGATAAACTGTCCACGCGCCTCTCTTGATAGGCCGGAGTCGCGCGTTCTCTTCTGGATAGTTTCTAGCACCCTGTTTGCAAGATCTATCTTGTCCAAGAAGAAGTTGTAGGGGACGCTGCTTCGTCCCCGCCGTGCTCGTCTAGCGTCTTCAATTCTCTTCTTGAGCAAGAAGCGCCCTCACCAGACAAGATCGAAGTAGAGGAGCTTTTCAACATGTTGTTGAAACATCCTGCTACTTCGGCGGATTCTGTTGCTGGAGCTGAGTTAGGAACGCCATTCGAGCTGTACTCACTTCCTAGCAGAGAAGCCCACGTTAGTGTGGTTGAGTGGGATCGACGGAAGCGAGACTGTTCGCTATGAGGTACTAGAGATCAAGAACTTGTCGAAAATAGACCTGACGCGAATCCAATTCCGGCTGAGAAATCACACGCCATAATTCTGCCCCAAACGGGGAGAAACTCCACAAATAGCTCGAAAGTGATGGCGGGCCCGGT